>Ga0210123_1001071_pt1 | contig 14821 bp, 12 predicted proteins | sample Muzzi_PWB_D2_FD_185535 | JGI IMG/M metagenome (GOLD analysis project Ga0210123, IMG submission 185535) | Wetland microbial communities from San Francisco Bay, California, USA, that impact long-term carbon sequestration - Muzzi_PWB_D2 (SPAdes) | ecosystem: Environmental > Aquatic > Marine >... | reverse complement strand
TGAAGTTCAGTCTTGAACGGTTGCGCGACCAGAAGGACTCCGTGATGGCGGCGATGTATAAGATCATCCCGGACATCGAAACGCCTGACGATCGCACGGTGGTTGTAAAACTGGACGAGCCGTCTGCACCGTTCCTCTCCACGCTAGCCATGTTTGCCGCTTCGGTAGTGCCGGAAAAGGCTGTAAAAGCCGAAGGGGCCGATTTCGGTCTGAAGCCGGTGGGTGCTGGCGCGTTCAGGCTGAAGGAATGGCGGCGCGGCGATCGCGTTATCCTGGAGCGCAATCCCAATTACTGGGAAGCGAGTCGGGTCAAGCTCGATGGCGTCGAATGGCTCTATGTTCCCAATGACAACACTCGGATGCTGAAATTGCAGGCTGGTGAAGTCGATGCCGCGATCTTCGTACCCTTCAGCCAGATAGATAGCTTGCAGAAGGATCCCAACATTCAAGTACACCTCGATCCTTCGAGCCGAGAGGACCATCTCCTACTCAACCATGGGCACAAGCCGCTCGACGACGTAAGCGTGCGCAGAGCGGTATGCATGGCGATCGACCGTGCGGCAATCGTAAAGACGGTCCTGTTTGGTCACGGCAGAGTGGCCAATTCGTTCATCCCAGGCGGCGCGCTCTATTACAACCCCGACAATCCGACCTGCAAATACGATCCCGCAGGAGCAAAGAATCTGCTCGCCGATGCCGGTGCCACGGGTGCCACTTTCAAGTTCCTGATCGCGGCCGGCAACAGCATCGACGAGCAGACGTCCGTTTTGATCAAAGACATGCTTTCCAAAGTCGGACTCAACGTAAACATCATGAAGGAGGAACAGGGCCAGGAGTGGGATTCGACCGTCGCCGGCGATTATGACCTGTCGCTCAATTACTGGACGAACGACATCATTGACCCGGACGAGAAGGCGACGTTCTCCGTCTACGGCAGGGACGAGAACAAATCCTATTACACCAATTACTACAATCCGAAGGTGGCCGACCTGGTTGAGCAGGGGCGCCGTGAAATGGACCCGGCCAAGCGTCAGGCGATTTATTACGAAATCCAGAAGCTTGCTTCTCAGGACGTGAACTGGGTCGACCTTTACTACAGCCCGTTCCGCAACGCATCGCGCAAGAACGTCAAGGGTTTCTACCAGAACCCGACCGGACGTTTCATGCTCGAGGACACGGAGATCATGCAATGAGTGTTCATAGATCCGATTCCGGAACTTGATGGATCTGGTGCCGTCAGGGGCGAGATTGACCGCGCTCTGCCGATGGCATTGGATTCGATGGTCGCTCATCGGGAATCGGCGACCGGACAGTCACTTTAGCGGCGAGTACTCGATACCGAGATCAAGGGCCGCATCGCGGGATCTGTGAAGCACGGCCTCGCCGGGGTACGGAAACGTAGCCTCGGCGGGGCCGATCGTGACTGCCGGGGGCGAAGTTCTCCTCTCGGCCGGTGCCGGCACGACTTCGTCGCCGATGCCCACCGATGCGCCGGTTGGGATGAGGTGACTTTGCGGAGTGAAGATGATGACGCTTGCCGGCCTATTGGCCATGTTTCATGTATTTAGTCGATCTTAATACAGCTGCAGCGTTGCATCATCGCACTTCAAAGAGCCCATCAGTCGTGCGCTCTCAGCGCGACGCCTCGATTTTGCAAAATAGACGTGCGAAGCACCGGCTCGGCCAGGCACCCCATCTGACGATGTCGAGCAAAGAGCGGGGTGCTCGAAGGAAGCGTCAGACTGCGATCCCGCGCACAACCGGCCATTAAGCGGCCGAGCCAACCCCTAGCCCTTCGAGATTCGAGAACGGTGACCTCGGCGTTCCGCGGCGCGAGGCAGCCTATCGCAATTTTGGGTGGCGGGCTTCTTGCGCTCGCAAGGACCCAAGACGCCGGCCAGTCCGACACCGCGGAAAGGCTTCGCGCGCTCCATTTGAATCTTCCGAAGTCCCGTCCCAGTGAAGGCGCAGGATGGCGGAGGAAGGGGAACTGGTATCAAACCCTCTCCGCCGAAATTCCCACACAGGTTCAAATCCTGGGCGCGATCCGAAATTTGGTTTAATCCTGCGGTCCGGGTACCGCTGTACGCAGCGATCGCGACCGCGAGACCTACCTAGGGGCGCTAAATTTGATGCGGCAAACAGACTGACTCTCTCGCCTTAACGTCCGGTTTCGGGCGTGCAGCGGACGTGCTGTGCCCGCCGCCTGGATTTCCGCAAATAGCCATTTCCGGTCATAGCTTCGCCCGGGAACAGAGCCTGCTATCGGCCGAATTCCGACATGCGACTTTCCGACGGCTCAAGCTTCCGAGGATGCGAAAGCGACGTTGCTGGAGAGTCGGCGACCGACCGGCCCAGGGCTACGATTCAATCTTGCGCCTGCGGCCCGGACTCCGGCCGATTGCCACGTTCGGCCATAAACTGATCGAACTCGGCCCTGTCCTTGGCCATGCGCAACCGCTCAAGGTATTCCCGAAACGCGTGATGCTTCTCTTCGAGGCGCCGGAGGGTTTCGGCGCGGTATTCGTCAAACGCCCGGTTGCCGCTTGTTCGTGGCTGGCCCAACCTGTCCTTACCGAATATTAGATCCGAACCAAGGAATGGTGCAGCCCACCGAGATGAGGGACGGATCGGATCCGGCCATCTCGTCGGACGGCCCGAGGGAGTGGAGCGTCTTTGCCTAGGGACAAGTGCGTGCGGGTGCCGTTGTAGTAGTCGGCATAAGCGTTGAGCACGCGGCGCAGATGCGCCTCGCCAAAGATGATCACGTGGTCCAAGCACTCTCGTCGGATCGATCCGATCAGCCGCTCGACGTACCCGTTTTGCCACGGCGACTGGGATGTCGTAGGTCGGTCTCGGATACCCATGGCTCCGAGGCGTCGCCTGAAGACCTGTCCATAGGCGCCATCGCGGTCGCGAATGAGGTAGCTGGGCGCCGTATCCCAAGGGAAGGCCTCCAAAATCCGGCGGCCAATCCAATCCGCCGTCGGGTTAGCGGTGACAGCGACGTGAACCAGCCGACGCCGGTCATGACGCAGGACAACGAGGCCGAATAGCAATTTGAAGGCCGCCATGGGAACCACAAAGAAATCGACCGAGACAATGCCATCGGCGTGGTTTCTCAGAAAAGTTTTCCAGGACTGAGAGGGTGGACGTCGCCCCTTGACCATGTATGTGGCCACGGTCGACTGCGCCACCTCGATTCCCACCTTCAAGAGCTCACCGTGGATCCGTGGCGCGCCCCACAGGGGATTGGCTATGCTGACTTCACGGATGAGCTCCCGGGTTTCCTTGGCAATCGGAGGCCTGCCCGGCGCTCCTCTAGATTTCCTCCGCCAGAATGCCTTGACACCCCGTCTGTGCCATCGCACGACAGTTTCCGGCTTGATGATGACCATTGAGGCCAGGACACCCGGCCAGAACCGATAGAGCCAGACGAAGAGAAATCGATCAGAATTCCGAAGCGGCAACCTTTGGGGAGCCTGGCGGCGCACGACGTTGAGTTGGTGGCGCAGCGCCAGGTTCTCAGCTTCCAACCGCTTGCGCGACCTGAACACCGAGACGAGACTCCACCACAGCGCTCCGACAATCCCGAACATCGGTTCGGATCATGTCACAGCCCACCGAGTCGCGACGAGTCCGGTCCGGATAGAATTTTCGGTAATGACAGGCCCAGCCTCCGCATCAGCTCAGATTATCGCCAGGCCATCCACGCGCGTGCCGCCGTGAGAATTCGAAACCGACGGTCACCTGTTGGCGAGATCAAGCAACGCCAGGGCCAGGACACGGGCGCCGGCTGCCAAGTCATCCGGACTGGCGTATTCGGCCGGATTATGGCTGACGCCTTTCTCGCACGGCACGAAAATCATGCCGGCCGGACAGACGTCGTTCATGAACAAGGCATCATGGAACGCGCCTGACGGCATCCTCTCGGCCCGCAAACCGAGCTTGTTTGCCGCCGACTCAATGGTGCCGAGCACCTGCGGGTCGAAGACGCAAGGCTGGCGGTGAAACACCTCCCGCACCTCTACCTCGCAGCGCGACACGCTGCGTCGGCATGTTGGATCGATTTCGTTGCCGAGGTCGCTCAAAACTGAGCCCTCAGGATGGCGAAAATCTATAGTGAAGCTGACCCGCTCCGCCACCGAGTTCGGTGAATTCGGAACAACCTCCATGCGCCCCACAGTGAAGCGGACCGTATCGGTCGGATCATCCATGAGGTCGTTGAGAGCCGCGATAATTGCCAGCGCCTCTTGTAACGCGTCGCGCCGGAACTTCAGCGGTGTGGTTCCGGCATGAGCGCTCTCGCCGACAACCTCGACCTCGAACCAGCGCGAGCCTTGAATACCGGTGACCACCCCGATCGGCAGTCCCTCGGACTCCAGCTTCGGCCCCTGCTCGATGTGCGCTTCGATATAGGCGGCCACCGGAAAATTGAAGGGCCGCTTCTCGGCTCCGGGCGTGGCCGCCAGAGTCTCCGCGAGTGCGTCTGCGAACAGAACGCCCCGGGCGTCGGCAATGCCGAGGCAATCCTTCAGGCGGCGCGATTCGGTGAAAACCATCGATCCCATGGCGCCCGGCGAGAACCGGCCGCCCTCCTCGTTGGTGCAGGCGACGACCTCAACCGGCCGCTCGGTGGCAACGCCGGCCTGATCGAAAGCCTCCAGCACTTCCAGGCCGGCGAGCACGCCATAGATGCCGTCGAAGCGGCCGCCGCTCGGCTGGCTGTCCATGTGGCTTCCGGTCAACACGGGAGGCGCGTCCGGGTTGCGCCCCTGCCTGCGGATGAAGAGGTTGCCGATGGCATCCATGCCGATCGAGAAGCCAAGGGCCTCAGCCCAGCCGATCAGCAGCTTCCGGGCCGTGATGTCTTCCCTGGTCAAGGCTTGACGGTTGATCCCGTCACCGGGAATCGCGCCGATTTTCGCCATCTCCATATGGCGCTGCCAAAGCCGCTCCCGATCGACGAACCGCGCATCGGCGGTGCCCGGGTCGGCATCCTTTCCCGTATGTCGGACTCCAGCTTCCATTTCGCTCCGCTCCGGAAACGCTCAATCGAGGCGCGCGTACCGTTAAATCGCGAGATACTCCCGCAGCACTTCGGCGCTGGAGACCTCCTCACAGGTTCCCTGGGCCACGAGGCGTCCCTTCTCCAGGACGATGCAGTATTCGGCCATGGCAAAGACCATCGGCACGTTCTGTTCGACGATCACTATGGTGGTGCCTTCGTTTCGGTTGATCTCGCACAGCGTCGCGCCAATCTGTCGAACGAGAGTTGGCATGATGCCGTCCGACGGTTCGTCGAGCAGGATCACCTTGGGATCGGTCATAAGCCCCCGGCCGATCGCCAGCATCTGCTGTTCACCACCGCTCAAGGTGCCCGCGACCTGGGTAAACCGCTCCTGAAGCCGCGGGAAATAGCTCACGACTTCTTCCAGGCGGTTGCGCTTCTTCCCGCCGGCGGCGACTCGGCCCATCACCAAGTTTTCCATCACCGTGAGGCGCGGGAATATCCCGCGCCCCTGAACAATGGTCGTGATTCCCCGGCGCGCACGCGTGTGCGGCGGCAATCGGGTGATATCCTCGCCGTGCAGGGAGATCGTGCCGGCGCTCGGTATAATCAGACCGGCCAAGCAGCGGATGAGCGTGGTCTTGCCCATTCCGTTGCGACCCAGAACCCCGAGGATTCCGCCCTCGGCAACGCTCAGGGAGAGATCGCGCAGAACGGTGATGTTTCCGTAGCCCGCGGTAACATTTTGAACCTCCAGCGCCATGGCCCTTCACCCTGCCTCATGGCCCAGATAAACCTCGCGCACCTGATCGTTCGCGGCCACGTCCTCGAACGAGCCCTCTAGCAGAACCCGACCCAAATGCAGCACGGTGACCGGCGCGTGAAGATCGCGGATGAAGTTGATGTCGTGCTCGATGATGATGACCGACAGGTTGAAGTCCTGGGCCAGCATCTGCACAAGCCGGGCCGTCGAGGCGGTCTCCTCCACGGTCATGCCGGCGGTCGGCTCATCGAGCAACAAAAGCTCCGCTTCTATGGCGATCAGAAGGCCGACCTCCAGCCACTGGCGCTGTCCGTGCGAGAGAAACTGTACCGGCCTATCCCAGGCGTCCGACAGCCGGATCAAGTCGAGCACTTCGAAAATCCGGTTGTGGCGTCTGGCCCGCGGACAGTTCGTGCCCAGAACCGCCAGCTCGATATTTTGATATGCGGTGAGATTGTCGAAGACCGTCGGCGTCTGGAACTTACGCGCGATTCCGATTCGCGCCCGCCGAGCAACCGAAAGGTCAGTGACATCCTGACCTTTGTATATGATCCGCCCCTCGGTGGGGCGCAGATGCCCGGAAATCATGCTGATGAAGGTCGTCTTACCGGCACCGTTCGGCCCAATAACGCAGCGGATCGATCCGGCCTCCAGGCGGAACTTGATATCCTGATTGGCGACCAGGCCGGCAAAATGCTTGGATAGATTCTTGGCCTCGAGCAGCACGGACATTTCCTAGATCCTCGACTGCCAGAGTCTGGGAAGCTGGGCCACGGCGCCAGCCACCCCACCCTTAAAAAAGACGATCACGAAAATGAAGATGAAGCCAAGCACGAGCTGCCAGTATTCCGGCGTGATCGTGCTGACATAGTTTGACAGCGCGGACACCAGGATTCCGCCCATAAGCGCGCCCAACAACGAATTGCGGCCGCCGATCGCCACCCAGACGACGACTTCGGTCGAAAACAGCACACCACCCAGCGAAGGCGCCACGAAGCTCGCGTGGGTACCGTAGAGCGCACCGGCGAAACAGGCGATCGCGCCGGAAAGCGCGAAGGCGCCGGTCTTGTACACGGAGACGTTATAGCCTAGCGCCGTTAAACGATCCTCGTTCTCTCGAATGCCCACCAAGACCTTGCCGAAGCGCGCGGAGGCCAGATAGCGAAGCAAGGCATAGGTCACCACGACGACTGGCAGGACCGCATAGTACGCGGGGGCATCGTCGTAGAGCGAGATCTCTCCCAAGGCGCCAAAGGTCAAGGACATGCGGTCGATGAACATTCCGTTCCAGCCGCCGGTTATCTCCGACTGGCTGACCGCGATCTGCTCGACCATGATCGAGAGCGCCAAGGTCACCAGCACGAAATAGGTCGCTCGCACACCGGCGCTGAACAGAAAGTACCCGGCCACTGCAGCCAGGGTGCCGCCGACGACAAGACTGAGCAGCATCCCGATATAGGCCGGGTTGACCCCCAGATCCAACTGCATCGCCAGGCCCATAGTATAGGCCCCGAGCGCGAAGAAACCGGCCTGACCGAAGCTGAGAATGCCCACAAACCCCCACAACAGGCCGAGCGACATGGCCATCACGCCGAACAACATGTACTGCGGCAGGATATAGATCGAATAGCCCGATACGAAGATCGGCAGCAGGCCCAGGACAATGAACGTAAGGGCGGCCATTCCAATTTCCGACTGGCCCAGTCCCCACAGCGAAAAATGGCCGACCGTGGGAATGCGTCTGTCCGCGTCGGCGGTCATTTCTGCCTCAGGATGCCAGCGGGCCGGAAGCGAAGGATGACGATGGCCAACAGGAACACCACCGTCTGCGCGAAGACCTGCTTCGAGAACAGGGCGAAGAGCGTCTCCGAGCCGCCGATGAAGAAGCTGCCGACCAACGTCCCGCCGAGCAGCTGCCCAACCCCTCCGACGATCACCACAAAGAAGGACCTGACGAGAAAGACGTTGCCGATATAGGGATCGACGCTGAGCATGGGGCTGAGCAGCCCACCGGCCAGCCCCGCGGCGCAGGCGCCGATTGCGAACACCAGCTTGTACATACGGGCGATATTCAAGCCGAGCAGGCTTGCCACTTCACGGTTCTGGACCAGGGCGCGAATCTTGATGCCAAGCGTGGTTCGATAAAACACAAAGGCTGTCCCGCCGACCAGCGCCAGTCCAATCAGCCCGACCAAGCCGCGATAGGCCGGAATCTTTACCGCCCCAAGGTCGATCGCGCCCGGCAGGGGATTGGCGACATTGCGAAAATCCGTGCCGAAAACAATCTTGATGATCTCGGTCATGACCAAGAAAAACGCCCAGGTGAGCAATAAAGTGTCGAAGGGCTTGTCGTAGAAGTGCCGGATGATCAGGTGCTCGAAAATGAGCCCCACGATGCCGACGCCGATGGCGGCTATCGCGACGGCCAGAATGAAGGGGACGCCGGACGTCGTAGCCGCCCAAGTGAGATACGCGCCCAGGGTCAGAAAAGCCCCGTGGCCCATGTTTATGACGCCCACCAGGCCGTAGATGATGGCCAGCCCGAAAGCGGCCAGGGCCAGAACCAGGGTGATCAGGGTGGCGTCGACAACGACGCTGATGGCCGTTTCCATTTGGCGCGTCTCAACAGCGACTCAGGATTGCGCGGATCCAGCAAACCGTTCCATCCCCGCCCGGCGCCGCAAGGCGCCAGGCGGGGAAGCCGGCAAGTGTTCAAATTACAGGTTGCTGCCTAGAGCGGCAAATCGCACCGCGCGGCCAACGGCTCGACGGCCTCGAACGATTGAACCTCCTCGAACATGTCGTTGACGCTGGTCCAGTCTTTGCGGACTTGCATCAGGTACGACGGTACGACGATCTGGTTGTCCAGGCCGCGCATCCGAACGGGGCCCTGTGGGGCGCCTTCGAAGGTGATCCCCTTGAGCGAGTCGCGAAGCGATTCGGTGCTCACTTTGCCGGCCTTTTCGATTGCCCGGGCCGCCATATGGGCGCTGTTGTACATCGCCACGCCGACCGTGTTCATCAGCGCATCCTTGCCGAACTTCTTCTTGAAACGCTCCAGGAAAGGCGCGTTGTTGGGATGCTTGATGGACATGAAATAATCGAAGCTGACGTAGTCGCCGCCCGAAACCTCCGGCCCCAGTCCGGTCGTGACGACCTCTTCGTCATCCACGGTCCACAGCGCGAAATCGTCTTTCATGCCGGCCGCCGCGAACTGCTGCCGGAAGTTCACCGTGTCGCTGCCGGTGAGGCTATGAAAGATGATGTCGGCACCCGAGCTCCGGATGTCGCGGAGGACGGATTCATACTGCGGCGTGCCGAAGGGGATGTAGACCTCGCCGACCACCTCGCCGCCGAGTTCAGCCAACTTCCGCTTGGTCACAAGGTTGGTGACCCGCGGCCAGGCGTAGTCCGAGCCTATCATGAAGAATTTCTTGCCGAACTTCTTCATCATGTACTCCATGTGCGGCCAAACCTGCTGAGTCGGTTCCGGTCCGAACATGAAGATGTTTCTGTTGCACACGCCGGGATAGTACTCTTTCTCCTGGCCTTCGTAGAACGTCGGGTAAAGCAGGACCTTGTTGGCCGCCTTGACGACCGGCCCGGCGGCATTTCGCTCGGCGCTCGAGAAGGTCCCGGCCAGAAAGTCCACGCGCTCCTGTCGGATCAGGCGGTTGGCCTGCTCGACCACGATACGCGGTTCGGTCTTCGAATCGCCGACGACCAGTTCGATATTTCGGCCCAGGACGCCGCCGGCGGCATTGATCTCGTCGACGGCCAGCTCGAAGCCCGAAATATGCGCCTTGCCATAGACGGTCCACGCCCCGGTCAACGGAGAAATGATGCCGACCCTGATCGGGGTTTCCGCCATGGCGTTGCGGATGAAGACGGGTGCGGCGACGCTCGCCGCCGCTACGCCCGTGGTTGCCGCAATACCCTTCAGCGCGCCGCGGCGCGTGATACCGCGTTGCTTGACTCCGTGCTTTGACTGCATCTCCCTGCCTCCTTGTTTGACTGGTTGCGAGTTATTCGGGAACTCTTGAGTCGCCTTCCCTGGGCGCAGCGGTTTCGACGCCTAGTACCATCCCGGAGCCACCTGGGAGCCAAGCATTTCGTCGTAGACGTCACTGCGCCGGTCGCGAAGAACCTGGTTGTATTCGTTCCAATTCCTCTTGCGCCGAGCGTCGGCGAGGTTGGCGTCTGCGTAAACGATCTCCTCCTTGTCGGCACTCGCCGGTCCGCCGATCGGCCAGCCCGTGTAACTGACGATCAGGCTCTGGCCGACGAAAGGTTGGGCGCGTTCGGTTCCGATCCGGTCGGCGGCGGCAACGAAGACTGAGTTCGAATGCGCGGCCGCCATGACCAGGATGTTTGCCATGGCTTCCCGGTCCTTGTCTTGTCCGGGAATCGGCACCCAGTTGGTCGGGATGCAGACGATATCCGCGCCTTGCAGCGCGCAGAGGCGATAGCTCTCCGGGAACCAGCCATCGTAGCAAATGAAGGTGCCGATGCGCCCGATCGGTGTCTTGAAGACCGGAAATCCCAAGTTGCCGGGCTCGAAGAATAAGTTCTCCTCGTTCCATAAGTGCACCTTGCGGAAGGTGCCCACATGGCCATGAGGTCCGATGACGACGGAGGAGTTATACAGAGCCTCGCCGTCGCGCTCGTTTATTCCGGCGACGATGTGCAGGCCGTGCTTGGAAGCGACCTCGCTCCATGCCCGAGTTGTCGGTCCTCCGGGAACCTCCTCGGACAACGCAAACGCCTCTTCGCGTGTCTCGAAAACGTAGCCCGAGTTGCAAAGTTCCGGAAGCACGACAAGGCTGGCGCCTTTGCTGGCCGCTTCCTCGATCATCTCGATACTGCGGCGGACGTTTTCGTCCTTCTTGCCGACGATCGGCTCCATTTGGACGCAGGCGATCTTTACCAACGCCTCGTCGCGCGCTTTTCGGTTTGCCATGAATGTCCTGCCTCCCCAGACGGCCGTTTTTGCCAGGCCGCATACCCCTTAATAACTTTTCCAGCGGTTTGACCGTTTGTCAAGTGACTTGAATATTTGTAAGGTTTCTAGAATTGATGAGGCCCAGCGCCGTGCGGGAGGCCGGCCGCGGCGACTTGCCGGGTTGCTCCACGCATAAAGATGGGCGCCGGAAACGCAGCTACATGGCGAGGTTACTGGGAGGCAGGTCCAGAAATGGAATTCCAGGACATAGGCGCAAAGCTTCGGCACGCCAGAAAGGTCAAGAAGCTGCGCCTGAAGGACGTGGCACTGGCCGTCGGCTGCTCGGAAAGCCTTTTGTCCAAGATCGAGTGTGACAAGACGACGCCCTCCCTACGCACTCTGCATCGGATCGTGAGTGTGCTGGATACGTCGATCGCCTCCATGTTCGCCAATCCGAGGGCATCCGAAGTCACGTTGTATCGGGACGGAGAACGACCGGTGGTTGCGATCGGCGAGCCGGAACGCGCCAACGCCATCCGATTGGAGCGATTGACGCCCTATGTCGAAGGCCAGGCCTTGGACGGCAACATTCACGTCGTGGCGCCGGGCGCCACAAACGGCGGCGAGATCAAACATGAGGGCGAGGAGGTTGGCTTCATCTTGGAAGGTGCACTAGAACTGACTGTCGGCTCCACGACCTACCAGCTGACGGCCGGGGATTCCTTTTTCTTCCGGTCCGAGTTGCCGCACAGCTATCGCAATACAGGAACCGGAACTGCACGGGTGCTATGGGTCAATTCACCACCGACTTTCTGATGTGTGGTCCCAACCTCAAAGCTTGATTTGGATAGAGAACAACCTTTCGGGCCGGCCCTGAACTTAAAAACTCTAACTCACATCCTGGATCCAGTTAGGGGGGAGCAGCTCAAACTCTCAAAATCTCCTCCTGTGCTCAGAAGTTTAGACCAGATCAAGAGATGCATTAAGCAGCCAATTGAAACATCGGCGATCTATGTATACTGAGAGCAATCATACCTTCTCCTCAACGCGACATGATAAACAAGTTCAGTGACGCATTCCAGACTGAACCCCTTCGATGTCAGGTATCGGCCATCCGGCTTGGTTCCCTCGCGGACACAATTTTCAGCGCCAATCCGGCACTGAGTTTCCTCTCTCTTGTTACCAGGCTTCGTCCCCTGGTCCGGCAAGGCCCAGCCGCCAAAGGAACCGGCATGTGGACACTGTGCAATCGCATCCTTAATCACGTCGGAACTTTCGGAATGCGCAGTTGAACGGAAAGTAGCCAACGCGGTGAAAATAAAGCACGCCCCTCTCTGAGAACAAGTTAGCGGCACGTGCAGCGCCCAGTACCGGATCGCTCGTTTGAAGCCGGTTTTCCTCGCCTGCGCAGATAAATCCCGAACGCAATGTGCGAGTGCGGGCCATAGGCTGCTGATTTTCTTGACTGTGCAAATTCGTATCAAATCAGTGTGGTTTGGTTGTGTCAGAGAAGATAGGCAACCAGAGAAGAGAAATTGCCTGAAATGGCCGGTGAATGAACGGCAGTGGTTCGGACGACTGCTCCGAATAGCCCAAATTCCGCGCGGTTCGCGCGGCGCTCATCACCGGTCGGAGAATGTCCCTAACGACATGGATGGCGGAGGGGGAGGGATTCGAACCCTCGATACGGCTCAACACCGTATACACACTTTCCAGGCGTGCGCCTTCGACCGCTCGGCCACCCCTCCGCGAGGCCCGGCCCCGGGTCGCGCCCGGGCGGGCGCGGGCGACGCTAGCGAAGAGACCGGCGGAATGCAACGGCGGCGGGCCGGCGGCGCTGCCGGGGCCAGCGCTGGCCAGGTTCGCGCTGTCGGGACATTTGCAAGGCCGAGGCGCGCGGGCCTGCAGGGCTCGCGGCGCGCCCGCGATCCTGCTAGGTTGTGCCCGCCAAGGCTCGCAACGCGGACACCCACGCCCATGCGCAAGACCCGGATCGTGCTCGGCGCGCTCGGATTCCTGCTGGTCGCGACCAGCGCCGGCGCGCTCATCATGGACATCATGCTGCGCGCGCCCGGCGCGCCGTTCCGGCTGCGCCCGCTCGGCGAGGCCTGGTACCGGCTCGACGCGCCCAGCCTCAACCTGGTGCAGGCCGTGGTCGAGCGCTACATCTGGCCGCCGCTGTGGGACCCGGTGGCGCTCTCCGTCCTCGAGCAGCCCGCCGCCCTGGTCTTCGCCGTGCCGGGCGCGATTCTGCTGCTGCTCGCATTCCGGCCGTTCGGCCGCAAATCGTCCTGAGGACCGCGCGTCAGCAGCGCGCGCGCAGCCAGGCCAGCGCCGCGTCCACGCTGCCGACGCTCTCTCCCGCGGGCGCCGGTGGGCGCGCGATCATGACCACCGGCAGGCCGATCTCGCGCGCCGCCGCGATCTTGCCGTAGGTCGCGGTGCCGCCACTGTTCTTGCTGACCAGGACGGCGATGCCGTAGTCGCGCAGGAGCTCCGCTTCGGTCTCCTGGCCGAAGGGGCCGCGCGCGACCACCAGCTCGTAGCGGTCGAGCGGCAGGGGCGCCTCCGGCGGGTCGACGCTGCGCACCAGGAACCAGAAATCGCTCAGGGCCGCGAAGGGCGCGAGCTCCTGCCGTCCGATCGCCAGGAACACCCGACGGCCGATGTCCGGCAGCAGCGCGGCGGCACCGGCGGCGTCGGGCACAGCTAGCCAGCGGTCGCCGCGCTGCGCCACCCAGGGCGGCCGGTCGAGCCGCAGGTGCGCGACGCCGAGTGCGGCGCAGGCCGCCGCCGCGTTGTGCGAGATCCGCGCCGCGTAGGGGTGCGTCGCGTCGATCACCAGGTCGATGCGCTGATCGCGCAGGTAGCGGGTGAGGCCCTCGACTCCGCCGAAGCCGCCGCGCCGCACCCGGCCAGGCAGCGCCTTCGGCTCGCGCGTGCGCCCGGCGAGCGACACGGTGACGGCGACATCGGGGTCGTCGATCAGGCGATGGCTCAGCGCCGCCGCCTCGCCGGTGCCGCCAAGGATGAGCAGGTTGCGCGGCTCAGCCATCGGCCCGCCCGACGAGGCCGCCGGCGCGGTCGACGACGAGCACCTCGATCTCCGTCTCGCCATCGAGCACGCCGAGCGCGCTCTGCCGGGCCAGCGCCGCCACGCGGTCGGCCAGCGGCAGGCCCGCCGCCAGCGCCAGCGCCAGCGTTTGTGCCGCGGTGTTGGCGTCGCGCGCCATCGCGACCAGCGACTCGGCGGCGCCGAGCGCGCGCAGCGCCTCGGCCAGAAGCGCGGCATCGACCTGGCTGCGCCCGCTGTGCAGGTCGAGGTGGCCGGCGGCCAGCTTGCTGATCTTGCCGAAGCCGCCGCCGATGGTCAGCCGCGGCACCGGATGGCGGCGCAGGTACTTGAGCAGGCCACCGACGAAGTCACCCATGTCGATCATGGCGATGTCCGGCAGCGCGTGATGCGCCTGCACGGCGGCCTCCGATGTCGACCCGGTGCAGCCGGCGATGTGCGTCAGGCCGGCGGCACGCGCCACGTCGACGCCGCGGTGGATCGAGTGGATCCAGGCGGAACAGGAGAACGGCACGACCACGCCGGTGGTGCCCAGGATCGACAGCCCGCCCTTGATGCCGAGCCGCGGGTTCCAGGTGCGCGCGGCGAGGCGCGCGCCCTCCGGGACGGCGATCTCGATCTCGACGTCGCCGGGCTCGCCGTGCGCCTCGGCCAGCTCGGCGACGACCGCGCGCATCATGGCGCGCGGCGCCGGGTTGATCGCCGGCTCGCCGGGCGGCAGCGGCAGCCCCGGCAGGGTCACCGTGCCGACCCCCTCGCCGGCGCGGAACACCACGCCACTGCCCGGCGTCCCGCGGCGCAAGGTCACCTGCACCAGCGCGCCGTGCGTCACGTCGGGGTCGTCACCGGCGTCCTTGACGATCGCGGCCCGGGCGTAATCGGCGCCGAGTTCTTCGCCGGCGAGCGCGAAGCTGGGCCGCTCGCCGCGCGGCAGCGTGATGGTCACCGGGTCCGGAAACGCGCCGGTCAGCAGCGCCGCGTAGGCGGCCCGAGTCGCCGCCGTGGCGCAGGCGCCGGTGGTCCAGCCGCGCC
>Ga0210123_1001068_pt1 | contig 14835 bp, 13 predicted proteins | sample Muzzi_PWB_D2_FD_185535 | JGI IMG/M metagenome (GOLD analysis project Ga0210123, IMG submission 185535) | Wetland microbial communities from San Francisco Bay, California, USA, that impact long-term carbon sequestration - Muzzi_PWB_D2 (SPAdes) | ecosystem: Environmental > Aquatic > Marine >... | reverse complement strand
CATAGGGTGTTTACGGCGTCAATTACAGCGCTTTCAATTTCCAAAGGAATCGAAGCTTGCATGATAAGGTCTGTCAATTCTTCGGAGGCAGCGGTTAATGATGCCGTCGAATTAATATCAAGATCAATAAGTCTTTGGTCGATAGGTTTACGAAGATCATTGTTCTCAAGAATAGAGTTGAATGCATTGCAAGTGATCACAAACCCTTTGGGTATCGGGATTGCCATTTTTTGATCTGCCACAGAAAGATGCATTGTTTTACCACCGACCAGCATTTCCTCATTTTGAGAGATTTCTTTCAGCGATATGACATACGGCGCATTAGAAGCCGAACGTTTCGGAGACAGCATAAATCGGATATAGGAATCGAATTTGTGAAAGTAGTCATTAAGATCCCGATATCGCGTGGGACAAATCCTTTGAAAATCTTCTATGATGTTTCCGACACAGGTTAAGAAATCATCATATTTGTCTTCAATCACCTTAAAATCAACCACCAGTTGGTTATAATAGATCTCTTCGAGTTCCGCCATCAATTCATGGACCTTTTTGTCATGGCTCAAAAGCGACTTGAACGACGTATATTTCTCCTGTAAAACAACGTCCGGAGCGAAAAGTTGACGGGTCCAATATTTGAATAGGTTATTAAGCAGCATCGACAACCTGCCATTGTGAAATTGCCATTCTTATTAATTTTGCCATAAAAAATTTTCCCGGCCAGATAGGCTCTTTTGGCGTTGCTGAAAGAAAATTTGAGAAACTTGATTGCATAATATATGAACTGAAATAAATATATCAATGTTTCAATGACTCAAAGAAATCAGCCCAACAATACATTTTATCTATAAATGGTGGGAGACATGGCAATGCAAATCTTGCTTTTTATTTTAATTTTGTAATATATAGAAACGATTTATCGAATACAAAGAAGTTTTAACGGTCCTTTGTAACCGCTAAATGCTCTGGTTTTGATGCTAACCAAAGAAAAATTAAAAATATTTTGGCCGGCGATGGTGATTGTAATTGTGGGATTTGTGGTTGCATTCCAGTTTGTTGTTCCTGTTCCTCCCCGGAACATTATATTTGCCTCTCCGTTCGGAGTTGATGTCCGGAAAAGGCGCTAATGTTGCTAAATTTTAGAAATAAGGAAAGTGTCGTTGTCGGGGTCATTGCGGACACCCATGGTCTTCTTCTGCCGGCAGCGATAAAAGCGCTTGAAGGCGTTGACCTGATTGTTCATGCCGGAGACGTCGGTAATACCGAGGTGCTGGACGACCTGAAATCCATTGCGCCAGTATTTGCGGTCCGGGGCAATATGGATGGGGTTGAAGGTCTGAGGGAACTCCCAGAAACCGAGGTGATCGAAATCGGTGGTGTTCTGCTGTATGCGATTCATAATATCCACAGACTCGACATTGTGCCGTCGACAGCCGGTTTTGATGCTGTAATCTTCGGCCATTCACATTGTCCGTCTGTTTCTGAACAAAAGGGAGTGCTCTTTCTGAATCCAGGAAGTGCCACACAGCCGCGCCGAAATTATCCGGCGTCTCTGGCCCTGCTCCATGTAGGTGGGAATATAATAAATGCAAAGATTGTCAACATCGATGATGGGTCGTTGTAATCCGGAAGCGAGGCCTTTGTACTAAAGAATTACGAACGATTCTCTTAAGTCTACAGAGTCGGAGACGGGTCATTCTGAGATCGTGAAACAATATGAACGTCTCTTTGTGGAAAAGGGATCTCAATATTTTTTGCTTTCAAATGTTTATACACCGATAGATTCACCTGGTAGAGTGTCTTAAAATATTTATTGGTGGGTATCCAATAGCGCAACCCGATGTTGATTGAAGAATCACCGAATTCCTGAATCCCGATTTGAGGCGGAGGCTCTTTGGAAATCTCATGAAACGCTTCAAGAACCTCTTTAATAATCCGGATGGCTTTTTCCGGATCATTGTCATAACTGATCCCCACCATTTGTTCCACGATTTTTCTTTCTTCCGAGTTATGTATGATCTCACCCACGATATGCTTATTTGGAATCGTTATTTTTACCCCGTCTTCATCTGTGAGAATTGTGGAACCGAGCTTGACTTCATCCACGATGCCGCTGACGTCGGAGACTTTGATGGTGTTGCCGACAACAAACGGCCGTGTCAGGATGATCACTAGGCCTGCACCATAGTTCGCCAGGGGCCCTTGGATTGCAAAACTGGCACCAAAAGCCATGGCAGCAAGTGCAGCGATAAAAGGGGCGATAGTGATACCAAATTTGCCGATTGCAACAATGAAGGCAAAACCAAGGATGATACCCTTGACCGTTGCGGTGATAAACTTTGACAGGGTAACATCAAATTCTTTTTTCCCAAAGAATTTCAGGAGAGAGGAAGATACGGCCCTTGCAACCAATACCCCAATGACAAGAACAAGAATAGCACCCACCACCTGGAAACTGTAGTTCACAAAAAAATCAATGACGATGTCGATCAGTTTTTGTATGGTCTTTATTTCTTCCGGCATTTTTTTTGCTCCTGGTTTTTATAAATCAATACATCGCGTCTACAGAAGATCTTCGTTGTTTGCGCCTCACCTAGGAGGTTCCATCTTAAACCCGTCGACCAAAAGGAAGACCTTTAAATCGATCTGTAACATTTTTTTACACAAATTTCAATTATCTCAGGGAGCGGGGTGTTTTTATTTGTTAAATCGCTCCATGGATAATATTTTTTTAAAAACCGTGTAAACTCTTGGTTAAAGGATCGTAGAGAAAGAATTTGGTCGCCTTGATATAACTTAATTTTTTCTGAAAGAACTCGTGGATAACGGATCGTAATGAAAAAATCGGTCTTATCTTTTGATAAGGATAAACGAATGTGTGAAGCATTGACTAAAAAGAAACTGGGAACCGGTTAATTCATATTTAATTTCCAAATTTTCCTGGGCAAGTAAAAAGCCCCTATAGTTGGTTCAACTATAGGGGCATTGAAGTCGTAAAAATGACAAAGGTATTATTTTATGGTTCGCTTAACGCATTTAAATTATTTTGTATTTTTTGTTTTGATGCAGAATGTTCCGGTATCGCTTTATCGTTTGGTTTGATGACAGTTTCATTAACAAGAACGGCCGACGCGAAAGTAGCTGCAATGATAGCTCCAAGAGCTGCCAAACCTACGAACGCATTGGCTTGGGGAACTGCGGCAAAAGAAAAAAGCATAACGGTTGCAACAATTAATGCCAAACTCTTTTTATTTTTCATAGTTGCACCTCCTATACTTTAATATGATTAAGTTTATATGAAAAAGGAACGCCTCATTGAAAAAATTTCAAAATATAAAGAAGCCCAATAGATGATGGCCAAAGGTACTCTCTATCTTAGGTATTAAGATAGTGCTACAAAGTGGTATGTCAAGTGGTTTTTTTAATCCGCTAATTCAAGGGAAAAGTGTCAGGCTGCATTTATCACAATGGACGACCCAGCTGTATTAAAAAGATCGGACCGCTTTCATCCAAACCGTCAGGCTGCTCCAGCGGCCAGGCAAACCCTATGCGAAAGGACGACAGGTTTCCCCAGGCGATTTCCAGGGAGGTGATCAGCTCAAATCCGGCGCCGACCAGAATATCGTCGCTGGAAGGACGATCACTGGCAATCCCGGAATCGACAAAGGTGCCGAGATAGATGCGGTGAAGGTATAGAGGCAGGGTTTTATATCCGGCCTGCACGTTGATCAACGGCCAAAGAACCTCGATACCGGAAGTGATTGCCTGACCGGCTTCCAGAAGATTAGAGTCGAATCCACGCAGAGGAAACAAGCGGGAGGGACGCTGAGTAAAGTAACCTTCCGTAACGTTTCCGCCGATCCGGTAAGTAGTATGCCCCGGGATCGAGTCTCCCCAGGTCTTGCCGGCCTCGAGGTGAAGCGATGTGTAGACCTGCTCCCCAAACCAGAGCACGCCGCCTCCAAACAGCGATTGACTGCCTTCCGAAAAAACATCGAGGTTGATCCAAACGTGGTGACGGCCAAAGGTTTTGTTCAGGCTGGAAGCGGCCCAGAACTCGTCCTCGGATGGCCCTGATCCCTCAAGGGGTTCATAGTTCCGTCCATTCATTGAGAGTTCGATTTCCTTGATGCCCCATGGTGTCCAAAACAAACTGAACTCATTGCGGGATTCATCGACAACCTGATTCAGCCGGGTCGTATAGGACAGGGGATAACGTGTCAGCCGACCTCCAATATCATTGATTTTTCCGCCCAATCGTCCGGAAAAAAAATTGCTTCCTGATGCATAGCGCAACCCGGCATCGATGGTATACTTTTCCGAGACATCACGGCCTTCGGTAACAACGCCGATCTGAAAGTTGGATCCGTCGTAGAAAGCATCGGGCACCAAATAATTCGGGAGGATACTTTTAGAGAGTTTGTAAGGTTTGGCGTTTAAAGAAAATTCTGATTTTAGGGGGGCAGTGGTGTCCTTCCAGTCGGTTTTAAATTCAGTCCGGGGTCCTTCGTCCAAGTTCATCTCTGCAACCTGCCAGCCGTTGGTTGCCAGGCAAAGATAGTTGTCCCGGCGTGGCAAAATCGCTGCGGTTTTACACCGGGTCAGCGGCTGCATGCGGGTATCGTGGATTTGAAATCGACCCGAAATATTGGAGGCAAAAACCAGGCGGCCCTCTCGAATCCAAGGATCTATCTCCAAAGAAGGTGCTGTGGTCATCCGGTGCCAGGCTTTGTCATAGAGCCAAATGTCCCAGTTGCCGTTCTGATTGGCTGACACGGCAATGCGTCCCTGCTGGTCCATAACGGGGCCCGACATCTGGATGACACCCGGCGGTCCGGGAATAAGGGCAATCGCATCCAGCTGGGGTCCCAAAAGGCGGGTTGTTAAAGACACCTTGCCTTTTGGCAGCAGAATCAGATAAGGACGATGACCCTTTCGGGTGACAGCCACACCCCCAGGGCCTGGATCCCAGACGTGATCAACATCATATGGCCAGGATGTATCGCCATGGTACTCAATGAGTCTGGAAATACCTTTGTCGTCGTATTCTGATAGCCACAGGATCTTATGCGCATCCATAAATCCGTAACGGCTCCGGCGTTGCAGCTTTATAACACCGGGATAGATTCCTGAACGATTCCAATAGATAAAGGGGTCGGGCCAGTATCCGGCGATATGCAGACCTTTGTTCGTATGATTTTCAATGTGGTGTTCCATTTTAAAGCTTTGCCAGAGAGCGCTCCAGGTGGTTCCAAAGGCTTCTTTGGCTTTCAAATCAATTTCAATGGGGATAATACCGCGACCGTGCCTTTGGATGAAATCCAGGAGACGATCCCATCCGTATTTTTTGTAAATCCAGAAGACAAAAGGCCGACCGTAGATGATATAACCATAGTGTCCCGGCCAAAGTTCGGGATGGTTGCTGACCAAATCCAGGTCAGGGGGGGCGGTGGTTCCGAAGATTTCGGCCGAAATGGGATCCAGCAGGGTTTTGTCTTGGTACAACTTATAAAGCAAGGCGCAGAGGCCGTCTAAAATCCACTCCGGCAGGACAATGTTGGGTGAGATGATTTCCCCAAGCACCGTATGCGCCTTGGCAGGGATGCCGTCACGAACATTAAATATGGCCTGTAAGCAAAGACCCCGAAAAAGAAAATAGGTCCAAGGGTCAGACTCGGTGTAGCCGTCTTCCATTACGCCGGGGGCCCGAAGGGGGATGCGGATCTCGCGATGAGGAATCATGTTTACACGCACTTCAGGTAAATCTAATTCCTCGTCCAGAACCACATGCAGGGGATAGCGAATCGTTAAGTGTTGACTTGAGAGGAAAGTGACAATTTTCTGAAAGTTTTCCAACAATTGTGTGGCAACTTGATCCTCCTTCTCGGGAAAGTAAAGGAGCAGACCGTCTTTTTCAACCAGTTGAAGTGCCCATCCGTTTACAACTGGAAATATGAGCAACAGTATTACCAACAGCAATATTCGTTTGATCAACTGCACAACTCCCCACATTTATTTTCACCTAAATTGAGCGTTTCAAATAGTGGCAGAATAGTATAAACTAAATTATTTCATTAATCGCTCAACTTAGGTTTCAGCTATTTTTCGGCGCCATTTTAGTTTAAATCCAAACCGCTGCTTCCCAATAAAGATTTGATGGAACTAACAGAGAGAGTCTGGATTGTCAATCGCTGAATTCTCTACAACGCTTCAAAATTACGAACAATTTGGGCTTTGTACTCATTGTTAAAACTTAATGGGGCCGGAACGTGCTTTTTAGCCATGAGTCCTCTATATTAAATCCACAAAGGCCTATCAAGGGATCTATGGGCTGAATTTCTGAAAGATCTTTAAAGTACATGCCTTTGTTGTCTTTGGGTGATAAATCCATCATCGTATAATCTTTTCATTTAATTGATTGACAGGATTTCAACTGAGGTAATATCTATATAATTGACGGGTTGGGGAGTTTTTCTAAACAACCGCTATATTCAAGGATTTAGGACAAAAACTCCCCGCCCCCTCAATAGATGGGCACTATTTAGACTATTTATGTGTCCAGTCGGAAAAAATAAAGGGCGTTTATGTGAATCAGTTATAACTACGGAGGTTGATTTTGTGGACTTTTACTAGAGACGGTTTTTTCTCGGCAGTGTTTGACAGATACTGCAAACGCGGCGAATTGATGATCCGGTCGCGGTGCAAGGATGATCTTGTCCGGTTGGCAAAGAAGTTACATGGCTATTCTGATGAATCTGAAATTTTGGGAATAAAACATGCAGATTACCAATACCGTATGAAAATCACAAAAAACGATTGGGCGGATTACTTGTCAAACTGCGCCCATGATATTGATTATGCAAACGTCAAGAACAATATCGTTTCAACCGGTGATGACTTGCGTCAAGATGCCTACTATCAGGTATGGACTGCGTTGTATTGCTGGCAGTCAAAGTTGAATAATGCATAATTTTTTGACATAATATGGCACATCTTACTGACCCAACCTGATATCATTCGAATTTTATCACCTTATGAACCGAGGACAAATAACGGCTTATCTTAATTTCATTTCTGTGGAAGCAGATTGTTTTTTTGTAGATCTTTAATCACCACGTTAATCACATCATCAATATCGTCATGTGGTCATTCTTTTTTGAGTGATTTGATTTTGGTGTTGACCTGTACTAAACACCCTGATATAAAGTGTTGGTGCTGTTGTATATAAACGCCCATATAAAACGCTTAAGTCAAGCGTTAATCAAAAGCGTTAAAGGGGAAAATTTATGCTGACAATAGAACAAAGGCGACAAACAGATAGAAAGCGACGGGAACGCTGGCGTAAAAGAAAACTCGAACAGGGTTGCAAGCAGATTCAACTCATGTTGACACCGGAAGCCCAGACAATTTTAGAGCATGAGAAATCCCGAACAGGTGAGCCTTATGTCCAAATCATTCACCGTGCAATCTTGGGCCTTGATATAGGCTTTACAATCACATCTTCAAAAAATAAGGCACAGTCCATAATTTCAGAGATGAGAAAGGTTCAGACAAACGACTCAGGCAAAACAACACCACGAACAAAAATTTCAGACAAAAAAAAGGCCGGTCAACAGGACCAATTAAAATTATTCTGAGGATCGAAGACTTAAGGCTGGACCGATATACTTATCCTTTTTTTTTGTGTTGATTCGTGCTAATATTGTATGAACAATTCAGATAGAATACCTTACAAAACAAGGACGTAAAAACGGAACACCAGCCGTAACGTGTTGTACCATTTGATCTGTATAAACTTGCCTTAGCTTGAGAGTGTTTATGGCCTTAAAAAATATAGGATCCTATTTGGTCAAGAGTCAATCCTGTGATCAACAGGTGATCGAAGCGGCATTTGAAAAGCAGATCACTTTAGAACATAAAGGGATATATAGACCCATCGGCCAGATCATTATCGAGAACGGAGATCTGAATCCCAAGGAACTGCGATCTGTCCTTCAGCGTCAAGGGGAGGACATGCTCCGTTCTGTGGCGCTTTTTAAAAATCTGTCTCCGAGATTGATCGCGGAAATTTCCAAGATTGCAGAGTATTGGGCTTTACCCAGGGGCCAGGTCATTATTCATGAAGGAGATCAGGGGGATTCTTTCTACCAGATCATTTCAGGTTCGGCTCGTGTTTTCCGGATCTCGGAAGATGGTGTTGACGTTACCCTGAACACTATGGGGCCCGGAGACAGCTTTGGTGAGATGGCACTGTTGACCGGAGAACCTCGCTCCGCATCAGTAGAAACTCAAGAGACATGCGGTCTTCTAGAAATTTCGAAGCAGGCCTTTGACAAGCTGGCATCTGAAATTCCTGAATTTTCACTGGCACTCTCCAAAATCCTTTCCAGCCGGTTGAACAGGGGGAGTATTGAACTCGTTCATGTCTCGGCCACCGAAAAGGCATACCAGCGTTTTATTTCCAAACAGAGCGTTGGGGTTGAGCCGAAGTTGATCGGTCGAAGTAAGGCGGTCAAACAGCTTCAGGACGAAATAAAAGAGGTAGCCAAAAATGACAGCGCCGTAATGATTTTGGGAGAATCCGGAACCGAAAAGGGCGATGTGGCCGGGCTGATTCACTGGGATAGCCAAAGAAAGGAAGGCCCTCTCTTATCCATTGACATCAAGACCGTCAGAATCGGGAGAAATGTTGATCGCCCTCAAAAGGATGATCCCATTCGCCTTGAACTTGCCCAAAGCAGTGCCCTCTTCGGACATGCCAAGGGAACATTGTCTTTTGCACCGGAAAGGCGGCTCGGTTTGTTCCAGATCGGGGATGGCGGCACGGTAGTTCTTGAGAATGTTGAACATTTGACAGACAGTGCTCAGAGCAAATTGGTCGATTTTATTCAGAATAGTCGTTTTCAGCCCTTGGGTGACCAGACGTTTATACATTCCTCGGTCCGGGTTATGGCGACAAGTTCTATAGACATTAACCAACGGGTTCAGGATGGCAGATTCAATAAACAGCTGTTCGATATTTTAGGAAAAAATCAAATCCTGACCGTACCGCCGCTTAGAAAGCGAAAAAAAGATCTCCGTCAGCTTGCCGAATACCTTATAGAATACTACAGCAGAAAGGCTGGGAAATCCATCGACGGCATTGACCTTGATGCCTACAAAAGCATCATGGCATATGACTGGCCGGGTAATACGGACGAACTCGGAACGGTTATCCGGCGAGCCGTAAATCTTGCTCAGAGCAACCGCTTAATCCCTGAAGACATCCTCATCGGTACGGCACCCCTGGTTGCAGAAAGATTGAGTTTTAATCTTTTGAATGTTGATCGAATTCGTCGGTTATTTCAGAGCAGCGCTTTTCCAGGTTCGGCCCAACTGGTGGCAGCTATCTTTTTTTTTCTGATCATTTACTTGGGTTTTTTAGGCACTCAGACACAGAGTCACGATGTATCTCTTGAATTAACCTGGGGGCTATGGGAACCTTTGGTCATTTTGAGTTGTATCCTATCTGCCAGAATATGGTGTGCCATCTGTCCGGTGGGAGCTTCAAGTTCGATCATAAGCCGCAAATTTGGTCTAAACCGCAATGTTCCCTCTTTTATCCGCAATTATGGCAGCTATCTGGCCGTTGCCGGCATAGTTGCCATTTTTTGGTCCGAAGTCGTGTTTAATATGCCGTTTTCTCCCCGGGCCACGGCAATTTTGATTTTGTCAATTTCCGTTCCTGCGCTCATACTTGCCCTGGTTTACAAGCGTAGGATCTGGTGTCGCTTTCTCTGTCCACTCGGCAAATTGGTAGGATTTTTTTCAAGATGTTCGATATTGGAATTACGCGCCAATCAAAATATATGCAATAATGATTGCATGGAGAACAGCTGTTATGTCGGGAAGGATCATCAGGCAGGTTGTCCTGTTTTTGAGGCGCCTTTTATACTTCATAACAACCAGGACTGCATCCTCTGTGGGAATTGTATAAAAAACTGCGCCAACCAGGTCCCGGCCCTTAATCTGAGAATACCCGGCCAAGAGCTTTGGACGTTCCGCAAACCTGACCTCACAATGGCAATTTTGGTATCTGTCATTATGGGAACCCAATTCTTTAGAGGTCTGGAAACAAACGGATATTTCCATCAATTTGCCTTCACACAGACTCAACCGTGGATTTTTTATTCGGTGTTGATGATCATATCAACTTTATTAGCGTTTTTATTTGTTAAAGCAGCCGGGAAAACGGTTTTGAGTTCTAAAAAAACCTTGTCGTCACGTATAACGCAAAATCTTGTTGCCTATGCTTTTGTCCCGATGGTGGTTGTTTTTGAGTTGAGTTTCCATTTTGAACGATTGATAAGCCGAGGCGGTCAGTTTTTACCCGCACTGGGCAGGCAGCTTGGGGTTGATTGGGATTTCCTCATGGTGAGTATGAGCCCCTGGTGGATCAAATTTCATCAGGTAGCGTTTATTCTGGTCGGTGTTTTGGCTTCGAGAGCCGTACTTAAAAATAATCTTCGCTTGCACGAAGATTCTCCAAAACTACGCCTTTCTTTCCGGCATCAATGGTCCATTCTATTGCTCGCAGGGGTGTATATTTACCTTTTATGAACCGGTTGCCAAATCATTTCGGAATGCTCTTCTATTGGCCCTAATCAGTTGATGAGGGCCATGTCACTTCAAATCCCTTGGATCCAATTCTTTACCTGTATCATCTCTGTCCCCAAGTATTGGCATAGATCTGATACACTTCCGATGCGGATCGAAGCCCTAATGTGTCTACTCAATTTGTATTTCGACGGATTCTTCAACAGTATTACGGAATCGAATCACATGTTCGGGGTTCTTATGCGGCTCTATGCCCAGTGAGATAATACCGGATTCCTTTAGTTGGGCCATATCCCTGCAGATAACAACCGGTTGTTGATTCGCTTCGCCGACAAAACTGCCATTGGAACTGTGATCCAACAAAAAGAACTTACCTCGTTTGCAAATAATCGTGGCGTGCTTACGGGATACCAAGGCATGTTGTACGATTAAATCACAGCCTCTATGACGGCCCATGACTAAATCTGGGGCCGGGTCATTGAGACTTATTATCCTGTCCTTATAACTGAGTTCAAGGCTGGCAGATGGGGGAACCACGGATAAAGCCGGAATAAATTGTGTTACGTCGCTTTGACTGAAAAGAGTCTGGTAAATAGTGAGAGGCTGTTCCTTCCCTTTCACACTCACCTCGCCCAACTTACGAGTCAGGACTCGATGGTCGGCGGACAACTGCTGCCAGGCATCCTCCGAAAGAATGACCTCCTCGTCTTTGGCTAAATTGGTAACCCGTGCTCCCACATTAACAGCATCACCAAAAATAGAACCCTGTTGCGATATCACCGGTCCCCAATGAATACCGCCATGAACAGCCACCGACCGGGGAAGAGGATTTTGAATAATGCTCTGTGCTGCTTTAAAGGCGGCATCGACATCTAAAAACGTGCACAGAATACCGTCTCCGCGGGTCTCGATCAGTTCGCCTCCGTTATGTGTCACCATTGATTGCATGTCCTGAATGCATTGGGAAGTGAGCGTCATGGCGCTTTCATCACCATATTCAACATACAAACGCATGCTTCCACATAGAAACAGTGGAAAATTATTTAAAATTAATTGTCAAGCTTAACCACAATGGGTTTAGATTGCCAATTTTATTTTGAAGAGCATCTTTTATATGCTAATGTATTTATTATAATAATGGATGCATGTCAAGGACCTAATTGAACCCCTATCCACCATAACATTTGCCACATATCAACACACTAATGGAAAAGTGTGTATGTAAATTTTAAATATGAGTGACGCTCTTCAGGGAATCGCCGTAATTATATAAGCGGCCGTCAGGTGCGCTGTAAATACAGATGTGAGGATAGGGGAAATCCTAAGATTAAAATGGGAACACGTACTAAATGGGTTCATATACCTCGGAGAAACAAAGGCTAAAGGACCAAAGCAAATACCACTCAACGATGACCTATATGAAATGTTCAAGCAGATCAGGAAAAAGCAGCATTAACATCAAAGTATGGTTTTACATATAAAGACAAACCGAATTAGAAGCGTAAAGAAGGCTTTTAAATCGGTGCTGAATCGAGCGGGGATAAATGACTTTATTTAGGTTCCTCGATTTGAGGCACATATTCGCAAAGCAGATACTTATGAGAGGTGGAACCCTGGGTGACATTCAAGAACTTGGGCCATAAGACAATGATTATGACTTTGAGATATGCTCATTTAACACAAGAGTATAATAAAAAGCGGTTAACCTGCTAAATGGATTAACCGCTTCGAAAAAAGTTGATTATCACAAAACTGTCACAAATCTCTGCCAAGAAAAAAGTGCCAGCCTGTAGTCTGCTGATTTTTTTGGTCGGGGCGAGAGGATTTGAACCTCCGACCCCTTGAACCCCATTCAAGTGCGCTTCCAGACTGCGCCACGCCCCGACGATAAAAAGATGATTAACACTTCAAATAATCTATGTCAACCTAAACCGAGCGTTTAAAATAATGACAGGGCCATAAAAAAGTGATAAATATAAACGCTCAATTTAGGTCAAGATGTGACCTGAATCTTGAGTGAAAAGTGGTGAGTATTTGTTTGGTACGATATGTTGTAATAATTTGTTGGATATTTCAACATAGTGTCAAAATTATGTTGACGATTGCATAAAAAGAACGTTTTATTCAATGACTGTCGTTTGTAAACAACGGAGATGACATGCTGAGCAAGGACAATGAATCGATCAGGCCTCCTCGCCTGAAGCCGGGAGACACCATCGGCATTGTTGCGCCGGCAGGTCCGTTTGATCCGGAAAAATTCATGAAAGGGAAAGCCGTTCTGGAATCCATGGGGTTTCAAACGTTTTTTGATGAAGGTATTTTTCAAAAACATGGATTTCTGGCCGGAACCGACAGCCAGAGGTCGGATCAGGTGAATCGTTTGTTTGCCGATCCTTCTGTTCAGGCAATCGTTTGTGCCCGTGGCGGATATGGAAGCATGCGCATCCTTCCGTTTCTCGATTTTGAAACCATTCAAACGCATCCCAAAATCTTTTTGGGGTTCAGCGACATTTCGGTGTTGCTGGCCATGCTGTATGATCGGTGCGGCCTGGTGACCTTTCACGGGCCTCTGGTCACTACCCTGGCAAAAGCCAGTGAAAAGACCATCATGGCCATGAAAACGGCCCTGACATCCGACGCGCCGCTTGTAATGATCCCTGAAGACGGCCAGGTGATCAAGCCGGGAGTTTGTTCAGGGCTTGTGACCGGTGGTAACCTGACGACATTGTGCCATTTAGTCGGAACACCCTATGCTCCGAATTTTAGGGGAAAGATTCTACTCCTTGAGGATGTGGGAGAGATGCCGTACCGTATCGACAGAATGTTGACACAGATGAAACTGGCCGGATGTTTCAACGAAATTGCCGGACTGATTCTCGGCACTTTTAAAGAATGCGGTCAACTGAATGAAATTGTCGGAATTTTTAACACTATATTTGAAGATGCGGATATCCCGATTTTGGCCGGCATTGACGCGGGCCATGGAGAACATAATCTGACAATTCCAATGGGGCTGGGCGCAACCCTGGATACCCATAAAAAAAGGTTGCTCTTTCATGAACCAGCTACTTTGGCATAAGGGCTGCATTCATATCGCTTTGAAAAAAATATATGGTGATGATGGGGTACCTTTATCGGAAATATCATATAGTGTGATGGGACAATGAAGCACGTTGACCGTTTGATGAAAGATGCCGTTGTAAACAATGTGTTTCCCGGCGGGGTCCTTTTGGTTTCGCAGAATCGCAACATTGTTTTTTTTGAAGCTTACGGTGATGCCAATCTTTTTTCCGGTCGTAAAATGACCAAGGAAACGGTTTTCGACCTCGCCTCTCTGACAAAACCTTTGGCCACGGCCCTTGCCGTTATGGAGCTGATCCGACAATCCAGGTTGACCTTAAAGGACCATCTGGGATCCATTTTTCCTTCATTTAAAAACACCGACAAAGAAAGGATCCGGGTAGAAAATCTGCTGTATCATAATTCAGGATTTCCGGATTATCGTCCCTATTATAAATTGGTAAAAAAATTAGAACCCGGGCAGAGAAAAGATGCCTTAAGAGAACTTCTGATCAAAGAGCCGCTGGTCCATTCACCCGGCCATCAGATGGTATACAGTGATTTAGGATTTATGGTGCTGTGCTGGGTGATCGAAGAGGTGGCAGGAATTCGCCTGGATCGTTTTGTTTCGGAAAATATTTATCGCCCTTTGGGCCTTAAGTCGCTATTTTTTATGCCGGTTGATAGCAAAACTCCTGATGTAGAATTTGCCGCTACCGAGAGATGTCCGTGGCGGGGCATGCTTTTGGAGGGTGTTGTTCATGATGATAATGCATATTCGGTGGGCGGTATCGAAGGGCATGCCGGCCTTTTCGGGACGGCCGGCGATGTTTTTTATCTTCTTTCCGAGCTGATGGCTGTAAACGGAGGATCTGTTTTAAAAGGGGTTTTTGCTGTTGATTTAACCAGACGTTTTTTACGTCGAAATAAACATGTCGGCCGGACACTCGGTTTTGACACCCCATCTTCAAAGGGCTCGAGTTGCGGCCGTTATTTTTCAAAAAAAACCGTGGGGCATCTTGGGTTCACCGGTACATCGTTTTGGATGGATCTGGAGCGAGGAATTGTTATTATTCTGTTGACCAATCGCATCCATCCGTCCCGGGATAATGACCGGATAAAGGCCTTCAGACCGAAATTGCATGATGCGGTCATGGAAATTTTGTGAATGACAGATTAGCA
>Ga0210123_1001066_pt1 | contig 14840 bp, 16 predicted proteins | sample Muzzi_PWB_D2_FD_185535 | JGI IMG/M metagenome (GOLD analysis project Ga0210123, IMG submission 185535) | Wetland microbial communities from San Francisco Bay, California, USA, that impact long-term carbon sequestration - Muzzi_PWB_D2 (SPAdes) | ecosystem: Environmental > Aquatic > Marine >... | reverse complement strand
CGGCGGCCGGCGCTCCGGAGACCCGGTCGGAGCGCGCCGCCAACCGCCACCTGGTGGCCGAGCTCCGGCTCACCGACCTCGCCCTCTGGTCCGGGCCGAGCTACTGCCGCCACCCGTCCCAGACCGATCTCTTCGCTCCGTTCGCCGATCACCCGGGAGCTTTCGAGCACTTCCCGGCCGGCTCGCTGGTGCCTCCTCCCGCCCCTGGAGACGCCGCGGCCGGCCGGGAGGGGTTTTCTGGGTCCCCCCTACAACCCCCCGTCCCCCTTCTCACCCCTGGAGGGAGAAGGGGGCGCCCCCGGCCGGAGGCATCATCGAAGGGACGGGGAGACCTGACGCGAAACCGAGCGTTCAGCCAGCCATGAACCACCACCTGAGGATTTGCGAGCTCGCCGCCTCGACCCTGGCGCGTCACCGCATGAAAACGGTGGTGGTGGTCACGGTCTACTCGCTCCTGGTGGCGGTGGTGGCGTCGCTCCTCCTCTACGTCCAGGCCCTGCGCCGGGAGGCCCGCGCCCTGCTGCAAGACGCCCCCCAACTGGTCGTTCAGCGCCTCACCGGCGGTCGCCATGACCTCATCCCGGTCGAGCGCGCCGAGGCGATCCGCGCCATCCGGGGCGCGGCCCGGGTGGTCCCCCGGGTCTGGGGCTACTCCTACGACCCGCCCACCGGCGCCACCTTCACCCTGTGGGGCGCCGACTCGGCGCCCCGGGCCGGCCTCGAGCTCGTCGACGGCGACCCGGAGTCGCTGCTGGCCGGCCCCACCGACCGCTCCCGGGGCGGCACCTGCCTGATCGGTCAGGGCGTGGCCGACGTCCGTTTCCTCTGGGTCGGCGACCTCCTGCCGCTCCGGGGTGCGGACGGCACCCTGTTCGCGCCCCGGGTGGCGGCCGTCTTCACCGCGTCTTCGGCGGTGCTCACCAACGACCTGGTGGTGCTCCCCACCGAGACGCTCCGCCAGATCCTCTCCATGCCCACGGGCCAGGCCACCGACCTGGCGGTCGAGGTAGTGAACCCGAACGAGGTGGAGACCGTGGGCCTCGAGATCCAGGAGCTCTGGCCCGACGTCCGGACCATCTCGCGGCAGCAGATCCTCACCACCTACGAGGCGGTCTTCGACTGGCGGGGCGGGGTGTGGGCGGCGCTCCTATCGAGCCTCGTCGCCGCGTTCGCCATCCTGGTCTGGGACAAGGCGAGCGGCCTGTCGGCCGAGGAGTTCCGTACCCTGGGGCTGCTCAAGGCGGTCGGCTGGAGCCGGCGGGACGTGATGGAGCTCTGTCTCTGGCAGGGGGCGATCGTCTCGACGCTCTCGCTCGCCACCGGCCTCCTCCTCGCCCAGGTGCACCTGGTCTGGCTCCACGGCGCCCTGTTCACGCGGCTCCTCCGGGGGTGGTCGGTCCTCTTCCCGCCGTTCGAGGTCCACCCGGGGCTCGACGCTTACGCCCTCCTCCTCTGCCTGCCGCTCGCCGTGGTGCCCTACGTGGCGGCGACGCTGGTGCCCTCCTGGCGGGCGTCGGTCACCGACCCGGACTCGATCATCAGGAGCTGAATCGTGCACGGCGGCAGGAGCGGTCCCCTCCCGTTCACGGCGCTCGCCCTCGCCTCGGTGCTGCTCTTGGCCGGCTGCGGACCGGAGCTGCCAAGCCACCAGGTGGTCGTAGCCGACGGCGACGTGGTGCGCATCCCCCGCGCCGAAGTCGCCGATGGGCATGTGCACTTCTTCACCTACACGGCGGGCGAGACCCAGGTGGACTTCCTGGTGCGCACCGACGGCACGGGCGCCCTCCAGGCCCACCTGGACGCCTGCTTCAGTTGCTACCGCTACGGCATGGGCTTCGTGGTCGAGGAGGGCTACCTGGTCTGCCGGGCCTGCCGGTACGAGTACGCGATCGAGGACGAGGTGTGGGAGCTCATCGGTGCCTGCGCCCCGATCTCGATCCGCTCGGCGCCCGAGGGCGACGACCTGGTGATCGCGCGCGCCGTGCTGGAGAAGGCCGCCCGGTATTTCTAGCCTGGCGGCTTGCGGCGTTTGGCCTTTTCCTTCTCGACCGCCTTTTGCCGTTCCTCGACGGCCTTCTTCTGCTGGTCGTGGCGGACGTCGATGGCCTTTTTCTGGCGCTCGATCTGCTTCTCGAGGGCCTGCTTCTCGACCTCTTGACGCCGGCGCACGTCCTCGACGGAGCCGCTCTCGGGCGGTTTCTTCACCTCCCGGCGATGGATGGCGTCCAGCCGCTCGCGCTGGGTGCGCTCCCAGCTCTCGAGCTGCCGCAGGTCCTTCTCCTGGCTCCGTTCGACGGCTTCGATCCGTGCCGCGGCGGCTCCCGAGGGAGGCTGGCTCGCGTCACGCCCCGACTCGGTGGGGCGCGTCCGCGCCGCGCCTCCCCGGGGGTCCGGCCGGTAGATCCTCACCCGGTCCCGGTCGAAGGGATCGAACCGACCGCTCGGCAACCGCTCGAGATCCTCCACCCGGTAGCGCGGCACCGCGCGCCCCACGGCACGCTCGATCCGCTCGACCGGCACGCCGGGCACGAACACCCGGCGGTCGACGTCCCGGTACCGGGTGGCGTCCCGGGTCAGGCCCAAGATGTACGCGTTACGCGGCACCAGGACGGCCCGGTGCCAGGGCCGGTGGTCGAGGAAGTCGCGGTCCTCGACGAACACCCACCAGTGCGTGCCGATGGCGATGCTGAGATCCACGTCGCCGAAGTCGAGCCCGACGCCGATCCGCCATCCCACGCCGGGGGGCAGAGGCGCCCAGCCGACCCAACCCGGCCCGGTGCGCCAGGCGACCCAGGCCGGAGCCCAGACGGTGCCGGGAGCCCAGACCCAGCCGTAGTGCTGGTGCCAGCTCCAGCGGCCGTAGTGGAACGGCGCCCAGCCCCAGCCCCAGTCGGAGATCCAGGTCCAGCCGTCGATCGTGTAGACCCAGCGACCGTAGGTGTACGGTCGCCAGCCGGCCGGGACCTCCCACGGCATCCACACCCATCCGTAGGGCTCCAGAAGGATCCAGTCGCCGTAGGGAACCAGCTCGGAGTAGAAGAAGCCGATCTCCACCTCGGGCCCGGCGGCGGGGCCGGGCCCCCAGGGCCGCACGGGAGGCGGCCCGGGATGGTAGTAACCGGCGTAGCACGCCGCGGAGACGACGGCCAAAGGGAGGAGGAAGACCAGAACGATCGTCCTCAAACGCATGATGCACCTCCCGGCCACGGCGAGCGCCGCGGCCTCGGAGCGGTTTCGAGGCCCCCCAGAGGCACCATGCGCCCCCGATCCGTGGCCCGCAAGCCCCCGGCGGGTGGTCCGGAGCCACCCCGGCGGGGAGTACGCACCGGGGCCGCTCGCCCCGGGCCCTGTAGGGATAGGATGGCGGCCAGGAGGTGCACCATGGACGACCACCGAGACGACGCACTGTTCAGGGATTTCCGCGAGGACCACACGGTTCTCGGCCGTGGTTTCTACGAGCTGGGAACGGCGCTCCGGGGCGGCGACCTCGAGCACGCCGCCGACCTTGCCCGCCGGATCGACCGCCAGGCGGGGGCTCACATCACCTTCGAGGAAGAGGAGTTCTACCCCACGCTCCGGCGGTTCCTCCGGGAGGCCGAGGTGGACGTCATGTACCGGGAGCACGAGGCGGGGCTCGACGTGATCCGCACCCTGGTCGAGCTACCGCCGGGCGCACCCCTCTCCGACGAGCGGCGCCGGGAGCTCGTCGCCGAAGCGGACGAAATGTCCAAGCACATCGTCGAGTGCGGCGAGCTGTTCGGCGCCCTGGGCCGAATCCCCGCCGACGAGCGCGGCAAGCTCCACCGGCGCATGCTCGAGCTGAGGCTCCAGGGACGGCGCTGGACCGTACACGCCGCTCGCCACGCCGAAGCCGGCGCCTGAGGCCGACTCCGGGCCCCGACGAAGCACCACCCAACCACAACGCGAGACAGGGCGGAGACGCCCCCTTCTCCCCCTCGGGGTGAGAAGGGGGATGGGGGGTTGAGGGGGGATCAGGTCACCCCAACTGCTCCTGCACCCGCCGGTGGAGCGCCCGCTCCTCCTCCCGCGACAGGGAGAACGACGCCGCGAACAGGGCGAAGGCCACCAGCTCCTGGAGGGCGTGCTCGACGATCTCCACCCGGTCGCGCACCTCGAGCCCCTCGAGAACGGCGGCGATCTGGCACGGGTCGACCGTCAGCCGCTCCGTCAGCGCCGGCCCCAGGTACTGCTCGAACTCACTCCCGGAGACCCACCGGGCGAGCTCCTCGTGGAGCCGCTTCAGGTCGCCGTCCTGGCTCACGGTCCGGGTGATCTCCTGGAGCGCCTCCGCGAACGGCGCCACCAGCTCGCGGGCGGTCTCGTCCAGGTTGCGCTTGGGCCGCGTCAGGTCCACGCACTGGCGCCGCACCAGCTCGTAAACCACCTCCATGGTGCCGAACCTCCCCAGCCAGGACTCCCGGGAGATCTCGCGCACGCTCCGCGTGCCGTCGCAGAAGCCGAGGGCCCGCCGCTCCCGGGGCCCCAGGCGGGTCACCTCCACCCCGGGCCGCACCTCCGGGCAAAGCCCCTCGTCCGGCACCAGCTTCTGGAAGGTGGTGAACCGGTCCAGCCGCTCGGCGCCGTCGAAAAGAAGCTGCTGCATCGGCATGTAGGCGGTCACCGAGGCCTCGGCGGTGGTCCCCTCGCCGACCGTGAACATGTAGCAGCCCTCGTGATCGAGGATCGCCGAGAAGAAGATCTCGGCCATCTGGCGCTCCAGATACTTGAAGAGGTCCTTCTCCGTCATCAAGCCCTTGCGGAGCATCGCCTCACCGAAGCGCTGGTCCGACTTCGGCCACCGCTCCACCTCCTCCGACTCCGAGGGCGAGAGCACCCCGAGCCGGAACAGCACCTTGTTGAGGCGGTCCTCGGGATCGTCGCTCTGGGCGAAGCGAAGCGCCCCCTTCTCGATGCCCAGCACGCGGTGGGCGCTCGGCCCGTGGACGTGGAGCGCACCGGTCCAGCGCGAGGCGACAATCATGTTGACGACCTCGAGAACCGTGTTCTCGAACAGGATCTCCCCGGCCATCAGGATGCGATTCTCCGGCTTGTCGAAGACCGTCCCCGCCTCGCGCCGCAAGATCATCAACTGAGGCGACATGCCGATCGGCCGATACCGGCCCACGAACCCCCGCAGGCCCTCCCGGGCCTCGCCGACGAAGGCCCGAAGGTCCTCATCGTCCTCCACCAGAATCAGATGCCTCTCGTCCATGCCCGCCTCGCGCAGATGTTAGGAAACGTCAAGTATTCCACATCACGCAAGTGAAGCACAGGCAAGAAGAGGCCGGCGGCTCCCGGTGACCGGTCGCGCGGCGCCGGTCAGCCGACAGACCGGCCCCGTCCCGTGGGTAATCCCGGAGGTAAGGACGGGACGGACGGCCTACCGGTTCAGGATCGACAGGTACGCCTTCCACTGCCCCACCTCGTCGCTGTAGCGCTTCGCCAGCACGCGAGCGATCTGGACGAGGTGGTTGAGGTCGTGGACCGCCCAGGTCGCCAGGAGCTGCCGGAGGTCGACCGCACCCAGCTCCGGATGCCGGCCGGGCCGGGAGAGGTCGTACTCCGTCAGGTTCCAGCCGCGCACCTCCACCAGGTTCGCCGCGCGGAGCGTCGCGAGGCGCTCGAGGAGGTCGTCGAGCGACCAGCCCTGGAAGCGCTCGAGCTGGGCGAAGCGGTCGAACGACTCGAACGGCTTGCCGTCACCGTGCTCGAGGATGAGGCGTGCCCGGGGAACCCAGTCGGTCTCCTCGCCGTGGACCAGATGGCCCACGACGTCGGCGGCGCTCCAGGTGTCGGGCCCTTCGGTCGCCTGCTGCCACGCCTCGCCGATGCCGCCGAGAAGCGCGGTCAGCACGGCCGGGGTCCGTTCCAGGATGTCGAGGGTTTCGTCGAGATCGAAGCTCATGGTGATGTCCTTCGCCTCCCTGGCCTCCGGTGCCGCTGGGCGGAGGCCACGCGGTCGGATGTCGGCCGCCCGCTCACTCCGGGCGGCTCCGGCGGTAGTGCCGGCGGACCTTGGCGCGGTTGCCGCAGGTCTCCATGGAGCACCAGCGCCGTGAGCGGTTCCGGCTCTGGTCGAGGAACAGCCAGGTACAGCTCGCCCCGTCGCACTCGCGAACCCGGCCGAGGGTGCCTGAGGTGAGGAGCTCGGCCGCCGAGCGGACGATCGGCCAGAGCGGCGCCTCCAGGCTGTCGCCCCCGCCCGCGCGGCTCCACACGAAGCCGGCGCCGTCCCCGTCCACCGACTCGATCCGCAGGCCGGCCAGGGCGTCGGGCAGCGCCCGGTTCAACCGGTCCAGGTCCTCCTCCGACGGCGAAGCGCCCGCGGCGACACTCGAGAACAGCCGGTAGATCGCGTCCCGGAGCGCACGGGCCGAGACGAACGCGACCTCTGCCCCCTCCCCGTCCCGCCGCGCCCGCAGCTCGAGCACCGAACGCTGGTCCGCATCGAGCACGCCCACCTGGAACGCGAACGCCAGCAGATCGCCGTACCCGCGGAGGTGGTCCTGCTCGCTCCGCTCCCGATCCCCCCAGGTGTTGGCGAAGTCGAGGCACAGAGCCCCACCCGAGAGCTCGAAGGTGTGATCCGACCCGTTGGAGACCGCTTCGTCCATTGCAGATCAATTCTAACCCACAAAAAAGACTTGACAGGTTAGATTCGGAGGCGTAACCTAACCTCCAAAACAATTAAAGGAGGTTAGCGATGGTCGAGCTCCACACCCCACCCCCAGCCACAGCAGAGGCCGGCCGCCTCGCCGACGAGCTCGAGCGCGCCCACCGGGGCGGCGCCTGGCACGGGCCGGCCCTGGCCGAGACCCTGGCGGACGTCGACGCGGCCACCGCGGTGCGCCGGCCGGTCCCCGCCGCCCACACCATCTGGGAGATCGTCAGCCACGTCTCCTGCTGGCTCGACACCTGCCGCCAGCGGATCGAGGACGAGACGGACCAGGACCCGCCCCCCGAGCAGGACTGGCCGCCGACCGCCGAGGTCGGAGACGCCACGGAGGATGCCTGGCAGCGGGAGCTCGTGACCCTGGACGAGCGGTTCCGGCGTTTCCACGCCACGGTCGCGGCGCTCGACGACGCCAGCCTGGAGGCCCCGGCCGCCGGCTCCGCGCCGACGGTGCGCGGCCTGATCCTCGGCGTCATCCAGCACCACGCCTACCACGGCGGGCAGATCACCCTGCTGCGCAAGTCGGGAGGCGTGCCGTGAGCCCGGAGACCGAGGCGCTTCGCGAGCGGCTGGTCGACCGGCGCGACCGGCTCGCGGCAGCTACCACCACGGCCGACAACGAGGGCCTGGTCGATCTCCTCCACCGCGTCGACGCGGCACTCGACCGGCTGGACGACGGAGACTGGGCCGTCTGCGTTGCCTGCCACGTGCCGATCGAGCCGGAGCTTCTCGACGTCGCCCCGAGGGTGAGCGTCTGCTTCGAATGCCTGTCGGAGGACCAGCTCCACGCCCTGGAGCGGGATCTCGAGGGGGCGACCCGCGTGCAGCGCGCCCTCCTGCCACCACGCCACACGGCCCACGACGGCTGGGAGCTGGCCTGGCGCTGGGAGCCCAAGGGCGCCGTCTCCGGGGACCACGTGGATCTGCTGCCGCCGGCCGGGCACCCGTCGAAGTCAGGGGACCCCCAGCCCCTCCACCTGGTGCTCGGCGACGTGGCCGGCAAAGGGATCGCGGCCTCCCTCCTCCAGTCCCACCTCCACGCGCTCTTCCGGGCGTTGATCCACGAGGACCTGCCCATGGGAACGGTCATGGAACGGGCGAACGGCCTCTTCGCGAAGGCGACCACGGGCACGAGCTACGCCACCCTGATCGCCGCCCGCCTGTGGCCGGACGGAGCTCTCGAGCTCGCCAACGCCGGGCACCCGCGCCCGTTGCTGGCAGACCATCGGGGCGTGCGGCCCGTCGAAGGATCGGGCCTGCCGCTGGGCCTCTTCCCGGCGTCCACCTACGCGAGCCACCGCCTCCGGCTCAGCCCGGGCCAGGTCTTGCTCCTCTACACCGACGGCCTGACCGAAGCGGCCCACGGCGACGAGGAGTACGGCATCGGCAGAACCGCGGCGGCGCTCCGCAAGGCCGCGGACCAACCACTGCACGACCTCCTCGGCGCCTGCCGCGACGACGTGGACCGGTTCCTCGACGGAATTCCTCGGACCGACGACCTGACGCTGCTGGCGATCCGGCGAACCGCGTAGAGCGACCACATCGGAAACGGTCTTGCGCCACCCCTTGACCCTCACGTTACGTGAGGCTCTAGGCTCTCCTCCGTTGCGGGGAAGGACCCCCGCGGAGGAGCCACTCATGCGCCATACCAAGACCAGCGCCGTCACCATCCCCCACTCCCACCGCCACGTCCTGGCCTCGAAGCACGTCGGCCGGGAAATCGAGATCTGGGTCGCCGAGCCGGTGGCGGGGATCCAGCCGTTCCCGGAAGGCCCCCGCGCCGTCCTCTACGTGCTCGACGCCGACCTCTTCTTCGGCACCGCGGTCGAGACCAGCCGCCTGATGAGCCAGCTCTACGGCGAGTTGCCGCCGCTCCTGGTGGTGGGCATCGCCTACGGCGAGGAGCCGGCCCTCCAGGGCCAGCTCAGGACTCGGGACTTCACCCCCTCCGCCGACCCGGGCTACGACCGCATGGCGGCGTCGATCCCCGGGTTCGAGCCCCTGCTTCCGGAGGGCTCCCGCATGGCCGGGGCCGATCGCTTCCTGGCCTTCGTGCGCGAGGAGCTCCAGCCGTTCGTCGCGGAGCGCTACGACGTGGCTCCGGGGAAGGCGGGCGTCTACGGATCGTCTCTCGGTGGCCTGTTCGCCGCCTACACCCTGCTGCGGGCGCCGGAGACCTTCTCGCGCTACCTGATCGCGAGCCCGGCCCTGTGGTGGAACGGGAGCGAGGTGCCCGCGCTCACCGAGACCCTCGACCGCGAGGACCTCGACGCCCGCGTCTACCTCGCCGCCGGCTCGCGGGAGGAGGACCCGGCGATCCCCATGCTCGCGCCCTACAAGCTGGTGACCAACACCCGCGAGCTCGGCCGGCGGCTCGAAGCCCGGAACCTCCCATCGCTCCGCGTGACCGTCGACATCCTGGAGGGTGAAAGCCATACCAGCGCGGTGCCGGTCAGCATTGCCCGGGGCCTCCGGGCGGTGTACGGGAGAAGGTAGGAAAGTAGGGTGCGCTTCAGCGCACCAGACCATGGACCGACGCGCTTCAGCGCACCCTACTGGTACGAGCCCAGAAACTCCCGCCGGAGCTCCTCCATCCTCCGGCGGTTGGCGCCCATGTCCCAGTAGCCGACCCGCGACGCCGAGCGGAAGCGGACAACCCCCGCCTTCCGGTCAACCACCAGGTCGACGTCGTCGACGAAGCGAAAGAGCCCGGAGGTGAACTCGACCCGGAGCCGGTCCCCCTCCCGGCTCACAACCTTGCCGCCCGGCATCCGCTTAACGACCTTGACCAGCCGGTCGGCCACGGCGTCCGCCGGTCCGGTGAACGGGATCGGCTCCATGCGCTTCGACGGGTCCTTGGCTTCGGTCGAGACGCAGTTCGGGCTCTTGGGACACGGTGCGAGCATCGGACGATCTGAATGGGAGTGGCTCGACACGGGACTCCTCCTCTCCCGCCGAATATAGCTCGACCGCCTCACCCGCGGTCGGGAAAGGAGATCTCGGCTCGCTCACCCGACTCGATGAAGCGTGTGCGCTCGCGCAGCTCCCCCGCGTCGCCACCCGCCCCGGCGAGGGCGGCTTCGAGGTCCGCGCGCCCCTCCTGAAAGTGGGACCAGCCCTCGTAGTGGACCGGCACGACCGCTGCCTCCGGGAAGCGCCGGAGGGTGCGCGTAGGGTGCGCTTCAGCGCACCCCACGTGCTACGTGCTACCTGCTCACGGCGACGGCAAGAACCCGGTCCGGTCGAAGTACCCGGGCAGGTCGTCCGTCCCCGGCGCGGCCCCTTCGAGCATGTAGTACTTGGTGATCCCGGTGCTCACCTGGGTGATCCAGACCTCGAGAGTCGACGTCGAGAACTTGACCAGCGTCGGCCAGAGATACCCGTTCGGCTTCGGGCCGACGATGCGGATGAAGAGCTCCGAGCGACCGGGGAGTGAGCCGCTCACGCAGAGCGTCTCCGGGATGCAGAGCTCCTCCTTCTGGACCGGCAGCGTCTGCCCCGCAAAGGTGACCTTGACCCCGAAGAGGAAGTCCGGGAAGTGCTCGGAGGTGAAGACCTCGGTCGGCATGCGCTGATCGAAGTCCGCCACCCCGCCGCCCAGCCCGCCTGCGTAGACCTTCGCCGGGTCCGCCGGATCGAGGGCGAGGGCGAAGACGATCGCCGCCCGGAGGCCGTCCCCCAAAGTCGCCCAGGTGACCCCGCCCTCCACGCTCCGGGCCACCCGTGCGTTGCCGGCGGCGTACACCACCGAATGGTCGAGCGGGTCGATCGCCACGTCGTAGATCTGGCTGCCCAGCCCGTCCCCGGACACCTGGGACCAACTGGCGCCGGCGTCGGTGGTCCGGTAGAGGCCGCCGCCCACCGTGCCCGCGTAGACGGTCGAAGGGGCCACAGGGTCGATGGCGAGCGCCGTCGCCCACGGGTGGACCACCCCAGCCCCGACCGGTGTCCAGCTCGCGCCGCCGTTGACGGTCTTGAACACCCCGGCCTCCCGCGTCCCCACGTAGAGAGCCGCGGGGTCCGACGGGTCCATCACCAGGGCGACCGCGTTGAGGTCGGTCAGCCCCATGCTCACGTCTTCCCAAATCCCGCCCCCGTCCGTCGTCTTGAAGACACCGTGCCCGAGGGACGCGGCATAGACGGTCTCGGGATCGGTGGGATCGACGGCCCAGCCGTAGACGCTCAGGACGCCTTCGAGCTCCGTCCAGGTGGCGCCGGCGTCCTCGCTCTTGTACGAGACCCCGGCCCCGGCGTAGACCGTCCGCGGGTCGACCGGGTCGACCGCCAGGGAGTCCACGAAGGGGGAGACGAGCGAAAGCCGCTGCCAGGTGGCGCCGCCGTCCGTGCTCTTGTGGAGACCGCTCCCGTTGGTCCCAGCGTAGAGCGCGGGTCCGGTCGCCGGCCCGGCCCCTGCCCCAGCAAGAGCGCGCACGTCCGTCGCCACAAGGCCCCGGTTCGCGGGCGACCAGGTGTCCGCCCGATCGGCGCTCCGGAAGACGCCGTCCGACGTGCCGGCGTAGAGGGTCCCAGGGTGCGCCGGATCGAGCGCCAGGTAGGAAACGTCCCAGGCCGTGAAGGGCAGCCCGACGCTCGTCGCGGTCCACTCTCCCCCGCCGTCGGTGGTCCGGTAGACCCCGTTCTGGCCCGCGGCATAGACCGTCTCCGGTGTCGACGGATCGACCACCAGCGCCCCGACCCGGGCCACGCTCCCGGCGCCGGTCCACGAGCTCCCGCCGTCGGTCGTCTTGTAGAGCGCGGCAAACCCCGCCGCGTACATCGTGGTCGGCGTCACCGGGTCGATCGCCAGCGCCCCGATCTCCCCCGGAGGCAGGCCGCCGCCCACGGCGCTCCACGTGCCGGCCCGGTCGGTGCTCTTGAACAGGCCATCGCCCGTCCCCGCGAAGAGAACGGCCGGGCTCGACGGATGAAGGACCAGGAACTGGACGTCCGGGTTCGGCAGGCCGGACTCGGCGAGGGCCCAGGAGGCACCACCGTTCGTGCTCTTGACCAGGCCGTTGTAACCGGACGCGTAGAGGATCATCGGGTTCGAGGGGTCGACCAGGACCCGCTCGATCGAAACGTTCCTCCCCACGTTGATGACCAGCGGCGTCCAGCTCTCCCCCCCGTCCTCGCTCCGGTAGACCCGGTTGATCTCGAAGGTCGCGAGGTAGACCGTCTCCGAGTCGGTCGGGTCCACGCTGACGCCGGCGACCCAAAGCTCCACCAGGTCCCGCGCCGTCCAGGCCCAGCTCGCGCCGCCGTCCGTCGTCTTGAACAGGCCGCCGTAGGTCCCGGCGTAGAGGGTCGAGCCGCTCGCCGGATCGACGGCCATTGCCAAGACCGGCCCACCCTCCGGCCCCTGGGCGCTCCATGCGCCGATCGCCGCCCCGGCCGGCATCGCCAGCCCGGCCAGCAGCCCCACGCCCACGAAGGCACAGACCACCCACACCCATGCCGGGTCGATTCGTGCTCCACGTGCTCTGAACATGACCGCACCTCCCCAGAGGGCCGGGAGAGGAGGAGGTCCGGTAGGAAATCCCTCGAGCCCATGGTAGCCGCCCAAGAAACGCCGGGCACCGTCTCCCAGGGTGGGAACGCAGCGCCCCCGAGCTACCGAAGCGCACCGCCGAACGAGCTACCCGGACGCCGCCAAGTGCCAGGAGGTAAAGAGTGGCGGTCCTCTTCGTAGCTGATGATCTCGGCGCTCACGGTGTCCTGGACGGACTGGCGAGCAAATCTTGTCACTGCGGCGTCGCGCGCAGCACGTAGACCGCCCAGGGCGCAACGCTCGTCTCGCTCACCCAGGCCACCCCTTCGTCCCCGGTCGCCAGGGGCTTCTCCATGCGCTCGACCTCGAGCCCTGCTTCGCCGTAGACCGAACGGTAGTCCTCGTCCGGCCAGAGCACGTCCTCGACCGGGCGACTGTCGCTGTACTCCGTGGTGACGATCCGCACCACGTCGCCGCACCGTGCCCCCCAGTTCTCGTCGAGGCCCCGGGTGGTGAAAGTGATCCACTCGTGGGTGTAGATCTCCGGGGTCGAGACGATGTTGACCAGCTTGCCGCCGGGGCCGAGCAGCCTCCGGAGCCCGGTGAACAGGCCGATCTTCCGATCGCGGCCGGGGATGTTGTCGAAGGTGAAGGCGGAGAGCACGAGGTCTACCGTGCCCGGGGGGACGGACGAGAAGTCCCCGTCCGCGATCACCCGGTAGTCCCCGTCCGGGTCCCGCTCCCTGGCGACCGCGACCATCTCGGCGGAGATGTCCAGACCGATCGTGCGGAACCCGAGGGACTGGAGGAGCCGCGCCGTCCGGCCGGTGCCGCAGCCGAAGTCGACGGCCTCTTGCCCCGCGACGTGCTCTCGGAGCAGCGCGGGCAGGTCGCGAAACGCCAGGTGGTAGGTGCCTCCCAACCCGAGCTCGTCATACGCCGCGGCCCGGCAGGTGTCCTCGTAGGTGTTGCGGAAGCCCATCTCGATCCTCCTCCGGAGTCCAGGAGTCCGGCAGACCACGTCTGCATCGAGGGAACGATGCCACGGACTTGGCCTCTCCAACAACACCCTCGCCCAAGACCTGGCCGAGGGCGTCTGGCGCCGCGGGAGCTCGAGGCGTACCGCCGCCACGCTCAGCGGGACTCCCGCACACCACTTCCCTTTCCAAGCGGACTGATTGCCGGCACCCTTCGCGAGCAGGGGCTCGGTCATCTGTCGGAGATCTTGGTCCTTCTGGGTCGGCCCACGCCGTCGCCATGCTCGGCACCGGGGCGCTTGGCGAGCCACTCCCGGATACCCCGTTCGATCTCCTCGTCGGTGGCGGACGGATTCCGGCGGCGCAGGTTCTGGCGCTGGATGTCTTCGGCTACCTGGTAGAGGTCGAAGGCGATCCGCATGCGTTCGAGAACCTCCGGGTCGCGGATGGGCCGACGGTGCTCGAGCGGGTACTTCATGGAGCCAAGTGTAGCGCGCGGGCGAGGTTGCGGCTCACCGCGGTCTGCCCTGTCAGGCTCACCCTCCCCGACCCCGCCAGCGCCGAGCCCACCTGGCACAGACGGTTCGCCGAGGCCGGCGTCGCCGTCGCCCCCGGCCGACTGTTCCTCGGCAAGCCCCCAGAGAAACGGCTTACCTCGCCCGCTGCGCTAGCCCGTCACGCCGATCCTGCGGTGCCCTTCCAGGCATGATGACGGAGGCGCACGATGAAGAGCAGGTTGGCAGCGACAGAGATGGCCGCAGCCATGGCGGATGGTCCCGACGGATCGGTGCCCAGAGGCAAGAGCAACTCGATGGCCGAACCAAAACCTCCGACCTCGGCAACACTCGTGAGAAGGAATGGAAGTCCGACGAGCATCCCATAGCCATTGAAGATGAGGTAGCAGCCAAAGAAGCGTCGAAACCTGGAAGACCGCCTGGCCGGGAGATTGAAGCCAGTCGCCTCGCCGAAGTCGAGGCCTCGACTCCGCGCCTCGTTCCGGGCGGCGGTAAGGGCTTCCGCGCGGTAGTGCTCTGGGCCTTCCGCCAGGATCTCGAGGAGGGCCTCGTCGGAGAGCTCCTCGTATTGCTCTTCGAGCGTCGTCAACTGAGCCGCCTACAGATTGGGAGAATCGAACCGAACCTCCGGGGGCATCCAACTCGGGCGGAGCCGCGTGCCGCGACAACTCGCGATGGAGCTCCGTTCCATCCCGTCCGTCAGCCTACCTCGCCATCGATGGTTTCAGGGATTGGGGAATCACGCAGCACGCGCCGCCTCACGCACCATGAGATGAGCCCGAGCCCAGTACGGACCAGTAGCAACACGCCCACGAGCCCAAGCGTCGCGACCCAGGCCTTGGCCGAGGGCGTCTGGCGCCGGCGGTTCGGCGAGACCGGTGTCACCGTCGCCCCCGGCCGACCGTTCTTCGGCAGGTCCGCCGACAATGCCTTTCGATCGCCTGCGTCGACGAGGAGGAGATCGAAGAGGGGTGCCGGCGGCTCAGGGCGGTGGTGGCGAGAGGAGGGGCGGGCGAGTAGCCTTGAGAGCGGTCACGCAAATTGATGGCACAGTGTTCACGGTTCTCGATGGGAATCGGGTTGGTGGATCTGTGTGCGTCCAGGCCCGATGAGTCTGTAGTGGAGGTAGTCGAGGTATGCGGGCTCGATGCGCGGGTCGGAGAGCT
>Ga0210123_1001063_pt1 | contig 14855 bp, 12 predicted proteins | sample Muzzi_PWB_D2_FD_185535 | JGI IMG/M metagenome (GOLD analysis project Ga0210123, IMG submission 185535) | Wetland microbial communities from San Francisco Bay, California, USA, that impact long-term carbon sequestration - Muzzi_PWB_D2 (SPAdes) | ecosystem: Environmental > Aquatic > Marine >... | reverse complement strand
CCCATTGGCCACCGAGAGGATAGCTGATAGACAGATTACCGGACGATCCGCGATTGGCGAGGAAATCGGCGGCACGCTGGGTGGGCACTTCGTAGGTGCCCCCTGTGGCCTCGAAAGCCCGTTTTTCCCATTTCCGCTGGTAAGCCACGGCATCCAGTGCTGAGAAACCCATCGCCATCGGATCCACCGTGATGACGAATCCGCTATTGGCGAATTCGCTCGATCGGAGTGCGCGGCTGGCCCCGTTGGTCACGACGAGGCCCTCGGCCTCGTTGGTGGGCAGGATCATGCCACCGGGGCACATGCAGAAGCTGAAGACGTCCCCGTGCTCACCACCGGCGCCCTTGGCCACCATGTGGTACTCGGCGGAGCTGAGCCTGCGGTGCCCGGCCGCCGCCCCATATTGCCATCGATCGACGATAGCTTGCGGGTGCTCCATGCGTACGCCGATCTGAAATGGCTTGGCGTCGACGCGAACGCCACGCTTGATCAGCATATGCAGCGTATCTCGTGCGGAATGGCCAACTGCCAGCACCGTGGGCCCCGCCTTGATCCACTCGCCGCGCACACGTAAGGCTTGCAACACTCGACCAGTCTTGGATTCTTCCGCCTCCGCCACGCGGATGTCATCCACGTGGCTCTCGAAGCGTATCTCGCCGCCAAGAGATTCGATCTTGCGGCGGATGCGCGTGCAGATGGTAGGCAGTCGATCGCTGCCGATGTGCGGCCGGGCATCGACCAGGATGTCGGGGTCGGCGCCATGATGGTACAACGCCTCCAGTACCCAACGGCACAGTGGATCGTGGATGCGTGTATAGAGCTTGCCATCGCTGTACGTGCCGGCACCGCCTTCACCAAAGAGAAGATTGGATTCCGGATCAAATTCACGGTCGCGATAAAACCGCTGCATGACGTCATTGTGGCGTTGGCGGACCTGGCGCCCTCTTTCCAAGACAAGCGGTTTGTAGCCGAGTTGCGCCAGGCGGAGTGCCGCGAACATTCCGCCGGGACCGAATCCGATGATGATCGGTCTTTCGGGCATCGGCTCCGTGCCAAATCGCGGCGAGGGCATCTGCGATTGTTCAAGCCAGACGGCACCCTGCGGGCCGATTCGCCGGCATCGCTCCTTCTCATCCTTACGCGAACCGTTGAGCGCCACTTCAACGTGATAGGAGAAACGTATATCCTTCTTGCGGGCGTCAATGGACCGGCGCACCACGGCGTAATGACGGATGGCGGTCTCCGGCACGCCAAGACGCTTGGCGATCAGCGCGGGAAGACTGTCATCGGGTTCGTCCAACCCCAGTAGGATGTTGCGTACGAGGATCGGCATGGTGACGGCATGTTAGGCCTCTGAACGTTTGTTTGCCAGTCCCGCGCTACCTATAGGTCCATCGTACGGCGTGGCGTCCCGGATGATGCACGCTCCCGCAAAGGAAGGGCCTCGGTGGTACGGGCGAGGCCGGGTAGGAAATCGAGGTATCGCGTGCTGCGCGGTGTATTGACATTTGTGGTACTCGTATTCGTGCTGCTCCTGTTCATGCCCGGTATTCTCGTACTGGGCCTCTTCGGCAAGGGCGAGCGGTTCAGTTCATGGTCGAGCTACATATGGTCACGTGCGATTCTGGGATGCACGGGGACACGGCTGCGGTTGGAGGGTGAGCAAAAGATCCCGCGCGGGGCGCCGTGCTTTTTCATCGGCAACCACCAGAGTGCGCTGGATATCCCCATTCTGACCGTATGCCTGGCGGGGCACGTCCGTTTTCTGGCAAAAGAATCACTGTTTCGGATTCCGGTCTTCGGTTGGACCATTACCTCCGCGGGACATATCCCCATCGCGCGACACCGGCCCCGTGAAGCGCGCGAACGGCTCGAACGCATGCTCTCCCATATGAGCAACAGGCCGATTTCGCTGCTCGTGTTTCCGGAGGGTACTCGGAGCCCCGATGGGCAGCTGTTGCCATTTCGCAAGGGTACGATGAAGATATGCCAACGCGCGGGTTTGACTATTGTTCCGTTCACCATCGACGGCTCGCTGGCGGTTCAAAAGCGTGGCAGCCTGAGAATCAACCCGCGCACGGTAGTGGTACGTTTTGCCGATCCCATCTCGCCGGAGGAAGCGGCGGAGATGCCCACGGAGCAGCTTCACGAGAAAGTTTATGCGGCGGTGGCGGCCGGCTTGGCGGCGCCGCAGGCAATTGCTTGTGAATCGGCGTCGTGAGTGGGCTGGGCCGGCGGCAGGCATCGGGTGTCCACCATTGGCGGCTGAACATTCCAAGTTGTGCGGCCGGGTTTGCGAACGTCTCTCCGGCCATCACGTTCTGGTAACCGGTTCGACCGGCTTCCTGGCGAAAGCCTTCGTCGAGAAACTTTTGCGCAGCGTTGACACCCTCGGCGGCATCCACCTGGTCATCCGACCCAAATCAGGCGGTCTGTCACCGGTCCAACGCATGAAACGCGACGTGCTCGGGTCTCGCGCGTTCGACAGGCTGCGCGCGTTGCACGGCGGCGCCTTTGACGAACTCTGCGAGCGAAAGATTCATGTCGTGCCGGGTGACCTGTCCCGCGAGTGGCTCGGGCTGGACACGGATTCGTACAAGGCACTCTCGGAGCGGATCACAGTCATTGTCAACAGCGCCGCCACCGTGACCTTTGACGAACGCATCGACTGGGCGGTCGAGTTGAATGCTTTGGGCCCCAGCCGCCTCCTGCAATTCGCGCGGGATTGCGGCAACGCGCCCTTCCTGCACGTATCTACGTGCTATGTATGTGGATCACGCACCGGTACCATCGTCGAAGACTTCAGCGCACCCGAGCCCGCACGGGAGACCCTGCCACGACTGGACACGGGCGAATTCGACTTGACGCAACTGGTGGAGGACCTGCGGCACGAAGCGGCCACGCTGCGCGAGCGTCACGGCGGTGACACCGAGGCGGCGCGGAAGGCGCTGATCGATGCGGGGATGGACCGCGCACGGGCGCACGGGTGGAACGACACGTACACGTTCACCAAGTGGATCGGTGAGCAGCTCCTGTTGCGCGATCACGGTGACGTGCCCTGCGCCATTTTTCGACCGGCGATCATCGAGAGCAGCTACGACGAGCCGGCCCCGGGGTGGATCGACGGCCTGCGTATGGCCGATCCGATCATCGTCGCCTACGGCAAGGGCAAGCTGCAGGAGTTCCCCGCGAGGCCTGAGATCGCCCTGGACCTGATTCCCGTTGACTTCGTCGCAAACGCCATGATTCTGACACTTCCGGTCGGGATCGAGCAGGCCGCGAATACACCGGTGTACCATTGTGCATCGAGCGATCGGCATCCCGTGCGCTTGGCCGAGGTGTCCGCGTCCATCGAGCGTGCCTTTCGCAAGCGCCCGATGAACGACGATAACGGGCGTCCCATACAACCGGGTCCGCTCCGCATGGTTGATGTGCAGACCTTTCAGAAACGCTGGCGGGCGCGCGGGCGCCGCGTGCAAAGGCTGCGCAGACTGATCGAGCCGTTTTACGTGGCACGTAAACGGGTGCGCAAACTCGCGGCCATCTCGCGTCAGATCGACCAACTTCTCTATTTCGCCAAAATCTACTCCCCCTATACGCACTTGTCCTGTCAATTCGCCGACGACAACCTGCGCGCCGTCGTGGATCGCATTCCCGAGGAAGATCGCAGAGACTTCCCGTGTGACGTGAAAGGCGTCGACTGGGACGACTACATGGTCAACCGCCATGTGCCCGGCATTCGCTCGTTCGTCCTCGGCACGGGATGGGAGCCGTCGGCGCGGGTGCTCGCGGTGGACGAGGCCGATCGCCTGGACAAGACGTCCGCGCGCAAGGCACTGAAAGTCGACAACCTCTTCGAGGTGTTTCAACAAACCGCAGAGCGATTCCCCGACAAGCACGCACTGCAGATTCGACGCAACAATCGATGGACACGATACACCTACAGTGAGGCGTTGCGGGCGACCGGTTCGATCATGCGACGCTTCCTGGAGCGAAGCCTTAAACCCGGCGATCGGGTCATCATCTGCGGTGAGAACGGACCGGAGTGGGGCTTGACCTATCTGTCGATCATGCGCGCGGGAATGACGGCGGTGCCGCTTGATCCACAGTGGCCCGGCGTCGATGTGTGGCAGGCGGCTCGATTCGTCGATGCCAAGCTCGTCTGTGCCGGCAGCTCGACCGCCGCCGGGATCCAATCCGCGCGCGGCGACGACGATGCCGAGGTTGTGATCATGGCGCAGCCGTTCGCACCGCCGCCGGCGGCGTCGCGCGATCAATTGCCCGACCCCGTGACGGTACCGGACAGCTCGTGTGCGTCTATCCTGTTCACATCGGGCACCACGGTGGCGCCGAAGGCCGTGCAGTTGACGCACCGCAATTTCCTCGCGAACGCCCAGGCGCTGGTGGACGTACACCCCGTCTACCCGTCGGACGAGTTTCTTTCCGTGTTGCCGCTCTATCACGCGTTTGAGTTTACGGGCGGGTTTCTGGTGCCCTTGTCGGCCGGTGCCACCATCACTTACGTGGAACAACTCAAAGGACCGGAAATACGCAGCGCCATGCAGGCCACCGGCACGACAGCGATGCTGGTGGTGCCACGACTGCTTCGCTCGCTGCACGAAGCCATCATGAATCAAGTAGCCGGCGCCAGTGTGTTTACGCGTGGCGCGTTTCGGTCACTCGGCGTCCTGTCCAACTTGTCGCGCGGACGACTCGGCAGGCGCCTTTTCGGCGCCGTGCACAAGCAGTTCGGCGGACGGCTTCGCATCATGGTCTCCGGCGGGTCCCGGCTCGATCCGGACTTGTTCGACTCGTTTTCGCGCATGGGCTTCGCGATTTACGAGGGCTACGGCCTCACGGAAACGGCACCCGTGTTATCGGTCAATCCGCCGGGACAGAGCATACGCGGCTCGGTGGGGCCGGTACTTCCCAACGTCGAAATCGAGATACGAAACGAGAATCTCGAAGGCGTCGGCGAAGTCTGGGTCATGGGACCCAACGTCATGTCGGGCTATTTGGACAACCCGGAAGCCACGGACGAGGTGCTCGTCGATGGCTGGTTCCGCACCGGCGACCTGGGCCGGCTTGACACAAACGGCTTCCTTCACCTGACCGGACGCTCCAAAGATCTGATCATCACCGGCGCCGGCAAGAACGTGTATCCCGATGAAGTGGAATCGCGCTATGGCGACCTGCCATTTGTGACCGAACTCTGTGTGTTCGGCATGCCGTCGCCGGACGGACTCGGTGACAGCGTACACGCGGTCGCGGTGTTGGATGTGGGCAATCACCCGGAGGTGGATCGCTCGTCCATGGAACGCGAGGTTCGGCTGGCGGTGGAGGCCGTATCCGAAACGCTGCCGCCGTACCAGCGCATCGCCGTCATTCACTTCTGGGATCACGAGTTGCCGAAGACGTCCACACTGAAGGCCAAGCGCAGCCGGATACGTGACATCGTACGGTCCGAGGGTGATACGACTGAGAAAGACGTCGAAACGACCGCGAAGGCAGAGCGAGAGCCGGAAACGATTGACAATCCGGATGCGATGGCCGCCATTGCGTCTATCGTCGCAGCTCATGCCAAGAACCAAGTAGACGTCATTGAGCCCAAAATGCACCTGTTGCTCGACCTGGGCATCGACAGCATCGGCAAGATGGAAGTGCTGGGCAACGTGGAGGCGCAGTTTCGCACGCAGATCGACGACGAGAAGGCCGCCAAGATCTCTCGCGTCGCCGATATTCTCCATCTCGTCGGCGACCGTAAGCCGTCGGCCCCCTCCCGCGAGGCCAAGGCGCGGGCGCGCCGCGCGACGACGCCGGATCGTGCGGCATCGGCCACCAACGGGCAATTGGCCGGTCCGCTAATGCCCGTCCGCTGGCTGGTCCGTGGCAGTCTCTCGCTCTTCATGAGCAGCTACGTGCGGGTGCACGTCTCGGGGCGCGAGAACATTCCGGATAACGGAGCGTTCATTCTGGCGCCAAACCATTCGTCGCACCTGGATTCGCCGTCGACGATAGCGGCCATCGGGCGCCGACGTCGCGTGTGGATCGCCGGCGCACAGGACTACTTCTTCAACACGGCGCTCAAGCGTTTCCTGTTTGGGAAAATCCTGGACACGATTTCCTTTGACCGCAAAGCGGACGGCGTGCGCGGGCTGCGGCGGTGCGGCGAGGCGCTCAGCCGGGGCGACGGTCTACTGATCTATCCCGAAGGCACCCGGTCCATCACAGGAGATATCCAGCCCTTCAAGGTCGGCGTGGCGTTCTTGGCCGTCGAGCGCGGCGTGCCGGTCATCCCCGTGTACATCCACCGTACCTACAATCTGTTCCGAAAGGGGCAGCGGATCGTCCGACCCGGCAAGGTGCGAGTTCATTTCGGTACGCCGATTTACCCGCCGGCGCGCGACGCGATCGAGGATCGGTACAAGGCCTTCCACGATCTTGCCGCCGAAATCGAAGACGCGGTTCGTACCATGCGACGTGAGGTTGTCGGTTGAGCGCGGGCGAACAGCAAGGCTCCGGGAAGTCGGCCGCGTTCTTCGACGTCGACGGCACGTTGGCGAAGACGACCATCGTCCACTTCTATATCTACTTCCGGAAACGTCGCATGTCGCCGATCATCGGCAAAGCCTGGGAGATGCTCTTTCTTATCAAGTGCGTGTATTACCTCGTACTGGACAAGATCAATCGCAGCAGATTGAACATCGTCTTCTATCGCAGCTATCGCGGCATGAATGCGGCGTATGTACGCGGGCTGGCTGGTGATTGCCATCACGATGTATTTCTACCCAGGCTCTTCCGCGAAGCGCCGGATTGCGTAGCGGCCCACAGGGAGGCGGGGCGCCCGGTGGTATTCGTGACCGGGTCCATCGACTTCATCATGGCGCCGGTGGTGGAAGCATTCCACGCCACCGATATGCTGGCCCGCACGCTGGTGGAGGAAAACGGCTCGTTCACCGGTGCACTCGATGGTCCGCCCGTCGGCGATGAAGAAAAAGCCCGGCTGATGCGTCACTATGCGGCGGAACACGACATCGACTTGTCGGCCTCCTATGCGTTCGGCGACAGTATCGCCGACCTGCCCATGCTGGAGACGGTCGGGCACCCACAGGTCGTCAACCCGGATCGAACACTGGAGTCTGTGGCCCGGTCGCGCGGCTGGCCCATTCACCGCTGGACTACGAGCACGGAAACGGACGGTAATCGGCGATGAAAGCACTTGTCTACCGACGCAGTATCCCTCGCTATTTGCTGCTCAAGCTGCTCGGACCGCGTATGCCGAGCCTTTATTCCAGCGGTGCCGCACCCTTGTCTTATTGTGATACGCCCGAGCCCGAACTGCCGAACGAATCGTGGGTGCGCATTGCGCCACACCTAGCGGGTATCTGCGGATCGGATCTGGCCACGATCTGCGCCAAGAACAGCCCCTATCTCGCACCGGTCACTTCGCTGCCGTTCGTCCTGGGGCACGAGTTGGTGGGGCGCATCACGGAAAAAGGGAGCGCCGTCTCGGGACTCGCCGTCGGAGATCGCGTCGCGCTCCATCCGGCACTGGGCTGCAAGGTGCGCGGCATCGACCCGCCCTGCGACGCGTGTGGACAGCAGCGGGACGCTCTATGCAGAAATCTCACGCGCGGCGCCATATCCGCCGGCATACAGACCGGTTTCTGCCGCGATACGGGCGGGGCGTTCGGTGCGTCGTTGGTGGCGCACGAAAGCCAGGTTTACAAAGTGCCGGATGCACTGTCCGACGAAGTGGCCGTGCTCTGTGAGCCCTTCGCCTGCGCGTTACACGGCGCATTACGGGCACAGGTCGGTGAACATGAAACGACGCTGGTCATCGGGTGCGGAACGATCGGGCTGTTGACCATCGCCGCGCTACGCGCAACCGGCTGCAAGGCGCGAATCGTCACCGTGGCCAGGTTTGATCACCAGAAGGAACACGCCAAGAATCTTGGCGCCGACGAGATCTTGCCGGTCGTGCGGGATACGCGAGATCGCTACAGCATGTTGGCGAAGGCCCTGGGCGCGGAAGTCCTCGAGCCGGAGTTGGGCAAGCCGTTCGTGCTCGGCGGCGCGGACGTAACCTATGATTGCATCGCCAGTGCGCAGACCATTGACGACGGGGTGCGGTTTACGCGAAGCGGGGGCACATTCGTGCTGGTCGGTATGCCCGGCATGCCGAAGGGCATCGACTGGACGCCGCTCTGGTTTCAGGAAGTGACGCTCAAAGCCTCATATGCCTATGGTCCTGAATCGGTGGACGGTGCCGTGTGCGACACGTTCGATATCGCCCTCAATCTGCTACAGGACTGGGAGCCCAAGCTGGCGCCGCTGGTCGGTACGCCGTTTGAATTGAGCGACTATCGTCACGCCCTGCGCAGCGCACTGGCGACACAACAGAACGTGAAGACGGTATTCAGGGTCAACGACAATGCCTGATTCCACTGGAAAGACTGATGCCTCCGCCCCGCGTACCGATAAGGCTGCTACTGATAATGCGCCGGTAAGTCGCCATGCGCCGACTGGTGCCGTGTTCCGGAAGTCCTTCAACGATGGCGGGTGCCCCATTCTTCGCGGAGCGAAGGGCGGGGGGCGGATGCGAAGGTCGTAGAGTTTATGACACACGGTACTAGCACACTGATCGTCGTGAATCCAACGTCCGGTCGTGGACGGGCCAAGAGATTGGCAGAAGCCCTTTCACTGCGAATGGGTGTTGAGGGCTGCCGCGCTGAGATCGGCGAAACATCCAAGCAAGGCGACGGAGAGCGCATCGCGCGTGAGGCATGTGCGGCAAGTGAAGGTCCGCCGGATTGCATCGTGGCGTGCGGCGGCGACGGTACGATCCAGGAGGTGGCCAACGCGCTCGCCGGTTTACGCGAAGAACTCGGCGAGACCTGCCCGGTCATGGGCGTGGCACCGGCCGGCAGGTGCAACGATTTCTCTCGGGCGCTGGGCATACCGAAAGACCCGCAAGTCATCGGCGATATTCTTCTGCATGGTTCAGCGGAAGCCATCGATCTGGGACGCGTGAATGGCCGCTACTTCTGCACCGTCGCGACGCTGGGTGTAGATGCCGCCGTATCGAGTTTCGTGGATCGTATGCGCATGCCGCTGCGCGGGACGATGGCCTACATCTACGGCTCGCTGCGTGTGCTGTTACGCTATCGTCCCTATCGCGTCCGCCTTCGAGGCGACTTCGGCAACATCGATCAGGCCGTGTTTCTCGCGTCCAGTGCCAACACCTCGACCTACGGCGGCGCCATCGAGATCGCCCCGGGCGCGGTGCCCACCGACGGACTATTGAAGCTGTGCGTAATCGACAAGGTTTCCCGCCTGCGGGCCTTCACCTTGCTTCCCATTGTGCTTCTGGGTTGGCACCGGTCACTGAAGATCGTGCGGTTTATCGATGCAAAGGGATTTCACATCGAGGCCGACGAAACGCTGGAAATATGGGCCGACGGCGAGCAGGTCGCCACGACACCCGCGAAAATCGAGGCGGCACCGGCCGCGGTACGCGTGCTGTTGCCGCCCGACAGCCCGTGTTGTGTGAGTAGCGTATCACAATGATGAGCCAAGCCGCAGGCGGAATGGAAACACGACCGATCGGAAAGGCGCGAACGGGGTGTAGCCGTTTGCCCGGTAGTATTTGGAGCTGGCGCAACGGAGCCGCGGGCGCCGGCCCTTGTTGTTCTATGGAAAACCGTTGCCTTCGCGCTTCGTCTCGCGTGTATTCGTGGTTGGCACACTGTTGTTCGCGCGCAATCGCCGTTCGCCCCAAGGGGGCAGCGACATGGCAGCCCAGGGCCACGCCCTGGGTACCGGAGCACAACCGCTCGGAAGCCCTGAAAGGGCGCAACAGCCTGGGATTCGACAGCCCGCGTTCTTCGCTGGTGGACGTTTGGACGTCATGCCCAACGCATGGAACGGATTGTTTCGCCCCTGCAGGGCTTTGCCGTACCGCGCATCACAGACCCAGGGCGTTGCCCTGGGCTTACATGTCCCGCCCTTGCAGGGCGAAGTGTGACCACACGTATGGCGAGATCCGAGGCTGACCACTGACGACCTGTGTGGAGCAACGAAGGCGCAAGCCCACGAACATCTCTTGGCGGCACAGAGTCACCGGGCTTGCGGCAGTTGCTCTAATGTAAACCGTAGAATCGACGGACAGAAGGCAATATAGATGGAACACACAGCAAACCAGGATGCCATCGACCCGCGCGCCACTCCGATCTTCCTCGAAGGCAAGGCCGGTGGCGTGGGCGTCGTGCTGATTCACGGTCTGACCGCATCACCTACCGAGGTGGCACCGATCGCACATTTTCTACACGACCACGATCCGTCGATGACGATTTCGTGTCCCCTCCTCCCGGGCCACGGACGCACACCGGCGGCGCTTCGACGCACATCGGCAGAGGACTGGATCGCCGCCGTCGACGCAGAGATCGATCGCCTCTCGCAGCGCTGCAGTACGATCGGCGTGCTGGGCGTGTCGCTCGGCGCCGTGCTCGCGGCCCATGCGGCCATCACCGATCCACGTGTAAGATCCGTGGCCATGCTGGCTCCGGTCTTCGAACTGCCGCCGATGAAAGCCGTATTCGTCCGCGCGATGCGCCATTTCGTGCCCTACGCCAAGAAGAGCCGGCGTTCCCTGGAGAACCACCGTAAGAAGGGCCTCTTCAGCTACGACCGGTACCCGCTGACATCGCTGGCGCACCTGCACGCATTCGGCAGCCGCGTGCGGAGGCGACTGTCGGACTTGCAAGTCCCCACGCTGATCGCGGTCGGACACCTCGATCGTTATATTGACCCATCATCCGCGCCCTCGCTATGCCACGATCTGGGTACCGACGATGTAACGATCGTCGATTGCGCGTCATCGGGACACATCCTCCCCCATGAGCCCGATGCACCGGAATTGATGCGGCGCATTGGAGAATGGCTAAGGCGGGTGCATACGGGCGATGCGGGTTGCCCCAGCAGGCAAGCGTAACCTCGGTTTTGACTGTGACAATTCAACCTTGTGCCCGATCTGATGCCTTTTCTGATCTCTCGCCATTGACTTGGACCGCCCAGGGGAGATTTCAGGCCCCTATCCGGCGTCACGCCGGATTCTCTCGACACCCCATATGACCCTTGTTAGAATCAGAATTCTGATTCTGTTTCGGAGGAATCTGCAGTGGACGCGTCGAAGAAAGACCTACGCTGGATTCGACCCAGCCGGCAGAAGCGAAGCCAGGCCTCGTTCGACCGCATACTGAATGCGGCGGAGTCGCTGCTGGGCGATCGCAGTTTTGACGAACTCACGATCGCTGACGTCGTCCGTCGGGCAAAATCTTCCGTGGGCGCCTTCTACACGCGATTCTCCAACAAGGACGCCCTGCTCGATGCCCTCTATCAGCGACACCAGGTTCAGGCCATCGCGACCATGGAACGGTACCTTACGCCAGAGCAGTGGGAATCAGCTTCGGTGGAGCAGATTGTGACGCAGATCGTCGGCTTTGCGGTTCGCTTCCACCGTGACCATCGCGGACTGCTGCGCGCGCTGGTGTTGCGCGGATACGAGAAACCGGACTGGCGTTACAAGGATCCGAAATCGCGCAGTCAGCTGGGCGTGGCGCGGGTTGGCGCGCTCATGAAGACCCGGCAATGCGAGATCGATCATCCAGATGCAAAACTCGCCGGCTCACTGGGGTTTCTGTCGGTGCTCGCCGTATTGCGTGAGAAAATCCTTTTCGGCGACAGCACCGCGAGCGCTCTGCGAATCACCGACCGGCAATTGGAAAAAGAACTCATACGCTCCTATCTCGCGTATTTGGGCGTGGGGCGCAAAAGCCCCAGGTACAAGACGCGCAAGGACAGCGGCAGGGCGGCGGCGCGATCGAGAGGTCGAAAGAAGCCTCAGACCCTCTAACGTAACTGAGCCGCGGGCTTCAGCCCGCGCGGACGCATAGCGAATGGGATCGCACGCAACTCGTTTTGTTATAGGCTCTTGGAAACGCGTGTGGTTCAGATCAGGAGTATTTCCATGTCGGCTACGGACAATCGAAGGCCTCAAATCGCTGCCATCACCTTGATCACTTTCGCCGCGGCGCTCGCGTCGCGATCTTTTGTCTTCAAAGTCGAATGGTACGCCAACGCCATCAGCGAACTCCCTCGGGCCCTGCAATGGACGGAACAGAGTGTACGCTGGCTTCTGTTTTGTTTGATTGGCGTGTATGTCGCGCTTCGCGTTTCGCCTTGGCAGGCATTCCGCGAGTTCGGTCTGGCTGCGAACGTCGGCACGGGTGTCTTCATCGGATTCATCGCCACTCTGCCCATGCTGGTGCCTTTCGTATTCACCGCCAAGGTGAGACCCGACGTGGATGTGCTGTTCCTGGTTTTTACGTCCACCGTTTGGCCACTGGGAGAGGAGATCCTGTTTCGCGGATACACGTTTCGCCAGCTTCATCGAAGGGCGGGCTGGAACTTGTGGATCGCGGCGGCGGCCACGGGACTCGTATTCGGTCTGGTCCACCTATCGCAGGCCGCGGTGCAGAATCAACCAATGGTGGGACAACTTGGCACGGTGGCCATGATGGCCAGCCTGAGCATGCTGAGTTGCTGGGTCTTTACCCGTTGGGAGGGTAACTTGTGGTTGCTGGTCAGTCTGCACGGCTTCATGAATCTGTGGTGGGCGGTGTTCGATATCTCAGAGAACCCGCTGGGCGGGTGGTTTCCCAACTTGATGCGACTTGCGTCGCTGGTGCTGATCGTTGTCCTAACCACTCGCCACAGCCGAGCAAAGGTGCATTCCCGCGAGACTTCGGAACGAGTCGAACAGAAAACGCAAAGTGCATTATAGTTTCAAGTGTCTAGATCGAACAACGGAGGCGGACCCCAGCCTGCAAGGCTGGCAGACAATAGCCGTGGGCAGAGCGCAGCGCCGCCCACGGCTATCGGCACACCGTCACACCATTCGAGCCTGAAAGGCTCGCACAAGCATCTATCCCCACCTCCCATATACCGGTACAATTCTCACATGGCGCAGACGCTCACAAGACTGCTGATACACGTCGTATTCTCTACGAAGGACCGTCGCCATCTGATTGCCCCGGCAGTAGAACCCGACTTACACGCCTACATGGGTGGCATCTGTCGGAATTGCGACTCGCCCGCTCTGGTGATCGGCGGCACGGACAATCACGTTCACCTGCTGATCAGCCTGTCGAAGAAGATCGCATTGAGTGACTTTATGATGACGCTGAAAAAGGATTCATCGAAATGGATCAAGACGAAGGGGCCGGGAATTTCCGACTTTCATTGGCAGGACGGTTACGGCGCGTTTTCGATCGGCGAGTCCCAAGTCGGCGTGGTCACAGACTACATCCGCGGACAGAAGGACAGACACAAGACCATGTCCTTTGAGGATGAGCTTGTGACACTGGCCCAACACTACGGCGTAGCATTCGACTCGCGTTATCTATGGTCGTGATACGGCCATGTGCGACCCTTCCAGGGTCGAAGTGGAGGGGGCGACCCTATCCGGTGGCGGCGCCCGCTTGCGGCGGACTTGCCACCGGCTACTGTCTGGCAGGCTTCCAGCCTGCACCGTGCGTAGGGTCGTGGCCGAGGGCGGGCTCAAGGGAGTCAGGATTGCAGACGGTCCACCACCCGGCCGGCGCGTCGTGCCCCACCCGTCGCAACGCCGGCGATTGTCGGACGGAGGTGGGTAGAACGCACCTCCAGGCAGGCGCGTCGAGGTCCGCCCACCGCAACGGCAGGCGCGCACATTGAGTTCCACCCACCGCAACGCTGGCGTGTGTGCAACGGAGACGGGTTGATGCCACTTGAACCCAGAACCGCCGGCAGAGTTGTTCAGTGATCCCCCCAAGCCTGAAAGGCTGGCAGATAATAGCCGTAGGCAAAGCGCAGCGCCGCCCACGGACATCGGCAAACCGTAACACCTTTCGAGCCTGAAGGGCTCGCACAAGCGTGTGCCCCACGGGCCTACGCACGCTGAATCCTCACGCAGCGTGGGGAAGGTGGCCGGTTTGACCCGCCGGACATGCCCCAATCCGGGTGTGCTGGAAAACTGAGGCATTGAGTTCCCCTCTGCTGGGCGTATTCTCTACATATGCCAGATGCCCGGTGTTGCCATTATGACGTCCACAAGGCCTGGCCGATTCGCCGTCTTGATAGCGCAGACGATTGCATCGACTTCTTCCTTCGCCCACAGAACCGCGGAGAGAAAAAGGCGTTTCATGGAGCCTATCGGGCCGATTGGAACAAGATACTCTCCAGTTTGGATGTCCATTTCGAGCGAAGGAAAACGGATCCTGACGCCCGCCGCCAGGAAGAAACGAAGCTGCTCGAATTGTTCGTGGAGGACGCCGATCCGCATCTGTCACCCGACGCGCGCCGACATATCGAGGTCGCCCGCTCCAAGTGGAATAAGACTAGAACAACAGGGACGCTGTACGTCGCGCGCCATCATGGTCTTCCTACGCGCTGCGTGGACTGGACCGACAATGGTCTGACTGCACTGTTCTTCGCGTGTCGGCGAGTTTATGGCCAGGACGGTATCGTGTGGTGGATGAACTACGATAACTTTACGAAGGGCAGGTTTCACCCGTCGCAACTCCGGGGAGCGTACTACCTCACTTGGCTAGGCCCTCGCTACGTGCCGCCCACCCCGCCAATCACCCGTGAAGTTAGGACCCGTAGAATCCGTGTGCGGGGCGATGTGAAATGCGCGTATGATCTACATGGCGCGATGGACGCGCGCCAGCGCAGAGCCGGTCCGTGACGACCCACCCTACGCCTGCGTTGGTCCCCTGGGGCGAGCCATCGTCGAGTACAGTGCGCCGCGTAGC
>Ga0210123_1001060_pt1 | contig 14867 bp, 11 predicted proteins | sample Muzzi_PWB_D2_FD_185535 | JGI IMG/M metagenome (GOLD analysis project Ga0210123, IMG submission 185535) | Wetland microbial communities from San Francisco Bay, California, USA, that impact long-term carbon sequestration - Muzzi_PWB_D2 (SPAdes) | ecosystem: Environmental > Aquatic > Marine >... | reverse complement strand
AAGGCCATAAGGGTCAATCAGATTAACCGGATTATTTTGGACATTAATCCGGTCGAGCCCTTCCGCCTTCAAGAGCACATCGGCCTTAATATCGGCACCTTGGCCCGGATTTGACCGCTATGTAAAAGAGCCTTGTTTCAAGTGATCATTGCAAAAGCGTAAGCGTAAAGTTGCGTTCCGGTCCGGGATCGGCCATCAAGCTCTTTTTAGCGTCCTATGGTCGGATAATCAAATGATTTTTGGCGGTTAAAATAAATGTGGGAAGGTGGTTATTTCTTTAATTGACGTTGGGTTGGATTGGCGGCGGGATTGGCACGGCGTTGGGTCAGCAGCTGCTTGATGGCCGCGGCGCCCTTTTTGTAGCACACCACGGCCACAAGCTCATCATTGCGCCATACGGCCCAATGGCGGGTGTTTTTGTAACGTTCGATCTTTATCATGGTGCCTCCTTTCATTGTGGATCCCGTTCCCTGGGATGGCAGCGTTTGTGTTCGTTTTTCAGGTCCGTGATGGACAGGTGGGTATAGATTTGGGTGGAGTCTAAAGAGCTGTGGCCCAACAGCTTCTGGATGGTGCGGATGTCGGCCTTGTTCTTGAGCATGGCCGTGGCGCATGAGTGCCGGAACGTGTGGGGCGATACGTTCTTTTTGATCTTGGCCTTTTTCGCATACTTTTTTATCAGCTCCCACAGCACGTTCTTGGAGAACCTTTTGCCCCGCAGGGTCAAAAACAGGTGGTTGTTGTACGGGTCGCGGATCAGTTCGGGGCGCACCGACTTGATGTAGTTTTCAAGATACCGGCAGGCGATGCGGCCGATGGGAACGATCCGATCCTTTTTGCCCTTGCCCTCGATGATGCGCAAAAAACCGTCATGGTAATCAACATCGGCCAGGGTCAGGTTGTTGAGTTCTTCTTTCCTGATGGCCGAAGAATAGAGCACTTCCAGGACGGTGCGGTCCCGGTAGCCGATCACGGTCTTGGTGTCCGGAGCGTGGATAACCTTGCGGGCCTCGGCGGGCGTGAGCACGCCCCTGGGCAGCCGCTTGGGTTCTTTGGCATAGGCCACGGCCCGGCCGGGATCGGCGACGATATAGTCGTTATCCTTCAAAAATTTGGTGAAGTTCTTGGCCGCAGACAGCATGCGGTTCTGGTAGCTGATGGAGTTGGGTTGGCCTTTATTGTTCAGGCTTTCAAAAAGCGCCATTTGATAGTCCCGAACCGTTTGGGAAGTAATTTGATCAACATGCGTGATGTCGCAGCTTTCCAGGTAGGCCAGGAACTTTTCCAGCATCCAGTGGACATGATCGATGGTGCGCTTGGACAGGTTGCGCACTTTCATAGAGCGCAGATAGGCGGCCGACAGGGCCTTAAAGTGATTTTCGTTCATAGCGGCCTTTGACCCTTTCGATTTGCGGTTTGATCGTCTCTTTGGCCGCCTTGTCTTTTTCCCTGGGATGGGTCTTTTGATGCACGGCCTTGATGTCCAGCCCCAGGGCCCTGATGTACTGTTGGGTGGTGGCCAGATCCGCGTGGCCGAGCATCTTTTGTACGGCCCGGATGTCGGCCCCGTTTTTCACCAGGGCCGTGGCAAAGGTATGGCGCAGGCTGTGGGCGGTAACCTGCTTTTTGATCTTGGCTTGCCGGGCAAAAGTGCGGATCATGATGGACACCACCTGGCCGCTGCTCGGATTGCCGTAACGGTTGATGAACAAGCGGCGCTCTTTGCGGTTTTTCTTTGTCAGCCGGGGCCTTGCCTTGGTGATGTACTCGCGAAGCGCCTTGACTGCATGTCGGCCCATGGGCACCACCCGGTCCTTGCCGCCCTTGCCCTTGTTGACCCTGATCATGCCGCCGGTAAGATCGGCGTCGAACACGGTCAGGGCGCACAGTTCCCGCAACCGGAGCCCGGTGGAGTAGAACACTTCCAGGATGGCCCGGTCCCGGATGCCGGTCATCAGCCCCAGGTTGGGCTGGTCCAGCAGCTTTTGCACCTCCTTGCGGGTCAACACATGCCGGGGAAGCGTTTTGTCCTTTGGCGGCTCCGTGATTGCTTCACAAGGATTGATAAAGATGATGTTGGCGGTTTCCAGGTACTCGAACAGGCGCTTGACGGCCCGCACCTTCACACACAGCGTGCCGGTAGTGTAGGGCGCACCCTTGTCGGTTTTGTGGCCGTACAGGCCCTCTATGTAAGTTTCTATATGGGTTTTGGTCACCTGCCGTATATCGTCGGCGGCCACCGCTTGCAAAAATTTGCGGGTCTGGTCCGTGTACAGCTCCACCGTGGCCGCACTGCGGCCAAGGGCCTGCAAGTGCTCTTTGAAGCTGAACAACAGTTCTTCTACTTTATGCATATGACACCCCTTTGAACTACGGTTATGACGGCGGTTTTTGGTGTGTGGCCTTAATTACTTTTCCCCGGATCGCCGCCAAGTTGGGATAGAAAGCGCTGTAAATCCTTGGCAGTTAAAGGATAACGAGGATTGGAGCTCACCCGCCAAGTGCCCTCCAAGTGGGCTCCAAGTACCCTCCAAGTTGGCTTTTGTGCCCTCCAAGTCAGGTTTTTGGGCCTCCAGGTTCATCGTCGTCATCGGCGATCCCTGCTTTTTTGGCCTTCTTCTTTAAGGTCTCGATGTCGATCAGGCCGATCAAAAAAGGTTTGTCCTCGTCGATCTCGTCGGCGGCCAACAGCTCGTAGACGTACTCTTTGCCCTTTTTGCCCATGACCGGGTAGATGTACTCCAGGTCTTCAAGCTGTTTGATGTGGGTTTTGACCTGGAAGTCGGACCATCCGCTAAAGTGGCGGATATCGCGGCGGGTGAAGTGGTGCTGCGGCGGTTTGATCTTTTTTTCTTTGCAGGCATCGAGCACCATCTTGCGGATCAATTGCAGCAAGGTCCGTGACGGCGGCGGCAGCTCGTCCAGGCTGCGGCCAAGCACTTCATTGGCGATGGTGTTGGCCCGCTCGATGTCGGCAAGGGTGACGTTGATGTATGCGATGGTGCAGCCCTCGTGCTCGATGCTGTGGTGCTTTCGCTGGTACTGATACAGGTAGGTCACGGCCAATATCAGGTTCAGGTACTTGGTGTGGTCCCTGCGGGCTCGCAAGGACTTGGATGTGAACGTCAATAGCTCGGCATAAGGGTTGACCACCTTGACCGGCGCAAGCAGCCGGTTGGCGTTTTGGTGCTTTTTGATCACCGCATCGGACTTCAAGCGGCTTAACATGCCTTCCATGGTGTGGCGCTGGCGCTGTTTGGCCAGGATCTTTTCGGTCATCTCGCTCGATTCATCCACGCTGACAAAGACAAAGCGCGAGGCGGTCTCGCCTTCGATCTCCGGGGCCGTGGTGGTGATAAAGATCATCAAAGGGCCTTCCACGCTGTTTTCGCTGGTTTTAAGCTCGCCGGTCACCGGGTCCTTGCCCGTGTAGGCGATGGTGATCTTTTTCGATGACTGGATGCTTCTAATCGAGTAGATGGCCCCGTTCATGCCGTCGAGTTCTTCGATGGCAAGGATCTTGTGCTTTAAGCTGTCGCTGGCTTTGTAGAACAGGGCCTGGTCGGTCAACCTGGTGTACTTGATGACATCATTTTCAGGGATCATGGACAATACGGTGTCTTGCAGGAAGGACTTTCCGGCCGCCGACCGGCTTTGGATCATCACCGACAGCGGTTCGTCCATCTTGCGGGAGATGGCGGCAATGTAACACAACAGCTTGCCCATATCTTCGCCGGTATAACCGATGGTTTCAAAGTCGGCCAGGATCTCGTCGAACAGGGCCGGGTTGTTGAGTAGCCCCAAGGCCGCCTGCCGGTCCTGGGCGCTCAGCTGCGTCTTGTCCGATCCGGTTTCCTGCTTGGGCTGCCACTGCTCGGCATGCTGCATCAACTGTTGCAGGTCGTCGGCGATGGTGTTTTCATCTTCTCCGAACAGATCGCACAATCCCTTGACCAAAAAGGCCCTGGACCGGGCCGAGTAAAAGTCCACGGTGTCCGGGTGGATGCGCTGCTTGCCGCCGTCTGTGGCAATGCCTTTGATGGTGGCCTTGAGCTGGTTGCCACGCCGGGTGATTCCCCTGGCTTCGTAGTGTCGTCCGCCGATTGTGGCTGTAAAGCCGTAGTCGGTGGGCGTGTAGCGCTCGGCGGCTTGTTTTGCTTTTCCTTGAGGATCGGCGACACCGGCAAGCTTTTTAAACTCGGTAGCCGGATCGGCCGTTAAAAGGAAAAAGTCGTTGATGTCCTGACCGTTGCCAAGGTCGATGCGGTGGACCTTAAAGCCTTGGCCATCAAGTATGGCCGCCGTCTTGTCTGCGGCCTTGCGGCCCGATTCGTCGGCGTCAAAGCAGATGTGGACGGTTTCTACTTCACATCTTTTAAGCCACTGCAAGTGATCGTCGGTAAAGCCGTTGACGCCGTAGCTCGGGATGGTGTTGTGGATCCCGGAGTTGATCAAAGTCAGGCTGTCGATAATGGATTCGGTCAGGATGATCTGTTTGTGCGCCCTGGCCGCCTGGCGGTTGAACAGGCCCGATCTTGGGCCGGGTAGATAGAGATGGTTAACTGTGTTCCCGCCGGCGGACATCCCGTCTATGCGGCGGCCATAGATTCCAACAGGGTTGCCCCCGCTGTCGTACAACGGGAACGTCACACAGCCGTAGAACAGCTCATGGCCCTTGTCCGTGAGCACGCCCAGGTCTTTGAGCTGCCGGTTGATATCGCCTTGGTTCGGCAGGGTGTTCAACAGCGTGCCGTTGGCAAAGCCGATCTTGTGGGCGCTGTACAAGGACTTGTCGGTGATACCCCGCTTTTCCAGGTACTGCGCAGCCCTGGGGTCTTCGCCAAAGGCCGTGTGGTAGAACTCGACCACACGGGCCAGCAGCTTGCGCAGCTTGGCCGATAGGGGCTTGGGTGGATCCGTTTTGGCTGGTGGGGTGCGCTTAAAGCCGTTGCCGGTCAGGCGTTTGACCGCCTCTTTGAAGTCCACCTGGTCGAACAGTTCCACGAAGCGGATCGCATCACCAGCAGCGCCGCAGCCGAAGCATTGCCATAGGTTCTTTTGAGTGTTGATGGATAAAGAAGGATTCTTGTCGGCGTGGAAGGGGCAAAGGCCCATTTGGCTTTTGCCGTTTTTCTTCAGGCTAATGCCCTTGGCCTGGACCAGGGCCACCAGGTCAGTGCGCTTGGCCTGCTCGATTACCTCTTGGTCGATTGGCATGGTGGTATCTCCCCTCTGTCTTTCGCAGTTTGTCGAACATCACGTCCCGCAGGTAGTTCAGGCTTTCTCTGAGCTGGATCGGATTGACCAGGGCTCGGCCGGTGCGGTAGTCGCTGTCCAGACGGTCTATGTCCTTGCCCGTGATCAAAAAGGTTGCGATGCGTCGGCCGTTGTTGCGGATCTTGACTTGATCCAACCGGCCGCCGCTGCACAGCAAAAAGGCCCCCTTGAACAGATCGGTCACTTCGACGGTACCTTGCATAAAGGCTTCACCTCCTTTCTGTTTGATTTATTCGGGGAGATGCGATATAAAAAGAAAAGCGTTTCAAAGGGTTGTGTCCCTTTGACGTGTTCCTTTTAAGGCCATCAATCGTGGACCTGCCATAGTCAATTCGGTTGATGGCCTTTTTCTTTCGAAGCTCCCGCCCAAAACCTGTCAAGCAGAATATATGTTAATTCTGGTAACACTTATTCATTATTGATTCAACAAAAAAATCTCAGCATGATATAGCCGTTGACTATATTCGTCTGCAATCGATCAAGGAGCTGCATATGGGATTTCCTGAAAGACTTACGCAAATAAGAAAGAGCCGGAAGCTTGGTTTCCCAGAGCTGGCCCAAATGATTGATATACATCCGACTCAATTAAGGCGGTATGAAAAGGGCGAGTCACAGCCAACACTTGATGTGTTAAGGAAGCTTGCGATTGCTTTAAACGTACCGGGGGATATGTTACTTTTCGATGAACAAGAGCGAAAGCCGCCCGATGATTTTATCATGCAGTTTGAGGCATTGACCAAGCTTAGCGCCGAAGACAAGAAAGCCGTTCGGGCCATGATCGATGGCATGTTAATCCGACATCAGGCCAAAACACTAATGGATCATTAGCGATAACGCGGAAGCCGCCGCCAAAGAACTTCACAGTTAAGGGCCTGTCATGGCCCTTGACGTCTTCTTACATAATCCACAGGGCAGTTATCAGACAGTGCCGATCTATTTTTAAAGACATTAAGGTGGCACCGTCCGATAACACGGATTGATGTAATCAGGGGCAAGGGCCACGCCAGGCCCGCCACCTTCTGCGCTTCCGTTCGGGCGCTGGTGCTGCTCGGTGGCCGTGGTCGGCGGCGGCGTCTGATTTTATGCCCTCCCGCCACCCTGAAGGATCGGACCTGTTTTGATATCCGGGCCGCTGCCGCGGCCCGGATGTTCCTATCCAATCGGCAAAATTCCTTTTTTCTTTTAACGGCAAAGGGTCCGTTTCTGGCGGTTGTTCAATACGCAGGCATTAGGGGGGATTTCTCTTTGGCAACGCCTTTGTTTGCGCAGCTTTTGCAAACGGCCGCTAAAGATAAAAAAGCGGGAGAGCCTGTAAACGCTGAGCGTAAGTGCAAAACGGCTCATCTAAAATAGCAAAAGGTGTGCAAACAAAGGTGGCGGGGAGTTGGTTGGGGGGCGGGAGTTAGATGATGCGCATATGGGTGCGCACCTTCCTCGTTGCGGTGGGCGGATAAATACGTGATGCAGTTGAACACCCACGGCGGAGGCCGGCGCAGGCCGTGCCCGTTCCACCTGTCCTGCACGGGATGTGACGGCCGGGTAAAGAACCACTGCCGACCGCATCCGCACTTTATCGCCCATGGTGGGCCGCAACGATGGGGAGAGGCTTTAGCGGGTTTGGGCGCTAAAGTCAAAAAATCTTGCGCATACAATAGGCCCATCCAACCGTTAAAGGCGCAAGGTTTTTTGAGTTTTATCGAGGCAGGTCCATAAAATAGATCCCATCCTTTCTGCATCGATAAAACCCTGTCCCCCTCCTCTTCTTCTCCACACCCCGTTCAACACTCCAACAAAAAAACGGCGATTCATGAAGAATTCAATCTTCATAAACCGCCGCCAGACATACGCGATATGCGTCCCCTAACGCCTCTGTTTTTCTAAATTTTTTTTTAATAGTTCAAGCACATCCCTTTGGGAGCGAGTCAGATCATCAATTTCAAGAAGATCTTTCATTCTCTCCATTAAAAAATGTTTATCTGCATCAGCCTGAAAAACCTCTTTTACAATTCTTGGTAAAAAATATAAATAGGACTTTGGGTCAATAAGTGCACCGTCTATTAGGAGCATTGAAACATCGTAAGATGACAATAAATTTAGATCTTTCCCTTTAAAATGCATCTCAATTTGATCTCTTTCCTTGTCCTCGTAGTCACACTTTTCAACAATTCTCTCAGGCATTTTTAGATGCCCAAAAGCCTCATTTATTTTTTTTAAGACATTATCTGTGTCTTTAAAAGTATCCATTATTATACCTCGTTTAATCTACTAATGATTTAGCTCGATTTATTAATCCTGTAGCTGTATCAATTGCTTTTTGAATAACCTCTCTTGTAGCAGCATTAATGTTGGGATTGTTAAGACTATTTTGTAGCGATTGACTATGTTTTTGTAATCCCCCAACACCTTCTTTAATTTTTTTGATATGACCTGGATCTAATAGCTCACCAGATAAAGTTTTTCTAACATTCCAATTATGAGCTATTTCTTCTATGTGGCGAATTCTACTAAGTTGTGATTTTGTCAAGTTGGCAATACTTCCCGGCCCAATGGGTATTTCAGCTAAAACGAGTTCCGGGTACTCATCATCACATTCATGTGCATTCCGGTGTGTCTGTTCAGGAGTAGCGGGAGGTGGTGCAAAGCCTCCGCTCCCACCTCCGTAATCGGCATCATAAGGAGTAGTATTCCATCTGGAGTATTCCAAGCCGTAAGGATCAATCCAATTCACCGGATTATTTGAAACATTAATCCGGTCGTGCCCTTCCGCCTTCAAGAGAACATCGGCCTTAATATCGGCATCTTGGACCGGATTTGGCCGCTATGTAAAAGAGCCTTGTTTCAAGTGATCGTTGTAAAAGCGTAAGCGTAAAGTCGGGATCGACAGACCCTTTCTTTTTAGCGGCCATTTACCGGATAATCAAATGATTTTTTGCGGTTAAAGGATAATAGGCGGGATTTAGGGGCGGTTGTCTTTGAGGGCTTGGCGGACCGTGTCCAGGGAGGCGAACTCGTTTTCAAGATAATCGTGGACTGTGGCTATGCTGTGCATGATCATCACGCCCATCATGGACAGGGTATGGCTGAGGCCTTCGGGTTGGGCCTTGTCAAATTCACTGAGCCAATATCCAGCCTTGTGGATGCGTTGGATCATGATGTCGATCTCTTGCCTTACAATCAGATAGCGCTCGGCGGTTGATGGGATCATGCCGCAGATCAGCTTGTCGGTGTCGTTCATTGTGCGTACCTCCTTAATTTGGGCGCAACGGTGCGCCTGATAAGAGTTTACAGATGGCTTAATAAGGGATTTATTGCGGGTCTTTTTCTCTTGGGTGGCAGCGTTTGTGCTCGTTTTTCAGGTCCGTGATGGACAGGTGGGTATAGATCTGGGTGGAGTCCAAAGAGCTGTGGCCCAACAGCTTTTGGATGGTGCGGATGTCGGCCTTGTTCTTGAGCATGGCCGTAGCGCAAGAGTGCCGGAACGTGTGGGGCGAGACACTCTTTTTGATCTTGGCCTTTTTCGCATACTTTTTGATCAGCTCCCACAGCACGTTCTTGGAGAACCGCTTGCCCCGCAGGGTCAAGAACAGGTGGTTGTTGTACGGATCGGTGATCAGCTCGGCACGCACCGACTTGATGTAGTTTTCCAGGTACCGGCAGGCGATGCGGCCGATGGGCACGATCCGATCCTTTTTGCCCTTGCCCTCGATGATTCTTAAAAAGCCGTCATGATAGTCCACGTCGGCCAGGGTCAGGTTGTTGAGTTCTTCTTTCCTGATGGCTGACGAGTAGAGCACTTCCAGGATGGTGCGGTCCCGGTAGCCGATCACGGTCTTGGTGTCCGGAGCATGAATAACCTTGCGAGCCTCGGCCGGGGTCAACACGCCCCTGGGCAGCCGCTTGGGCTCTTTGGCATAGGCCACACTGCGGCCGGGATCTGTGACGGTATAGTCGTTGTCCTTCAAGAATTTGGTAAAGTTCTTGGCCGCAGACAGCATGCGGTTTTGGTAGCTGATACTGTTGGGTTGGCCTTTATTGTTGAGGCTTTCAAAAAGCGATAGCTGGTAATCCCGCATGACCTGGGAGCTGATCTGATCGGCGTGGGTGATTTGACAGGTTTGCAGGTAGTCGAAGAACTTTTTCAGCATCCAGCCCACATGATCGATGGTGCGCTTGGACAGGTTGCGCACCTTCATCGAGCGCAGATAGGCGGCCGACAGGGATTTAAAGTTGCTTTCGTTCATAGCGGCCTTTGACCCTTTCGATTTGCGGTTTAAAGCTCTCTTTGGCCGCCTTGTCCTTTTCCCTGGGATGGGTCTTTTGATGCACGGCTTTGATGTCCAGGCCCAAGGCCCTGATGTACTGTTGGGTGGTGGCAAGATCCGCGTGGCCGAGCATCTTTTGCACGGCCCGGATGTCGGCGCCGTTTTTCACCAGGGCCGTGGCAAAGGTGTGGCGCAGGCTGTGGGCGGTGACCTGCTTTTTGATTTTGGCCTGCCGGGCAAAAGTGCGGATCATGATGGACACCACCTGGACGCTGTTCGGGCCGCCGTAGCGGTTGATGAACAGGCGGCGCTCTTTGCGGTTGTTCTTGGTCAGCTTCGGCCGGGCCTTGGTGATGTACTCGCGAAGCGCTTTGACTGCATGTCGGCCCATGGGCACCACGCGGTCCTTGCCGCCTTTGCCGCAGTTGACCCGGATCATGCCGCCGGTAAGGTCGGCGTCGAACACGGTCAGGGCGCACAGTTCGGCCAGCCGGATGCCGGTGGAGTAGAACACTTCCAATATGGCCCGGTCCCGGATGCCGGTCATCAACCCTAAGTTGGGCTGGTCCAGCAGGGCTTGCACCTCTTTGCGGGTCAGCACATGCCGGGGAAGCGTTTTGTCCTTTGGCGGCTCTGTGATGGATTCTGCCGGGTTGATAAAAACAATGTTGGCGGTTTCCAGGTACTCGAACAGCCGTTTGACGGCCCGCACCTTCACGCACAGCGTGGCGGTGGTGTAGGGCGCACCCTTTTCGGTTTTGTGGCCGTACAGGCCCTCTATGTAAGCTTCGATGTCGCTTTTGGTGACCTGGCGTATGTCGTCGGCCGTTGCGGCCATCAAAAATCTGCGGACCTGGTCCGTGTACAGATCCACCGTGGCCGCACTGCGGCCAAGGGCCTGCAAGTGCTCTTTGAAGCTGAACAACAGTTCTTCTGCTTTATGCATATGACACCCCTTTGAACTACGCTTATGACGGCGGTTTTTGACGTGTGGCCTTAATTACTTTTCCCCGGATCACCGCCAAGTTGGACTAAAAAGCGCTGTAAAGCCTTGGCATTTAAAGGATAACGAGGATCGGAGCCCACCCGCCAAGTGCCCTCCAAGTGGGCTCCAAGTACCCTCCAAGTTGGCTTTTGTGCCCTCCAAGTTAGCTTTTTGGCCCTCCAAGTTCATCGTCGTCATCGACGATCCCGGCCTTGGCAGCCTTTTTCTTCAATTGCTCGATGTCGATCAGCCCGATCAAAAAGGGCGCATCTTCTTTGATCTCATCGGCGGCCAACAGCTCGTAGACGTACTCTTTGCCCTTTTTGCCCATGACCGGGTAGATGTACTCCAGGTCTTCAAGCTGTCTGATGTGGGTTTTGACCTGGAAGTCGGACCATCCGCTAAAGTGGCGGATATCGCGGCGGGTGAAGTGATGCTGCGGCGGTTTGATCTTCTTTTCTTTGCAGGCATCGAGCACCATCTTGCGTATCAACTGCAGCAAGGTCCGTGACGGCGGCGGCAGCTCGTCCAGGCTGCGGCCAAGCACTTCATTGGCGATGGTGTTGGCCCGCTCGATGTCGGCAAGGGTGACGTTGATGTATGCGATGGTGCAGCCCTCGTGCTCGATGCTGTGGTGCTTTCGCTGGTACTGATACAGGTAGGTCACGGCCAATATCAGGTTCAGGTACTTGGTGTGGTCCCTGCGGGCTCGCAAGGACTTGGATGTGAACGTCAATAGCTCGGCATAAGGGTTGACCACCTTGACCGGCGCAAGCAGCCGGTTGGCGTTTTGGTGCTTTTTGATCACCGCATCGGACTTCAAGCGGCTTAACATGCCTTCCATGGTGTGGCGCTGGCGCTGTTTGGCCAGGATCTTTTCGGTCATCTCGCTCGATTCATCCACGCTGACAAAGACAAAGCGCGAGGCGGTCTCGCCTTCGATCTCCGGGGCCGTGGTGGTGATAAAGATCATCAAAGGGCCTTCCACGCTGTTTTCGCTGGTTTTAAGCTCGCCGGTCACCGGGTCCTTGCCCGTGTAGGCGATGGTGATCTTTTTCGATGACTGGATGCTTCTAATCGAGTAGATGGCCCCGTTCATGCCGTCGAGTTCTTCGATGGCAAGGATCTTGTGCTTTAAGCTGTCGCTGGCTTTGTAGAACAGGGCCTGGTCGGTCAACCTGGTGTACTTGATGACATCATTTTCAGGGATCATGGACAATACGGTGTCTTGCAGGAAGGACTTTCCGGCCGCCGACCGGCTTTGGATCATCACCGACAGCGGTTCGTCCATCTTGCGGGAGATGGCGGCAATGTAACACAACAGCTTGCCCATATCTTCGCCGGTATAACCGATGGTTTCAAAGTCGGCCAGGATCTCGTCGAACAGGGCCGGGTTGTTGAGTAGCCCCAAGGCCGCCTGCCGGTCCTGGGCGCTCAGCTGCGTCTTGTCCGATCCGGTTTCCTGCTTGGGCTGCCACTGCTCGGCATGCTGCATCAACTGTTGCAGGTCGTCGGCGATGGTGTTTTCATCTTCTCCGAACAGATCGCACAATCCCTTGACCAAAAAGGCCCTGGACCGGGCCGAGTAAAAGTCCACGGTGTCCGGGTGGATGCGCTGCTTGCCGCCGTCTGTGGCAATGCCTTTGATGGTGGCCTTGAGCTGGTTGCCACGCCGGGTGATTCCCCTGGCTTCGTAGTGTCGTCCGCCGATTGTGGCTGTAAAGCCGTAGTCGGTGGGCGTGTAGCGCTCGGCGGCTTGTTTTGCTTTTCCTTGAGGATCGGCGACACCGGCAAGCTTTTTAAACTCGGTAGCCGGATCGGCCGTTAAAAGGAAAAAGTCGTTGATGTCCTGACCGTTGCCAAGGTCGATGCGGTGGACCTTAAAGCCTTGGCCATCAAGTATGGCCGCCGTCTTGTCTGCGGCCTTGCGGCCCGATTCGTCGGCGTCAAAGCAGATGTGGACGGTTTCTACTTCACATCTTTTAAGCCACTGCAAGTGATCGTCGGTAAAGCCGTTGACGCCGTAGCTCGGGATGGTGTTGTGGATCCCGGAGTTGATCAAAGTCAGGCTGTCGATAATGGATTCGGTCAGGATGATCTGTTTGTGCGCCCTGGCCGCCTGGCGGTTGAACAGGCCCGATCTTGGGCCGGGTAGATAGAGATGGTTAACTGTGTTCCCGCCGGCGGACATCCCGTCTATGCGGCGGCCATAGATTCCAACAGGGTTGCCCCCGCTGTCGTACAACGGGAACGTCACACAGCCGTAGAACAGCTCATGGCCCTTGTCCGTGAGCACGCCCAGGTCTTTGAGCTGCCGGTTGATATCGCCTTGGTTCGGCAGGGTGTTCAACAGCGTGCCGTTGGCAAAGCCGATCTTGTGGGCGCTGTACAAGGACTTGTCGGTGATACCCCGCTTTTCCAGGTACTGCGCAGCCCTGGGGTCTTCGCCAAAGGCCGTGTGGTAGAACTCGACCACACGGGCCAGCAGCTTGCGCAGCTTGGCCGATAGGGGCTTGGGTGGATCCGTTTTGGCTGGTGGGGTGCGCTTAAAGCCGTTGCCGGTCAGGCGTTTGACCGCCTCTTTGAAGTCCACCTGGTCGAACAGTTCCACGAAGCGGATCGCATCACCAGCAGCGCCGCAGCCGAAGCATTGCCATAGGTTCTTTTGAGTGTTGATGGATAAAGAAGGATTCTTGTCGGCGTGGAAGGGGCAAAGGCCCATTTGGCTTTTGCCGTTTTTCTTCAGGCTAATGCCCTTGGCCTGGACCAGGGCCACCAGGTCAGTGCGCTTGGCCTGCTCGATTACCTCTTGGTCGATTGGCATGGTGGTATCTCCCCTCTGTCTTTCGCAGTTTGTCGAACATCACGTCCCGCAGGTAGTTCAGGCTTTCTCTGAGCTGGATCGGATTGACCAGGGCTCGGCCGGTGCGGTAGTCGCTGTCCAGACGGTCTATGTCCTTGCCCGTGATCAAAAAGGTTGCGATGCGTCGGCCGTTGTTGCGGATCTTGACTTGATCCAACCGGCCGCCGCTGCACAGCAAAAAGGCCCCTTTGAACAGATCGGTCACTTCGACGGTACCTTGCATAAAGGCTTCACCTCCTTTCTGTTTGATTTATTCGGGGAGATACGATAGAAAAAGAAAAGCGTTTCAAAGGGTTGTGTCCCTTTGGAGCCTCTTTTCAAGGCCATCAACCTGCGACTCGGCAAAGTTCAAAAGGTTGATGGCCTTTTTTTGATCCCCCCTAAAAACCTGTCAAGAATAAAATCAGACTATTTTATACATTTATTTTTTACGTATTTCGTAAAATTATGTCAAGCCAAAAAATTCTTATGGTATAGTGGCCAGTATGAAAAAGAAGACCAAAAGAAGCGAGTTCGGCAAAAGATTAGCCGATCTTAGGAAGGCTAAGGGGCTGACCCAATCACAATTAGGGGATTTGGTCGGAGTCTCTTATCGAGTTATTGCCTACTATGAAAAAGAGACACAATATCCACCGTCACGGCTTATTGTACCTCTGGCCAAAGCTCTGGGTGTATCTGCTGACGAGCTTTTGGGGATAAAAGATGCAAAAACCGACTTTGACCCGGCCAAAGCGGCATTGTGGCGGAGGCTAAAAGTAGTTGAGACGCTTCCTCAAATTGATCAAAAAGCGATCTTGCATTACATTAAAACCATCGCTAAAAATAGAGAAGCTGATCAAAAGGCTGCCAAGTAAAGCGGGGTAATATGGAAAAAATCATCAATATTCATATCGAGAAGCTGCCCGAAGGCCTCTACCTTGCAACATCGGAAGATGTTCAAGGACTGGTAGCCCAAGGGCGCACGGCAACCGAGGCCCTGGAGATCGCCCGCGATGTGGCCCGCAAACTGATCGAAGCAAGAGCGCAGCGCTCGGGCAACATGAACCTTGCCGCCATTGCTGATTCATTTGACTATCCGCTGATTGTCAACGCCTGACATGGGACGATTATCGGGTTTTAAATACCGCCAGATCGTCAAACGGCTCAAGGCGTTCGGCTTTGTATTTGACCGCCAGGCAGCCGGAAGCCATGAGATCTGGTACAATGATCAGACTGACCGCTACACCACCATTCCCAACCACCCAGGCGACATGCCTGAAGGCACGTTGCGGGCCGTTCTTAGACAAGCCGGTATCGAGCCGAACGATTTCTTGAACAAAAAATGAGGTGGCCGCCGCTCAACGACTTCACAGTCAAAGGGCCTGTCATGGCCCTTGACGTCTTCTTACATAATCCACAGGGCAGTTATCAGACAGTGCCGATCTATCTTAAAAAACTCTAAGGTGGCACCGTCCGATAACACGGATTGATGTAATCAGGG
>Ga0210123_1001058_pt1 | contig 14894 bp, 16 predicted proteins | sample Muzzi_PWB_D2_FD_185535 | JGI IMG/M metagenome (GOLD analysis project Ga0210123, IMG submission 185535) | Wetland microbial communities from San Francisco Bay, California, USA, that impact long-term carbon sequestration - Muzzi_PWB_D2 (SPAdes) | ecosystem: Environmental > Aquatic > Marine >... | reverse complement strand
TGACACTCGAAGCCCTGCTCCATGGCCTGCGCCAGCACGGTTGCGGAATCGAGGCCGCCGGAAAGCAGGATGACTGCTTTAGACATTTAGAATTACCATTTTATTACTGCTGCGTTTACCAGCTCTCTCTTCGGAGGGTGTTGTAAAAACAATGCAGGGTGTGCCGTGCGCACCATTCGGGAAGCACAAGCCTTTGTTTGGAATGGTGCGCATGGCTCACCCTGAATTCATCCCCTCTCCCTGGCCCTCTCCCGGAGGGAGAGGGGATGCTCTTTTGTTTTGACGGGTAAATTGTCTTGTTTTCACACCCATCATCTACGTAACCCACTTAACGAGTCGGCAATGGTTTCATGCGCAATACACCGATCATTTACCCGGCACATCGCCCCAGAGGTATTTGTGCAGCTGGATTTGCAGCCTCACCGGCGCCCTGTCCTGCAGCACCCAGTCGGCCAGCTCGGTGGCATCCTGCTGGCCCCAGGCGGGAGTGAACAGCACCTCGCAGTGCTCGTTCAGCCGGTACTCACGAATCTTATCCAACGCCCACTCGTAATCAAGCCGGCAACAGATCACGAACTTCACCTGGTCGTGTTTGTGCAGGCGGGCAATGTTGGCATACAGGTTGCGTTCCATCTCACCGGAACCGGGAGTCTTCAGGTCCATCACCCGACTGACGCGCGGATCGACTGCTGAAATATCGAGCGCGCCGCTGGTCTCCAGCGACACCGTGTAACCTGCATCACACAAACGCTGCAGCAAACCCGGGCAGGCCTTCTGCGCCAGGGGTTCACCGCCCGTCACCGTGACATACGCCGCCCCGAAGGCCGCAACCCGTGCAAGTATTTCATCCGGCTCCATCCATTCCCCTCCCTTGAAGGCATAGCTGGTATCACAGTATCCGCAGCGCAGCGGACAGCCGGTCAGGCGCACGAACACGGTCGGGCAGCCGGCCGACAGGGATTCACCCTGCAGGGAATGGAAGATTTCTGTAATGCGCAGGCGGGTTGTTTCGGACATGGGTATATAAATGCAGGGTGCGCCGTGCGCACCCTGCATTTATCCCCTCTCCGGGAGGGAGAGGAGATTCTTTTAATGTCCCTCTTTTTTCATGCGTTGCAAGCGGTCTTGCGCCTGTCGCGCCACCGTGGTGTCGGGATACTCGCTGACCAGGGCCGTCAACGCCTTGCGTGCCGCTGCCCAGTCTTTCTGCTCGTAGTGAATATAGGCGAGCTTCAAACGACTGCCGGAGACTTTCGGGCTTTGCGGGAAGGTATTAACCAGGTACTGGAAGGCCCCCTGGGCCTTGTCAAAGTTGCGGGTCACATAATAGGACTCACCGAGCCAGTAATTGGCATTATCCGCGTAGGTGCTGCCGGGGTGATCCGCGAGGAACTTGTTGAAGGCCTCCGCCGCCTCCGGGTAACGCCCCTCCCTGAGGATTGCGAGGGCCGTGTCATACTCTGCCTGCTCACCGATCTGCTCCATGCTGCCGGGGACAGGCTCAACCGGTGGTTGTTGAGCCGGCGGCGTGGTCAGCGGTGGAACATAAACCGGTGCCGTGGTCATCGATGGCGGCGTCGTTGCTGTACCCCTGGCTGCAACAGGCGCCCCGGTGGCAGACGGGTTTTCCAGTTGCTGCAAACGACGGTCAATATCCAGGTATTGTTCCCGCTGCCGGCGCTGCATGTCCTTCAACATATGCGTCTGCACCTCCATCTCACCGCGCAGTACCTGCAGGTCCTGCTGCAACTGCTCCATACGCGTTAACATGTCGAGCAGGCCACGCGCATCCAGCTTGCGTTCAATGTTATCCAGCCGTTCACTGGTAGACAGGCCAGCCATGACACCCTGTACAGGCAGCATTGCAAGCACAAGGAGTATTGCCGTTGAAGCAGTCCTGTTAAATGTACATGCCATGGTTACTGTCCCTGGTAAACGATCTCAACACGGCGATTCAGACGCCAGGCCGCTTCGCTGTTGCCTTCTGCTGCCGGCTTTTCTTCCCCGTAACTGACAATCGTAATCTGGCCGGACGACACACCATTCAATTCCAGCACGCGTTGTACAGACACGGCACGCCGCTCGCTCAGGGCAATATTATATTCACGCGAGCCGCGCTCATCCGTATGCCCTTCAAGGGTTATTCTCTGTTCCGGGTTTGCACCCAGGTAAGCTGCATGGGCACTTAACAGGTCGAGATCGTCACCCTGAATGTCCGCGCTGTCGTATTCAAAATAGATGACGCGGCGCGCCAGGGGACTGTCCGGGTTTTCACTCAGGTAGGCATCGAAACTGGTGCTGCTGCCCAGACCGCTGGTGACGGCGCCATCCTCGAACGACGTCCCCCGGTCCTCGATCGTTGCATCACTCGTCGTACCGCCCTTCGATGAGCAGCCCGCCAGCACGGCAATCAAAACCACGGCTATTAACCTGTTTAACTTGAATTTCATTGCAATACTCCTGTGTTTAATAACCATAATCTGTATTCAAATCTCTACTGATCGCCAAAGGGGGACCACGAAGGCTCGCGTACATTACCGGCCTGCAGCGACAGGCGCTGGCGAAACCTGCCATCAACGGATACCGCGGCCAGCACCTCGCGATTGCCTTCCCCGGTCGCATAAATAATGATGCTGCCGTTTGGTGAAAAACTCGGGGATTCATCCTGGCGGCCATCTGTCAGCACCCGCAGGTTGCCCGATTCCAGGTCGAGCACCGCGATCCGGTAGTGACCGGATTCTCCGTGCACCATAGCAAGTTTACGCCCATCCGGCGAAAAATCTGCGTCCGCATTGTAATTGCCCTCGAACGTCAATCGCTGGGCCTTGCCACCCGCCGATGAAATCCGGTACAGCTGCGGCGATCCCCCGCGGCTTGAGGTAAACACGATGCTTCTGCCGTCCGGTGACCAGGCCGGCTCGGTATCGATGGCCAGGTTGTTGGTCAAACGGGTCAGTGCGCCACTCTTCACATCCATGGTGTAAATTTCCGGATTGCCGTCGCGGGACAGGGTCAGCGCCAGGCGCATGCCATCCGGTGACCACCGGGGAGCACCATTGATACCCTTGAAAGAGGCCAGTTTCCGGCGGGAACCGGTCGCCACGTCCTGCAGATAGATCTCTGCGGTCTTTTTCTCGAAAGAGACATAGGCCACCCGGGCGCCATCCGGCGACCAGGAGGGCGACATAATGGGCTGTTTCGAGCTAAGAATCGTTTGCGGGTCATAGCCGTCCGAATCGGCAACCACCAGGGTATAGCTCCTGTTGCTGATGGGGCCGCTGGTGGTGATATAGGCCACCCGGGTATCGAAGGCGCCACGCTCACCTGTCAACTCTTCATAGATGAGGTCGGCAATATGGTGTGCCACCCGCCGCAGGTCCTCGCGGCCCGCCGGAAGGCTGTAACCGGTGATTTGCTTGCCGCGCAAGACATCAAACAGCTGAAACTCTACCGTGTACTGCCCTGCGCCGGACTGGGTGATCTTCCCGATCACCAGGTTGTCGACATTCACCATGCGCCAGTTGTGAAACAATACCTGCGCGGCCTCGGTGGGATGCGCAACCAGGTCGCTGTCCGGCAAGGGTTCGAAACGCCCACTCCTGCCCAGATCGGCGGAAATGATCGCTGCAATATTTTCCGGTGCCGTGCCGGGAGCACCGCTCCAGCCAAACGGCACCACGGCAATCGGCTGCGCCCCTTCCACGCCCTGGGTGATTTCGATGGTCAATGCCGCCTGCACGGCGCCAGCAAACAAAGACAGGAACAACACACTGATTCTGAGCAATATTTTCATGGTAATAACGTTTTTTCCTTTCATTAAATCAATCCGGACTGAATACAAAATTCAACTCGCGCAAATACTGGAACAGACCCGGGTCCGGGGGCACGGGCAAGGGCGCCGCCTTGAATACCGCGTCTTCAACCGAGCGGTCAAGCACCGCGTCCCCGCAGCTTTTCACCACGCGCGCACTCGCGACGTCGCCGCCGGGAATCAGACTCACCTGCACCGTGCAGCTGAAGTCTCCCGGGCTCCCCGGCGGACGCAGCCAGTTGCGCGTGACCTTGTCCTTTATATAGGAAACGTATTCTGAAACCACCCCTTGATTTCGGGCCTGCTGCTCGCGCTGCTGTTCTGCTGCGATTTCCGCCTGTAATGCCCGTTTCGCCTCTTGTTGACGCGCCGCTTCCGCCCTGGCCTTGCGTTCCGCCTCGGCCTTTTGTTTCGCCGCCTGTTCCGCTTTTTGCCTGCGCTCCGCCTCGGCCTTCTGCTTCGCGGCCAGTTCCTCCTTTTGCTTGCGCTCCGCCTCGGCCTTCTGCTTCGCGGCCGCTTCCGCCCTGGCCTTGCGCTCCGCTTCGGCCTTCTGTTTGGCTACCTGCTCCGCCTTGCGTTCCGCCTCGGCCTTCTGCTTCTCGGCCTGTTCCGCCTTGCGTTTGCGCTCCGCCTCGGCCTTCTGCTTTGCGGTCTGCTCTGCCTCGCGCTTGCGTTCCGCATCAAGCTTCTCTTTCTCCAGCTGTTCCGCCTTGCGCTGTTCTGCCAGTTTTCTGTCTTCAATGGCCTTGAGCTGCTTGTCGTCTACCAACTCTGCCTGGATCGGTTGTGTACCACCCGGCTTGGTGACAGTGGGGGTCCAGTCAAGACCGATCACTAACAGCAGCAGCAATAACAGGTGCATCAGTACCGCATAGACCACGGCACGTGGATTTTCGCGTATAACCTTCCACATATTATTGCGGCGGTTCCGTTACCAGGCCCACATGAGGCACACCGGCCTGCTGCAGCAAGACCATCGCCGCAATAACGGCCCCGTAATCCACGGCATGGTCCCCGCGCACCAGTACGCTCCTGTCCTGGCGGCGCCGCAATACGGCGGACACCCGCTGCAGCAGCGTTGCTTCATCCACCGGTGTATCCGGTGTGTCACCGATATTCAGGTACAGCTTTCCACTGGCGTCCACCGTCACGATCAGCGGTTCCTGCTGGTCCGGCGACAGGGGTTTCGCGTCCGCCTCGGGCAGGTCAACCTTGACGCCCTGGGTCAACAGGGGCGCCGTAATCATAAAGATCACCAGCATGACCAGCATGACGTCGATATACGGCACGACGTTGATCTCGGCCATGGGTTTTTTACGGATGCGCTGGCGTGCCATAGGCCTGGTTCAATCCCCGGTCCGCATCAGACGTGAACCTGGCGCTGCAGGATGGTGGAGAATTCCTCCAGAAAATTGTCGTAGCGGTTGATCAGGCGCTCAACGTCATTTGAGTAACGGTTGTAGGCAATCACCGCCGGGATGGCGGCGAACAGGCCCATGGCCGTTGCGATCAACGCCTCTGCGATACCCGGCGCGACCATCGACAGGGTAGCCTGCTGTGCATTACCCAGGCCGCGAAAGGAATTCATAATGCCCCAGACCGTGCCGAACAGTCCGACATAGGGGCTGGTGGAACCCACCGTGGCAAGAAAGGACAGATGCGTTTCCAGGTCGTCGGTCTCCCGCGACAGGGCCACGCGCATCACCCGTTGTGCGCCCTCCACAACCGCGCGCGAATCGGCGCCCGACTGCTTGCGCAGACGTGCAAACTCGCTGAACCCGGCCTGGAAGATGCCCGCCATGCCGATGGTATGTTCCGGGTTAGCTGACACCTCGTGATACAGGGCAGACAGGTCGCCTCCGGACCAGAACCGCTCTTCAAAGGCATCCGCCTCCTGCTGGGCCTCCCGCAAGGCACTCCGGCGCCGGAAGATCATGGTCCAGGAAACCATGGAAACCACCAGCAGCAGCAACATCACCAGCTGCACCACCAGGCTGGCGTTGAAGATCAGGTGGAAAAAAGACAAGTCAGTCGACATCCGCGATCTCCTTCAAAATAAATTCCGGTATCGCCCGCGGGCGCAGTGATCCTGCATCCAGGCAGACGATCCTGATCTCGCCGGTGCAGACCGGCCCGCCGTCATCCCGGCAACGCCTGATTTCCTGGCAGAATGTCAGACTGACCCGGCCACGGTCAACGATAGCAGCGCTGACGCTGAGCAAGTCGTTTAAATGTGCGGTACGCAAATATTCGATGCGGGCAGAACGCACGGCAAACAACACGCCCTGCTCCTCGATCAGACGGTCCTGTTCAAAACCCAGTGCGCGCATCCATTCCGTCCTGGCACGCTCCATGAAGCGCAGGTAATTGGCGTAGTACACCATCCCGCCACTGTCCGTATCCTCGTAATAAACGCGCACCTGCCACTCAAAACCGGACACTAACTCAAACCCTCTTGCAAATGAATCCTAGTGACCACAAAACCGCGCAGAAATTCCCGTAACATTGTAGGGTCGAATTCATTCGACCAACCCAGACCGGTCGAATGAATTCGACCCTACAGAAAAAACGCATGTGTGCCGAGGATTGGCCGAATGAATTCGGCCCTACAGAAAAAACGCAGGGCGTACCGTGCGTACCATTCGGGAAGCCCAACTCATTGATCAATACCAGTGTGCACTACAAGAGGCATCTTCATTCAGTGCGGTACTTCCTCAGCCATTTCGTCGCCAAACAGTTCCAGCGCCGCATATTCCTGCCTTGCCGGCGGCTTCAGGCCACAATGCAGCCAGGCCGTACGAGTCGCGATACGCCCGCGCGGGGTACGCATGATAAAGCCCTGTTGAATCAGGTAGGGCTCCAGCACGTCTTCAATGGTGCCACGCTCCTCGCCGATGGCTGCCGACAGGCTGTCGACGCCGACCGGCCCGCCATCGAATTTCTCGATAATCGTCAGCAGCAGTTTACGGTCCTGCGCATCAAAACCCTGCTCATCCACATTCAACATATCCATGGCACGCCGGGCGATGTCCTGCGTGATCCGGCCATCCGCCTTGACCTCAGCATAGTCACGCACCCGGCGTAACAAGCGGTTGGCGATACGCGGCGTGCCGCGTGAGCGGCGCGCCAGTTCCTCGGCACCTGCAGAATCTATCCGGATCTCAAGGATGCCGGCCGCGCGCAGTAAAATAGAAGCCAGGTCCTGCCTATTATAAAACTCCAGCCGTTGCACGATGCCGAAGCGGTCACGCAATGGAGAAGTCAGCAGACCGGCGCGGGTCGTCGCGCCGACCAGGGTGAACGGTGGCAGGTCGAGCTTGATGGACCGTGCCGCCGGCCCCTCACCGATCATGATGTCCAGCTGGAAATCCTCAAGGGCGGGATAGAGGATTTCCTCGACGACCGGACTGAGGCGGTGAATCTCGTCCACGAACAGCACATCATTCGGTTCAAGATTGGTCAGCAGGGCCGCCAGGTCGCCCGGCCGCTCCAGTACCGGGCCCGAGGTATGGCGCAACACGACGCCCATTTCGTTGGCGATGATATGGGCCAGCGTGGTCTTGCCGAGCCCCGGCGGACCGAAGATCAGGGTGTGGTCCAGCGCCTCCGCACGGCCCTTGGCAGCCCTGATAAAAATGTCCATCTGTTCAGATACTTGCGGCTGCCCCACGTAATCCTTCAAGTACCGGGGACGCACGGCACGATCCAGTACTTCGTCGGCCCGGGAGGCCTTTGGGGTGATCAGTCGATCTGCTTCAATCATGGCTGCTAGTGTCGGTTCTCGTGCGCCCCGAATCAAGGGGCTTTGCTCTATTGAACCGTGGCCTGCAGGGCCTTGCGGATAATTTCCTCGGAGGACAGGTCCACGGCATTAATGCCACGCACCATGCGGCTCGCCTCAACCGGTTTGTAGCCAAGCCCGACCAGTGCGCTGACGGCATCTTCAACCGGGTTCATAGCTGCATGGGCAACGCCGCCCGGACCCGGGGCAACCACGCCTGACAGGGCTTCCAGCCGGTCGCGTAATTCGATAATCAAACGCTCTGCGGTCTTTTTGCCGACACCCGGCAGGCGCACCAGTGCATCGCTATTGCCTTCATGCACACAACTGACAAAGGTCTGCGTGTCCATGCCGGAGAGAATGGTCAATGCGAGTTTTGCACCGACCCCATTCACCCGCAGCAAGCTGCGAAACAGGTCACGGTCCGTGACCTTTGAAAAACCGTACAGGGTATGCGCATCCTCGCGCACCGCAAGATGGGTAAACAGCGTAACTTCAGCACCGACTGCCGGCAGGTCATAGAACGTCGTCATCGGCGCATCGACCTCGTAACCAACACCGTGCACATCCAGCAGCAAACGCGGCGGCTGTTTACTGAGTATCTTGCCGCACAACAGTCCGATCATCCTGCGAACTCCCTGTATTCACGGCGCCCGTTGGTCATGCGCCGCCTGGTTTCCTGATGATGACCATGACAGATCGCCACCGCAAGCGCATCGGCGGCGTCACTCGGTGGTTTATTCTGCAATGACAGCAGCACACAGACCATGTGCTGTACCTGTTCCTTGGTCGCGCCGCCCTTGCCCACGACCGCCTGCTTGATTTCGCGGGCGGCGTATTCATCCACCGGCAGCCGCGAATGCACACCGCCGCAAATGGCCGCCCCCCGGGCCTGGCCGAGTTTCAGTGCGGAATCGGCATTCTTGTTCATAAACACCCGTTCAATACCCATTTCCCCCGGTAAATATTCACCGATAATGTCTATGACACCACTGAAGATAATCCCGAGGCGTTCGGCCAGGGCCTCGCCCTGTGTGCGGATACAGCCACTGGCAACATAGGTGAGCTGCTGTCCCTGCTGGTCAATGATCCCGTAGCCCGTCACACGGGAGCCGGGGTCAATACCCAGAATACGCGTCATGCCCTGCAGTACTGCATATCTAACTCTCCACAGGCCGGAAGCTCAGTGCAACCGGCCTAGCCCAGCTGTTTCAGTATCTCTTCAGAGATATCTGCATTGGAATACACATTCTGGACGTCATCCAGGTCTTCCAGGCGATCCAGCAGGCGGATCATCTTCTCGGCCTCCTCCAGTTCAAGCGACGAGGCATTGTCTGCGCGCATGGTGACCTCGGCATTTTCGGGCTTCAGGTCTGCCGCCACCATGGCCTCCTTGACATCCACAAACTGATCCGGTTCTGTCAACACATCAATGGAGCCATCATCATTGTTCAGGACATCCTCCGCACCGGCGTCCAGCGCCGCTTCAATGATCCGGTCTTCATCACTGCCCGCCGGATAGCTCAGTATCCCGTTCTTGGTGAACTGGTAGGCCACCGAACCGTCCGTACCGAGGTTGCCGCCGGCCTTGGTAAATGCATGCCGGACCTCGGCCACGGTACGATTGCGGTTATCGGTGACGCAATCCACCATCACGGCGACGCCACCCGGGCCGTAACCCTCGTAGCGCACCTCTTCAAAGTTTTCACCGTCCTGGGCACCGGCTCCACGTTTGATTGCCCGGTCAATGGTATCCCGGGTCATATTGCCGGCAAGGGCCTTGTCCACGGCCAAACGCAGGCGCGGATTGGCTGCCGGGTCTGGATCACCCATCTTTGCAGCCACCGTAATTTCACGGATCAGTTTGGTAAACAGCTTGCCGCGCTTGGCATCCTGGGCATTCTTCCGGTGTTGTATATTCGCCCACTTACTGTGTCCTGCCATCGTCGATCACCTCGTATTCATTAATGCGGGCAGTTTAGCATTGCTGTGATGCAGAGTTATACCACTGTAGGAGCGGATCTCACCCGCACTGTTCTTTGTCATACCCCTTGATCGCGCCTGCGAGGCGCTCCTGCAGGTGTATCTATTCAGTAGTTGTATCTATTTAGTGCAGGAGCGCCTCGCAGGCGTGACAGGGGTAACGGAAACAATCGCGGATGAGATCCGCTCCTACAGCTGGATAAAGCGTCCGTCCCTGAGAAAGCTGCAAACCTGGTCGGCAACCTCACGGGAAACCATCAGCCCCGTGTGGGTGGTCTTCACCTGTATAGACCCGCTGGCATTCTCCAGCCGCGTTTCGGCAACCGTAACGGTGCCGTCATTGTCACCTGCCAGGCCACCGAGAATCGCGCCGATACCCACTGGCCGGTTACCGGCAATCACGCCAAGCGGCAGGTGGCCCTGCCAGCCCGGGCCATTCCCCAGCAAACCGCCCTCCGCACTGCGTCCGAGCAGCCAGCGCAAGCCACGGCAGCGGTACAGGCGGCGGGCCACAACGCTGCCCTTCACCGGGCTGCCGAGCAGCACGATGCGGCCCTTCACAAGTCCGGGATGTGACTGCAGGGCCTGCAGAATGACGAGGCCACCAAGACTGTGGCCCACCAGGTGGACCTTCGCGCCGCCCTGATCCCGGATAAAACCGGCCAGCCGCTCTGCATTGATTGCAGGCGTTAGAGTCAGCGAACGGTAGTCAAACACGGCTACCCGGTAGCCGCAGCGCCGCAAGCGCAGGGCGAGCAGGCCCATCACCAGGGCAGGCATCCAGAGACCATGCAGTAATACGACGGTTTCAGACATCAGCTACAGCACAGCCCGGACGGAAAGCTTCCGGAATAAAGGCGCCCTGGTGCCTGTCGGATTCAGGTGTCGGCTTCGGGCTGTTTACGCAGGTGAATGCCGAGTTCAATCAACTGGCCGGGGACCACCGTAGACGGGGCGTCGGTCAGCAGGCAGGCCGCTGTCTGCGTCTTTGGAAAGGCCATGACCTCGCGAATCGAGGATGCACCTGTCATCAACATCACCAGCCGGTCCATCCCGAACGCCAGACCGCCGTGTGGCGGGCAGCCATACTTGAGTGCATCCAGCAGGAAACCGAATTTTTCACGGGCCTCTTCATCATCGATACCGAGCAGCCTTAATACGGCCTCCTGCATATCGGTATTGTGAATACGAATCGAACCGCCACCCAGCTCGGTACCATTCAACACCATGTCATAGGCCCGCGACAGACTGGTCCCCGGGTTTTCAGCAAGCGCTTCAGGATCATCGATGTTGGGCGCAGTAAAGGGATGGTGCAGGGCCATCCAGCGGCCGGCCTTTTCATCACGCTCGAACATCGGGAAGTCGACCACCCAGACCGGTTTCCATTCGCCCTCCAGCAAGGCGCGGTCAATTCCCAGTTTGACGCGCAATGCGCCCAGCGACTCGTTGACTACGCTGGTCTTGTCTGCACCAAAGAAAATCAGGTCGCCGTCCTGAGCGCCGGTACGCGAAATGATTGCAGTGACGACCTCTTCCGGCAGGAATTTCAGGATCGGCGACTGCAGCCCGCCCGGGCCGGCGGCTATATCATTGACCTTGATATAGGCCAGACCGCGCGCACCGAATTTACCGACATACCTGGTATATTCATCGATCGTCTTGCGGCTGAGATCGCTGCCGCCCGGCACCCGCAGGGCCACAACCCGTCCATCGGGGTCATTGGCCGGCCCTGAAAACACCTTGAATTCAACAGTCTGCATGACATCACCCAGGTCAACCAGTTCCAGCGGATTGCGCAGGTCCGGGCGATCGGTCCCAAAACGCAGCATGCTTTCTGCAAAGGTCATACGCGGAAAGGGATCCGGCAGGTCCACGGCAAGCACCTCCCTGAATAACTCACGCACCATGGTTTCCGTCAGGCCCATGATTTCATCCTCGTTCATGAACGAGGTTTCGATATCCAGCTGGGTAAACTCGGGCTGCCGGTCGGCACGCAGGTCTTCATCGCGGAAACAGCGTGCAATCTGGTAGTAACGATCCATGCCGCCCATCATCAGCAGCTGTTTGAACAACTGTGGCGACTGTGGCAGTGCAAAAAACTCCCCGGGGTGTGTCCGGCTGGGAACCAGGTAGTCACGTGCACCTTCCGGCGTGGATCGTGTCAGCAGCGGGGTTTCAATATCAATGAAGCCATGTGCATCGAGAAAGCTGCGCAGGCCGTGGGTGATGCGTGCACGCAGCCGCATCCGCTGCTGCATTTCAGGACGCCGCAGATCGATATAGCGGTAGCGCAGCCGGGTCTCTTCGTGAATATCCCTGTCATCCAGCTGAAACGGGGGCGTTTCCGCGGTATTCAATACATTCAGCTCTTTGCCCAGCACTTCCACCTGGCCGGTCGGCATATCCGGATTGACCGTGCCCTCGGGGCGGCGCCTGACACGTCCCTTGACCTGCAGCACGAATTCATTGCGGACACGCTCGGCCGCTGCGAAGGTCGCCTCGGTATCCGGATCAAAGACGACCTGTACCAGTCCCTTGTGATCGCGCAGGTCTACGAAAATCACCCCGCCATGATCGCGCCGACGGTGCGCCCAGCCACAGAGTGTGACGTCCTGGTCGAGATGGGATTCGTTCACTTCACCACAGTAGAGGCTGCGCATATCTGGTATCCGGTTACAGTTAAATCGCGAACGCGCGATGGTAAGGGCTCATGACAGCAGGCACAATATCAACCGGAATCAGACGGTGTCTTGGCCTTCGAGGTGCCGCCTGAGCCGGCAGCCTTTTCTGATTTCTTTTCTTTACTCTTTTCTTTCTTGTCGGACTCGACAACATTTTTCTTGTTGCCCGTTTTGAAGTCGGTTTCATACCAACCCCCGCCCTTGAGCCGGAACGCAGGCGATGAAACCAGTTTTTTCAGTGCATCCTTGCCGCACACCGGGCATTCGACCAGTGGTGAATCACTGATTTTCTGCAAGGTATCAAAGATATGGCCGCAGGCATCACACTTGTATTCATAAATTGGCATGACAATCACCCGGTAGTCAGGCATCAGTACCTGATATGTTCTGTCCCCAAAAGACAAACCCTGCATTATACAGGCCCTTGGAAGCCGGGTGATAGACAAAACCCCTGAAAACGGGACCTGCCTGCCGGTACCCGGGATTCCCCCGCATGGGTTATGCTGTGGGCGGTACCAGCCGATTTCAAGGATGCCTCGCGTAAATACCGATGTACAGACGACATGACACCCTGCCCTACCAGGGAGGGAATGACCTGAGAACGCTGAAATCCCTGGCCCCCTTCCTGTGGCAGTACCGGGGCCGGGTGATGATCGCACTGGCGTGCCTGGTACTGGCCAAGGTTGCCAACGTGGGCATTCCCCTGGTTTTGAAAAACATCGTGGACCATCTCGACATCAATACCGATGTATTGGTTGCCCTGCCACTGACCCTGCTGCTCCTGTACGGCCTCCTGAAACTGGCCAGCTCACTGTTCAACGAACTGCGTGATGCGGTGTTTGCCCGAGTCCGGCATGGCGCAATGCGCAGCGTTTCCCTCAAGGTCCTGGAACATCTCCATAAACTCTCTCTGCGTTTTCACCTGGAACGCAAGACCGGCGGCCTGTCCCGCGACATCGACCGTGGCACCCGCAGCGTCAGCTCGCTGATGAACTACATGGTTTTCAGCATCCTGCCCACACTGGTGGAAATCAGCCTGATCGCCGTCATCCTGCTCGTAAAATATGACGCCCTGTTTGCTGCAATCACGTTTGTCTCGGTGATCATCTATATCGTCTTCACCATGAAGGTGACCGAGTGGCGCATGCAGTACAGGGTCGCAATGAATGCGAACGACTCGAAGGCCAACACCCAGGCGATTGACAGCCTGCTGAATTATGAAACGGTGAAATACTTTGGAAATGAAGAGCACGAATTGCAGCGTTACAACGAAAGCCTGCACGCCTGGGAGACGTCCGCAATACAGAGCCAGACCTCCCTGGCTGCACTGAACTTCGGGCAGGCCGCCATTATTGCGGTCGCCGTCACGCTGATGATGATCCTGGCGGCACGGGGTGTGGTGGCAGGCAGCATGACACTGGGCGACCTGGTGCTGGTCAATGCATTCCTGCTGCAACTGTTTATCCCCCTGAATTTTCTGGGGGTCGTCTACAGCCAGCTGAAACATGCACTGGCCGACATGCACCTGATGTTCAATGTGCTTGACCTGGAACCTGAAATCCAGGATTGCCCCGGCGCCCGGGAGCTGGTGGCCGACAATGCAGATGTACGATTCGAGCATGTCTCATTTGCATATGATGCGGATCGGCCGATCCTGCATGACATCAACTTTACAATCCCTGCAGGCCGCAAGGTGGCCGTTGTCGGCCCCAGCGGCGCCGGCAAATCCACACTGGCCCGCTTGCTGTATCGCTTCTATGACATCCCGGAGGGGAAAATCCTCGTTAACGGACAGGACATCAGCGAGGTCACGCAGAAGAGCCTTCGCCAGGCCATAGGCATCGTTCCCCAGGATACCGTGCTGTTCAACGAATCGCTGCTTTACAACATTGCCTATGCACACCCTGCCGCAACACGCGCGCAAATCGAGCACGCCGCGCGGCTGGCCAACATTCACAATTTCATTACCGGGCTGCCGCAAGGCTACGACACGGTCGTTGGAGAGCGCGGGCTGAAACTGTCCGGCGGTGAAAAACAGCGGGTCGCTATCGCACGCACCATCCTGAAAAACCCGCGCATACTGGTGTTCGATGAAGCGACATCGAGCCTCGATTCTCATTCAGAACAGAGCATCCTTGACGCCCTGCGAAAGGTCGCCTCCCATCACACCACACTGGTTATAGCGCATCGGCTTTCAACCATCATCGATGCCGATAATATCCTCGTCATGGAAGCCGGCCGCATTGTCGAAGAGGGACGGCACCAGCAACTGCTCGGAAAGAACGGCAGCTACGCACACCTCTGGAAACTGCAGCAGGAAGAATCGCAGCAGGAACTGGCCGGTGACACTCGCCCCCTGTTACTGGACACCTGACTATCTGGTTGCAGGTTTCATCCTGACGGCATGTGGTGCTTTTCTTCTTGTTTTCTTGTGTAGGAGCGGATCTAATCCGCGACTGGTTCTTGTCTTTCGTGCTGGTGTTGGGGCGCCCTGCAGGCGCGCTTGAATTAGATGCGGGCTCTCGCGCCCGCCGGCGAGGTACTTTCTCTTGCTTGCCCAAGAGAAAGTACCCAAAGAGAAGGGCCCCCGGAGCACTCACCGGCTACGCCGGTCCCCTGCGTTCCTCGCCAATCCGGG
>Ga0210123_1001055_pt1 | contig 14908 bp, 12 predicted proteins | sample Muzzi_PWB_D2_FD_185535 | JGI IMG/M metagenome (GOLD analysis project Ga0210123, IMG submission 185535) | Wetland microbial communities from San Francisco Bay, California, USA, that impact long-term carbon sequestration - Muzzi_PWB_D2 (SPAdes) | ecosystem: Environmental > Aquatic > Marine >... | reverse complement strand
CAGCTGATCAATCAAGGTATGCCGAAAGGAATGGAAAGTCTGCTTAGGATCAGCAATGCCGATTAGGTTCTTGTATCTGCTGAACCACTTAGAATAAGCCGATGAATGGGGGGGGCGCGCATACGAGAATGATAGCGGCCGTTGCGGGAGTCAAAGTGGCAGTCGTCGTGCGTTCTCCGTGCAGCAATCAGAGGACTCGCCACCAAGTTGCTGCTGCGTGATACGCAGGGTAAACCATGGGTGATGCAGAAGGCATCTTTAGGGTCAGTGGCTTATTTGACTGTAGGTAGCATTCAGGAACCGCGAATACTTTACGCAAAGGCGGCCTCAAGCCTTCACGTCGGGTCCGCCACTCTTCTTAGAGATTTACGGAATTGCGGCCGGCCAACGGATGCCGCCGGTCAACACACCGTAAGCCCAGTCTCGCGGGTCTCGCGGGTCTTAAGGGATCGCGTATCCGAATGCCCCCGCCCAGAACGCGCGCCCGCCGAGTCTGGTATTCGCACCGATCGCCGGCCTCAAGGTCAGCGTCGTCTCGATGCTGACGGCGACCGGCGCTTGCCTTGCATCGCTTCTGTAACGCTCGGGATTGTGGCGGGCCAGCAGATAGCGAATGTGTCCCAACCACTCGTGCGTTGCAGCAACCTCGCCTCTCTTGAGTTCTCCCGCACGCGCACGCCGCAGCAGTTCGTTGGCAACTTCAATGCTGCGTTCGGCTTGTGCAAGCGCGCCGATCTGGCGGGCCTCGGCAGCCGCTTCCTCGAACTCGGGATATCCCTTCAGCCAGCGATAAACCGTCTTTCGGCCGTGGCGCCCTAAACGAAGGGCGCGGCACGCATCTTGAACAGATCCACCTTCTGCTAGAACCGCCAGGACACGTGCCGCAGTGGCTTGGGTGAAGCGTGCCGGTGGCTTACGCCGCTTCCGGGATAGCGGTTTTAAAACATTTGGCCAGCCGTCACTGAATGACTGGTTGACTTCCCAATAACCGAACATGGCCGGCGTCTCTAAGTCACGCCCCGAAATGACCCCTTTCGCAGATTCGGCCCGTTCGAATTCGCGGCAATCGACGCCTGCCGGTCAAACTGAGATCCTATTGCCAGCCCAGAGCGCGCACCGATTGAGCATCGTTCCAGATTTTAGTCATATGCTTCATCCGCCCCCCGTCGAACTCCATGTTGTAAACATAGTCGGCTGCAACTTTCTTCCCGGTCGGCGGGACCGGCCCTCCATTTCCTGTATGAGTGCCGTGAAACACCGCAAATGCGCAGACTGAGTTCCGTTCCGGATCAACTGCAAATGTTTTCAGTTCATAGTGACCATCGGGCAATATTGAGAGGAGGCCCTTCATCCAATCAGCGTAACCCTCCAGCGTATTGATATCGGCCAAGACATCCGTCTGTGCTGAGAATGTCGCATCTTCCTGGCAGTAGGCCTTGCAGCCATCCCAGCCTTTGCCGGTTTCGCAGGCTTCAAAGAAGTCGCGCGCGACTTCTCCAATATCCGTTGCCATAACAGGTCCTCCTTTTCATTTAGCGGCCAGAATTTTGGGCGTGGTCGCAATCCCAGAGATCATATCTTTGGCTCGGAGCCAGCGACTTCATATCTTACGTCGTCGCTTCAATGTAATGCGACTTTAATTCTCGCATGGGCGTTTTTTTGCTCCGTATCGGCCGATTCTGCCTATTTCTGGACGCCCCGGTGGCCAGATCAGCACGTCCGCTTTATCCTCGGAACCGGACATGGCGGACGTTCCTGGGCCATGTCCGGAAATGACCCATATTGCACATTGAAACCTTGTCGAGAACATCAAGGTCTAAAATTGGACACATGCGGGATAGCCGAACTCCGTAGGGCATTACCCACTTTCTCAATGCCAATTCTGAAGCGGTTCTGTCCGAGCAGCGTTAAATCCAAGGCAACTATTCGGTTGCGGCTAGCTTAATACCGAAATGAGGTGACGCTTGGCGCATCGACTAATCCAGCAACCCGGCCTTTCGCAACCCGTCGCAGTAATGCTCTAAGTCGGCTGGGTCTCGATAGGCGAACGTCCGTGCCATCTTCGTAATCGAAAAATGCGGTTCGAGTTCGACTATTTTGGCAACCTCCCGATCGGCCATATCTTTTATTCCTAGCTGCGCATAACACGCGGCCAGATGCCGGTGCGGCGCCACAAAATTCGGAAACGAGTCGATGGCATTGCGCAGAGGCGCTATTGCTTCTTCGTACCGCCGTGCCTCATATAATGCCAAACCAATCCACCAGAAATAATAGGTTGGGTGAAAGGGATTACGCCGAGTGGCTCGTTCAAGCTCCTTGAGAGCGTCCAGTGGGCGACCTTCGTAAATCAGATAAAGTCCTCGGGCAGCCATGGCATCTGCGTCGTTCGGGTTCAAAGTCAAAGCTCGATTCAGATAAGTTTGGGCCTGCTCTCGCTCGCCCCGAAACAAACGAATGACTCCAATGCGGCGCTGGGCTTCGCTGTCAAGGTCATCTAGGGTAGCCGCCTTCCGTGCGAAAACCAATGCCAGATTCAATGATTCTGTCGGCGAATCAGACCAGCCGCTAGTCCACTCGAACAGGTAGGTCTGTGCCAATCCTGAATAGGCGTGGGCGCATTCCGAATCGAGCGTTGCGGCCTTCTCATAAAGCGATCTGCTTACTTCCAAGTTCTCGCGGTTGTCCTCTATAATTGCTCTTGCCTGCAGAACGTAGTCGTAGGCGGCGACGGCCTGCTTCCCTTTTCGAGACGCTCTCCTTTCACTAACTGATCTAATGCGCTCGACAAGAGTCTGTACGATGCTTTCAACAATTTCGTCCTGAAGTGCAAACAGATCGGTGATCGTGCGGTGATACCGTTCGGACCATGCATGGCTACCTGTGCTTGCGTCTATGAGCTGCACCGTAACCCGCAGACGTTCACCAGACCTCTGCAAGCTACCCTCAATGACATATTGGACGCCAAGGTCCCGCGCGATCGTTTGCGCCTTACTCGGTTTGCCTTTGTATTGAAAGGACGAATTGCGCGCGATAACCAATAGTTCCCGAAACCGCGAGAGGTCGGTGATGATGTCCTCAGTGATGCCATCGGCAAAATACTCTTGGTCGAGATCAACCGACATGTTGACGAAAGGCAGGACAGCGATTGATGGTTTTTCTGGGTGCGGTGAGGAATTACTTGTCGGCTTGATAGAGCTTCCCTGGAATTGCGTGGTGGCGACGCGATAAACCTGAATCGGCTCGACCACATTCTTGATCTCTTTTTTGCCCAAGTCTTCGAATTCCACCCGAATCTTGCCGCGAACTTGGCGGTACGCATCGCCGGAAAGACAGATTCCCTGCGGCTCAGCTAAGCTTTCCAGCCGCGCTGCAATATTGACGCCGTCTCCATGGATATCTCCGTCTTCAACGATCACATCGCCCAAATTAATGCCGATTCGGAATCTTAATTGATCGGCTTCATCGATTGCGGTCTCTTTTTCGGCAACAGTAGATTGCCAGACCACCGCACAGCCGAGAGCTTCCACGACGCTTGCAAACTCTACGAGGAGGCCATCCCCGATCAGCTTGACGATGCGACCATTGTATTCAGCAATCAGTGGTTCCAGGACTTGCCGCCTGAGCTCTGTCAAACGCTGCAATGTGCCGGCCTCATCCGCACCCATAAGGCGCGTGTACCCGACCACGTCAGCGGCCATGATAGCGGCCAACCTGCGTTTCATCCTACTCCCCCTCAGGCTGAACATTAGCTGGCCGAGGCAGAAGAATCCATCTGTGTTGGAATGGCCCCGAATGTCGTATTTTGGCTATTTCCGGACATCTTGAAGGACGGCTTGGAACGGCCGCTTTACCCCCAAATCCGGACGTGGCGGGCAGTCTTGGTGGATGTCCGCTTATGACCCGACTTGAACATTTTGCCTCAGTGATCAACGTTTATTTTGTGCCCAATGAGTGTTGCACAAATCCTTAGTCGAAGGCTCTGAGGCGTTGGCTGGTTTCCGCTGCAAGTGTCCGGACAAGGTCCGCCGCCGATGTTTCACGCGTTAGTGCGACTGACTGGCCGGCATACAGTCCCATAAAGTCTCGATCGCCACTCGCTTCCAGGGGGTAGGTCACACTCAATTGAGCCGGAAACGGCAGTGGTTCCGCCCCCGGTCTCGATAAGTCTTCTATAAGCCTGTTCTTGATAAACCGGGCGGGCTTTCCGGACACAACCGTGGTAACGATGGTGCTGGCATCCTCAGCGGTGTCGAGGGCCGCACGATACGCATCGGGTACGGCTGCTTCTTCGCAGCGCAGAAAGGCCGTGCCCAATTGAACGCCGCTCGCGCCCAGCATGAATGCCGCCGCAATGGCGCGCCCGTCCGCGATTCCACCCGCCGCAATGACCGGAACGCTGACCGCGTCGACGACTTGCGGCAGGAGCGCGAACAGACCGGGCTGCATGCCGATGTCGACGCCCGAGAATGTTCCGCGATGACCACCGGCCTCGGTTCCCTGTGCAATGACACAGTCGACACCATCGGCTTCGAGCATTCGTGCCTCGGCGACGGTCGTCGCACTGCATAAAATGAATATGCCCGCCGCTTTGATCGCTTGAACAGTCTCCCGGCCGGGTAATCCGAAATGGAAACTTACAACTTCGGGCTTCGTATCCTGCAACATGGCGAGATGCTCAGAATCGACCACACCGCCCGGAGCCTCTGGCGTCGGTAAAGGTCCCATACCCTTGATATCGTAAAGCGCTTGCACGCGTTCGCGCATTGCCATGCCGACGCCGGTCAAATCGCCTGGGTCTTCCCAAAGCGGATAGTTGACATTCAGGTTTCCGCCGCTTCGCTGGCGAAAGCCGGCAATGCGTCGTTCGGCCTCCTCCGCCGAAAACTCCCACATCCCCAATCCGCCCAGGCCGCCGGCGTTGCTAACCGAGGCTGCGAGCGCGGGCGTGGTAAATTCCCCCATTGGCGCCTGCAAGATTGGCCACTCTAGATTTAACCGGTCGGTAAGCGCGTTTTGAGACCACATGTCGCATACCTCCCCTAGCGAATTCCTCTTGGGAAAGAGAATAAGAAAGCCGCTGGACCGAGTCGAGCCGTCTTCTGGAGGGATTGGAATGTCCGAGTCCGGCTATCTTCTGCCGTTCTCTCCCGGCCTCGACTACGGCCGCTGTTCCCCTAGAACCGCACGTCCCAACTCCAGCGTCCCGTTTTGAGTGGATGACGACTGGTTAGGACCCGAATCCAGACGTGACCGCGACCGGCCCACATCCGGAAGTGCCCCATCCCGGTCATTCCGGAACCCCCGCTATGCGAAGGAACTTCACTCTTCGTTCGCGATCACGCTCGGAACTGAATGGTGCATAAGATGCGAAAGCATTCAACGTGAAACGAGGGTTGGTACGAAGGATCTCGGCGGCCGCCGCTCTTGCTTCTTCTACGCGGCCAAGGGCCGCATAACATCCGGCGCGACTCACGTGCAGACCAACATAATCGGGGTCAAGTGCGACACCGCGCTCGGCCACCTCGATACATCGACCGTAATTTCCAACGCCTGCGTATGCGTCAGCAAGGCGCTCCAGGTAGTTTGGGGGATGAAAGGGATCTAGACGAATCGCCTGTTGTAGGACATCTATAGCCTCATCGCCTCTATTTGCCCACACGAGCATGGAGCCGAGGTTGCTAAGCGTGATGGCGTCGTTCGGTCGTAGAGCAAGAGCCTTATCAGCCGCCGTATTAGCGGCATCGAACTCTCGGCGGAATTGGTAGACCATTGCCAATAGCGCGTGAGGGGCGGGGTCCGATGGGCTGAAACCAATGGCCGCAGTTCCCAGCTCCAGGGCGCGGGCGAGATTCTTATCGCGCTGCCGTCCCCAAACACGCCATTCATCGAAAAAGTAGGCGCCAAGCAAGGTTTGAGCTTCGGCATAGGAAGGATCGACCTCGATTGCGCGCTGAAGAATATCCCGCGCCTGAGCCGCAGCCTTGTGGTCGAAGCGGGTCAGGAGTTTTCGCGCTTGGAGCACCAGGTCATAGGCTTCGAGGTTCACCGTCTTCGGCCCTTCGTCCTGCCGCTCTCGTTCCCTCTCCGTCAGATGGAGTTCCAGTGCCTCAACCACCTTCGCCATAATGGCGTCTTGTAAGGCAAATATATTCTCGAGCTTTCCGTCATAGCGTTCGGCCCATACATGGCCGTCCGTTTTTGCGTCAATAAGCTGGGCGTTGATCCGCACTTGGTTGTCGATGCGTCGCACGCTGCCTTCGAGCACATAGCGAACGCCCAGCTCTGCAGCGACCTGTCGGACCGTCACCTGTTTGCCTTTGTAAGCAAATGACGAGTTGCGCGCGGTGACGAACAGACCAGAGATTTTAGCAAGATCTGTGATCAGGTCCTCGGTCATGCCATCGGTGAAATACTCTTGACCCGGATCGTCTGACAGATTGGTGAACGGCAAGACGGCGATGGATGGCCCATCGGGCAAACGGACGGCGAAGTCCTCAGCGACGGTTGGTTCCTCATTCGACTTCCAGGCGTGCCACCAATACGTAGCGCCGCCTGCCAAGATCAACATGGCAACCAACGTTGCGGGAACCGGCCACCACCGACGCTGGGGAATCGCTTCAGCTAGCGTCACTTTGGTCACAAGCGCCGCGGCCTTGTCGTCGAGAACGACACGATAGACGGTGATTGGCTCGGCGATGTTCTTGACCTTCTTGTCGCCCAGATGCTCGAAGGTGAGGTCCAGCTTGCCTCTCACCTGATTGTAAACGTTGCGCGACAGGCAGACACCACCTGGCTCGCATAACCCCTCCAGACGGGCCGCCACGTTCACACCGTCGCCGTATATGTCGTTGCCTTCGACAATGATATCGCCGATATTGATGCCTATCCGGTGGATGATTCGCCGATCCTCGCGCACCTTGGCGTTGCGCTCGGCCATAGCCACCTGTACCTCGACCGCGAAAGACACTGCGTCGACGACGCTGGCGAACTCCATCAATGCACCGTCGCCCATCAGCTTCACTGTGCGGCCCTGATACTGAAGTTCTTTGGGTTTTATGAGGTCGCGACGGAGAGATTTGAGAGCTGAGAGCGTGCCGGCCTCATCGACACCCATTAGCCGGCTATAGCCGACCACATCAGCAGCAAGAATCGTGGTCAATCGGCGGGCCAAGATCCAATCTCCATCTGTCAGGAGATTATCACGCGATGAGCGAGGAATGTATACTTGCAGAATGGCGCTCGGACAGCGGCTTCCGGCTATTCTCGGACGTCCTGGCGGCCAGTCTGGCACGTCCGCTTGCCCCGCAATCGGACGTGGGGGGGGCGTCGTCACCGCGTTCGCACGCGCGCACCGACGAATGGGCCGCAACCGCCTCCCGGCCGGGATGGAGGGGTCGATGTCTTGCCGGACGACGCGTCGCGATTTAGCGCCGATCGCCGGGCCCAAGGTCAGCGCAGGTACGAGGCCCCGTTGACGTCGAAGGTGGCGCCGGTCATGTGCCGGACCCGGCGATCGCAGAGAAACGCCGCCAGGGCGCCGATCTCTTCCGGATGCGCCATCTCGCCAAGGGGAATGTCGCTCGTCGCCCGCGCGATCGCCTCCGGATCCATGGCGCCCGTCACCATCTCGGTATCGGTGAACCCCGGTGCGATGCCGAACGCGAGCACCCCGTCCGCGGCGAAACCGCGGGCGATCGTCTTGGTCAGGGTCACCAGGCCGCCCTTCGACGCGCCGTAGGGCATCTCGTCGGGCGCCTCGCCCCGGAAGGCCGCCCGACTGGCCACGTTGATGATCCTGCCGCCGCCGATCTTGCGGAAATGTTCGATCGCGGCGCGGCACAGATCGGCGGGCGCCAGGAGATTGACCTGCAGGACCCGCGACCAGGCGGCCCGCCACTGCTCGAGCGGCGCATCGACGGGCGCGTCCTCGAAGATCCCCGCGTTGTTGATCAGCACGTTCAGCCCGGGGGCGATCGCCAGGGTCTCGGACCACAGCCGGTCCACCTCGGCCGTCACCGAGAGATCGGCCTGGACGACATGGCAGCGCTCCGCGCCGATCTCCCGCCGCACCGCTTCGGCGGCGTCCCGGTGGTGCGCGTAATGGAGGATCACCTCGCCGCCGGCGCCACCGATGGCCCGCGCGATGGCCGCGCCGATGCCCCGTGAGCCGCCGGTCACCAGCGCAACCGTGCCATTCAGATCCGTCATGGTGAGCCTCCTGTCTTGCAAGATGCGATCCCGTCGTCCGGCGTTTTCAGATAACCCCAGTCTGCGGGGAATTGCATCACCGTTGGCCTGGTTCCGCTCGCGCCGCCATCACGAGGTTCCGGTTCCGGCCGTCTCCGGGCGCCCCTGCAACGGTCACGGCACGACCGCTTCGCCCCCCGAAGCCGGACGCTAAGGTAAAGCAACCCAGGGCAAGACGCGCTGCGAGCTCGCGATACAGGTATTTCGAGAGAGTTGGAGGCCGCGCCCGAGCCTAACGTCCCCAATTGACCCCACTCGGAAATGCGGAGTTGCCTTGAGGCCGGCGCTGTTCAGCAGCGCCGAAGCAGCACCCAGAGCAGCCTCCCAACATTCACCAGTCACGGACACTGCGGTCCATTCCAGTTAAATGGGATGTGCTTCGAAGAATTGACGGTCCACGAGAAATTGACGCCAAATGCGTCGACCTTGCAGATCGTCGATTTACCCCAAGTGACCACCTGACCGGGCCCCGTCTCCGATCCAGGTGCGCCGCTCATTCGCGGGGGTTCGCCGGGACTGCTTGTCGGCCCGGACAGAGCCTCCGCCCAGGCTTTGACCTTGCCTGGAATGTCGAGTCCCCACCGGGATTGGTCGGGCGCAATCTCGAAAGAGATGGCGGCCCGTTCGATGCCGATGACTTCACGGCCTCTTGAATACAGATCGCTGACCTTCTCCGGCCACCCGCCCGCCCGGCCACCGAAAATGGCCGTTAGGGCGTCCGCCTGGAGGTCACTGGCCCTGTCGTCGACGAAGGTACCAAAACGGCCTCGGGCATTGTCGGCCCACAGGCTTCCCTCAAAACTGCCAACACGGACGACCGAGCGATCGTCCAGCGTGACGTCGCCATAATGACCTTCGACTACGTGCCAGAAGAGGACCGTCTCACAGAGGTCATTGTCCGGCGCCTGGCCAAACGTGCATGGACAGGCGACGGCACAGCTGCAGTTGTCGAACCAATCGCCTGCGATGTGCCAATTCGGGACGTCTGACATGGCAACTCCAGCGCTAGGGTTGTGTCATTCGGATCCGCTGGCGTCCAGACTAACAGCCCGGCCGGATGGTCGCCAAGAGAGCATCCGTGCGAGTGACTAAGGCGCGCTTTCTGGAGCGCAATGCCTGAAAATAGCCATTTTCGGACGTCCCGGCGTGCGACCCGGTACGTAGACCTTGGCCCGGAAACCGGCGATTGCAGGTGCCTCCCGGGCGCGCCCGGGATGACCCCAAGCGAACGTCGTCAACGATATAGATCGCACCCTATTTTATTGGACTGGGCTTCCCCAACATGAGCATCGTAAGCTACCAATGAGCAAGCCATGATTACGGAAGAATCACGAATGGCAGCTTGCCTCCGGGAGCTCCGTTTGCCGCTATCCGAATGGGGCCTGGCGACTATCTCCGAGATTCATTGGCACTCGGCGCAAAAAGCCTACGCCTACCGAAACTGGCGCTATAGCGTGCAGGAAGTGGTCGATTGGTATGCGGAGAGGTCAGTCGCTTGGGATTGGGGGCGAATTGCATGTGTTGTGGATCAAGGCGACGAAGAGGTCGCTGTCGCATTTGCTGTCGCACGTGGAAATCTTCTGGATCAGCTTTTTGTTTATCCGAAATTTCAGGGATCGGGGATTGGAAGCCAACTGCTCCAAGCCATGCTCGAACGCAGCCTGGGACCAGTAGATGTTCATGTCTTGGAGGGAAACAAGCCAGCCAGGGAGTTTTACGAAAGGCATTGCTTTAGAATGCAGAGATCGTGGTGGGATAGCGACGAATGCGAAATGAAAATGCTATATCGCCGAAATTGACTGCCTGTTGCGGGCAGGGAATGGTCCTTGACCCAGCATCGCGAGTCCGCTCTTGGCTATTTCCGGACGTGACAGGGTTCAGCTCGGCACGACCGCTTTGGCCCCCGAAACCGGACGCGGAAGACACGCTGGACGCAGGACCGGGTCTGACCCCAAAAGGGACAACGGCGCGCATCGCGATCAACCGGATTCAAGCATCGGAGCGGACGTTTTCGGATCTCTGGCCACGCCAAAAGCCGGCCTACACAGAGCCGGTTTCGTTGAGCGTCCAGACCGGTATTCCGGCTTGCCGACCGCGAATGCTCTGTATCCCGGCCTTGGAGAATCTTGCCAGGATCGTTCGCCCAACAGGGCTATCCTTCGCAACGTTCTCGACCACGCTGTCGCTGACGACGACCGTCGTACCCAGGTCTCGGGTCAAATGTTCGAGACGGCTGGCGATATTGACCGTGTCTCCGATCACGCTGTACTCCAGCCGACGTTCGTTCCCGATGTCGCCCGCTATGACCGGTCCGTAGTGAATGCCGATTCCCACACGAACGGGTGCCGTGCCCGCCCTCGCCCGCTCCGCGTTCCATTGGTCGAGCGCCGCGATCATGTCGATTGCACATTGCAATGAATTTTCCGCGTCGTGCGTGTCGGGCGCTGGGGTTCCGAAGGTCGCCATCAGGCCGTCGCCTATGTATTTGTCCAGTGTGCCGTGATTATCGAAAACGGCCCGTCCAAGACGATCGTGATAGTCGCGCAACAACGCAATGACATCGGGCCCTGCCTGCCTTTCGCAAAGCTGCGTGAATCCCATGATGTCGGCAAATAGGACAGCGACATCCTGTTCCCGTATTGTATTCAGCGACTCTCGGGAGTCACTCAGTCGATCGACCACGTTGGGAGAAAAATAGCGCGCGAGGTTTGCTCTGGCACGCTCCGCCAGCGAGCGGCTCGCGACAAGCCGCCGGGATCGCGCGACGACGACAGCGAGACCGCCGGCGACGATCAGGGCGGTGATCATTTCCATCGCCCAATCGCCAAGATATACGAAATCCGGACTTGTATAGGCTTTAGCAAAGGTTTCCGGGGCCAACCCACGCAGATCGACGTTCGTGAGAACGCCAGGTTGACTGGTAATCCAGAGCAACATGCCGGTGCGTGCCGTCACGATGCAAAGGCCGCACCAAAGAACCAGACGCGGTCGGAAACTGAAAGCAGCCTGCATTAAAAAAAGGAAGAACAGCGAGAACTGACTGCCGCGCATAGCGAAGGTCGACGGCAAATCATGACCCACGAAAGGATTCCCGAGAGTCAGAAAAAGCGCCAGCAATGCACAATCCGCCAGAACGAACAAATACTTCAGAACCGAAACGTAAAACCGTTGCCTCGCACAAATGTATTGCAGGAAACCGAGCACGGCGAAGGAAGCGACCACAAACAGGTTGTAAGCGTACGCGAGACCACCGTGCGGGCTATCGATCGCTTGCCAGACCAAGATGACCATGACCGCGACCGTGCGGGTCTTGGCGGCCAGCATGAGACCCTGGCGCTCCTCCTCCGAAAAGGCTTCCTCCATTCGCTTCGCCAGGCGGGCGAGGAGCCCTTGCTGGACCGTTTCCGATGCCTTCGCCGCGCTTACCGATACCAAAGGAGACTCCCGTGGTCTTGTTGGAAGATCGTCGTTGTCGCACCTTGAGTAATAGGACCCAGGTGCCAATGCCGGAACAACCGCTTAACTGAAATTATCAGCTCGCAATACCAAAAGCGTGACGAATCACCAGCTGGGTGCGTGAAATTCGCCCGCCCCCGACGACGGGCTCGAGAACCGACAAGCCAGGAGCATCGAGGCCACCGCTCGATCTTGAGAAGCCGGAACATCTGATGACGACCGACGTCGCCTATCTCCGGCCGTCCCGAGGACTGAGGCGGCATGACCGTTTCGCCCGCGAAGCCGGACATGGAAGGCACAGGCGCCGAACGACTGGAGATGATCCGAACCTGACGTGTCGCGGCAATCGCTCGGCAAGCGGTCGGCTAATCCGGCTTCGCCCGCCCAGGCGCACATTCCGGAAGGCGCACCGGCTCGGCGATGTCCGGCATTTGCTCGGCCTTGCCGCAGGGCGGGAAACCGGCCAGCCGCATGGATTCGATGAGATGGGGACGAAAGTTGTCACTCATGCTCTGTCCATAGGCATACCCTTCGATCGTCAGTTCGGGAATTCGCTCTAGGGCTTGGCGCACCGTCGCCTCGGCCTCTGCCGTTCGCCCCAGCGACGCGAGAGAACCTGCTCGCGCCACCCAGCCAAAGTCTCCGTAGTTCTCCGGCGTCAGGCGATCGAGCATTTGCAACGCATCCTCGTAGCGACCCGCCGCGAAATAGGTCCAGCCGAAGATCTGCGCGGACCAGGTCGGATAGTTCGGATTGAGTCGAACCGCCCTGTCGGCCATCTCGGCACCGCGCTCGGCTTCACCCAGCTCAGCGGCCCAGCCGGCATATAAGGTCAGGATCTCGAAAGCGTTCGGTGCCAGCCGCAAGGAGGTGTCGAACGATGCCTTGGCCTGTGTCAACTCACCCCGCGTAGCAAGCGCGGATCCGAGCACGGAATGCGCCTCGGCGTCGCTTGGATCCAGGGCAACTGCGCGTTTAGCTGCGTGCATCCCCGCTTTCATCGCGGCCGCGGCGTCTTCGATCCCAAAACCCCTTGAAACGGTATATGCGTGATAGAGTTCGACCCATGCGCGGGCCAGTCCCGGGTCCAGTTCGACGGCGCGCGTCAGCAACCGGATCGATTCCTTGGTGCTTTCGGGCGTCAACTGCTCGATCTTCTCGCCGCCGAGAAGATAGAGTTCGTAGGCCGTCAGGTTCTCCGGCCGCTTTCGTCGCGCCAAGCCGCGTTCGGCTCGCAGGACGAGCCCCGTACCGCCGCCGAGCTGGTTGGTGACCAGTTCGGCGATCTCGGTCTGCACGGAAAAGACGTCCTCGGCCGGACGGTCCCATCGCTCGGACCAGAGGTGGTTTCCCGATGCCGCCTCGAGCAGCTGTGCGGTGATACGCACCCGACCCTCTTGACGCTGGATGGAGCCCTCCAACACGTACGCGACGTCGAGCGCCCTGCCGACCTCCCGGACGTCCACGGCCTTGCCTTTGTAGACCTCTGTCGAGTTGCGGGCGACCACCTTGAACTCGGGAAAGTGCGCGAGATCCGTGATGATGTCCTCCGTGATGCCGTCGGCAAGTCGCCCGGTCCTCTCGTCGCCCCCGATGTTTTCGAACGGCAGGACCGCGATCGACGATGCGACGCTCGCCGGCTCGGACTGCCGGAGCTGCCATGCGGCAAAAGCAGCGAGTCCCAAGACGAGCAACACGGCGACAGCGGCTAGGCTCCTGCGCGGCACCTTGCGGAAAAATGCCCGGCGAGAAGGCGTGCCGTCGAGACGAATGCGGTGCGCGCGCACCGAGCGCGCAATATTCTTGACCTTCTGGTCGCCGAGATCCTCGTACGCGAGATCGAGCTTGGTTTCGATCTGGTCGAAGGCCTGTTGGGAAATGCAGATCCCGCCGGGTTCGGAGAGCCCTTCCAGACGGGCCGCGACGTTGACCCCGTCGCCGTAGATGTCCTCGCCCTCGACAATGACATCGCCCAGGTGCACGCCGATGCGCAGGCCGATGCGACGCTCCTCGGCTGCGTCGGCGTTGCGCTCGGCCATGCCCCTTTGGATGGCGAGCGCGCATTCGACCGCATCGACCACGCTCGCGAACTCGACGAGCGCGCCGTCGCCCATCAGCTTCACGATGCGGCCGCCGTGACCGGCGATTTCGGGATCGATCAGTTCCCGGCGATGGGTTTGGAGCGCGATGAGCGTGCCCGCCTCGTCCGCCTCCATGAGGCGGCTGTAGCCGACCACGTCCGCAGCCAGGATTGCAGCCAGCCTGCGTTCCACAACCCACTCCTGTTTCACAGGAGAGTAGCGGCCAATGCTAGGAAAATCTACACTACCGACCGGACCCGAGATGTCTGGCCTTGGCTAATTCAGGACATCCCGGCAGCTGGGCCGCGCGTTCGCTTTGCCCCGAAACCCGACGTGGCGGGCGCTCTTGGGGGATGCTCGAATTTGACCCATGTCGGACGTCGCCATCGCTACTCCATAAATACAGCCAGATCGTTTGCTCCCCGTCCAACAAAATCGCCGATAATCTTGCCATAGTCCTCCGCCATCTTGATGTAGGGATTGTGCCGCCGCAGCGCCGGACGACCGTTAGCGCGCATAGTGCCCTCGGCGTGGGCCATGGGATACAGCGAACAGGTGCGCTGTCGGTTGATGGGCGCTTCCGCCGGCGCTACGGTCAGCGAAGGAAAGACAAGGGGGCGGCTGATGCCACGGCAGAGCGGGGGGCAAACGTGATCTGTCGGACTGGGAGACTGTTTCTCGCGGCGACCCTCGTCGCGATCATAGTGGCCCAGCCGGATTCGGCGACCGCCGAGGACGGCATCAACGGGATCATCGATACACACGCGCATCTCGTGCCGGATGAAGCGATGCACTTCGATGAGGCCCTAGCCGCAGCGATCGACGTGATGGACCGCTACGGCATCGCGACGACGTTCGTCATGTCGCCGCCATCGTCTCCTGCCGTAGACCGCAAATACGATCTGGATGACTTTTCGGCCGCCGCGAAACGCTACCCAGGCCGCTTCCGGTTCATGGGCGGCGGGGGCAGCTTGAACCCCATCGTGCACGGCCATCCCGATCCGTCCTCGGTGACGCCGGCGGTGCGCGAGGCGTTTGCCGCCGAGGCGCGCCGGCTGATCCGGGCCGGGGCGCTCGGTTTTGGAGAGATGAGCTCGCTGCACATCTCGCTTTCGGCAAAGCAC
>Ga0210123_1001054_pt1 | contig 14910 bp, 9 predicted proteins | sample Muzzi_PWB_D2_FD_185535 | JGI IMG/M metagenome (GOLD analysis project Ga0210123, IMG submission 185535) | Wetland microbial communities from San Francisco Bay, California, USA, that impact long-term carbon sequestration - Muzzi_PWB_D2 (SPAdes) | ecosystem: Environmental > Aquatic > Marine >... | reverse complement strand
AAACCGCCATAAAGACGGTCGTGACATTATGGTTGAGACGACCGGGGTGCCTTTTTTCGATGCTGAAGGAAAATTTGCCGGCTACCGGGGCGTTGACCGGGACATCACCCATCGTCACCAGGCTGAAAAAGCGTTGCAGGACAGTGAAGCCCGTTTCCGTGACATGGCGGAACTGCTTCCCGAAACCATTTTTGAAGTGGATCTTGATGGGAACTTTCGCTATGTGAACAAAAGCGGATTCCACCAATTTCAGTATACTTCCGAAGATCTGGAAAGAGGATTAAACATCGCCGCCGTTTTCGACGCCTCGGATCATGCCCGGTTGATGGACAATGTTTCCAAAATTTTAAAAGAAAAAGATCTCGGTCTCAACGAATACACCGCTGTACGACGGGACGGTACCCGATTCCCGGTAATGGCCCGGTCGGCGGTCATCATCAAAGACGGCCACTCCACAGGATTAAGGGGATTTTTGATCGATATATCCGAACGCAAACGGTTGGAGGAGCAATTCCAGCAGGCCCAGCGGATGGAATCCATAGGGACCCTGGCGGGCGGTATCGCTCATGACTTTAATAACTTGCTCATGGGGATTCAAGGACACGCCCAGCTCATTCAAAGAAGCCTGCCGCCGGCCGATCCGCGTACGAAACACCTGGATGCCATCTTGGAGCATATCAGGAGCGCATCCGGGCTCACCAACCAGCTTTTGGGGTTTGCCCGCGCCGGCAAGTACGATCCCAAGTCCGTCAATCTGAACAAACTGGTCGAAACAACTGCTGATATGTTTGGAAGAACCAGAAAAGACCTGCGCATCAACAAAAAACTCGCAGACGACCTCATGCCGGCCATCGTGGATCGCAATCAGATCGAGCAGGTCCTGCTCAACCTCTTCGTCAACGCATGGCATGCCATGACCGAGGGCGGCGACCTGACCATCCAAACACGCAATGCGCCCATCTCCGAGGCCAAGGGCCAATTGCAACAGCTTAAGCCGGGCGACTATATCGCCATTTCAGTTGCGGATACAGGTACCGGCATGGACGCCAAGACCCAGGGTCGCATATTTGAGCCTTTTTTTTCCACCAAGCCCCGCGGTCGCGGCACTGGACTGGGACTGGCATCAGCATATGGCATCGTGCGCAATCACAACGGTGCAATCCGGGTGACCAGCGAACCGGGCCATGGTGCGACCTTTACGGTTTTTCTGCCGGCCACCGATGAAATACCCGAGACCGAAAAGGTATTTACAGAAGACATACAGATGGGCTCCGAAAATATCCTCCTGGTAGATGACGAGGAAATGATCCTGACCATCGGAACCGAATTACTCCAAACCCTGGGGTATCGCGTCATCACCGCAAGGGGCGGTCAGGCCGCATTGACAGCAATGGCCGAGCACCGGGACGAAATCGACCTGGTGCTGCTGGATCTGATCATGCCGGATCTGAACGGCAAGGAAACATTCTTTAAAATAAAGGCCATGGCTCCTGACGTACGCGTGCTTCTGTCGAGTGGGTACAGCATTGAAAGTGAAGCCACCGACATCATGAAGCGGGGCTGCAACGGTTTCATTCAAAAACCCTTCGATCTTATGCGGTTGTCCAACAAGGTCCGCCAGTCAATAGCGCACCATTTTTCACCTGGATTGCAGGATCGAATTTAATGTCGCGACTTTCAACCCGTTTTCATTCAAGGATTTGATCGCCACATACGCTGACCAATGTTCCACATCTTCCTCGTTTGACAGGGGCATTTCCACGACATAGCTTTGTGTGCATGGACACTGGCGAAAGTGCATCGGTGTTTTTAACTTTGCAACGGAAACCCGGTGAAAAGCTCCGTTTTTAGAAACCAAACAATCACTTATTTCCTTTTTCAACCATCACAAAGTCCAGGCAGGGCATCGGATGTGCTTTTCATGCATGGATTGCCTCCAAATTTACCTGTCAGCGGCATTTGTCATAAGGAGGCGACATGATGAGAGCTACCCTCCATTCATACCTTATTCCAGTTTTAGGCGTATTTGTGCTCTTTGGCTGTGCCGGAAGCGATTCCTCAAAGACTGTTTCCAGTGACAAAGCGATGCAAGCCGGGGAAACCGAATCATTCAACCACAAGATGCCGAGCGATACGGTGGACTGGGTCAGCCTGAGCACGAGGCCGTTTGCACCCGCCGTCGAAGAGACGGATCGTGAATGGCCCGGAGAGCGCATGGGGTTGATCGGTCCCATTGTGACGACTCACGGTGAAGGGTCCAAACGCTTCGTATTGGTCTATGATTCGGCGGGTGTGTTGGTGGGCGGGCTCGCATACAAAGAATACAAAAAAGAGCCACACCGGTTTGAAGCTTTGATCAAAAAGGCACAAGCGCGCAGTGAGTATCAGAATTATTTGGCCTTGCGCTTTCTGGAAAAGAAACGATGGACTGCTTCCAGGGCTGCTATGAAGGAAAAATCGGGAGGGCGCCATGAGAATTAAATGCAAAGCAAGGCGATGGTGGTATGGCGCGTTATTCCTGCTGATCATTGGATTGGTTTCAGGGTGGGGCGGCGCCCTTGCCGATGATGGGGATGCATCAACCCAAAATGCCCAAGGGCGAGCTCCGGATGATACGAAGCCGGTTGATCAAGAGGCTGTGGATAGAGGCGCGCAGCTGCGCAAAAAGTTGGGTTTTCAAGGCGAGAGTAAAAGTTTGGAAGAGGATTTTGCAAGGGCATCGAGGCTTTTTCTGCGGGACGATGACGATGGAAGCGCTTCCGGCAAAGCAGATGAACCTGGAGGATTCAACACCCCAAGGTTCCGCGTAACCTTGGACTTATGGCCTGGATGGAACGACCGATTGAACTGGGTTAAATTGCGAAACGACAGCCCATTGGGCGGAACGTCATTGGATGAATCCGATATGGGTAAGGCCACCGACCCGTCCAAGCGAAGTCACTATTCCATCTTTAATTCTATAATGTCGGGGTATTACAGATTTCGAATATCCACTCCTTATCATTCGCATGCGGCCGGGGGCGGTGAACCGGACTCAAAGTCGAATCATCAACAATCGGGACAGAATGATACAGCCAACCCGTCTGGTGATGTCGAGGAAAATTGGAATATTCGACCAAGGTTCCTGATTAATCCCATGCCCCCCAGAACGGTGGCCGCATCAAAGTATCGCGAGACCGGAAGTCTGACAGAGGCCCTTGAAAGGATGGCCTACCAGTATGAAAATAATTGGGATATCGATGACGAGGAATTTGGCCCGCCGTCAAAAGCAGAAGAAGACGCGGATATGACCCACGCCTTCGGGGATGCATGGGCCTTTATTCAAGGGCTGAAAGCCAATGGAGCGAATATAACCGCCCTTGATGCAGCCAAGGCCATGATGAAATTCACCTACACCTTGACGGGTGATATGCGATGGGCTCAAGGGGTCGCCCGCAAATCCCTCGATCTTTGGCAAGGGGCCACCCCGCAAGACCGCGCGGCCTTGGAAAGCTATCTTGATTCCAAAAAGGTTTCTTATCATGTGCATCCATCGGCTGGGAATCTGGCCTTTAATCCCAAGGCAGGCATGCAGAACGCGTCAACGCTGTCGGGCTACCAAATTGCCCCGCTCTATACCGCCACGGAGATCGCTTACAACGCCGAAAAGACCACACCCAATGATCCACTCTATATAAAGGGTGGTTTAGGCAAGGCAGGCTCCGCAATAAAGAAAGGCCTGGGGTTTCTGCTGGGCGCCGTGGGCGCGTCGGTCTCCACAGACGATAAGGGTGTCAATGATCAATGGGGCCTGCGCGCGGTGGGGTTCAAACCCCGAGGTGAACCGGGATCTGCCTGGGATGTGGCCGACGGCAGCCAAAAGAATATCGTGGTGGCGGTGATCGACTCCGGTCTGGACACCACCCATGAAGACGGCCCCCAATATTTATGGATCAACGCAGATGAGATTCCCGGCAACGGCATCGATGACGATGCCAACGGTTATGTGGATGACACCAACGGCTGGAACTTCTTGGCCGAAAACAACGATATTACCGACGATTACGGTCACGGCACTTTCGTGGCCGGCATTATCGCCGCCAAACGCAACAATGGGGAAGGCATTGCCGGGATCAACCCCGGCGCGCAGATGATGACGCTTAAAGTCCTCAGTAAGGAAGGGCATGCCAAGAGCGTGGCCGTCTACCGCGCCATCCGCTATGCGGTGGACAACGGCGCCCGCGTCATCAACCTCAGCCTGGGGGGACGTGGAATCTCTTATCTGGAGCAAATCGGTATCAACTTCGCCTATACCATGGGGTGTGTGGTCGTGGTGGCCGCCGGCAATGAAGGCGGCGATATCGCCAATTACAACCTGCCGTCACGCCGGCGGGTGCTCTCCATCGGTGCCCTGGATGTGAAGGAGGCACCCCGAATGTCTTCCAATCGCGGATTGAATGTGGCCTTGGCGGCACCGGGCGAAGAAATCTACTCCCTGACCGCCAAAAAAGGCGCCCGTGACGGGATATTCATGCCGCTGATACCCGGGGACTATTTTCGGGCCAGCGGCACTTCGTTTTCCGCGCCCCTGGTTGCCGGCACCGCTTCCTTGCTATGGGCCCGGGACCCGGATCTGAGCAACCGTCAGGTTGAGGACATGATCCTGCAAGGCGCCCAGGACATTTATTCGGAAGGCTGGGATTCCCGAACAGGGTATGGCCGGCTCGATGCCTACGGCGCACTGACGCAAAATCCCAATGCGCTGCTGGCGCCGCGGATCACCGAGGTGTTTGTCAACAAATATAAAGGCCGCATCGCCTCCGTGGATCTCTACGGGGTGATCCGCGGAGACCTGGATCACTATGCCGTATCTGTGGGACGGGGAGAGAAACCCAAAAAATGGGAGACGGTTTACGGGCCAAGTTCCAGCAAACTGGAGTATCAGTTGATCAGCCGCATCGACGGCCGGTATTTTGCCAAAGGCTCGAAGTGGACCGTCCGCCTGGAAGCCGTGGATCATAACCAGCACGTCAAACGGGTTCACGTCCTGGTGTCCAAGAATAAAGAGGAGTAGGCCGGTAACGCCTGCCAATGCCATGAAAATAGCCGGCACCAAGGCGGATGCGCTGCGTAGCGCCATCGAACAGACCAAGGGTTATGTGGGCGTCTCCGGGATTTACAACCTGACCCCCGAAGACCACAACGGTTTGGATGTGGATTCCATGGTGATCGTGCAGGTCAAGGACGGCAAATTCATCATGGCCGAGTAGACAATACCTCGTCGGACAACCGGGCGGATTTCTCCGCCGCCCGGCTTCATTTGTCGTCGTTGCCAAATCAGGTCGGTTCGCCCGGTCTTCTGCCGGCTGCCTGCCTTTCAATCATCCACTGCGGATATTCCGGCGGCAAGGCGCTGACTTCGTCCAACTGTCTGAGTTCGTGGGTGCTCAGTTCAATGTTTACAGCGTTGAGGTTGTCTTCGAGCTGGTCCATGGTTTTGGCGCCGATGAGCACGCTGGTTACCCAATTCTGGTGCAGCAGCCACGCCAGCGCAATGTTGGCCACGGACACGCCGTGTTCCTTGGCCATGGGGCGCATGGCATCGATGACGTCGAAGGCGTGCGCTTTGTCTACGGGCGGAAAATCGAAAGCTGCGCGTCGTGCACCTTCCGGAGCGTCGCCTTCGCGGGTGAATTTGCCGCTGAGCAGGCCGCCGGCCAGCGGACTCCAAACCATCAGGGCCAATCCCTGGTCTAGAATCAGGGGCACCAGTTCACGTTCCAGATCCCGGCCGGCAATGGAGTAGTAGGCTTGCAGCGACTGGAACCGGTTGAGGCCCCGGCGCTCCGAAATGCCCAGGGATTTCATCAACTGCCAGGCCGCCAGGTTGCTGGCGCCAATATAGCGGACTTTACCTTGGCGGACCAGGTCATCCAGTGCCCCCAGGGTCTCCTCCAGGGGCGTGAGCGCATCATAGCCATGAATTTGGTATAGATCGATGTAATCGGTTTGCATGCGTTTGAGGCTCTTGTGGACCTGGTCGAAGATGTGCTTGCGGGAGAGCCCGACTTCGTTGGGTTCATCGGCCATTCTGCCCCTCACCTTGGTGGCCAGGACCACCCGGTCGCGCTTGCCCTTCAGGGCCTCGCCCAGCAACCGTTCCGACTCGCCGAAAGAATAGACGTTGGCGGTATCGATGAAGTTGATCCCCCCATCCAGGCAGCGATCCACCAGGCGGGTGGCCATTTCCTGACCTTGTTGTCCGATGACTTCCCAGAACCCCTTGCCGCCGAAGGTCATGGTGCCCAGGCAGAGTTTGGAAACGAAGAGTCCGGTCTTTCCAAGTGTGTTGTGTTGCATGGGAAGTTCCTCCTGAATAGTCTTTGGTTTTGTATTTTTATCTGCTTTCTCTATACTATGGCCCGTACCACACCACCACCGACCCGCAGGGCGGCACCTGTTGTAAATGGTCCTCCTTTGCGTCGCGCATGCATTGGCTGCGATATCCTGAAACAGAATTAAAATGCTTTTACGTATTCATCATGCGATTGTTATTGATGATGTCAACCGGGTTGTGGCCTCATGGGTCTGAGAAAGTCGATGTCCTATGGCCCAAGACAGTGGAAAGAAAGCGTATCCCGGAATTAGAATCGCGATAAATGAGTCGCCGGATGCCCTAGTGGTGACTGCGGTGCCCATCTGCGCATGGCTGCTGAACTACACGCGACCGATTAGCGACTAGAACGCCGAACCCGGGGTTGCTTCGTAATTTTCCCGTATTGGATGAGTCGTTTTATACGCCGATTGGGTACGGTGTTGAATTCATCGATGCCGTATGACATATTAGCGCAGCTCTCGCGCGGGCTTTGAGCACAACCTGATGGACAATTTGGGGCGATGCTGAGGTTCAGCCTGATGCTTGAGCTCAATCAGGGGTTCACCAGCAGTGTCCGCAAGGCAGTTATGGTGCCAACTGGAAGAACCGGTTGAGAAATGACGGGAGTAACTTGCCATGGGTGACGAGACACAGGAATTAAAAGGATCGAAATCAATCGTTGATGAGACCGACCGCGAAAATTCCGCTGCTGCAATAAAAAAGGACCGGTCAACGGATGATATGGTTGTTGTCGGTATCGGTGCTTCCGCCGGCGGGCTGGATTCTTTAAAAAAGGTGTTGCCCGCATTGCCGGACAACGCTGGTATCGCTTATGTGATTGTGCAGCACCTGTCACCCAAACACCATACCTTGTTGCCTTCCCTGCTGTCAAAAAGCACGGATATGCCCATCAAGTCCATCAGCGACGGCATGCAGGTTCAGCCCGATACCATTTATGTCACCCCGCCCAATAAGGATGTGAAGCTTGCCGGCAACAAACTGAAGTTGATCGCAGCATCGACCATCGGACCCAAACCTTCCATCGACTACTTTTTCAATTCCCTGGCAGAGGAAAAAAAGACCCACGCGGTGGGCATTATTCTTTCGGGCAGCGGCGCTGATGGGGCCCATGGCATACGGGCCATCAAATCCAATGACGGCATTACCATGGCCCAAACTATCGACAGTGCCAAATTCTTCAGTATGCCCCGGGCGGCCATTGATACCGGCCTGGTGGACCTGGTTGCTTCACCGGAGAAAATCGGGCTGGAGCTCGAAACGGCGCTGAAATACCCCGACCTGATCGCCAAGGGGCCGCTTGCGTCCGATGAGGGTGAAGTCGATATTATTCTGGACTTGTTGCTGGCGCAAACCGGCGTTGATTTCAGCGAGTATAAGCAAACGACGATTGTCAGGCGCATCAGCCGCCGCATGGTGGTAAACAAGATCGGCAGCCTGAAAGACTATATCGGTTATATCGAAAAGCATCCCGATGAGCTGGCCAGCCTGCAAAAGGATCTGCTGATATCGGTGACCAGCTTTTTTCGCGATAGCCAGGCCTTTGAGTCGCTGGGACGCAAGTTGCGGGATCTTTTTGCACGCAAACCGCAGGGCAGCCCTTTCCGGGCCTGGGTGCCGGGCTGTTCCACCGGAGAAGAGGCCTATTCCATCGCGATTCTGATCGCCGATGAGCTGGGCAATGATTTGAGCAAGTACCCGATCCAGATTTTTGCCACCGATGTCGATGAGGATTCGGTGCAGATTGCGCGCAAAAGCGTTTATCCCCTGGCTACGGTCATGGAGATCGACGACCGGCGATTTAAGCGCCATTTTTCCCGGCGCGAAAACTCAGTCGTGGTAAACAAACAGATACGTGATATGGTCCTGCTGGCCCGCCAGGATCTAATCAAAGACACACCTTTCTTGCACCTGGACCTGATCAGCTGCCGCAACATGATGATTTACATGAACCCCGAGCTGCAGGATAAATTGCTCTCGCTTTTTCATTTCAGCCTCAATCCGGAAGGCCTCCTGTTCCTCGGAAAGTCCGAATCAATCAATCTGAAAGCGGACATGTTCAAAACAATCGATAATCGATGGAAAATATACCAGCGCAAAGAGACGAACACCCAAAGACCGCCTCAATTGTTGATGACCCGCTATGTAAAGCAATTGACGGCCCGGGGACCCGATCTCAGAGCCCAGAAAGAGAAAAGCGACAAGTGGCGGGAAGGTGCGTTTTTCGATGCCCTGATGAGTACATTGGACTGCTGCGCCATTATGGCCGATGACCATGGCAATATTATTTATGTCCGCGGCGATGCAAGCCCCTACCTTCAGCTTCCGGAAGGCAGTGTCAGGGAAACGCTCAATGTTATTGAAATGACCCACCCGCAGATCCGTCTCGTTTTGCAGGCCATGCTGTTTAAATGTATCAAGGAAAATTGTACTACCACCAGCAATGTGATCACTTATGGTGGCGATAACAAGGGCGTTCAGATCGTGGTCGGTCCCGTTCAAGGAAAGGCATGCGAGAGTTGCCGCATGATCGTATTCAATCCCGTGGATCTGCCCATGTCAAAAAGACAGAGGGAAGCCCCCTCCGAAGCCAGAGATCATGAACGCATCCGGGAACTGGAACAGGAGCTCGAAGTTACCCAGGAACACCTGCAATACACCGTTGAAGAGCTGGAAACCACCACCGAAGAAATGCAGTCCCTCAATGAAGAGATGCAGTCCGCCAACGAAGAGCTGCAGGCATCCAACGAAGAACTGGAGACCAGCAATGAAGAGCTGCAGGCCAGCAATGAAGAACTCAACACCGTCAACGATGAGCTGCGTGCCAAGTCTGAGGAAGCGTCCGAGCTGCTGAAAGACCTGCAAAAAAGCGAGGAGCGTTACCGGTCGCTGGTGGACAATATGAACGAAGCGCTCATGCTGTGCGAACTTGAGTACGGTCGCGACAAACAGCCCACCGATTTGATCATCCGGCAGGCCAACCGGACGTTGTTGCAGCTGATCCGCATCAAAGACGGCGAGCTGCCGTTGCGTGCTGGCGCGGCGCATCTGCAAGCGATGCTGAAACCCGATCTGCTCGAACGTTTTGTGGATGTTTCCAAAGGGGCGGGACCTCACCGGTTCGAACTTCACTTTAAAGAGCTTGGCAAAGACCTGACATTGTCGGTTTACAATATGGAAGGGGGCCGGCTGGGTGTGGTTTGCCGGGACGATACGGAACGCAATCAAATGGAAACGGCGCTTAAAGAACTCAATGAGTCCTTGGAGCAGGAGGTGGCTGAGCGCACCGATGTGGCCGAAACCAGGATGCGGCAATTGCAAAAACTTTCGGTGGAGTTGATCGAAACCGAGGAACGGGAACGTCAGAGGATTGCCGAGCTGTTGCACGACGATCTGCAGCAGTTGTTGGCCACGGCCCGGTTGCAGCTACAGGCGGCTTGTCCTGATTTGCAGAGCCAACCGGAGTTGGCTGGCGTGGAGAAATTGTTGGAGGATTCGATCCGCAAATCGCGCCGTTTGTCCCAAGAGCTCAGCCCCCCGGTGCTGCACCATTCCGATTTGATCCAGGCGCTGGAATGGCTGGCCCGGCAGATGGATTCCCAATTCGGACTTCAGGTGGCGCTGGAAGCCGATAGGAAGCAAAGATTCGACAAGTCGGCGCTGAAGGTCTTCCTGTTCCGGGCCGTACAGGAGCTTTTGTTCAATGTTGTCAAGCACGCCGGGGTGAAGAGCGCCAGTCTGGTGCTTGCCGAGTCGGCTGATAACATGGTTATCACGGTCAGCGACGAGGGCCATGGATTCAATGTCGAAACGCTGGCATCCTATTCGGAATCTACAGGGTTTGGGTTATTGAGCCTTAAGGAGCGCAGCCGTCACATTGGATGCCATCTATGCATTGAGAGTGCCCCTGAACAAGGCTGCCGTGTGACACTGGCGGTCCCCCACGATCTGTTCGCCGAAGCGTCAACCGGTGAAATTGCGACTGAATTCGACCCTCATGCCAATATCCGGAGTGATCTGAAAGCACCGGAGGGATCAGCCGGCATCCGGGTCTTGATTGCGGACGATCACACCGTGATGCGCAAAGGATTGATTAAATTGATCGCCGCTCATAGCCATATCCATGTGGTGGGAGAAGCCGCCGATGGGAAGGAAGCCATCGAGATGGCCAGACGGTTGAATCCGGATGTCCTCGTCATGGATGTCTCCATGCCGGAAATGGACGGCGTGGAAGCCGCCGGCAAGATCAGGTCGGAACTGCCGGGGTTACGCATCGTCGGATTGTCGATGTTCGAAGATGAACATGTTGCCCTGGCCATGCAGCAGGCAGGGGCCGAAGCATTTGTCAGTAAGACAGCCTCATCGGAGGAGCTGCTCAAGGCGATTTATGGTGTCGAGGGCGACAAGGCTTCATCGTGATAGCGAATGATCCGCAAGCGGCCAGCATGCCGTGATGACGCAACAATTCTTTTCACCGGTTTCTATTTTTAATGACCCCCCGAAGGATTCGGTGCAATTTTTAATTTCCAACAGTTGCATGTCCCATCCGGATACTGTGACCGAACTTGGCGCCCTCAGACCTGCGATATGGACGGCCAATTCAAGGTTGTCGCCGCACGCTGTCAAAGATACCGTACATCGATTTTCGCAGCCAGGTCCGATCATGTGTTTCAATATATCTTCCAGAACGCGATAGACAACGATCTTCAACAGGCCGGGGACCCGTCCTTCATCGATGGCGATGCGCGAAGTGATCCCGCTGCCTGGCCGGGACGTCATGACTTCCCGGCACAGTACGTTTACAGTGGTTTTTAGTCCAAGCGTGTCCATCATGACGGGGCTCAACCGTTTTGTTAGCCGACGGATGAGATCGATGATTCCATTGATTTGTTCGATTACCGGGGCCATGACCTGGGGTTCGAGCGTCGGCGGACGGGCATCGGAAATGAGGGATGCTTCAATGCTCAACTTGATGGCGCTCAAAGATTGAGCGATATCTTCATGGATTTCCAGCGCAATGGTCTTGCGTTCATCCTCCTGATGTTGCACCAGCTTGGCGGCGAAGCGTTTAAGCTGCTTTTCGGATGCCTTCAGTTCTGATTCGGTTTGTCTTTTTTGGGTGATATCGATTTCATTGCCCAGCACCGCCGGCCGGCCGTCGAATTTTATCAGCGTGTTTCTGCGCTGCACCCAGATGGATCTCCCCTCCGCGGTGATGCATTGGGTTTCATATGCTTCAGGGACCTGCAGACCTCGCATTCTGCTCCCGTGCAGCCTGGCCACCCGGTTTCGGTCCCGGGGGTGAACAAGGCCGGCCGGGTTCATGCCGATCAGCCGGTTTTGGCTGTATCCGTGAATCTCGGCGAACTTGGCGTTGCAGAATTTGATGGTGTTGCCCTGCGATATATAGATACCGGTCTGAGCGTTTTCGATCAGGGTCTGATAATTATCCTTGGCGATATCCAGCAAGGCCTCAGCTTCATCGCGTTTTTTCATTGCACGCGTAAGTTTTGATGCGGCCAGCCGGAATCCCAGGCCCCCTATCAGCCAGAGCAGGCCAAATGAAAAAGCATGCGCCGTCATCTCCTTGCGGCGGCGTCCCCAATAGGGCTCCATGGGCAAGGCGAGACTGATGCCGCCGCGGATATCTCCCAATTGATACCCTTGGGCGGCATGGCATTTCAGGCATCGTGCTTCGGTGGTCAAGGGCGTCATGATGCGCAGATAGGACTCGCCGTGGAGATCGGTAAATTCGCAAACCTCCTGCATGCCGTCTTGAAACGCCACCAAGGCGGATTTTTCCCACACATCTGGTGCGGTTTCCTGGCGGAAATATTTCAGGCTGGTGATATGGCCGCGAACGTGGTGCTGCTGCTCATAGTCGCGCATAAGCTGGCGAACCATATATGCCGGGTTCATCAACGTCAGCGATTGTCCCTTGGGCGTGCGGATGTCCCGTTCAGGGACATCTGTCAGGTATGGATTGGCGGGTGTTTTTTCTGAGACCGGAACATAAACGCCGCCGTGGGAAGCAGCCCATCGGCGGATGGCCTGATCCTTTTTCAAGTACGCTCTGGACTCGATGAGGGCGACCTCTTTCATGGTCTGGCCGAGATGCCAGTAATCCCCTGAAAACAAGACGATGATGGCAACAGTCCACAATCCCAGCAGGAGCCAGAAATGAAATTTCATGAATTCTGATCGAGATGGCACTGTTTAAACCAAACCTCACAAAGACAGGGTACAAGATTTAAGGGATAGCCCATGGCCTGTCGGCATGCAGAATTTCTGCATATCGTCATGTTCCCGGCGCGCGGGTCAGCGCCGCGAATAAACATATGCACATGGGTAGTGTTTATTGATAGACTAATTTTGGCGATTAACAAATAGGGTCAATGCCCCATTTGCGAAATATGTTCAACGCATTTAGGCGGTTGTCGATAAAATCCTTGGCCCATGGCTGAAAATAGAGTATTCTGCCGCAATTGGCATACTTAACGACTATCCATTTCAACATGCGATAATCAGCAAACCGGAATTGGCCGCATGGCTCCAAAAAAGACCATATTTATTGTAGAGGATCATCAATTGTTTCGGGATGGCCTTAAGGCCATGTTGTCCGGAGATCAGCTTCTGGAGGTCATCGGCGAGTCTGCGGACGGACACGAAGCCTTGCGGTCCCTTCAGCGGAACAAGCCGGATTTGGTGCTGCTGGATTTGACCATGCCCAGAATCGACGGTTATTCGGTCCTGCATGAGATCAGAAGGGTTTTTGCCGACACGGTAAAGGTATTGGTGCTCAGTATTCACGATTCGGATTATTTTGTCCTGAAGGCCTTCGAGGAAGGCGCGGACGGCTATTGCGTCAAAGATTCGAGCCTTGCAGAACTTCGCCTGGCCGTGCGTTCCGTTTTGGATGGGAAACGCTACATCAGTCCGGGAATCGCAGAGCACGTATTGGCCGGCTATATCGAAAACAACAGCCGCAAGCTCAAGCCCAAGAGTGCCTGGGACAGCATCACCCTTCGCGAGAAGGAGGTTTTGAAATTGATCGGTGAGGGCTACACCAACAAACAGATCGGCGAGATGCTGAACATCAGCACGAAAACCGTCGAAAAACACCGTTCCAGTGTTATGAAAAAACTGGATGTGCGTAATGCCGCCGCCTTGGCTGCGTATGCCGCTGAAAAGGGATTGCTTGCCACCAAACGATAGATGCTTCTGTCGTCCCGGTTGGAGATCAAAACCGACAGCCCCGGCTATCCGCAGAAACGACCCCGAGTGAACCTCTATTTGCATAAGAAAGACGGCAAAAAGGTTAAAGACATCTGCCAGCTTTTGCAACGCAGGGGTGAAATACAGGCTTTTCAGGCATCCCCTGTGCCTTGAAGCCTGACCATCCCCATGCCGGAGCGATGAACACCGGTAGGAATATTTGCGGTTCAAATTGGGGTAATTACCCCATTCCTCTATTTTTTATCCGTTGCTAAATTAAAGACACTCAAAAACACCTGAGCGGGTCTCCCAAATTTTCAAAATCAAATGAGTGCTAAGCTCATTTTAGATAATCACACTGAATCGTCAACCAATTAGACGACGGTCGAACGGCCTATTTCGGGCCCGGAGCGCTTGCTGTCGACGGCACCGACAAACCGCAAGGAGATTGAAATGCAGAACACAGCGATAAGAATGGGTTTGAATGCTGGCCCATTGCCGTCAAATATTGATGCGAATCATCGCTCCGCAAGGTCGGAGAAAAATATCAAATCCTTGAAGTGCCTGGTAGCGGACGACGAAAGGCAAACCCTGCGCCTTGTGACCAAGATGATCGAAGCCTTGGGGCATCGCGTAGAGACGGCTGAAAATGGCGCCGATGCGTTAAATCGGTTTGCAGCCGGACGTCATGATCTGGTCGTTACCGACCTGGAGATGCCTGAACTGGATGGCTATGCCTTGGCGGCTAGAATAAAGGAATACTTCAGCGACGTGAAGATCGTCGTCATGACAGGGAAATGCCAGGCGGAAGTGGTGGAAATGATGGACTCCGGCGTTGTGGATGCCTGGTTGTTCAAGCCTTTTGGCCTGACCAAGCTCTTTGAGGTGCTTGGTGATCTGCAAAGCCATCGAAAATATAAGCCTGTGGGTTAATCGGTTATAAGATTTTGAACAATTTTTTACAAAAGCCAGGAGTGTTGCTTGTTGCAGCAGAAATGAATCGAAATGCATGGACCACCAGAAGTACACAAGGAGACTCAAAATGAATGAACTAATTGGCACTATTGCACGGCAGCTGGTCGACAATCCAGATGACGTCAACGTTTCAACCGTCGAAGGCAATCAAATTACCGTCTATGAGCTGAGGGTAGCCAAGGAAGATCTGGGCAAGGTGATTGGACGGTATGGACGCAACGCCGGCGCCTTGCGTACTATTTTGAACGCGGTCTCTTCTAAAATCAGAAAGCGGGCAATTCTTGAAATCGTTGAATAGCCTGCCTGATAATTTGCGTACAACCTGTTATTATCCATCCATGCGCAAT
>Ga0210123_1001053_pt1 | contig 14913 bp, 11 predicted proteins | sample Muzzi_PWB_D2_FD_185535 | JGI IMG/M metagenome (GOLD analysis project Ga0210123, IMG submission 185535) | Wetland microbial communities from San Francisco Bay, California, USA, that impact long-term carbon sequestration - Muzzi_PWB_D2 (SPAdes) | ecosystem: Environmental > Aquatic > Marine >... | reverse complement strand
CCGCAATTGCATGCAATCTCAGGGCGTACTCGCTCTTTGCTCCTCGACGTACTGTCCAGTACGCCTGCGTCGCGCATCGCTGTGTGCGCCCTGATCTCACACCCACTTGCGGCTCTCGCTACGGCGTCTCATGAATAGTGCAGGCTAGGAGTCTGCGTTTCTCGCCAGGTTTCCGCTCCGACGGCGCATCGACCTGATCGCACCTCGCCCGGCACGGAGGACGGCTGCTTCGGGGAAGGAGGGGCCGAATGCTAGGGTCCCTCTCACCAACCAGAAGCCTGTGGACCGCCCGTGCCCTCCCTCCCACCCCCCAGCCCGACGACCCTCCTCGAAGCTCTCCACCACCGCGCCCAGGCGGACGCGGCGCTCCCGGCGTTCACTTTCGAGGACCGGCCCCACTCCTACGCCGATCTCTGGCTGGGCGTCACCCGGTTCGCGGCCGGCCTCGCCGGGCGTGGCGTCCGCCCCAGGGAACGGGTAGTCCTCGCTCTGCCCAACGGCCCCGCCTTCTTCCACGCCTTGTACGGCACCCAGCAGGCGGGCGCCATCCCGGTCCCGGTCTTTCCCCGCTCAGGGCCCGCGCGCATCCGCCGCCTCGAAGAGCTCTCCGGGGCCGCCCTGACCGTGGCGGACCGGGAGACCTTCGACCAGATCAGCCACCGGGGCACGGACCAGACTGCGGCCAGCTCCCCGAGCCCGGCCAGGCCCACCGAGGAGATCTCCCCCGACCACCCCGCCCTCATCCAGTACACCTCCGGCAGCACCGGGGAGCCCAAGGGCGTCGTCATCACGCATGCCAACCTCCTCACCAACATCGGCCAGATGATCGCCGGCATGGAGATCACCGAGCGGGACGTCTTCGTGAGCTGGCTGCCGGTCCACCACGACATGGGGCTGGTGCTGATGACCATGGTTCCCTTCTTCCTGGGAGCGCGCCTCGTCCTCCTGCCGAGCGATCTCACCGATGTCCGGGTCTGGCTCCGTGCCATCGACGAGCACCGCGGCACCTTCACCGCCGCCCCGGACTTCGCCTACCGCGTCTGCCTGTGGGCGGTGCGCGACCCCTCCCGCTTCGACCTCACGAGCCTTCGCGTGGCGCTCAACGCCGCCGAGCCGGTGCGCTCGACCACCATCCGGCGGTTCGAGGGGGCGTTCGGGCTCGACCGGGTGATGGTCGCCGGCTACGGCCTGGCCGAGGCCACGGTCGGCGTCTCCATGCAACCGCCCGGCACCGCCCCCATCCTCTCCGAGCGGGAACCGCAGGGCGAGGGAGACGGGCGGCTCGTCGCGATCGGGACGCCCTTCCCGGGTGTGCGCGTCGAGATCGTCGACCCCGAGCACCCCGACCGGCGGGTGGAGGCGAACGAGGTGGGAGAGATCGTGGTCGAGAGCCCGGCCAGTACCTCCGGCTACTTCCGGGACCCGGAGGCGACCGCGGCCCTCTTCTGGCGGCCCGGCGCCCCGCGCGGCATCCGCACGGGGGACCTGGGCTTCCGGGACGCCGAGGGCAACGTGTTCATCGTCGGGCGGGCCAAGAACGTCATCCTCCAGGCGGGCAGGAACCTCGCCCCCCAGGAGATCGAGGAGGCGGTCGAGGGCCTCCCCTTCGTCCGGCGGGCCGCAGCGGTCGGGGTGGACCGGGGCCGCGCCGAGGGCGAGCAGGCCTACGTCTTCGCCGAGCTTCGGAAGGCCAAGCCGCCGTCCGACGATCGCCTGCACGAGATGGCGACCGAGGTGGTCGCCCGCGTCCACGACCACCTGGGCCTGCGCCCGGGCCGAGTGCTCCTCCTCGCCCCGCGGACGATCCCGCTCACCCCGAACGGCAAGCTCCGCCACCCGGCGCTCCGGGCGGCCTTCCTGGACGGCACCCTCCGGGCAAGCGGCGCCATCCTCTTCCCGGAGCGCTGACCCAGGTCCCAGGCCAGGTCCATCGGAAGCACACGGCCTTGGGCGGGGACGCCCCCCGTGCGAGGGAGAGCAGTCGGAGGGGCGTGACTCTCGCTTGAAGCGGCCGGACCTGTGCCGGCCGTTGGTGCCCTGGGAACCACTCGGCCGGCACAGGTCCGGCCGCTTCAAGCGGTTCGGTTGAGTGGGGTGTCGTGCGATGTAGGAGGAAGGTGGCTCGCCGCCACCCCTGACCAAGAGCTCCCGAAGACGAGGGGCCGGGCGCAGGCGTCCCTCACCCCCGGCGAGGGGGGAGATCCAGCCAACTACTCGACGAACAGGTCCTTGAACAACTCCCGACCCGGCTCGACCGCATAGCGCTCCAGATCCTCCACCCCCTCCTCCCGGAGCACCTCCTCGTCGATGTAGAAGCACCCCGTGTGCTCCCGGCTCCCTCGGGTGAGGATGGCGTGGGCGGCGTCGGCCACGATGTCGGTCGTCCGCGTCTGGCCGGGCTCGACCATGCCTCCCAGCATGCGCAGCGCCGCCGTGTCGATGGCTGTCGCCGGCCACAGGGCGTTGACCGCGATGCCGTCGGCCCGGAGCTCCTCCGCCATGCCGAGCACGCACATCGACATGCCGTACTTGGCCATGGTGTACGCGGTGTGCCCGGCGAACCAGCGGACCTTCATGTTGAGGGGCGGCGAGAGGTTCAGGATGTGGGGGTTCTCCGCCTGCCGCAGGAGGGGTATCGCGAGCTTGGAGCAGAGGAACGTGCCCCGGGCGTTGACCTGGTGCATCAGGTCGTAGCGCTTCATCGGGGTCTCCTCGGTGGGGGCGAGGTAGATGGCGCTCGCGTTGTTCACCAGGATGTCCAGGCCGCCGAAGGTCTCGATCGTCTGCGCCAGGGCCGCGGCCACCTCGTCCTCGGAGCGGATGTCGACCTGGAGCGCCAGGGCCCGTCCGCCCGCCTCCTCGATCTCGGCGGCGGCCGTGTGGATGGTCCCGGGGAGCTTGGGGTGGCGTCGCGCAGTCTTGGCGGCGATCACCACGTTGGCGCCGTCGCGGGCGGCGCGCAGACCGATCGCCTTGCCGATGCCGCGGCTCGAGCCGGTGATGAAGAGGGTCTTTCCTCGGAGATTTGCCGTCATCGGGCGAGTCTAACCTCCTCGGGGTCTCGAAGTACCTGGAGCGATACTTGAAGTTGTCGTCCCGAAACGACCGGCTCGGGCACCATGAAGTGGGACGGGAGTACTTTCCCTCCTGGCCATGGCTGTATGGGCCGTTCGCAGATCACTACGAGACGATCGGGGTGATCAGGAACAAGCGACGCGGCTCACGTGTTACCGCCTGCCGGATGCCCAACCACCCTGGAGACGACGGAGTCGACCGGGCCGGGCGCCACGACGGAAGCCGAAGATCGGAAACCGCCGGCGGATGTCCCCACGGGACAAGCCAGACAGTTTCCGTTAGGATTCAACGCAACGCCTGATCATGTTTCGGGCCAAACCTCAAATCCCCCAGGAGACACGACGATGAGAAAGCTTGTCGCTCCGCTCGCCCTGTTCCTGGCGCTCATGCCGCTCGCCGGCATCGCCTGCGCCCAGGATCAGATGATGGACTCGAGCGTGGACAATTCCGACGCGCGCAAGGAGAAGATCCTTGCCAACCTGCAGAACGCCTTCCCGCAGCTCGCCCAGATGCAGGCGACGCTCGGCGATATCGAGACCACCGAGTTCGATGGCCTCCAGCAGGGCACGCTCAACGTCCAGGGCCGGGAGCAGGTCTTCCTGGTGTCCGCCGACGACTCCAAGCTCTACTTGGTCGCCGGTCCGCCGATCGACGTGTCGAAGAGCGCAGAAGAGATCAACGCCGCGAAGGCCAAGGAAGCCGAGGAGCGGCAGGCCAAGCTCGCCGGCGCCACCGAGGGCAAGCCGTTCCGCGGCCCCGCCGACGCGCCGGTGACCATCGTCGAGTTTTCCGACTTCCAGTGCCCCTTCTGCTCGCGGGGCGCCGCCACGGTCCACGAGATCCTCGAGAAGTATGACGGCCAGGTGCGGTTCGTCTTCAAGCACTTCCCGCTCGACCGGATCCACCCGTGGGCCCGTCCGGCCGCGATCTCCGTCGAGTGCGCCACGGCCCAGAGCAAGGACGCCTTCTGGACCCTCCACGACGCCTACTTCGCGAATCAGCAGGAGATCAACCCGGACAACCTGATCGAGAAGAGCAAGGAGTACTTGGCGGACTCCGGGCTGGACATGGCCGCCTGGGAGACCTGTGCCGCCGATGCCGAGTCCGACGCTCACAAGGCGGCCGAGGCCACGGTCCAGGCGGAGCTCGACCTGGGAACCGAGCTCGGCGTGTCCGGCACCCCCGGCTTCTTCGTCAACGGCCAGTTCCTGAACGGCGCCCAGCCGATCACGGCGTTCGAGCCGATCATCAAGGCCGCCACCGGCGGTGAGATGGACGGCGAGATGGCGATGGACGAGGGCGGCGAGTAAGACCTCGCACCCAGCGGCCGGGGCAGCCCGGCAGATCGAACGGGAGATCCCACCACGGGGTCTCCCGTTTTTCTTTGGTCTCGGGGATCAGACGTCCTCGATGGTCAGCGCGGGGGCCCGGTCGCCGGCGCCGTAGCGCATGACGTCGGTGACGTCGATCACCAGCGACAGGAGATCGAGGGCGATCACCGCCAGGATCCAGATGCCGAACAGGCTCGCCCGGTCGACCGAATCGAGCCGGCCGACGAGCCAGGCAAGAAGCGGCACCCAGGCGATCAGGTGACCGATCCCCAGCAACCGCACGAACCCCCGCCAGCGGAAGACGACGAGCTGCGCCACCATCCCCACCGCCCCCGCCCCCAGCACCGCGAGAGCCTCCGGCCGGGTCTCGGCCCGCCAGAGGAAGAGGAACGGTCCCACACCGTTGGCCAGCACCAGCAGGACGATCCAGACCTGCCACGGCCAGGCCAGAGTCCCGATTCCACGGACGAAGCCGACGAGCGCACGCTTCATGGCGCCGGCCTCAGAAGGCGTACCAGTCGATGATGAACAGGGCCACCAGCCAGTCGTAGCCCACGCAGGCCGGCGGGTACCACAGCGCCCGCACCGGCGCTCCGGCCTGCTCGCGCTCCGGGTGCTCGTGGAACCAGTCCCAGATCCCGTGGCCCACGTAGCCGACCACCAGGGCCCAGGGCGTATACCAGAGGCCGACGAAGGCGAGCCCCAGGAAGACCAGGGCGAAGGCCACCTCGACGACGATCAGCCGTAGCCGGCCGTCGGACAGGGCCGAGCCGACGTAGACCCAGCCCGCGGCCACCAGCACCAGCGCGAGCACCGCGAGCGCCTGGGGCCGCGGGATGAAGGTGAGCAGAGCACATTTGGCAGCGGCAAGGGCCGCGCCGGCGAGCATGGGGAGCCAAGGTCGCATGGTCGGGTTCGCCTCCTGAATGTCTGAGGAGATTGTACCGCCCGAACGGCTCCCCGGCGGAGTGGCGAGGAGGAGAAGACGGGAGCCTGCCCGGCAGCTCCGAGCAGGCTCCCGTTCGGTCCTGTCCTACTGCTCGGCGAACGCCCGGAACGCGCTCCCCATCAGGCGAGCCCGCCCGTTCGGATCGAGCAGCCCACCGTCTTCGGCCTCGATCAGGGCCTCACGCACACAGGTCAGGTAGGCGGCCGGGCTCGACCACTCACCGTCGAAGCTGCACGGAATCTCCGGGAAGAGGATGCGCTCCCCCGGCCGCACGCCATACAGTCGGTTGCGGGTGCCGCCCGGCCACAGGATCTCGACCGTCGCCGTCGGCGCCTGGCCGAGACCGAAGGGCTGGGCCAGAGCATCCTGGCTGGCGTAGCTCGAGCCCCCGAGAACCGGACGGGTGGACGGCTGGCCTCGGAGCGGCGTGACCGTCACCTGGGCGCCGATGCCGCTCCGGTTCACCCGACCGCCGGTGGTGAGCCCGGCGGTTCCGACCGGCAACACGCTCACCGACCGGTTGCCTTCGGCCCCGGCATGCGGCGAGGCGATCTCGACGACCAGTGTGCCGCGGTCCGGATCGAAGCCGCTCCATACGAACTCCCCCGGGTTGCCGGTCGGCTGGAAAATCGGCACCCAGGAGGCCACCGGCGGATCGATCGGCGAGCCCCAGGAGACCGGATAGGGAAGAAGCGGCAGCGGGGCCGGCTCGTCAGCGCTCGACACGCTGACCACGTCCGGGTAGCCGTCCAGGTCGAGGTCGCCCACCGCCACGCCCTGGACCGTGCGCCGCCGATGGTCGACGCTCGGCAGAGCATCGTGATCCCACACGAAGTCCGCCGAGCAGCCAGGGTTGGCGAGCACCATGCCGGGGTTCGAGGCGTCGATGAAGGGCCCCACGTCGAGACCGCCTTGGAAGACCAGGTCGAGGTCGCCGTCGGCGTCGTAGTCGAAGGACGACGCTCCCCAGCCGAACGGCGTGGCGCGGAGCGCCGAGCTCGCCTTGAACGGGTCGTCGAAGCTGCCGTCCGGACGCTGGAGGAACCAGCGCGACGTCGAGTCGCCCCGGGTGTAGGGCAAGGGCAGGAGCGAGATCATGTAGTCGCCCAGGTTCGAGCCGAACAGATCGAGCCGGCCGTCGCAGTCGAAGTCGCCGAAGGTGAGACCCATCCACTGGCCGGTCTTGTTGGTGCCCGCGGCGACGGTGCGGTTGGTGAAGTGGCCGGAGCCGTCGTTGTCGAAGATCTGGATGTAGCCCCGGTCCAGCCCGCCGTAGCGCGCCGCCGGGATCGCCGCCTGGTCGTCCGCGTGCACCAGATCGAGGTCGCCGTCAGCGTCCAGGTCGACCAGGGCGATCGCCCAGGTGATCGTCGCCGCGCCCGGCGGCACGGCGGCCAGATCGTGGATGCCGGCCGCGGCGCCCACCTCGTCGAACAGGTTCCCGCCCCGGTTGACGAACAGTTGATCGTGCTCGTTCTGGGCGAAGGGCACGGCGACGATCGCCGCTTGCTGGTTCCAGTCGGTGAAGGTGTTGCCGACCACCACGTCCAGGAGGCCGTCGCCGTTCACGTCTCCCATGGAGCAGGAGCTCGACCACCGGTTGCCGCCTCCCAGGCCGGAGGCCGCGGTGTGGTCTTCGAACCAGGCGCTCCCGGTCTCGAGCCGGTTCTCGAGGAAGCGGCTCGGCTCGCCGGAGCCGAGCACGAGCAGGTCCTCGTCGCCGTCGTTGTCGGTATCGCCGAAGCACACGCCCGAGGAGTCCTGGTCCGCGAGCCCGGCGCCCACCGCCATGGCGACGTCGACGAACGCCAGGGAGCCGTCCGGCACCAGACGGTTCTCGAACAGGCTGTTCGCGGCACCCGGGCCGTTGGTCACGTAGAGGTCGAGATCACCGTCGCGATCGAAGTCGATCAGGGCCAAGCCCGGAGCGCCGTTCGGCTTGAGCGGCGTCCTGGCGATGTCCATCACGGTGTAGAGGGGCTCCTGCTTGATGGCGTCGAAGACGAGGTTGCGGGGCGACGGCTCCCGCCGGTAGGCAAGGCCGGTGGCCGGGTCCGACGCCACGTTGACGAGCGCCACCCCACTCTCCGTGGCCGCCGGCGGCGCAGAGGCCGCCGGAGACGAAGAGAGCAGAAGCACCAGGGGGCAGAGCATCAGGAGAGCGAGAACCGAAGAGTGATGGGCGGCCGACCTCGACTCCCGTGGGCTCTGGCCGACGGGGGGGGCCGCCGGGACAGGTGAGTCGAGGGCTGGGCCGGCTCCGGGGACGAAGGCTTGGGGGACCGCGGTCGGGCGATCGTGCTTCATGGACACCTCCTGAGTGGCCGTTTAGGGTCAACGCTTCAACAAATCAAAGAATCAAACGCAAAAAGATGACAACACTTACAGAAGTGTTTCAGGCATCCGCACCGGGACACCGGCTCCCCAGGAAGGAAACTGCCGGTCAGTTTCGGGTGCTCTGGGCGCCGTCGGTGCGGCCCCAGATCCAGGACGCATCGCGCACGTGGCCGGCCTCGAGCAGGCTCGTGAGCTCCTCCTCGAAGCCCTGGACGATCCGCTCCGGATCGGGCACCAACCCGGCGTCGGTACCCACCCCGAGGCGCGCCGAGCCGGCGTAGCTCATGATGCTGATGCCGAGCCCCACGCGGCCCGCCTGGGGTACCCAGAAGAAGATGTCTCGAATCGTCTTGCCCGCCAGGTCGAGCGGCGTCCGCGGGCCGGGCACGTTGGTCATCACCGCGGTCGTCTTGGCGGCCAGCAAGCTCACCACGCCGCGCTGGAGGGCGAGCGGCGCGCGGCCCATGGCCTTGAGGATGCCGTAGGTCACCAGCGGCTCGGCCGAGGCGCGCAGGCCGTGCATGCGACGGTGTACCGCCGCCACCCGCTTGACCGGGTCGGCCACACCCACCGGCAGGGCGAGGAACACCAGGCCGAACTGGTTGCCGAGACGGTCCATCCCTTCGAGGGCGCGGAGGTTGACCGGCACCGCCGCCCGCACCGCCAGCCGCGGCGGGACCGCCTCTCCGCGCGCCAGCAGGTAGCGGCGCAGCCCCCCCGCGACGGCGGCGACGATCACGTCGTTGACCGTGGCGCCGAGGGCGTGGCCGGCCCTGCGCACCTCGCCGACGGGCACGGCGCGAGACCAGGCGACCTTCTTGTCCGGGCAGAGGCGCCCCTTGAGCGCGGTCCGCGGATCCGGCGGCCGGAGCGCCAGGCGCCCGAGCGCCGTGGTCGCCGCCACCCCCTTGAGCCAGCGCCCGGCCGCCGCCAGGCTCTCGGCCGGCTGGAGCATCAGCCGCATCCCCTCCGGCATGAGCCGCTCGGCCAGGTGGCGCACCCGCGCCAGGTCACAGTGGGCGCCGCTGAAGAGCGCGCGGAACGGGTTCTCGTCCTCGCGCCACAACCGCTCCCGCCCGGCCGGGTCCGCCATCGACAGCAGCACGAGCATCATGGCGATGCCGTCCCCCATACAGTGGTGGAGCCGCACCATCAACGCCGCGCGGCCGTCATAGCCCTCGATCAGGTGGAAGTGCCAGAGGGGGTGAGCGGGATCGAACGGGGCCCCCATCAGGTTGCTCACCGTGCGCTGGAGCGCGAGCTGCCCGCCGGGCGGACCGAGGCGGCAGCGGAAGAGGTGGTGGTCGAGATCGAAGTCGGCGTCCTCCTCCCAGCGCAGCCGACGCAGCTTCCCGTCGCATGCGATCCGCTGACGGAATCGGGGGATCGACAGCAACCGCTCCTCGATCACCCCGGCCAGCTCGTCGCGCGTGATCGGCTCGTCGAGCACGAGCACGCCGTTGATCACCATCAGGTTCGACGGCTCGTCCATCTTGAGCCAAGCTGAATCCACCGCGGTCAGGTGTTCCGCGGTCCCGGCGGATGGCATCGGAGAAACCTCCTCGATCCAGAAGGATACGCCTCGGCACCGCCCCCCGCGCCACCCCCGAGGGCGGTCTTCGGAGGCGAGGGCTCGAACCCGAAGCCAACCGGTCCCTCAGCCCTGCTAGACTCCCTTCCCTCGGCCCCCCCCTTCACCATGAAACGCTTCGTCGTCATCGGCCTCGGCAACTTCGGCGCCAGCGTCGCCTTGCGGCTGCACGAGATGGGCCACGAGGTGGCCGCCCTGGACGTGGACCTGGACAAGGTCGAGCGGGTGGCGCCGCTGGTGCGCAACGCGGTCGCCGGCGACGGCACGGACTTCGAGGTGCTGGAGCGGCTCGGCGCCGGCGAGGCGGACGCGGCGATCGTCTCGACCGGCGAGGACGTGACCGCGAGCGTGCTCGCCGCTCTGGCGCTCAGGGACTGCGGCGTGCCCGAGATCCACGTCAAGGTGATCTCGGACCTCCACATCCGCATCCTCGAAAAGCTGGAGGTCGCCCAGACCATCTTCCCCGAGCGCGAGGCGGCCCAACTGCTCGCCAAGCGGGTCGAGAGCCGGGCGATCCTCAACGTGGTGGAGCTGGGCGAGGGCTTCTCCGCCCAGGAGATGGCGGTACCGCAGCAGTGGGTGGGTCGGTCGCTCCGTGAGCTGGAGCTGCCCCGGCGCTACGGCATCGCGGTCATCGCCGTCCACGACTTCCTGACCGACGAGATCGTGCCGATCCCGGACCCGGACGCGCCGCTCAAGGACTCGGACACTCTGCTGGTGGCCGGCGCGGACGACAAGCTCGCCCAGGTGACGGATAAGAGTTGATTGGATCCCCCCTCGAACCCCCCGTCCCCCTTCTCACCCCCAGGGGGAGAAGGGGGCGCCCGCACCCACCCTTCTTGGTTCGAAGAGGAGTCTTCGCTCGGGGCGACCGTTCCGGAATCAGCGAGCTCGGGCGATCCAGCCGGCGGGGCGGGCGCCGGGGGCGATCAGCAGCTCGAGCTCCACCTGGACGGCGCCGCCGTCGACGCCGATCTCCTGACGTACCGGCTCTCCGGACGCCGCCCGCCGGCGGCCTTCGCCGCGGATCCAGCCGGTGACCTCGTCGTCCGCGGCGCCCAGGTCGGCGTCGCCCGCCAGGCGGGAGCCCGACAGGTCGTAGAGCACCGCGTTGTCACCCGCGGCCCCCAGCAGACCGAGGACCAGCCGGCGCTCCTGGGCCACCCGGCCCCGGCTCCGGGCCTCGAGCTCCTCGTAGCGATCGAGCAGCCCGTTGACGTTGCGGGCGATGAGGCCCAGCTCGTCGCCGCCCATCTCGCGCAGACGCCGGTGCTTGCCGGCGGCGATCGAGCCGACGCCGGTGCGGAGCTCGTCGAGCCGCGCCAGGATCTGCCGCTGGAGCGCCCGGGACAGGAAGACGAGTGAGACCAGCGCCACGACCACCAGGAAACCGAGCCAGGTGCCGCTCTGGATCGCCGCTTCCCGGGCCTCCTGGTCGGCCTCGAGCATCGCCCGCTGGTTGATCGCCAGGAGCTCTCGTACGTCCTGCTTGACCTGGCTGAAGCGGGGAAAAACCGCGCGGTTGTAGGCGACCAGCGGGCGCTCCGGACGCTCGGCGATGAGCTCGTCCCGTGCCTGGCGGAAGACCTCGTAGCGCTCTCGGATTCGCTGGAGCGCCGCCGGCTCGTCGGCCTCGGTGACGTTGCCCGCCGCCGTTTCGATGGCCCGCTGGAACTCCTCCTCCTGCTGGACCATGCTCGAGGCTGCGGCGCGGGCGGCCTCGCCCGACCCCTCCCGCCCCTCGATGAGCAGGGCGAGGATCGCGCTGTCCTGACGCTCTAGGGCCTCGGTCATGGTCATCGCGGCGCGGATGCTCTCGAAGTTCTCGTCCAGCACCACCTCGATGCCGGCCGACAGGCCGAGGAAGCCGAGCACCGCGCTGCCGGCGACCAGCAGCAGGAGGGCCACCAGGTAGCCGTAACCGAGGAGCAGTCGGGCGCGTAGCGTCATTTGAGGGCCGCCACCCCGGTGATGGCCGGATCACTGCCGAGGAGCACCAGCACGTCGCCGCTTTCGACCGGCTCCTCCGGCTCCGGGTTGGCGAGCACCAGGTCGCCGCGCTGGATGGCGATCACCGTGACGCCGAACCGGCTCCGCAAATCGAGCTGGGCGAGGGAGCCGCCGACGAAGCTCTCCGGCGTCTCGACCTCGGCCACGCGCACCTCTCCGAAGGCGATCTGGTCGAGCACGCCGGGACGCACCAGGCGGCCCGCCAGCCGCTCCCCGCTCTCCTCCTCCGGGTTGAGCACCTCGTTGGCGCCGGTCGCCAAGAGCAGACGCGCGTGGCGCTTGTCGAACGAGCGGGCGACGATCCGCGGCACGCCCAGGTCCTTGAGGATGGCCACGGTCAGGAGCGAGGCCTCGGAGGCCCGGACCCCGATGGCGACCACCACGCAGGACATCCGATCGAGCTTGAGCGCGGCCATCGCCGCCTCGTCGGTGGTGTCGGTGCGCGACGTGGCGTCGACCTCGGAGCGCACCTTGTCCAGCCGTTCGAGGTCGAGATCGATGGCGAGCACGCCCTGGCTCTCCTGCACCAAGCTGCGGGCGACCGCGCGCCCGAACTGTCCCATGCCGATGACCGCGAACTCAGGCATCGCCTCACCCCACCATCAATCGGGTCTCGGGATAGCGGAAGCGCACGCGGCGTTCGGCGCCCGTGCCCAGGAGGAGAGCCAGCGTCAAGGGTCCGATCCGGCCGATGAACATGACCGCGATGATAGTCAACTTCCCCGCCGGACCGAGCGCGGGCGTGGCCCCCAGCGACAGACCCACCGTGCCGAAGGCGCTGACCGCCTCGAACAGCAGGTCGAGGAACGGCTGGTCCTCGAACAGCAGCAACAGGAAGAGCCCCATCACCACGACGGCGACCGAGATGACGACGATCGCCAGGCTCCGGTAGACGATGTCCCGCGGCACCTCCCGCCGGCTGAGGGTGGTCGACTCCCCCCGGCGGGTCGTCGAGCGGATCGCCGCCAGAAGGACCACGGCGGTGGTCGTCTTGATGCCGCCGCCGGTCGAGCCCGGGGAGGCACCGATGAACATGAAGAGCATCATGAACAGCACCGTCGCCGCACCCAGACCGCCGAAGTCGACCGAGTTGAAGCCGGCCGTCCGGAGCGTGACGCTCTGGAACAGGGCGTTGACCAGCCGGTCTCCCACCGACAGGCCGGCCAGGCTCCGGCGCCACTCGCAGGCGGCGAACAGGACGGTGCCCGCGACCAGCAGAACGCCCGAGGCGACGAGCACCGTCCGCGCCTGGACCGAGAGCGGCGTCGAGCGAGACCGCCGAACCGGCCGCCCGGTCCGCCACCCGACGCGTCTGCCCACCCGCTCCCCGAGGCGGCTCGCCACGCGGGTACCGAACCGGGTCCAGACGCCGGCCAGCACCACGAACCCCAGGCCGCCGAGCACGATCAGCGCGGCGTGGAGGAGCAGCGGCAGCGGCGCCTCGCGGAACATGACAATCGAATCAGACTGGAGGGCGAAGCCGGCGTTGCAGAAGGCGGAGACGGAGTGGAAGACGCCGCGCCAGATCGCATCGCCCACCGGCGCCCCGGCGGCGGCGAAGCACCCGGCGAGCCCCACCGCCCCCACCGCCTCGACGGCGAGTGTCGAAAGCACGATGAACCGGGTGAGCCGATAGGCGCTGGGCGCCGTTTGAAGGTCGAGCATCTCGCCCAGGGCCTGTTCCCCGCGGAGGCCAAGGCTGCCGCCCAGCATCACCGTGGCGAAGGTCGAGAGGGTCATGATCCCCAGGCCGCCCACCTGGATCAGCCCGAGGATCACCGCTTGCCCGAAGGGCGAGAAATCGACCGGTGTATCGAGCACCACCAGACCGGTCACGCAGGTGGCGCTGGTGGCGGTGAAGAGCGCATCGAGGGGCGAGATCGCCTCCGGTCCGGCGGAGGCAACGGGAAAGGTCAGGAGCACCGTCCCGACGAGGATGGCGCCGCCGAACGAGACCACGATCAGCCGGGACGGATGGTCGAAGAAGTCGCGCAGGATCTCGGCCGTCGTCTGATGCTGGGCGACGAGCACCAGGAGCAGCACCGCCTGGGCCACGGCCAGGAAGGAGAGCATGGCCCAGGGCCAGGGGGCGGCGATCACGCTCGCCACCACCGGCGCCGCGATCAGCAGCACCGAGCGGCGTCCCTCCCGGTAGAGGAGCCGCAGCAGGGGGAAAGCGACCCCCAAGGTGCTGAAGGCGAGCACCAGGCAGACCCCCTGGGCGAGGGCGTGACCGCTCAACCGATATCCGACCACCGCCACCGAGAGGGCCAGCGAGGCGCCGCCCAGGTTGCGAAGCGCCGGCCACAGCCGCTCGAGCCGCGCGTCGACTTCGGATTCGATCGCCGACTGCCCCGGCGCGACCGGCAGCGGCAGGTGGCGCGCCGGAAAAAGCTGCTGGGCGAGCAGCACGGCGTTGAACACCACCACCAGCCCCGCGACCAGGGGATCGGAGGCGAGGGCCGGCAGGAAGAGCCCGATGTTGACCGCGGGGATCGCCGGCGCCAGCCAGGCGGAGAGGCGCCGCCGGCCGCGGACCGCCAGCAGCAGCAGGGCGGTCAGGCCGGTCAGGGCCAGAGCGTAGGCGGCACCGAAGCGCGTCACGTGGTCGGCGGCGCCGAAGTAGCCCTGGGGCATGTGGACTGCGATCTGGGCGATCACGCCGAGGGCGCAGGCCCCCACCAGCCGCGCCGCGATCAACGCCCGGCTCCGCCGCCATTGCTTCGCGTTGGCCATTGCGGCCGATCTTACTGCTCTCGGCCCGGTGAGGGCGCCCCAGCGCCAACGCCGTAGCCACCGAGGCCGCCGTCGCCACCGGAAGGGCCGGCGCTCGGATACAATCGCCCACCTGCCGCCGATCGCATCGATCACACCTCCTCCCCGGCCCTTTCCCGACCGAACGCGCCCGCGACCACCCATGCCCGCCGAGTCCCGCACCGAACTGTCTCGAGACCTGGGGCTCTTCACCATCACCATGGTCGGGGTCGGCGCCATGATCGGCGCCGGCATCTTCGTGCTCACCGGCATCGCCGCCGGCACCGCCGGCCCCGCGCTGATCCTGGCCTTCGCCGCCAACGGCGTGGTCACCTTGCTCACCGCGCTCGCGTACGCCGAGCTCGGCTCGGCCATCCCGGAGGCGGGGGGCGGCTATCTCTGGGTCAAGCAGGGCCTGCCCGGACCAAACGCGTTCCTCGCCGGCTGGATGAGCTGGTTCGCTCATGCGGTGGCCGGCAGCCTCTACGCCCTCGGCTTCGGCTCCTACCTGGGGCTGGTGCTCGAGGAGCTGGGCGCCCTGCCCTGGGGCCTCACCGCCGACCACCTGGAAAAGCCCTTTGCGGTCGCCATCGCCCTCGCGTTCGTGGCGATCAACTTCAAGGGGGTCTCGGAGACCGGTCTCGCCGGCAACATCGTGACCATGGCCAAGGTGGCGATCATCGGGGTGTTCATCGTCACCGGCCTCTGGGCCATGGTCCAGGAGCCGGCCAAGTGGTCCAACTTCACGCCGTTCGCGCCCGAGGGGCTGGGCGGCGTGCTCGCCGCCATGGGGCTCACCTACATCGCCTTCGAGGGCTACGAGATCATCGTCCAGGCGGGCGAGGAGGTGAAGGACCCGAAGCGCA
>Ga0210123_1001052_pt1 | contig 14914 bp, 9 predicted proteins | sample Muzzi_PWB_D2_FD_185535 | JGI IMG/M metagenome (GOLD analysis project Ga0210123, IMG submission 185535) | Wetland microbial communities from San Francisco Bay, California, USA, that impact long-term carbon sequestration - Muzzi_PWB_D2 (SPAdes) | ecosystem: Environmental > Aquatic > Marine >... | reverse complement strand
ACGACCGGCAACTGCATGCCATTGAGTGCCATGCCTGCCCCGGCGCCGGATCCTGCGGTGGCATGTACACTGCCAATACCATGGCGGCGGCCATTGAAGCGCTGGGGATGAGCCTGCCCGGTTCCTCCTCCAACATGGCGGTCGACCGGCAGAACCGGATTTCCGATGACAAACGGCAGGATGCTGCCCGTACAGCTCGCGCCCTGGTCACTTTGCTCGACAAGGAAATCTGCGCCCGGGAGATCATGACCCGCCGGGCCTTCGAAAATGCCCTGACGGTCGCCTGGGCGCTCGGCGGCTCGACCAACGCGGTGCTGCACCTGCTGGCGCTGGCCAGAGAGGCGGCTGTCGATCTGACTCTCGGCGACATTGCGGAGATCACCCGCAAGGTGCCGCTGCTCGGTAACTTCAAGCCGTTCGGCCGTTACCTGATGAATGACCTGCATCGCCTCGGTGGGGTGCCGCTGGTCATGAAGTTGCTGCTCGATGGCGGTTTCCTGCACGGTGACTGTCTGACGGTCAGCGGTCGGACCATCGCCGAAAATCTGGCCGAGGTTTCCGCTCTGCCGGCCGGGCAGGAGGTGATTTATCCGGTCGCCGCGCCCTATGCGCCACCCGGACGACATATCCGCATCCTCCATGGCAATCTGGCCGGGGAGGGATGTCTTCTGAAACAGAGTGGTAAACAATTAGCCACCATGTGCGGCCCGGCGCGGGTTTTCGAGCGGGAAGAAGCGGCGCTGGCGGCGATTCTCGGTGGAAAAATCAAACCGGGAAATGTGATCGTCATCCGTTTTGAGGGCCCGAAAGGGGGACCCGGCATGCGCGAGATGCTTTCCCCCTCGGCCGCGCTGATGGGCGCCGGTCTCGGCGGCAGTGTGGCGTTGATCACCGATGGCCGGTTTTCCGGAGGGACCCACGGGATCATGATCGGCCATATCGCCCCCGAGGCCCAGGTCGGCGGGGCTCTGGCTTTGGTTGAAGAGGGGGACCGGATCGAAATCAATCTGGAAACTGAAGAACTCAACCTGCTGGTGAATGAGACTGAGCTCTCCCATCGCAGAAGTAACTGGCAGGCCCCGCAGCTTCGTTACCCTCGCGGGGTCCTGGCCAAATATGCGCGGCAGGTTTCTTCGGCGTCACAGGGGGCGGTGACAAGTTGAGGGTGGACCTTTCGAAGTGTTAATGGCCAGAACAAAAAAGGTCTCCAAATATTTGGAGACCTTTTTTGTTCAATGGGACACCGGGACGCCAGAGGCGTCCCGGTCTTGGTGAGGTGATTACCAGCGTTCACTGCCGTGGCAGCCGACGCAGGTGCCGTTGCTGTAGCTGCTGATCCTGGTTCCGCTGCCGCCGATTGTCGAGGCGGCAGACACCTCATAAGTGGAGGTTGCCGGATCACCGATGTGAGTCGCCATCCGACTGCTGTTATGGCAGTCAGTACAGCTCCGACTTCTGTGGTCGCGATGCCGGCCGCTGGACGGGGTACTGTGGCAGGCGGTGCATTGCGAAGTCAGATCGATCGACCCGCTCCACCAGTCGGGAGTTGTTTTCCCGCCGTGGCAACGGATGTTACTGCAGGTCCCGTCCAAATTATCCGTAGCCGGCCCGTTGGGCCCGTCATAGACGGAGGGGAATGCCAGATCGACGGAACCGTTGTGAGCCGCGGTCAGATGGCAGATGGAGCAATCGGTGCCGATCGCGCTGATCGCGCGGTGCGCGGCGTGGGCGCCGGCCGTGTTCGGGAAAGCGGTCCCGTCCGGCGGCTGCGAATGGCAGGCGGTACAATCGCTGTAATCAGGTCCACCGCCACCGGTGTTAATCGGAAGGACATCAGCGATCGCCTGGATCTCCTCTGCCGTCAGGGTGCTGAGAAAATTCATCTGGCCGACACTCTGGATCGCGGTCGTTATCTGAGCGGCGGTGCGTCCCGGTTTGGTGGTGGCATCCAGCGCACCATGGCAGGAGGCACAGTTATTGGCGTAAAGCGTCGGTCCGTCCGGCGGGGTGCCGGGAGTGACCACCGGCGCGGCCGGCAGGACGTCTGCAATCGCCTGGACCTCATCGGCAGTCAGGCTGCTGAGGGAACTCATTTGCCCGACACTCTGGATCGCGGCCGTAATCTGGGCGGCGGTGCGCCCCGGCTTGGTGGTGACATCCAGCGCACCATGACAGGAGGCACAGTTATTGGCGTAAAGCGTCGGTCCGTCCGGCGGGGTGCCGGGAGTCACTACCGGCGCGGCCGGCAGGACATCGGCGATCGCCTGGATCTCCTCGGTGGTCAGAATACTGAGGGAACTCATTTGCCCGACACTTTGGATCGCCGCCTGAATTTCGGCAGCCGTGCGCCCTGGTTTGCTGGTGGTTGCCAGTGGGCCGTGACAGCCGGAACATTCACTGGAGTAAAGCGCTGCGCCGTCCGGCGGAGTGCCCGGAGTGACCACCGGCGCGGCCGGCAGGACATCGGCGATCGCCTGGATTTCTTCGGTGGTCAGATTACTGAGGGAACTCATTTGACCGATATTTTGGATCGCCGCCTGAATTTCGGCAGCCGTGCGCCCCGGTTTGCTGGTAACATCCAGTGCACCGTGACAAAAGGCACAATTGTTGGCGTAGAGCGTGGTTCCGTCCGGTGGGGTGCCGGGATTAACCACCGGCGCCGCTTGCAGGGCATCGGCAATGGCCTGGATTTCCTCCGTGGTCAGGGAACTGAGAAAACTCATACTGCCGACATTCTGGATGGCGGACTGGATTTGGGAGGCAGTCCTCCCCGATTTGGAAGAGGATGCCAGTGCGCCATGGCAATCGCTACAGTTGTTGGCATAGAGAGCACTTCCATCCAGCGGGGTACTGCTTCCTTGCGAGGCCTGATTCTGGGTTTTGGCTTCGTTGAGCATGTTGTTGCTGGCAATCTTGGCCTGGTTGGAGATTGCCGTCTGGTCAAGATGGCCATTATTGGCCATTTGGGATTTCACCAACGCGACAACCTGCCGGTTCTGGATGACGGCTGCCTTGATGACATCACCGAGGGTTAGATTCGATACACTGGGATCGGAGGCCAGCTGGGTACTGATATCCTGAAATAATGCCGCATTCAGCGTTTCCTGAACGGCGTCAAGAAGACTGGTCAGGGTCATGAATTCCGTTGCATTGTTCAGGTCAGTGGCTGTTACGGCCTGGTTGTTTTTGGCGTCCAGGTAATTACCGACCGCGATGGCTGCCTGCAAATTGCTCAGATTTGCATCAGTCACGCCGCCGGTGAGGTTGCTGAGACCCGCCATCGGGTCAGCATTGATATCGCTGGCGCTGAAACCGGTCAGACCGGCTGATTGCAGAAGATCGACGACTTCTTCTTCGGTACTCCCGTTGGCGACCAACGTCGTCAGGGGAGAAACTACCAGATTGCCGCTGGCTCCAGGGAGAACCTTGCGGCGCAAGATTACCGGGTAGTTATCACCGACGTGAGTTCCCCGGCTGCTGGCCTTGATCTCAATAATCGATCCCGCCTTCAGGGCATCCTGGAATTGAAACTGCCCTTGTGCGTCAGATGCGCTCGAGGAGCGCTGCAGAACAGTGACCCCGTCGGCGGCGATTTCCTGAAGAATGGCGCCGTTGATATACGGGTCAACAACAACCCCTCCGTAAGAACTGGTTGCGGCCGATCCGACATCTGTTGTGGATCGGTCCGCGCTGGAACCATCTCCCGATCCGCCGCCACAGGCAGTCAACAGGATCGGCATAAACACTACCAACAACAGTAAACAGATTCTTTTCATTTGCATGGTTTTCTTCCTTTACATTTTTGCCCGGAGGCAGAACTCCGGCCAATTGAAATTGTCCTCCACCATTTGAACAATGCAAAATGTCACAGAACATATATCCGGAAAAACAAAAAGCGTTTACCCCCGGTACCGAAGGTGAACGCTTTTAATGGTATGATGATAAAGGTCTTTCGCTTTTGCGTACACTCTCTTCGGCAGCCCGGCTGTCCTTTTGCGGGACCCGTGGCTTTGCGTCACCAAATCGCTCTGGCTTTGCCCTTATCGGAGACTATTTAAATTGTCTGTCGATGAATTTCGTCTTTGCAGATCTCCTGCATTAAAAAGTTTTCAATTTGATTTATTCATACAAATTTAGTTATCAATCTAGCACAAAATCAAAACTGAAAACAAGATCTGACCACTTATGTAACAATTTGGATTTATTGAGAAAATAAAAAAAATAAAAAAAAGATGAATTTCAGCGACTAACAATATGCCTTTAAAATCAATAGACTAGACAACCCTAATTAGTGATCATTTATGTTTTGGGCTTTTCCGCACTTTGGTGACCCGGCACCAGATCGGGATCAATCAGGGAACAGCCAGGGGGCCGCCTGTCGCCGGTGTTTCTCGTAAGCTTGAATCTGTTCCACCTTCTTCAGAGTCAGTCCAATATCATCCAGCCCATTCAGCAGGCAATGTTTCCGGAACGGATCGATCTCGAAACTGATCTGTTGCCCATCCGGGAGCAGCAGAGTCTGTCCATCAAGCTCAACCCGCAATTTGAAACCTTCGATTTGCTCAACCTTGGTAAATAGTGCGGAGACCTGTTCTGCCGGCAGAGCAATCGGCAGCATGCCGTTTTTGAAGCAGTTGTTATAGAAAATATCGGCAAAACTGGTTGCGATCAGCACACGAATACCGAAGTCGAGCAGCGCCCAGGGGGCGTGCTCGCGCGAGGAACCGCAGCCGAAGTTTTCGCGGGCCAGCAGGATTTCGGCGCCCTGGTAACGCGGCTGATTGAGGACGAAATCCTTGTTGGACGGACGATTGCTGCAATCCATCCCCGGTTCGCCGTGATCCAGGTAACGCCATTCATCGAACAGATAGGACCCGAAACCGGTACGTTCGATCGACTTGAGAAACTGTTTGGGGATAATCGCGTCGGTGTCGACGTTGGCGCGGTCGAGGGGGACGACCAGGCCGCTGAACGGGGTGAATTTGTTCATGGCAGAACCTCCAGCTGGCGGATGTCGACAAAATGTCCGGCGACGGCCGCGGCGGCGGCCATCGCCGGGCTGACCAGGTGGGTACGGCCGCCTTGCCCCTGACGACCCTCGAAGTTGCGGTTCGAGGTGGACGCGCAACGTTCCTGCGGGTTAAGCCGGTCATTGTTCATCGCCAGGCACATGGAACAACCCGGCTCGCGCCATTCAAACCCGGCTTCGATGAAAATCTTGTCCAGCCCTTCGGCTTCCGCCTGCTGTTTGACCAAACCGGAGCCGGGAACCACCATTGCCAGTCGGATATTTTTTGCCAGCTTGCGGCCGCGCAGGATCGTCGAAGCAGCGCGCAGGTCCTCGATCCGGCCGTTGGTGCAGGAACCGATGAAAACCTTATCCGGGTAGATTTCCGTCATTGGCGTGCCGGCTGCCAGCCCCATGTATTTCAGGGCATTTAGCATCCCTTCACGTTTGACCGGATCGGGTTCTCTGTTCGGATCGGGGATCCGGTCTTCGATGCTGACCACCATCTCGGGAGATGTTCCCCAGGTAACCTGCGGGCGCAGGTCACGGGCATCGATCTGCACGACCCGGTCGAATATCGCATCGGCGTCGCTGTGCAGTTGTCGCCAGGAATCGACGGCCTGTTCCCAGAGTTCCCCGCTCGGCGCAAAGGGTCGGCCCTTGACGTAGGCGATGGTTTTCTCATCGGCGGCAATCAGTCCGGCGCGTGCTCCGGCTTCGATCGCCATGTTACAAACGGTCATCCGCCCCTCCATCGACAGAGCGCGGACGGTGCTGCCACCGAATTCGATGGTGTAGCCAGTAGCGCCGGCGGTGCCGATGCGGCCGATGATCGCCAGGACGATATCCTTGGCGCTCAAACTGTCAGGCAGCGGGCCATCTACCTGGACCGACATTGATTTCGATTTTTTCTGGATCAGGCATTGGGTGGCGAGCACATGTTCCACTTCCGAAGTGCCGATACCGAACGCCAGCGCGCCGAAAGCGCCATGGGTGGCGGTATGCGAGTCGCCGCAGACTACCGTCATTCCAGGCAGGGTGGCGCCCTGTTCCGGCCCGATGACGTGAACAATCCCCTGACGAGGGTCATTCATGGTAAAGAGGGTGATACCGAATTCGCGGCAGTTGCGTTCCAGGGTTTCGACCTGAATGCGTGATACCGGGTCACTGATACCGGCTGCGCGGTTGCTGGTCGGGACGTTGTGGTCAGGAACCGCCAGATTGGCACCGGTCCGCCAGGGTTTACGTCTGGCCAGCCGCAGTCCCTCGAAGGCCTGGGGAGAAGTGACTTCGTGCAGCAACTGCCGATCGATATATAGCAGACAGGTGCCGTCTGAGGCGCAACTGACGACATGGCTGTCCCAGAGCTTGTCGTAGAGAGTTTGTTTGCTCATAGTTTGCTCCCGTCGTTGTTTGACTGAAATTACAGTGTAAAGGAAAACAATTCTTTTGCGCCAGTCTGCAGGCGAAAAGCCGAAATGCTCAAGCTGCTTGCCTTCAATGAGCGCTTTTGTTAAAAAGGACCATTCTTTATCTTGAGTTCAAGGAGATCATAAAATATATGGGACTGATGACCGGAAAACGTGGTGTTGTCTTCGGTGTTGCCAATGACAAGAGTATCGCCTGGGGGGTCGCCCAGCAACTGCATGCCGCCGGAGCGGAATTGGCTTTTACCTATCTGAATGAAGCATTGGAAAAACGGGTCCGCCCACTGGCCGAAAGCCTGGGGTCAAAAATTATTCTTCCCTGCGATGTGCAGCATGAGGAAGAAATGGTCTCGGTTTTTGCCGAGCTGGAAAAACAGTGGGGCAAGATCGACTTCGTCGTCCACGCCATCGCTTTTGCCAATCGTGAAGATTTGAAAAATCCTTTCAGCCAGACCAGCCGTGAAGGTTTCCGACTGGCTCTCGATGTTAGCGCATATTCGCTGGTCTCGATGACCCGCTGCTCTCTGCCGGTGCTTAAGGAAGGTGGCAGCATCGTCACCATGACCTATTTAGGCGCGGTCCGCTCGGTCCCGGCTTACAATGTTATGGGGGTGGCCAAGGCTGCGCTTGAGTCTTCCGTGCGTTACCTAGCCGCCGAACTTGGTGAAAAGGGGATCCGCATTAATGCTGTTTCCGCCGGTCCGATCAAAACCCTGGCAGCTTCCGGGGTGGCCAACTTCAAAGAGAAGTTGCGGATTGCTGAAGAACGTTCGCCCCTTAAACGGCTGGTTACCCAGGAGGATGTCGGTAAATCGACCCTTTACCTGCTTTCCGACCTGGCTTCCGGGGTTACCGGGGAAATCCATTATGTCGATGGTGGCTTCAATACCGCCGCCGGTTAACCTGGCGGTTGCTGATTATTACTGGAAGGGCCCCGGCAGGGGCCTTTTCACGTTTTGGAGCTAATGGATGATCGAAGGTAAAACGACGGGTTTAAAGGCCAGCCAGATCAACGCCCTGGAACGGATCTACCGGCGTAAAATTCCGGCCGATGAGTTGATCACCACGGAACTGGCGCGCTATCTGACTGAACTCTCCCGGGAGATTCATCGCCAGATCGGCCTGATCATCGATCGGGCCGGAGTGGTGCAATATGTCATCGTCGGTGATGACCGGGAGATCATCATCCCCGATCTTTCCGGGTTCAGCCTTGGGCGCAGCGGGTTGCGCGGTCTGCGCTGTATCCATACTCATCTCAAGCAGGAACCCCTGAGTCGCGATGACCTGACCGACCTGGAACTGCTGCGCCTCGATCTGCAGGCGGCCATCGGTGTGCGCGAGGACGGGCTGCCGGGGCGGCTGGAATATGCGCACCTGCTGCCGACCAGCGGTCCGGCGCAGCTCGAAACGGTTCTGGTCAGCGATTTTTACCGACTGGAACTCGATTTTTCCGCATTTATCCATGCCCTCGATCAGCAGATGGAACGGATTGCCGCGGAAACCTTCGATCTGGAGGATGGCCGGGAGCGGGCGTTGCTGATTTCGGTGGCCCAGGGGTCGCGGCAGCAGGTCGAGGACTCTTTGTCCGAACTCGAGGAGCTGGCCCGCACTGCTGATCTGATTGTGCTCGACAAGATCATCCAGCGTCCTCGACGACTCAATCCCCGTTTTTTGGTCGGGGAGGGGAAGCTGCGTGAAATTGTTATCAATGCCCTGCAGCGTCGGGCGACCCTGCTGATCTTTGATCAGAATCTGAGCCCTAATCAGGTTCGGTCGATTTCGCAAATCACCGAGATCAAGGTTGTCGATCGCACCCAACTGATCCTCGACATCTTTGCCAACCGGGCACAATCGCGTGACGGCAAGGTGCAGGTCGAGCTGGCCCAACTCAAATACATCCTGCCGCGCCTGACCGGCAAGGGCACCGCCATGTCCCGGCTGATGGGGGGCATCGGCGGCCGCGGGCCCGGTGAAACCAAACTGGAGATCGATCGCCGCCGGATTCGTGACAAAATCCGCCGGCTGGAAAAGGAACTCGACAGCCTGGGGCGCGGGCGGCTGCAGCGCCGGCAGAAACGGGTCCGGGCCGGCTTGCCGATCATTTCCATCGTCGGCTATACCAATGCCGGGAAATCGACTTTGCTCAATACTCTGACCCAGAGCGAGGTCTTTACTGAAAACCTGCTGTTTGCCACCCTGGATACGGCGACCCGGCGGTTGCGTTTCCCCCTCGACCGGGAAGTGATCATCACCGATACGGTCGGTTTCATCCGCGACCTGCCGGCCAGTCTGCTGGGGGCTTTCAAGGCGACCCTCGAAGAGCTGGAAGATGCCGATCTGTTGCTGCATCTGGTCGACTTGTCGAATTCGAGATTTAAGGAACAGATTGAATCGGTCGAAAAGATCCTCGATGAGCTGGATCTGGGAACCCGTCCACGGCTGCTGGTTTTCAATAAAATTGATCAAATCGACCCTGTCGACCTGCCGCACCTCTGTCGGCGTTTCCAGGCGATCCCGATCTCGGCGTTCGATCGGAAAACATTCCAGCCATTGCTCGGTGAACTGCAGCGACGTTTCTGGCCCGGCGAAGAGGGCTGACCGGATAAAAAAAACCGGCGCTGCAAAAACACTCGACTTGACAGTGGCAGGAGCATCCGTTAGTCTGCGAACGGAACCTTTTTTAGATATTGTTAATAATTAGTGGCGGCCTGGAGGTTGTTATGTTGAAATTCATATCTGCCCTGCTGTTGATTATGCTGCTGGTGGGATGCGATTTCCCACTGCAGAAATCAGCTCTGCAGCAGGCGGATCCCCTGTCATTGCCGGCAGAAGTTGCTGGACAGACGGCAGAAAATAGCGCCGCTGGACAGGCGGTCGCGCAGGACAAACCGACCCAGGAAGCGGAATCATCGCTGGTGAAAGCAGTCATCAGGCCCCTGCCTGAGCCGGTTGCCGAATTTCTCAATGAAGCTCCTCCCTTACCGTATTACGGTGATTTCCCTATCGAAGATCACGAGCGAGTTGAACGCCTCCTCGACTATTACACTGGATCCGGCCGGAAAATGTTCGGCAGCTGGCTGGAACGCGCCGGTCGTTATATCCCGAAAATTCAGATGATTTTCGCTTCCGAAGGTCTGCCTCTCGATCTGGCCTATCTGGCGATGATTGAATCCGGTTTCAATGACAAGGCATACAGTTGGGCCAACGCGGCGGGTCCCTGGCAATTTATTGAGAGTACCGGCCGGCTTTACGGCCTGAAGAACAACTGGTGGCAGGATGAGCGTTGCGACATCGAGAAGTCGACTCGTGCGGCAGCGGCGCATCTGAAATATCTCTATCGGCGATTTGATGGCAACTGGTATCTGGCGGTGGCGGCCTATAATGCCGGCGGCGGAAAAGTGCATAAGGCGGTCAAAGAACGGAAAAGTGATGATTTCTGGGATCTGACCGAAGGAAAAGTGCTGCGTGAAGAGACGCGGAACTATCTGCCGAAACTGCTGGCAACTCTGAAAATCGTCAAAAACCTCAAGGAATACGGTTTTGGAGATCTGGATTTCTACGAACCGCTTGAATATGAAACGGTCACCGTGCCGACGAGCACCGACCTGGAGATCATCTCCAAGTTCTGTGATGCTGATTATGACGAGATCAAGGCGCTCAACCCGGAGCTGAAACGCTGGAGTACCCCGCCGGGCGAAAAGAATTACCAGCTGCGGGTGCCCTGGGGGACTGCTGAGCAGTTCAATCAGTCGTATGCCAAGCTGCCGGCAGATCAACGGGCGCGTTATCACCGGCATCAGATCAAGTCGGGTGACACCCTGCGGGCACTGGCCAGGAAATACCGGATTCAGGTGGATGACATCATTTCCCTGAACAATATCAGGAATCCCCGCGCCCTGAAGGTCGGCAGCGATCTGATCCTGCCGCTGAAAGAAGGCTTCACCCGCCTGCCGATCGATGAACTGGCGGACAGTTATGTGCGTAGCCGGCGACGGACCTACAAGGTTCGCGAAGGGGACAGCCTGTGGAAGATTGCCAATAAATTCGGTGTCAGTCAGCAGCAGCTGCGGGTCTGGAACCGGCTCGGCTGGAGTAACCTGATCCGCCCCGGACAGGTGCTGGCGGTATCCAGGCCGGGAGCCAAACTCGTTGCCAAAACCAGACATTCTCATGGGCCTTCACGCAAGCTGATTTATAAAGTGCAGCCGGGGGATACACTTTGGGGGATCAGCCGTCAATTTGATGTCGAAACCGACCAGATTCGCAGCTGGAACGATCTGTCACGTTCTCATATTCTTCAACCGGGACAGAAGTTGACATTGATGGTCCCGGTCGCCAGGCAGGGCTGATATGCGACCGGGAGCTCTCAGCTCCCGGAAGTATTACGGCCGCCGTCTGAATTTTCCCGCTCCGTTATTCCCCTCCTGAAAATACCCTGACCTTACCTTCGCCGGGTCGATCGAGATTGCTTTGACATTTGCGACGCGGATTGTTAAAGTTCACGCCCGAAATGCATCGATTCCCGGTTGAATTTTCGTTATTTTCGAACCGCTAAAATCTTCCTGAAAAAAGGCTTCTTTCCATGCTGAACATATTGATTTCCCTTGCCTGCTCGACATTGACCACTGCATTGATGATGAGGTTCGCCACCACCAATCTGTGGATCGCCATGGCCGTATCGCTCCTGGTATTCACTGCGGTTTTTTTCCTCATCACCCGGTTGGTGATGAAAAAAATGAGCGAACTGGTTGAGATGTCACAACGTGATGTGATGGCGAATCGATCGGAAAAGGCGATCGCAACACTCAAGCGCGGCCTGAAACTCGGACCCTGGCAGATTTACGCCAAACAGCAGATCAATTCTCAAATCGGTACTATTTTATATATAAAGAAAGAGTTCAATGAGGCGATTCCCTATCTGGAGAAGGGATTTGTGCGCAACTGGATGAGCATGTCAATGCTCGGCATCGCCTACATGAAGAAGAACAAACTCAGCAAGATGAAGGAAACCTTCGAGATGGCTATCAGGGGAGCACGCAAGGAGTCGATGCTCTATGCCCTGTATGCCTTCTGTCTCGATAAGATCAACGAACGGGAACAGGCGCTCGCAATCCTGGGAAAAGGGTTGAAAAAACTCCCCGGTGATGAGCGGCTGCAGGAAAATATCGAGCTGCTCAAGGCCGGTAAACGGATGAAAATGAAGGGTTATGGTGATTTGTGGTATCAGTTCCACCTGGAGAAACCGGGGGCGATCATCAAAAAGCAGACCAAAATGATGACCGGGCGGCGCAAACAGGTCGTTCGCTGAATACGGTTGAATCATGGCAAAAAAGAAAAAGGTTGCAAAACCTAAAGATCAAGATTTCATCAACAACCCCTTCAGCAATCTGAAGGGGTTTGCTGTTTCCGGGCCGAGCGAGAATCCGGAACCTCCGCCTGCGGAAAAGACGCCAGTTTCGAAGGTGTTCGGTTCTTTCGACGAAGAAATGGAACTGCTCGGTGTCCAGCGCCTGAATGATGACGACGAAGAGCCCGAAAAAAATATCCCGGCGGCCAGAGCACCGGATTTTGAACGCAATCAACCGCTTGAACCACAGGGCGAAGAGGACCTGTTCCGGCAAGCGATCGGGGAACTGCAGGTGCGTTTCAGTGATCAACTGCCGGAAGAGGAGATCCCTGTTCCCGCTTCGGCGCGGCGGATGAAGCAGTTGAAGCGGGGAAAACTGATCCCCGAAGCCACCCTTGATCTGCATGGCGTACAGCGCGCCGACGTTGCGGGTAAAATCGGTTTCTTTCTGCAGGATGCCGTATATCAGGGATGGCGGACGGTCCTGGTGGTAACCGGCAAAGGGTTGCACTCGGAAGATGGTGAGGCGGTACTGCGTTCCGAAGCCGAACGGTATCTCGGCAATGAAGGGCGCAAGTGGGTCGTCGAGTGGGGGAGGGCACCCAGGCAATACGGCGGCAGCGGCGCGCTGGTGGTGTTTCTGCGCAAAAGCTGATTGGCGTCAAAAGCAGGTTTTCAGTTCTTATCGAATAGCGCGGTGCGCAAGTTCTTTATCTATAAGATGGACAATTATTTTTTATTTTCATTTTAATTCTTGACCGAACTGCTATGTTAAGCTATATTCCCGGAAACGTTGTAACTCATGACAAAATGTCGAGATTATGAGTTATCCTAAACAGGTACACTTAACTTTGAACATAGCACAAGCAGAGGAGGAGAGGATGGGCCAGATATTCAATGACAATTCGCTGTCGATCGGTAGAACCCCCCTGATTCGCCTTAACCGGGTGGTCGCGCCCGGCGGCGCCAACGTTTTCGGCAAAGTCGAAGGTCGCAACCCGGCCTATTCGGTCAAGTGTCGGATCGGCGCCTCGATGATCTGGGATGCCTTGAAGAAAGGAGCCCTGAAACCGGGAATGGAAATCGTCGAACCGACCAGCGGTAATACCGGTATCGCCCTGGCATTCGTGGCGGCGGCCAAAGGGATTCCGATCACCCTGACCATGCCGGAAACCATGAGTATCGAGCGGCGCAAGGTTCTCAAAGCGTTCGGCGCCAATCTGATCCTGACACCGGGCGCCAAGGGGATGGCCGGAGCGGTAGCCGAAGCCGAACAATTGGCGGAATCGAACCCGGATCGTTACCTGCTGCTGCACCAGTTCAAAAATCCCGCCAATCCGGCGATTCACGAGCAGACCACCGGCCCGGAAATCTGGGATGATACCAACGGCCAGATCGACGTGCTGATTTCCGGTGTCGGGACCGGCGGCACGATTACCGGTGTCTCCCGGTTCCTCAAGAAGACCAAGGGGAAGCAACTCCTTTCGGTTGCAGTGGAACCGGCCGACAGCCCGGTCATTACCCAGCATCTGGCCGGGGAGAGCCTGCAGCCGGGTCCACACAAGATCCAGGGGATCGGCGCCGGATTTATTCCGGAAACTCTCGACCTGGAAATGGTTGACCGGGTGGAGCAGGTGACCAATGAAGAGTCGATCGAATTCGCCCGGCGCCTGGCGCTGGAAGAAGGAATCCTCTCCGGAATCTCCTGCGGGGCGGCCGCCGCTGTCGCGGCGCGGATGGCGGCCAAACCTGAATTTGCCGGGAAAAACATCGTGGCGATCCTGCCCGACTCCGGCGAACGTTATCTGACCAGCGTGCTGTTTGAAGGGATTGTGTAGTTCTGAAAACAAAAACAGGTTGACAGTTGCGAAACTGATTATTACCTTGTTGGTGACTCCGAAATGGAGTCGACAGTCTTTATCGAGAGTGGTGGAGGGACAGGCCCTGCGAAGCCACAGCAACCGGTTCGATCAACAGATCGGACAGATGGTGCTAATTCCTGCTCGATAACGCCAGCGTGTTGTCGGGGAAGATGAGGACGGAGCTTCCACTATTGTTGTCTGTCGAAGCCCCTTCTCATCCCTGTGAGAAGGGGCTTTTTGCGCGCCCTTCCTGAATCGGTTAGAAAGGGGATGACCATGTCCAAATTTGCCTGTAACAATTTGACCACCCGGAGTGTACAAATCGGGGTCGGCCGTGATGAGAAAACCGGAGGGATCAGTTTTCCGATCTATCCCAGCGCCACCTACCGCCATCCGGGGGTGGGGCAGAGCACCGGCTACGATTACACCCGCAGCGGCAACCCGACCCGCGATGTTCTCGAAGAGGCCCTGGCTGAACTGGAAGGCGGGGCGCGCGGCCTGGTCTTTTCCTCGGGAATGGCCGCACTGACCACGCTGTTTCTCCATTTTTCCAGCGGCGATCATCTGGTAGTGTCCGAGGATCTGTACGGCGGCACCTACCGGGTGCTCGACCAGATATTCGCCAAATTCGGGCTGACCACGACCTATGTCGATACCTCCGATACCGCTGCCGTGACCGCCGCCGTGACCGGCCGGACCAAGGCGCTGCTGGTCGAGACCCCGGGAAACCCGCTGCTAGGAGTCGCGGATATCAGCGCGCTACGGAGGTTGTGTGATAAATGCAATCTGCTGTTGATCGTCGACAACACCTTCCTGACGCCGGTTCTGCAGCGCCCGCTTGAACTGGGTGCGGATATCGTTGTACATTCGGCGACCAAATATCTCGGCGGGCACAGTGATCTGCTGGCCGGGGTGCTGGTGGCGAGGGACGCGGCGATGGGTGAGAGGCTCTATTTCTTGCAGAATTCGACCGGCGCCACCCTGCCGCCCCAGGACTGCTGGTTGTTAATCCGCAGTCTGAAAACTCTGCCGCTGCGGATGGCGCGGCACTGTGCCAGCGCTCAGCAGGTGGCGGAATGGCTGCGACAGCATCCCCAGGTGACCAAGGTCTATTATCCGGGGTTGCCCGATCATCCGGGACATGAACTGAGTGGCCGACAGGCCGAGGGGTTCGGTGGGATGCTGTCATTCCGGGTCACCAGTCAACAGCTGGCGGAACGGGCGCTGGAACGTCTGCAGCTGATCTCTTTTGCCGAAAGCCTCGGCGGGG
>Ga0210123_1001050_pt1 | contig 14928 bp, 13 predicted proteins | sample Muzzi_PWB_D2_FD_185535 | JGI IMG/M metagenome (GOLD analysis project Ga0210123, IMG submission 185535) | Wetland microbial communities from San Francisco Bay, California, USA, that impact long-term carbon sequestration - Muzzi_PWB_D2 (SPAdes) | ecosystem: Environmental > Aquatic > Marine >... | reverse complement strand
CCCGGGGAATATACCTGACGAAGACACCACCAGGGTCCTGTTGATCCCAGTGCTGCCGGCGCGGGCGGCATTGGTGACGCTTGTTCTTACGGCGGTCCTTCTGATCCGTCGCCAATCGTTGTCCTCCGTGGGGTTGACGGTCCGTCGTCTGGGCGTCGACGTCATGCTCGGTCTTGGCGCGTTGGGCGTGGCCTATGCCGTCATATTTCCGCTGGCCATCATATCTCAGCTATTGATTCCTGAAATTGCACACAAACTCAATGAGAACGCTGAGGCGATCATGAAAATGGTGCCGAGGCACTCGCCGTCGTTTTTCGCGTGGCTGGCGTTGGTGATCGGGTTCTACGAGGAACTCTTCTTTCGCGGCTTCCTTCTGACCCGTCTGCGGCGGGCTCTTGGGAGCTGGACATGGGCGGTGGTAGTGAGTACGGCTGTCTTTGTGATCCCGCATCTACTTGATCAGGCTACAATCTCCGTGGTGCCGATCACGATCCTTTCCGTTCTTTTCAGCGTGTTGACGATTTGGCGGAAGTCAATCCTGCCGGCTATTATTGCGCATTGGCTCTTCAATCTCTCGCAGTTTCTCGGTCTCTACTACACGGTCGGTGACTCATGGACTTGAGTGACAATTCCGGGACACTGGCGTGGACGATCCTGCCGGTCACCACCGTCGACTACGACGAGATCGTACACGTGTGGACGGAAGCGGGCCTCTCGGTGCGGCGGAGGGGGCGGGATACGCGCGAGGCGTTTGCCCATCAATTGGCGGCGTTTCCCGGTTTGTACCTGAAGGCGGTCGTAGGGGATCGTATGGTCGGCGTGGTGTTCGGTACGCACGACCAACGCAAGGGGTGGATCAATCGGGTGGCGGTCCTGCCGCCGTATCGTCGCAAGGGGGTCGCTGCGGCGCTGGTGCGGTCCTGCGATCGGGCGATCAGGGCCCAAGGCATCGGCATCGTCGCGGCGCTGGTCGAGGAGGAGAACACGGCCTCGGCCACCCTTTTCGCAAAGCTGGGCTACCAAGCCGACGTCCCGGTCACGTATTTTCGGAAGTTGGATCACCCGGACGTCTGACTCCGCCGGATTCACGGGGTAACTGTGCCACGATGGCAGCGATCGGGGTTTTTGCGATGCGGGATTTCGCCAGTCGCCAATAACCTGGAGAAATGCGCAAAAAGCCGCGAAATCTGCGTTTCTTGCCGCACAACGACCAATATTGGGGTGGATGCTGTTTTCATTGCGTGGCCGTCGGGCCTTTACATACGCTGGGCGACCTGCTACGCTACAGAATCGGTCGTCGTCATTAGCTTGCCAACGAATGCAGAAACAGCAGGATCTACCCAAAGCGTTTGCCGAACTCGGTATCGAGATTCGGTTTCTCAAAGCCCTTCGTAAGATGCGGTTCGTGGAGCCGTCCGATATCCAGGCCGGCATGATCCCGATTGCGCTCGAAGGGCGGGATATCCTCGGCCAGGCCCGCACCGGTACGGGCAAGACCGCCGCGTTCGGATTGCCGATCCTTCAAAAAATCGACCCGGCCGGACGGCTTCAGGGGATCTGCCTGGCACCGACCCGCGAGTTGGCGGTGCAGGTGACGTCCGAAATGCAGCGGATGGCGGAGTTCGCCAACCTTCACATCGTGGCCGTATACGGCGGCCAGAAAATCGCCACGCAGCTCCATTCCCTGGGTCGAAAGACGCACCTGGTCGTGGGTACGCCGGGCCGGGTGATGGACTTCATGAACCGCCGCGTGCTGGACATCAGCCAGGTACGGTTCGTCGTGCTCGATGAAGTGGACCGCATGCTGGACATCGGCTTCCGGGACGACATCAAGATGATTCTGGGCCGGGTGAAGGGTCCGCATCAGACGTTTTTTGTGTCCGCCACGATCGAGGGCGAGATCAACCGGCTCGCGCGGCAGTACATGAAGGATCCGGTCGAGGTCAACGTTTCAAAGGACAAGATGACGGTCGACGAGGTCGATCAGACTTACATCACGCTGGAGCGCTACGAGAAGTTCCGTGTGCTTCGCAAAATTATCGAGACGGACGACTTCGCCTTCACCATCGTTTTCTGCAACACCAAGGCGAGTGCCCGCAAGCTGGCGAAGAAGCTCTACGACGCCGGCGTAAACGCCAAGGAGATTCACGGGGATCTCATGCAGCGCCAGCGCGACCGGGTCATGGACCAGTTCCGTCGGCACAAGCTTCGCGTACTGGTGGCGACGGATCTCGCGGCGCGGGGCATCGATGTCAGCCAGATTTCGCACATCGTCAATTACGATATCCCGCTCGATCCGGAAGTGTATGTGCACCGAATTGGACGCACGGCACGTATGGGCGCTCGCGGCAAGGCGATCACCTTTGTGTCGCGTGATGAGGGCGAGCAACTGACGAAAGTCGAGATGTTGATCAACCGGGAAGTGCCGGAGCGCAAGGTCGAGGGGTTTACCTCGAAGCCGCCGGAGGAGCCCGCCGACAAGCCGGCGGAGCCGCAGCCGCTCTCACGATACGATACGCCGGTACACGCGAATGCCGAGGCTGCACCCGCGAAAATGCCACGGAAAACGCTGGGCGGGCGTTTTCAGCCGGCGCGGCGTCGCCGCCGCCTGTGATGGGCAGCCGTCAGAAGTTGACGAGCACATCGCCCTTTCTTGTTTTTCCCAAGATTTCTGTTATGGCTCATTACTTCGACGCTGGGAGGCAAGACTAGAACCGATCCCAACACCACAAATCGCGGGTGGCATGGTCTGACCCGAAGGGGCAGGCCATGGCTACTACAGACTCCACGGCCTGGCTTCGCCAGACCGTGCCACCCGAAATCGAGTTTTGGGATCGCGTTTGGTACTTCTGAATCCAAAGAACCGTGAACGAGCCACAGACGGAACTTTACCAGACCGCCGGCGAGGCGTCAAACGGAGAGAACGGTGACGACTTGCGCGTCAACCGGCACCGCGTGCGTCGCCGTATCTCGGGAAGACGCCTGGATAAGTACCTGCACGGTCGGTTCCCGCGCATCTCGCGTACCACGATCCAGCGATTCATCAAGCAGGGGCTGGTGACCGTCAACGGCATGCCGACGAAGGCGAGCTACGAGCCGGCCGCCGGCGACCGCGTCGAGGTCAACCTCCCGCCGCCGCCTCCCAGCGAAGTCGTGCCGGAGGAGATTCCCCTGGACATTCTCTATGAGGATGAGTGGATGCTGGCCATCAATAAGCAGGCGGGGATCATCTGTCATCCGGCGCGTGCGACGCAGAGCGGGACGGTGGCCAATGCGGTGGCCTTTCATGCCAAGACGCTCAGTCGCACCGACGATCCCTTCCGCCCCGGCATCGTGCACCGCTTGGACAAGAACACCACGGGTGTCATGCTGATCGCCAAGAGTGACGAAGCGCATTGGCGCATCGCGTTGCAGTTTGAACGCCGCACAATTCGCAAGCAGTACTTCGCCATCTGCGAGGGGCGGTTCCAGTTGGATGGTGACATGATCAACAAGCCGCTCGCGCCCCATCCGGAAACTACGCAGCGGATGATCCTGCCAAGTGCCAGCCCGCCACGGCAGGCGATGTTCAAGGAAGCCATTACCGAGTACCGGGTCAACACGCGGTACGCACGCTACACGACGGTCGATCTGTTCCCCAAGACAGGTCGCACGCATCAGTTGCGTGTACACATGGCATCGCTCGGCCACCCGATCGTCGGCGACGTGATGTACGGTGGAAAACCGGTGAGTGAGGCCGACCTGACCGGGGCAGGCGATACCGCACCATTGATCGTTCATCAGGCACTTCATGCCGGACGCATACGCCTGATGCACCCGATTCGGGAAAAGCCGCTCGAAGTGGAGGCGCCGCTGCCGGAGAACATGAGGCGCATTCTTGAGTTGTTGGGCACCGAGGCGTGACCCGCCGGCCTGTCGTGGTAGCCGCTGATTCGCATGTGACTGGCGCGATTCGTTGAAAACGATGGCGCAATCGCAGCCGTATCAACAATAGTGACGAAATAGTGGCATTCGTTTTCGATGAATTCCGGGTCGGCGAGGGCAGTCTCGCGTAGCGCGACTCAGGTCGGAGTATCTCCATATGCCGGCGGCGCGGAGTCGGTACGGGGTATGCCGAGAGTCTGCGCTTCGCCGCCTCCGAGACAACTCCATGGCAGGCCGTTACGCGGGTAAGCGATGCGGAGATTCGTCGCTCATGGCGAATGCGCTCTGTCCCACGTCTTGCGACGCGCGGCTGATGTCGACCAATCGAAAGAGATAGGCCGTCAAATCGTTCGGTGGGAACTCGGCCAGGAATGCAGGTTTGGCGGTCGGGTTGAGATCCAGGATGGCTTCGATGGTGTGTGTTTTAGAGAACATTTTGGGCACTCCTCCTTGCGTGTATTCCTTCGCACCCGCCGGTTCTTGCGACGACGGTCTCTCGGCTATCGGCACGCCGTGCGTTCCGCCAATACACGACAATCTGTGCGGGAGGCCGTGCCACGCGCAGTCTCTGCCGCTCCCCAGCGCATTCGGTGCGCGTAAGACGTCGGCACCCTTCTCCACCGCTGCAGGCATCGCATGAGTCCATGCAAACGCGCAAAAAAAACAAGCCGGAGAATTTCCGGTTCCGCGCCGGGGTCTCATCACGATGACGGTGTCTTTGGGGCTTGTTGACCGCAGTCAACCGGTGGCGTTACGATCACGCGCTATGGCGATTCGTTTTCATTGTGCAGCTTGCTCGCAGCCCATCGAGGTGGACGACGAGTGGGCGCTGAAGCTCGTGGCGTGCCCCTACTGTCGCAAGACGGTGACGGCGCCGGCGGAGACACAGATCGAGGCCGTCGCGCCGATCCCGACGGCCACGGCCGCCCACGATCCGCAGGAGATTGGCTCGCCGCCGGGAGCGCCACCTGCTGTCTCGCCGATAATCCATCCCCGGCGCGAAAACAGCGTGGCGGTTGCATCGTTGGTTTTGGCGTGCGTGCTCTTTTCCTGCGTTGCATCGTGCCTGGTTCTCTATCGTGTCAACGCACCGGAATTGCAGGCGCAACAGCGGCGTGCGACGGAGTTGATGCAGCAAGGCAAGAGCTTTATGGAGAGTTTTCGGGCTGTAGTCAACGAGCAGGCCGCGGTGCAGCCATCCCCAGGCCTTGTCGCCGCGTCCGTTCTACAACTCATAGCCATCCCTGTCTGGATTGCGACGTTGATCTGTGGAATACTCGGCGTTCGTCACGCGTTTCGCCGGGGCTTCGCCATTATTGCCTTGTGTGTCGTGGGGTTGGCGCCGCCGGTGATATGTTGTGGTGCGTTCTTAGCCGTCTCCTAGTACCTTGATTCAGAAGGCCCGCAGTTGTTCGCAATGGTCTCGGTGCGCCTCAAGCGGTAAAGCTCCTAGACCGGCCAATTCCGGCGCGCCGGCACTAACCGATACCACCCAACTAGAAGATCCATGGCCACGCTGTGCGTGGCGCATGCCACCCGCGAAGGCGCCCCCCGCGCGGGCTGCAAGGTTCGATTCTCAGATTGCCAAAACGACTTCGGGCGTTCGTAAATGGGGGGCCGGCGGGAGTCGTCTGTTGGAATCAGCCGTCCCCATCCCTGTTGGCCGGCTCCTTTTTTTTGGGCGGTATTGGTTTCGGGCTTTCGGGAACGAGGAATGAGGCCCCACACTCGCCGCATCGCACACGTTTTCCGCGCACACTATCCGGCACTTGCAGGATGGCGCGGCAGCGCAGTCTGGGACAGAGAATCGTGACAGCCATTCTGTGCCTCGCATGTCCGCAGGCAGAGCGGACCCGCCATGGAAACGTACTTTCACTATGCGTATCGGAGCGTGGCGGGTCGTACTTGATACGGCACGCGGGGATCGAATGTGAGGTCCCGTAATATCAGGCGGACTCGCGCCGTCGACGCGGCTTGGACGCGACCAGTCTTTCCTTGCCCTCGACGACGGCTTCGGTGACCACCTTTTTGCCCGACCGTGCGGCGTCCGGCAGGTGGTACATGGGGTCGAGCATCAGGTCTTCCATGACGCCGCGAAGCCCGCGTGCCCCGGTTTCCCGCGCGAGCGCCTTTTCGGCGATAAGCCGCAACGCGCCTTCGGAAAACTCCAACTGGCAATCCTCGTACTCGAAGTACTTCTGATACTGTTTGACGAGGGCATTTCGCGGTTCGGTGAGGATACGGACGAGCGTGTCCACATCCAGCGGTTCGAGTGACGTGATCACCGGCAGGCGACCGACCAGTTCCGGAATCATACCGTATTGGACCAGGTCGTCCGGCGATACCTGCGCGAGGATCTCACCTTCCTCATGGATTTCGTCGCGCTGATTTCCTTCGTTGGAGAAACCGATGGCGCTCTGGCCGATACGCCGGCGGATGATGTCGGTGACGCCGACAAAGGTGCCGCCGCAGATGAAGAGAATGTTGGTCGTGTCGAGCTGAATATACTGCTGCTCCGGGTGTTTGCGCCCGCCCTGTGGCGGGATGTTGGAGACGGTTCCTTCGAGCATCTTCAGCAGGCTCTGCTGTACGCCTTCCCCCGACACGTCACGCGTGATGCTGACGTTGTGCGAGGTCCGGCCGATCTTATCGATCTCGTCGATATAGATAATCCCGCGCTGGGCGAGTTCCAAATCGTATTCTGCGTCTTGCAGCAGGCGCAGCAGTATGTTCTCGACGTCCTCGCCCACGTAGCCGGCTTCTGTCAACGTGGTCGCATCGCAGATGGCGAACGGAACGTTCAGCATGCGTGCCAGGGTCTTGGCGAGCAGGGTCTTGCCCGAGCCCGTGGGTCCGACGATCAAGACGTTGGACTTGTCGATTTCGACATCCTCGGCGCCGGCGCGATCGATGTGCTGCAGGCGCTTGTAATGGTTATGCACGCAAACGGCCAAAGTTCGCTTCGCACGTTCCTGACCGATGATGTACTGATCCAGAAATTCGTGGACATCGCGAGGCGAAGGGATTTCCTCGACCGCCGCCCGCGTGGCAGAGGCTTTCTTGATCTCCTGACGGATGATATTGTGACAAAGTTCGACGCAGGATTTGCAGATGTAGACGTCCCGCGGACCTTCCACCATGGGCCCGGCGTCACGCTGGCTCTTGCCGCAGAAGCTGCAGGTACTCGAGCGACGGGTGCGGTTGCCGCCTGAGCCGCCGCCTCGGTTGGTTGTCATCGCGTTCTCCTGTGCCGGTCCCCATCGGTCGGCGAGAGACTCTTGTCATCGCCGTTTGTGAGCTTCCGTGAGTGACCGACCTGCCGAATCAGATACATTATCGGGCGAATCGGGTTGGCGCTTAAACACCGCACCCCACATGAACGCTGATCGGGTGGCGCTGTACGCCAACCACATCGCGGGCATTCCTGTGGCGATAGCAGTGTCGCCAAGCCGGATTCTTCAGTTTTCCATTGCTCGCGCTACGCCAATCATGCCGTGCCCAGAAGACCGGCAACCGTCGGCGACGGGCGAACCGCGTTCCCGGTAATAGTAGGCGCAACTCGATCAGCGTTCCAGGGCCGGGGAATCGCAAGTCGAGTCAGGAAAGTGAAATCCGGCGCTTTTCTGCCGGTTTGCGCGCTTCCAAGGGGAGGTTCACCTCAAAAGTCGCGCCATTCCCTGGCGAGGATTCAAGTCGAATGGTGCCGCCCAGCATGGTGACCAGTTCCTTGGTGATGGTCAGCCCGAGCCCCGTTCCCTCGTACTCCCGGGTATTGGAGGCGTCCAACTGGCGAAAGGTCTCGAAGATGGCGTCCTGCGCCTCCAGCGCGATTCCGGGGCCGGTATCGCTGACGACCAGACGTGCCGTGCCGTTTTGCCCCTTGCCGACCTCCAGGGATACAGACCCGCCGTCCGGCGTGAATTTCACAGCGTTGGAAAGCAGGTTGTAGAGGATCTGGCGGATCTTCCCGGAATCGCTGTTTAGTCGGGGCAGCCCGCGCGCCAATTGCAGGGTAAGGTCCTGCTGCTTCTTGTCGGCGATCGGGCGCATGAAGTCGATGAGGTCTCGGCAGAGCTTGGCGATGGAGAATTCCGTGACGTGCAACTCCATCTTGCCGGCTTCGATCTTCGCCAGGTCAAGCAGGTCGTTGATGATCTCGAGCAAATTACGTCCACTGACGAGAATGTTTTCCGCATAGCGTGCCAGTCGCTTGCGATCCGCGTTCGGGTTGTCCTGGGCGTCGGCCAGCAACTCGGCAAACCCGATGATCGAGACGAGCGGGGTACGCAATTCATGCGTGACATTGGCGAGAAACTGGTTCTTGAGTCGGTTCGACTCGAACAGCGCCACGTTGGTTTCGGCCAGTTCTCCGAGGCGTATGTCGAGCGAACGGTTCGTGGTTTCCAACTCTTCGTGTGCTTCTTTCAGGTGCGAAAGCATGTCGTTGAAGGCCTCGGACAGATCCTGGAACTCGTCTCCGCTGAGGATGGTGGAACGCACATCCATGCCGCCGGTCGTCACCCGTTCCGCTACGTGACGAAGTGATGTCACGGGAGACAGGACCAGCCGTTGCGTCACGAAATAAAATACAAGGATGGCGAGTACGGCGCCGCTGGCCCCCGCGAGTACGGTGACGACCGAATTCCACACCCCTTGCCCCTTGGGGACCGGCAGGCGAACGTCGATGATTCCGCGAAGTACCCCGGGATAAGGATCGGCCTCGGTGCCGCGAACGGCCATCGCGTAGCGCAGCCCTTTGCGGTCTCCGGTGAGGTTCCAATAGTAGGATTGATCCGGTTTCCTCTGGAGTCGGTTGATCGCTTCGGCATGGAAGCCTGGACCGCCGCTGCCGATCGGCACCAGACGGGGGGGGGTGGGCGGTAGTCCCAGGTCGCGGACGAGTTGAGGCCACCGCTGCTCGAGCCGGCGCCGTGCGACGTCCCAGTTGGGTTGCCGCAGGTCGACGGCCTCAAATGCGGCGTTGGCCACCCCGCGTGCCTGCATGAGCAGCGCCTGCTCGTTCAGATTGGTCATGTGCAGCCAGGGAAAGACCAGCGTCACGCATATCGTCAGCATGACGGACGTGCCGAACAGAAGACTGATCTTCCGTGCAAGCGAAATGTGCCACCACCGTCGCCGTAGCATGGCCGTAGCTTACCCGAAATCCACGCCGAGGAAGAACAGACGAAAAACCACCAATGACGACAGGCAGTGGTCCCTACTTTCCGCTAGAATAAGATGGTCCGCCGCCACAGGTGGACACTGGTGCTCCTGCACAGCTAGGTTTTCGGGTGGCATGGGCAAGCGGTAGCTTGCCCGTGGCGCACGGGCAAAAGGCACGGGCAAACAAGTTTGCCCGTGCCGCCCTCGTTGATCCTGAAGAATATGCTGTGATGGGTGACAGGCGTAAAAAAATGGGTCGTACGCTTGGGCAGAGGTTCGCAAGGGCCGAAACCCGAGAGCGTGCGGCGGAAAGGAGAATCTCATGCCGATCAAGATTTTCGCGGCTCCGGGAGACCATCGCAACGACTTCGAGCAGGTGGAAAAACAGGCGAACGAGTGGATGACCGCGTCCAAGCCGAGCGTTCGGGCGATGGATACGACGGTCAACCCGATGCCGAGTGCGCGGGAGAGCAATCATTTCATGATGACCTTGACGTTTCTCTACGACGAGAGCGGCGCCTAAGTGACCTCTTCACGTGCCATTCGGCCCGCCGTGCCGGTGTTCGCCTTGTTCGTCATGGTGATCGCGGGGAGGACGCTGCGCGGGGAAGTCGCGCCGCCAATTTCGTCCGATCTGCTACGCGCCATTCCCAGGGACGTGGTGGCCGCCTATGCCTACGGCGGTCCGGCGGGCGGCGAGGCACAGGGCAACGGCGTCTCGATGCTCAAATGGGGGAGCCTGGCCATCGATCGCGCACAGGAAATGGGCGTGCTGTCGCGCGTGGATAGTTGTGCGCGCATGTGGTTGGACTCGCTGGCGGGGTTGGGGACGGTCTTTCAGTATCCCCACGCGGTGGCGCTGCTCGATGTCGCGGCGGACCCGCGGGACGGCGGCGGTCACCGGTTGTCGCGCCTGTCGGCGGCGGTGATTCTTCGGGTGGGCGACGATCCGGCGCCGGTCGAACAGCGAATTCGCCACGTGCTCGCCACGCACACCAACACCGATGAGACCAAGCTGGACACCGGGAAGGGCGCGTTCGGAGAGCGGTTTACCCTGCGCGACGCGCGGCTGCCTTCGTGGGCGGTCCTATCGTGGGGTCGCATGGGAAAGACGTACGTCGTGGCCATCGGGGAAGGGGCTCTGGACCGTGTCGAGCGCGCCCTGGTGGATGTCAATGCCTCTATCCTGGCACATTCGTGGTTTGCCTCGGCGTATCTGCGGGCCAACGGATCGCAGGCCGTCTTTTCCTGCTACCTGGGCGCTGAGGATCTGAAGAAACGCGGGGATGCCGGGCTGGCGGGGAAGATCGACGACGTGCAACGGGCGCTCGGGCTGGGCGGTGCCTCGCGGGCGCTGTGGAACAGTTGGCGAAACGGGCGGTCGCTCGAGGTACGGGCGATCGTGCAGCGCGGTGACCGGGACGAGCTGATCGAGGTGGCCGGTGAGCGGGTGACGCAGGGCTTGGGTGTCCCGCTGATACCGGAAGGCGCCTCGCGCTATGCCGCGTTCGACGCGTCGGCCGGCGACATTCTGGTAAAGATTCGCGAGGCCTTTCTGGCCTCGGGCAGTCCCGACTCGCAGGCGAGTTCGAAGGAATACTGGGCGGCCATCGAAGACCAGTGCGGTGTGTCGTTTCGCAAGGACGTTTTTGCCGCGCTCGGCAAGCCATTTGTCATTCACGACTACCCGCGCCATCCGCTGCAATTGCCGCTGATGCGCACGGTGGTAGTCAAGCTCGCCGGCGACGCGGCAAAGTTGCGCCTGAGCATCGACAGGCTACTGACCACCATCGACGAAGCTTACCTGAAGGACCAGTGGTACCGCCTGCATCGCAGTGATGACGGTACATGGTCGCTCAACCTCGGTCTCATCTCTCCCGCCCTCAAGGTGACGGATGATTGGCTCGTATTCAGCTATTCGCCCGCAGCCGTGCAGATGAACCTGGAATCGCTGGGCATCAAACCCGCACCAGTCGAAGACGCCGCGGTCTCGGCCGAGCCAAAGGCTGCGGCGGATCAAGGTCCGAAGTAGCTTTCGACTACCTGAGCCGCGGGCTTCCAGCCCGCGCGGTCCTCTCGAACCTGGAACTCAAGAGCAGTTGCGAAACCGCGCAAGCTGAAGCTTGCCGCTCAGGAACGTCTGACGATTCTCGCATGGCGTGTGACACCACGCGTTCACGACGCCACGTACTGATCAATCGACTCGCGGAGGGTCTGGATGATCCACGCGCGTTTGGTGTCGTCGGTTTCGAGCAGCGTGAAGCGAAAGCCGGGGTGGCGGCACTGGAAGCCCGTCAGCGGGACGACGACGATGCCGGTCGCGCCCATCAAGTAGTAGACGAATCGCTTGTCCGGCTGCACGTCTTCTACGTGATCCTCGACACAGGCACGGATGTCGCCATTTTTGATGGGTAGCGTCTGCCGGTCGTTCAGCACGTTCGGCTTGAAGAGTACCGTCATATAGAACGCGCCGCCGGGTTTGTTGACGATGACCGCGTCGCAGCCTTCGAAGGCGGCCGCCGCCTCGTCAGCCCGTGCGGAGAACATAGACTCACGACGTGCCAGGTGCTCCGCATATCGGTCGTCGCCCTGTACCAACGGGATGGACATCTGCGGCAGCGTGGTTGACGACACTTCCAGGCGTTTTGCCGCGAGCAGGCTATCGACGTAGGTGGCGAAGACTTCTTTCTTGTCTTTGTTGAGCACCTCCAGCCAGCCGCAGCGTGAGCCGGGCCAGGGATATTCCTTGCTGATGCCGCGCATCGCCAAACCGGGCACGTCGCCGATCCACTCACTCATGTGCAAGTGGCCGTTGCCGTTGTAGACGATGTGCGTGTAGATCTCGTCGGCGATCAGGAAGAGGTTGTGCTGCCGCGCGATCTCGGCGATGTCCTCCAGCAGCTGGCGGGGATAGACGGCCCCCGTCGGGTTGTCCGGCGACAGCAGCAGGATGCCCGCGATGGAATCGTTGTAGCGGCACTTGTTGCGGATGTCGTCGACGTCCGGCATCCAGCCCCGGTGCGGGTCGAGTTCGTAGGTGACGTGTTCGTAGCCGGAGTGGGCCGCCTCGGCCGACGAGTGCGTGCTGTACGCGGGCGAGGGGCCGAGGATGCGCGCCTCGCGCCGCAGGAACCCGTACACCTTGGCCACCGCGTCGCCCACACCATTGAAGAACATGATGTCGTCCGCGGTGATCCGCACGCCGCCGGGTCGCTCGTTGACCCTGGCCGCGAGAAATTCGCGCGTCGCGGCCACACCCTGCGTGTCGCAGTAGGCCCACGACGTGGGATCGTCGATGAGCGTGCGGATGATCTCGCGGATCCACTCGTCGACCACCTCGCCCTTCTGCACCGGGTCGCCGATGTTCTCCCAGACGATGGTCCGACCGATGGCCTCGATGGTATGGGCGAACGCCACGATCTCGCGGATCTCATACCGCAGCGTCCCGGCGCCGATATGTACGATGTTGCGTCGCATGACACTCCTCTTTATGGTCCTACGTATATCGACAATCCGGGGAGAGCGGTGGAATTGGGCAATGGGGGATAATCTGTGCTGCGTCAGGTACGCCACAAGAAGGTGCGCGAGTACCACATCCCCGATTTCTCCAACTGGAAGCATGAGGAAGATTTCGAAAAGGCCTTCGCCGACATCATGTGCGATCTTCGCGCAAAGGCGGAACAAGGGAAGGGCGGCGTGGCGACTGGCGACGAAGCGTCGGTCGAGTAGAATTCAGCATGTCGGCGGGTGGTACCCGCCCTACTTACTCATGAAGACCGTGTGCGTCGCTCAGCCATGATCCAGGAGTGTACACGCCATGCAGATAAAGATCGAGAGTATCCGGCTTACGAATTTCAAGGCTTTCAAAGATGTGGCCATGCGAGACATGCCGCAAATGTGCGTGGTCGTAGGTGCGAACGGCGCAGGTAAGTCGACGCTCTTTGATGTGTTCGGTTTCCTCCGCGATTCCTTGACCGACAACGTACAGGTTGCCTTGAGCAAGAGAGGCGGCTTCAAAGAAGTCAAGACTCGAGATGAAGTCGGCCCCATCGAGATTGAGCTGAAGTTCCGCTTCCCAATGACGACCAAAGCAACTCAAAAGAATCCGTTGGCAACGTATACTCTCGCCGTCAATGAGGAAAGCGGGCGAGCCATTGTTGAACGCGAAGAGCTTCGCTATCGCCGAGGGAGTCACGGGCAGCCCTGGAAGTTCCTGTCTTTTGCGAGCGGCGAAGGGGAGGCTGTTACCAATGAATTCGACGATGTTGACGATGAGTCCAACCTCCAGCGCGAGAAGCAGACGTTGGCGAATCCGAGCATTCTCGCCATAAAGGGGTTGGCCCAGTTCAAGCGGTACCCCGCGGTCATGGCGCTTGGGCAGATGATCGAAAACTGGCATGTCTCTGATTTTCATATCAGCGCAGCAAGACGCCTTCCCGACGCAGGATATGCGGAGCATCTCTCAAGCGAGGGCGAGAATCTCGCCCTGGTCACGCAGTACCTTTACGAGCATCACCAAGCTGTTTTTAACGACATCCTGAAGAAGCTGGCCGCTCGTGTGCCCGGCATCTCAAGGGTCGAAGCCAAGACATCGGAGGAAGGAAGGATCTTGCTTCGGTTCCAAGACGGCGCATTCAAAGATCCCTTTCTGGCCCGCTATGTGTCCGACGGCACGATCAAAATGTTCGCCTACTTGGTGCTTCTTTACGATCCAACTCCGCACCCGTTGCTCTGCGTGGAAGAACCGGAAAATCAACTCTATCCGAAACTCCTCTGGGAACTCGCCGAAGAATTCGACGCTTATGCCACACGTGGGGGGCAGGTTCTTGTATCAACTCATTCCCCTGACTTTCTCAACGCTGTCGAACTCCAAAACGTATTCTGGCTGGTCAAAGAAAACGGGATTACAAGTGTCAAGCGGGCAAAGGACGACACGAAAATCGCTGCGTTCATTCAGGAAGGCGACAAGATGGGCTACCTCTGGAAGCAAGGCTTCTTCGAGGGGGCGGATCCGCGATGAGATCGCTCGTTGTGTTCACGGAGGAGATGTCGGCCAAGGTAATGCTCGAGTCACTCTTGCCACGACTATTACCGCAGGAACTGTGTTCTTTCGTGTGTGTCGCATTTGAAGGCAAACAGGACTTGGAGAGACAGCTACCCATCAAACTGAAAGGCTGGAGGACGCCCAACACTTATTTCATCGTTCTTCGGGATCAAGACGCAGGCGTATGTAAGACGATCAAGAGCAGACTCAAAGACATTTGCGTTATGGCGCGCAAACCGGATGTACTGATTCGTATCGCCTGTCGCGAACTGGAGAGCTGGTATCTCGGAGACTTGGAAGCCGTCGAAACCGCTTTTGAAATCGACGGGTTAAGCACTCTTCAGGGAAAGGCAAAGTACCGAAAGCCTGACAGAATCCGGAATCCAGCAAAGGAATTGAAGCGGGTGACCAAGAATCGCTACCAGAAGGTCGGTGGATCCCGCCTTATCGGCAAGCACTTGATGCTTGACAACACGCGATCAACGAGTTTCCGGCACTTTATAAGCGCGGTTCACATGGTAATGAAATTGGATACGACTTAGAGTCCGTAGCGATGGAACGGACCGGGCGCGGGAGAAGGGAATACAGACCGGGCGGAACGCGCTCTTCCCATCGCGTTGGAACCCTTCGACAAGGTACGCGCATGGGAATGTCTCGACGTCGACACCGGGTAAGCGCCCATCAGAACCATTATTGACACGCCCGTTATCCTGGCGTGCGTGTTGATTTGGAGATGCCCCGTACCCAGGAGGTTCATCATGTCTCGACCGTGCGATCCCAGGAAGCTCGCGATGTGG
>Ga0210123_1001049_pt1 | contig 14942 bp, 9 predicted proteins | sample Muzzi_PWB_D2_FD_185535 | JGI IMG/M metagenome (GOLD analysis project Ga0210123, IMG submission 185535) | Wetland microbial communities from San Francisco Bay, California, USA, that impact long-term carbon sequestration - Muzzi_PWB_D2 (SPAdes) | ecosystem: Environmental > Aquatic > Marine >... | reverse complement strand
GGCGCTGACCAGGAGCCCCTGGTCGTTCTGGTAGAGGAGGGTGCGCTCGAAGTCGTCGGTCGTCATTTCGTAGAGGTCGATGAACCGCTGGTCCCGCTCGTTGGTGCCGAAGAAGAAGGCGGTCCGCTCCGGGGCCCAGCCGAAGAACGACGCGCGGTGCCCCTCGCCGGGGGTCAGGTCGGTCGCCGTGCCGTCCGCCTGCCGGACGTAGATGTGAGCGAGCTCGTTGCCTCCCTGGTCGCTCGCGAAGAGGAACCGCTCGCCGTCCGGCAGGTATCCGAGGACGAAGCGGGGGTCGGTCGTCGACCGGGTGAGCTGCTCCGGGGCGCCGCCATCGGCCGGGTAGACGTAGGCGTTGAACACGCCGGAGGCGTCACTCGACACCAGCAGCTTGGAGCCGTCCGGTGAGAACGAAAGGCCTCGCAGCGCGGTGTTCGCCAGGAACTGCTCGATGGTGTAGGTCGGGACCATCTCCGCGGTCTGTGCGCCCTGGCCGTCGGTGCCGGCAGGTGCGCAGGCGCCGAGGGGCAGCAGCAGCGCCACCAGCAGCAACGCCGCTCTCGGGGGCAAGAGTCTGGGTGATGTCATTCGGTCAGCTCCTCCGATGGTGTGATGTCGAGTCGGGGCGGGGCACACGCCACCCCCGGTTCCTGAATACGCGACTTCCGGGCCCAAGGTTCTCACACGGGGGGCGCGGGGAAGGCGGAGCCCGGCCTCGCCCACCCGGGAGCCGGGGGAGGTGGGGTGCCGCCCGAGCGATTGTGATTCCCCGGTCTCCGTGCTCCGCGGCGAGGGAATCCGCGAGACTTGATTCCTCCTGTGCTTGAGTGATCTCGGGGCGATTGGCGGCCCCGTTCGTGTGGTAGGGTTCCGCCCAAAATGTCGGTGCCTTACCCCTGTCAGAAGGACCTGGATCGGAGGGCTTCTGCGCCTCGCGGAGCCTTCGGCGAGCCATGAGCTGGGTTGCGATTCTCGCGTTGGCCGCCGACGGGGTGGCGCTGGTTTGCGCCGCCTTCCTGCTACGGCGCCTTCGAGACTGGCGGCTCGTCTTCTTCGCCGCCCTGCCGACTCTTCTGGCCGTCCATCAGGGGCTGATGATGGCCACCTCGGCGCACCACGCGACGATGAGGCTCGTCCACCTGGGCGAGAACCTGAGCGGCCTGACGGTCAGCCTGCTGGTGCTCTTGACCGTGGTGTTCGCCGCCCGCTCCCTGGCCGAGCGCCAGGCGTCCCAGCGGGAGCTCCGCCTGGAGAAGGCGTACCTGGAGCAGCTCTTCACCAGCTCTCCGGAAGCGGTCGTGCTGCTCGACAACCGCGAGATCGTGCGCCGCATCAACCCGGAGTTCGAGCGCCTTTTCGGCTTCCGGTCCGAGGAGGCGGTGGGCCGGACGATCAACGACCTGATCGCGCCCGAGAACCTGCGCGAGGAGGCGTCGGAGCTTAGCTTCCGCGCCGCCCGGGGCGAGACGATCAACGTCGAGACCGTGCGCCGGCGCAAGGACGGCACGGCGGTGCAGGTGTCGATCCTGGGCACGCCGATCCGCACCGAAGACGGCCAGGTGGCGCTCTACGGCATCTATCGCGACATCACCGTGCGCAAGGAGGCGGAAGAGGCGCTGCGGCGGAGCGAAGAGCGCTACGCCCTGGCGGCCTCCGGCGCGGGCGCGGGCCTGTGGGACTGGGACCTGGCGGAGGACGAGGTCTACTACTCTCCGCGCTGGAAGGAGATGCTCGGCTACGATGACTCGGAGACCGGCTCCAGCCCGACCGAGTGGCTGGCGCGGGTCCATCCGGAGGACCGGCCGGGGCTCGAGGGCGCTCTGGAAGACCACTTGACCGGGGTCGCCGCGCACTTCGAGAACGAGCACCGCGTCCTCCACCGCAACGGCACCTACCCCTGGATGCTGGTGCGGGGCAAGGCGCTCCGCGACGAGTCGGGGCAGGCCTACCGGATCGCCGGCTCCCAGACCGAGGTGACGGAGAGGAAGCTCGCCGAGGAACAGCTCCGCCACGCGGCGCTCCACGACGGTCTCACCGGCCTGCCCAACCGGGCTCTGTTCAGCGAGATTCTCGAGCGGGCGTTCAAACGCCGGCGCCGCGAGCTGAGCTACGGCTTCGCGGTGCTGTTTCTGGACCTCGACCGCTTCAAGCTGGTCAACGACAGCCTGGGGCACCTGGCGGGGGACCGGGTGCTCGAGGCGGTCGGCCGGCGGCTCCGGAGCTCGTTGCGCAGCGGTGACGCCGTGGCCCGTCTGGCGGGCGACGAGTTCACCCTCTTCCTCGACCGGGTGACCACCGTCGACAGCGCGCTCCAGATCGCCGAGCGCATTCAGGACGGCTTGCGGGCGCCGCTCGAGGTCGAGGGCCAGGAGGTGGTGCTCACCGCCGGTATTGGCATCGTGCTCTCCGACGGCCGCTACGAGGTGGCGGAGGAGATCCTGCGCGACGCCGACATCGCCATGTACCGGACGAAGGAGGACGGCGGCGGCACCTGCCGGGTGTTCGATCCGACGATGCATGCCGAGGCGGTGGCCCGTCTCAAGCTGGAGACCGATCTCAGGAGAAGCCTCGAGCGCAAGGAGTTCGAGGTGCTCTACCAGCCGATCATTCAGCTCCGCAGCGGCAAGGTGGTCGGCTTCGAGGCCCTGGTCCGGTGGCAGCACCCGAGCCGCGGCCTCGTCGAGCCGGCGGAGTTCATCGGCACCGCCGAGGAGACCGGCCTGATCATCGAGGTGGGGGAGGAGGTGCTCGCGCAGGCGTGCGCCCAGCTCGGGCTCTGGCAGCAGCGGTTCAAGGAGCACGCTCCGTTCGTCAGCGTCAACCTGTCGGCGCGCCAGTTCCGGCAGGCGTTCTTCGTCGAGCGCATCAAGGAGCTGATCGCCGAGAGCACGGCCGATCCCTGGGGCCTCAACCTCGAGATCACCGAGAGCACCCTGATGGAGGGCGCCGAGCGCCACGTGGAGCTCGTGCAGGGGCTGCGGGCGTTGGGCGTCAAGGTGCACATCGACGACTTCGGTACCGGGTACTCCTCCCTCTCCTACCTCCACCGCTTCGCCATCCAGGCGCTCAAGATCGACCGCTCCTTCATCTCGGCGATCGGGGAGGGGAGCGGCAACCGGGAGATCGTCGAGTCGATCATCACCCTGGCCGGCAACCTGTCGATCGACGTGATCGCCGAAGGGGTGGAGACGCCGGAGCAGGAGGAGCTTCTCCGGCGCCTGCACTGTCCGCTCGCTCAGGGCTTCTACTTTGCCCGCCCGCTGGCGGCCGAAGCGGCGGACGAGCTCCTCGGCAGGCCGACCTGGAAGCGGACCTCGACGGGGTAGAGCAAACGGCGCGAAGGCCCTCCAGCTTAACAGGGAATCCGAGCAAGATCAGGCCTCCCTGGGCCCTCCGGCCCTTGGTACGCTGGCCTCCGTGAGGAGGTTCTGATGATCATCGGAGTACCCAGAGAGACCCATCGCCACGAGCACCGCTCGGGGCTCACACCCTCCGCCGTGGCGCGGCTGACCCGGCTCGGTCACACGGTCGTGATCGAGCGCGGAACGGGGACCGACGCCCACTTCGCGGACCGAGATTACGAACGTTCTGGCGCCCAGATCGTCTACAGCCGGGAAGAGGCGTACCGGCGGGCCGAGGTCGTCTGCCGCGTGGGCACGATCGATCCCGAGGACCTGGAGCTGCTGCGCCCCGGCTCGACGATCTGCTCGTTCCTGCACCTGGCGGTGACGCCGCGGGACGTGGTGGAGCGCTTGATGGAGCTCGAGCTCACGCTCGTCGGCTACGAGATCGTCGAGGACCGGGACGGCACCTTGCCGGTTCTGGTGCCGCTCTCCGAGATGGCCGGGCAGATGGCGGTGCACATCGCGGCTCACCTGCTGCAAAACGAGGCCGGGGGCCGGGGAATTCTGCTCGGGCAGGTGCCCGGAGTGCCGCCGCCGACAGTCCTGGTGCTCGGTGCCGGCGCCGTGGGCACCGCGGCCGCCCGGCAGGCGTCGGCGGCCGGGGCCCACGTGATCGTGGTCGACGCCGAGCTCCGGCGTCTGCGCCGGCTGAGCGGGGCGGTTCCGGGCGTGGTGACCGCGGTCGCCGGGCTCGACCGGCTGGAGCGGTTCACCGCCATCGCAGACGTGGTGATCGGGGCGGTGCTGGTGCCCGGCGGGCGCGCGCCCTTCCTGGTCACCGAGGCGATGGTGAAGGCCATGAAGCAGGGGAGCGTGATCATCGACGTATCGATCGACCAGGGAGGGTGCGTCGAGACCAGCCGGCCGACCAGTCTCGGTGACCCCACGTTCTCGATGCACGGTGTGACCCACTACGGGGTCCCGAACATGACGGCGAACATCCCGCGGACGGCGTCACGGGCGCTGGCGGGAGCCTGCCTGCCCTACCTGACCCGCCTCGCCGAGCTCGGCGTCGCTGGAGCGCTCAGGGCGAGCCCGGGCCTGGCGCGGGGCGTCTACATGTACCGGGGGAAGCTGGTTCACGCCCGGGCGGCCGAGGCCCTGGGCCTCGGCCGCTCGCCGCTGGACGACCTGCTGGCTGACCAGCAAGGGGAGAACGGAGAGGTGCGGTCGTGAGCTGGCACGACGACTACCGGTCCAAGCTCTGCTCGCCCGGCGAGGCGGTCGGCCGCATCCGGAGCGGCGCCCGGGTCTACTACGGCGGCAACGCGGCCATCCCCCAGACCCTGGTGCGGGCTCTGGCCGAGCGCCGGGACGACCTCGAGAACGTCCAGCTCAACCACGTGCTCCTGGTGGGCGAGGACCCGCTGTCCGAGCCCGAGGCGGCCGGGCACTTCCGGCACAACTCGCTGTTCGTCGGGCCGGCGGACCGCCGGGCGGTCAACGAGGGCCGGGCCGACTACGTGCCGATCTTCCTCTACCAGATCCCGCGGCTCTTCCAGGAGCGGATCATCCCCCTGGACGTGGCGATGGTCCAGGTCTCGCCTCCGGACGAGCACGGTTTCATGAGCCTGGGTGTCGAAGTGCTCGCCTCGAAAGCCGCGTGCCAGATGGCGGAGACGGTCGTCGTCCAGGTCAACGAGAAGATGCCACGGGTGCTCGGAGACTCGTTCCTCCACGTCAGCCGCGTCAACGCGATCGTCGAACAGACCGAGCCCCTTCCGACCCTCACGCCGCCGCCGGCGACCGCGGTGGAGGAGGCGATCAGCCGGCACGTGATCGGCCTGGTGGAGCCGGGCGCCACCGTCCAGATGGGGATCGGCGGCATTCCCGACTCGGTCTACGAGAACCTGGAGGGGCCGCTCCAGCTCGGCATCCACACCGAGATGATTTCGGACGGCGCGATGCGTGCCATCGAGCGCGGCATCGTGACCGGCAACAGGAAGACCCTCCACGAGGGCAAGGCGGTCATCACCTTCGCCCTGGGCAGCGAGCGGCTCTACGAGTTCATCGACAACAACCCGTTCATCGAGGGGCACCCGGTCGACTATGTGAACGACCCCTTCGTGTCGAGTCAGAACGAGAACCTGGTGGCGATCAACTCCGCCATCGAGGTGGACCTGACCGGGCAGGTCTGCTCGGACTCGATCGGCTCGTACATCTTCTCGGGCTTCGGCGGCCAGGTGGACTTCATCCGGGGCGCGGCCCGCTCCCGCGGGGGGCGGCCGATCATCGCCCTGCCGGCGACGGCCAAGGGCGGAGAGCTTTCGAGGATCGTGCCGTTCTTGAAGCAGGGGGCCGGGGTGGTGACCAGTCGCGCCGACGTTCACTACGTGGTGACCGAGCACGGCGTCGCCAACCTGTTCGGCCTGAACCTGCGCGAGCGGGCGGAGGCCCTGATCTCGATCGCCGACCCCAAGTTCCAGGACGAGCTCGAGCGGGCCGCCAAAGAGCGCAAGCTCTTGCCCTGAGCTGCTCGATCAGCCCCCGAAGCCCGCTTCGGACCCCTCCGCCGGGGGCCCGTCGCGGGCGGGGCTCGTTGTCTCCAGACGGTGTAGGATTTGCGTACCGTCGTCGACACGTGGATTCGTACGCACCTTCGGAGGCAACACCATGACCGAGACGCAGCTCACCGTGGACACCAGCGAGTGGCCCCTGGTCGTTTTGACCTTCGCCGGCGACCCCACGGTCGAGGCGGTCCGCGCCCACCTGAAGGAGATCGAGGACGAGGTGCTCTCCCGGGGGGAGCGCTTCGTCCAGGTCGTCGACCTCTCCCGTGCACGGCGGCCCAACCCCGCTCAGCGTCTGGCCATCGCCGAGCACCAGGCCCTGAACGAGACGCGCTACGAGGAGCTCTGCCTGGGCGAGGCCTACATCGTCCCGACGGCCGAGCTCAAGGGCGCGATGACCGGCGTCTTCTTCGCGGCGAAGCCGGCGTACGACTACGTGTTCGTGGCCTCCATGGCTGAAGCGCGCTCGTGGGCCGAGGACTGCTTGAACGGCTGAGGCGGCGGCCACCCTCTCCCGCCCTCCCCGACCAGTACCGCCACCCACCTTCCAGAAACGACGGGAGGCCGCCCCCGCCGAGGGAGCGGCCTCCGTGACTCACCAGCGTGGCGCCTCGACGGCGCCGCGAGGCTTACTTCTCCTGGATGCCACCCAGGTGGTCGCGCCACTGGATCATCTGGTCCGCCATGTCGATGGTCCAGGTGACGTGGGTGACGATCTTGTAGCCGTTGCCGAAGTCGAGCTCGAACACGGCCTGGCCGCCGTCCTCGGACATGCCACGAGCTGGCCCCACTGGTTCGGGGTCTCGGGGACGATGTCACGGAACGCGGGCGCCGCACCGGCGATGGCGCCATCCAGATGGGAGTACGGCGACGCCGAGGCTACGGCGCGGGGAACCGGGTCTGGAGCTCGGCGATCACCGCCTTGCGGATGTCACCCCGTTCGGCGAGCACCCGGACGCCCGCGTTCTCTTCGGTCAGGTAATCGAGGCCGGTCTCCCGCCCGGTGAGGAGAAAGTCGGAGAGGCTGACGCGGTAGGTCGCGGAGCTCGAAAGCGGGGAGCCGGCCACCATCCAGGTACCGTCCTCGGAGCGCTCGATTCCCGCGTACTGGAGGAATCCGCCGGTCCCCCGGTTGGCCACGCCCTGGTCGAGCACCTTGCCCAGCAGGCCGCCCTCGATCTCGACCGTGACCACGTCACCGCCGAAGGGGAGGATGCGGATGACGTCGTACTGGGTCACCGGGCCGGGGGCGAGGACGTCGTCGATGCGGATCGAGCCCGAGTTGTAGACCGCGGCGTCGACGGAGTCGGCCGACCCCGCCGTGACCATCGCCTGGGCGACGAGATCGGTCAGGGCGGTCGAGCGGTTGCGCACGGACGCTTCGCGGCCGTCGAGCTCGACCGTCGTGACGGCCACCGTCTGCTCCGGCTCGAACCCGTCCTGGCGGAAGCCGTCGAACGCGGCCTGGGCCCAGCGCGCGGCCACGGCGGCGGTCTCCGGCTGGTCCGGAATCTGGTCGGTGATCCAGACGAGCTCGGGCTCGACGTCGATCGTCTTGCTCTCCCGGTCGAAGTAGAGGTCGAGCACGTAGACCGTCTTGACGTTGGCGTCGCCCTTGAAGATCGGCGTCGCGTCGTTTCCGCGCCAGATCTGCCAGTTTTCGTGCTCGTGGCCGCCGAGGATGAGGTCGATCTCGGGGACCGTGGCGGCGAGTCGCGCGTCGTCCTCGAGGGCGAGGTGGGTGAGCGCGACCAGGACGTCCACCTGGTCGCGGAGCGCGACGGCCTGGGTCGCCAGGGTCGCCACCGGATCGGCGATGGCGACGTAGTCGGGCGCACCGTTGGGGAGCACGGCGCCGAGGATGCCGAGGCGCAGGCTGCCACCCTCACCGGCATGGGCCTTCTCGAGGTCGTCGAGAGTCAGGATCTCGTAGGGCGCGACGTTGGGCAGGGCCGAGCCGTCGGCCCAGGTGATGTTGCCGCACACCCAGTCGAACTCGGCCTCGCCCAGGCGCTGGACGAGCTCGTCCTTCGAGAGGTCGAGCTCGTGGTTGCCGAAGGTGGTGACGTCGAGCCCGAGGGCGTTGAGGACCGCCACCATCTGGCGGCCGGCGAGGCGCTCGCCGTCGACCTTGGCCGTTCCCATGGCGGAGGGCGAGAGCAGGTCGCCCCCGAGCAGGGTGAGGGTGTTGGGATTCTCGGCCAGCAGCCGCTCGCGGAGCGTGGCGACGCGGGCGGGCCCGCCGACACGGCCTCCCTGGAGCGGCGTGATCTCGTAGATGTCGTTGAAGTGGAGGAGGGTCAGGTGGAAGCGGGTGTCCGTCGGCTCGGGGGCCATCTCCGGCCGCACCGCTTCCGTCGACTGGCCCGGGGCCGGTGCTGCCGGCGGCGCCAGGGCCGAGCAGCCGGCGAGCAGTGCCGGCACGAGGACGAGGAGGAGAGCGACCGCGGGCCGGAATGGCCACGCCCTGCGTTCCTCGCGGTGGTGGTGAGCTCGTGGTGCGCGGGGGCGGTCTGTGGCTCGGTCCATGGTCGTCTCCTCCTCTGGCGCCGTCGTGCGCCGTCAGTCGATGATGATGCCGTGCTCCGCCATCCAGTCCTTGTTGAGCTTGGACAGGTACCGCTCTCCGGAGTCGGGAAGCAGGGTGACGACGAGGTCGTCCTCCGCCTGGCGCCGGGCGACCTGGCGGGCCGCCGCGACCGCCGCGCCGCCGGACGAGCCGGTGAAGATCGCCTCCTTCGCCGTCAGCTCGAAGACCGCACGGTAGCCGCTTTCGTCATCGACGGTGATCACCTCGTCGATGTAGTCCCACCAGACGGTCGCCGGCATGAAGTCCTCACCGATGCCGTCGATCAGGTACTGGTGGATCTGCTCGGCGGGCGGCAGCTCGCGATGCTCGAAGTAGTACTCGTAGACGCTTCCCACGGAATCTACTCCGACCACGTGGACGTCGGGGTTCTGCTCCTTCAGGTACTTGGCGGTGCCGCTGATGGTGCCGCCGGTGCCGATGCCGCAGACCCAGTGGGTGATCCGGCCGTCGGTCTGGCGCCAGATCTCCGGGCCGGTGGTGCGATAGTGGGCCTCCGGGTTGGCCTGGTTGTGGTACTGGTAGGGCAGGAACGCCCCCTGCTCGTCGCGGATGCGCTCGGCCACCTTGTAGTAGGAGCGGGGGTCGTCGGCGTCGACGTGGGTGGGGCAGACGATGACCTCGACGCCGAACGCCTCGAGCAGCGCCACCTTCTCGTCCGGAATCTTGTCCGCGGCGGTACAGATCATCTTGTACCCCTTGAGGATCGCCGCCATGGCCAGGCCGACGCCGGTGTTGCCGGAGGTCGGCTCGACGATGGTGCCGCCGGGCGCGAGCTCGCCGGCCTCTTCGGCCGCTTCGATCATGGCGATGCCGATCCGGTCCTTGACGCTCTGGCCGGGGTTGAAATACTCGACCTTCGCCGCCAGGGTGGCGCCCTCGGGGCAGAACCGGGCGAGCTTGATCAGGGGAGTGTTGCCGAGGGTCTCGAGGATGTCTTCGTAGAGTTCCATGGGTCTGATGCAATCTTTCGTACGAGCCGGAGCCGGCCGCGGCGCGCTGCCCGCGCCGACCGGGTGCCGACGGGATTCACAGGGTGGATCGTCGATTCGCGATTCGGTCGGTTAGTCTAGCTCGGATCTTGAACGGCTGTCCTCTGAGGGGTTCGACGTGACCGACGACCGACGCGACGACGACATGCTCGACCTGCCGCTGGGAGCGGAGGAGGAGACCGAACCGGAGCCCCGGGACGGGTCTCCGCGGGGCCCAGCTCCCGAGCCCCGAGCAGAGAGTGCTTCCGGCGAGGAGATGTGGGACCGTCTCGACCGCGAGCCCCCGGCCGGACAGCGGCCGTTGCCCCCGGCGAAGGCCGCCCGGCGGCGGAGCCGGACGCCGTTCGTGGTGATGGTCGTCCTGGTGGTGGCGCTGCTGCTGGTCCTGGCGGCCGTCGCCGGGTATCTGCTGCCGAGGCCCTCGCCCGCGGTGGTCCGGGCCGAGCCGTCGATCCTCGACTTCGGTGCCCGGAGCGTCGGCGTCTCCGGGGACGCCCTCGAGATCCTGTTGACCAGCTCCGGCGAGCGGCCGGCGCGGATCGACGAGGTGACGGTGACGGCGCCGGCCGACGGCGCCGCCGGTGCCGCCGCGTCGTTCCGGGTCGCTTCCGACGCCTGCTCCGGGTCGACCCTCGCGCCGGAGAAGGGGTGCGCGGTGGCGGTGGTCTTCGAGGCCGGCGGTACCGGAAGCCGCAAGGCGAGCCTGGTCATCGCCGGCGACTTCGCCAACCGCCCGATGGAGATTCCGCTGCTCGGCGAAGGGGTCGCTCCCCATCTCGTGGTGGACCGGCGGACGATCGAGTTCGGTAGTCACGACGTCGGCGCGCGGCCGGTCTCCGAGGTGCTGACGGTGGAGAACGACGGCACCGCCCCCCTGGCGCTCGCGGGCGTGACGGTGAGCGGGCCCGCGGCGGACGACTTCACCGTCTCCGCGTCAGCCTGCACCCGGGAGCCCCTCGGTCCGGGGCGTTCGTGCCCCGTCTCGGTCGCGTTCGTGCCGACCGCGGAGGGCCGGCGCCAGGCGATGCTCGACCTGCGGCCGGGGAACGAGATCCGCGGCGTCGAGCTGCCGCGGGTGGCGCTGGTGGGCACGGGGGTCCCCTCCCGTCTCGCGGGGCTGGCGCTCGAGGGGCCCTCCGGACCGCTGGACAATGGTCTCGGCTTCGGCACCGTCTACGTCGGCGGCGCGGCGAGCGACCGGGCCCTGCGGCTCCTGAACCGGGGTGACGAGCCGCTCCGTCTGTCCGATGTCGGGGTCGAAGGAGGCGGCGGCGCCTTTTCGGTGTCGGCGAACGGCTGTCCGGCCTCGGGCGAGCTGGCGGTGGGAGAGGGCTGCGAGATCACGGTGGAGTTCGCCGCCGCCTCGGACGGGCCGGCGGAGGGTCTGCTGTGGGTGGGGCTCTCGGACGTCGCCCGGAGGATGGAGGTTCCGCTGACCGGCGTGGGCGTGACGGCGCGTCTCGTACCGCGGCCGACGGCGGTCGACTTCGGCGAGAGCCGGGTCGGCGAGGACGGGCCGACCCGAGAGGTGGTCTACGCGAGCACCGGCACCGGAGCGGTCGAGGTCGCCTCGATGGTGACGGCGGGGGCCGATCCGGGCGCTTTCCTCGTCCGCACCGACACCTGCTCCGGCAAGACCCTGGCCCCGGGCGAGAGCTGCCGGTTCGCCGTGACCTTCCATCCGCGCCAGGAGGGGGTGCAGAGCGCGCGCGTGCTGGTCGGCTCGCCGGTGCTCTCCGAGCCCCCGGCCGTGTCCCTCTCCGGCGCCGGCGCGGCGCCGAGGATCGGGTTCGAAACTCGGACCCTGGAGCTGGGCCGCGTGGCCGCGACCCGGAGCGCGAGCCGGTCGCTCACGGTCCGGAGCGCCGGGCGGGCGCCCCTCGAGGTGCGGCGGCTGGAGGTGACCGGCGACGGCGCGTCCGCCTTCGAGATCGAGCGGGAGGACTGTACGGAGCCCCTCGCTCTCGCCCCGGGCGACACCTGCCGCGTGAGCGTGCGCTTCGCGCCCCGGCCGGAGGAAGGCGAGGGTCCGCGGCGCGCGGCGCTCCTCATCGTCCACGACGGCGCGGACTCGCCGGCGCGGGTGGCGCTCGAAGGGCTCGCGCTGCCGGCGCCGGCACCTCGGTTCGGCGTCTCGCCCGGGCGCCTGAGCCTGGGGACCGTTGCGGTCGGCGGGCGGAGCGCGATCGAGACGGTGACCGTGCGCAACCAGGGCTCCGATCGGCTGGTGCTCTCGGATGTGACCCTGGCGGGGCCGGACGCCGGGGAGTTCAGGATCGTTCCGGGGTCGTGCGACGGCGCCGCGTTCATCACCCCGGGGAGCGAGTGCACGATCGGCGTCCGTTTCACCCCTGGGCAGGCGGGTCTGCGCCGGGCCGAGCTGGTGATCCGGCACAACGCGACCGGCGGCGCGGGGCGCGTGGCGCTCGAAGGGGTCGGGTCCGGCGAGTGATCCACTGGGGATCGGGAGGGGGGGCGTCTTGCCTGGGGCGACGAAGGGGCGTAGCGTACGGGGTGTGGACCGACGGTCCACTCCTTCTGAGCTGGTTTCCAGCACTCCCAGAAAGCCCGGCCTGGTCTTCGGATGGAGCGTCTCCTCGGATTGTCTCCCCGCATGTGGTCGTCTCGGCGCGCGGCGTCTCCCATCCCTCTGGGAACCTGGCCAGGAGCTCGTGTCTCTCAAGGGCCGAGGACGGGCGCCGGATCGAACGAGCGGCCGTCGCGTCGCGACCCGCGATGGCCAGCTCATCTCCTGGCCGTTCGGATCATCCGAGCGGAAGCAAGTCCGATGCGGCGCCCGGCCTCAGCTTTCCCTTACCGCTCCTCGAACACGTTGGATGGGAGCGGTCTGTCCCGAGGAGGTAGAGACGTGACCCGACCGAAGACGACCATGACCGGCCTGATTCTGGCTCTCGCCATGCTGTCGGCCCCTTCAGCGGACGCCGCGAGTGCCCAGGCCCCGGGCGACGGGGAGCCGGACGCGGCAGCCGTCCTCACCCTGGACCAGGCGATCGGGCTCGCCCTGGCGAACAACCGGGCGTTGGCCGCGGAGAGCGCGGTGGCCCGGGCCGCCGAGCAGACCGTGCGCGAGAGCCGCTCCGCCCGCTGGCCGACGGTGAACGTGACGACCGACGCCACGCGGACGACCCACCCGGTGGCCGTGTTCGGTCAGCTCCTCTCCCAGGAGCGGTTCGGGCCGGAGAACTTCGACGTCGACTTCCTGAACAACCCGGACCCGCTCAACAACTTCCGGAGCGTGCTGTCAGTGTCGCAGCCCCTGTGGGCGGGAGGACGGATCGACGCCGGCATCACCGGCGCCGAGCGGCAGGCCGAAGCCGCCGGCCTCGGCCGGGAGCGGGCGCGCCAGGCGCTCATCTACCGCGTGACCGAGCGCTACACCGGTGCCGTCGTCGCCGGCCAGGCGGTGGCGGTGCGGCGGGAGAGCCTGAACGTGGCCGAGGAGAACGTGAAGCTCGCCGGCGACCTGTTCGAAGGGGGGCTGGTGGTCGAGTCCGACCTCCTCCAGGCGCGGGTGCGCGAGCGCGAGGCGGTCGCCGCCCTGGCCGACGCCGAGCAGAAGGCGAAGGTGGCGCTCTCGGCGCTCAACCTGGAGCTCGGGCGGGATCTGGCCACGCCGATCCGGCTCCCCGACTCCCCCGACCCAGTCGCCTCGCCGGAGCCGCTGGAGGCCCCTCTCGACGTGCTGGTGGCCGAGGCCGTCGAGCGCCGCCCGGATCTCGCGGCGGCCCGTGCCTCGCTCGAGGCGGCCCGTCAGGGTCTACGCCGGGCCAAGGCGGGGCGGCTGCCCGAGGTCGGGTGGAGCGGCGCCTTTGAGGCAAACTCCGAGGAGCCGTTCGACGATCCCGGAAGCAACTGGACCGTGGGTGTCGGGCTCCGCTGGACGCCGTTCGACGGCTTCGCCACGGACGCCCGGATCGAACGGGCCCGGGCCGAGGTCGAGCGTGCCGAGCGGCTGGTGGAGCTTGCCGAGCAGGGCGTCGCCCTGGAGGTCGAGTCGGCCTTCCGGGAGCTCGCGACGTCCCGGCTGCGGTGGCAGGAGGCCGAGGCGTCGGTCGACCTGGCCCAGCGCAGCGCCGTGATCGTCTCCGACCGCTACCAGGAGGGCTTGACCACGGTGGTCGAGCTGCTCCAGGTGCAGGCGCTCTCGACCGGCGCTCGGGTGCGCGAGCTCGTGGCGCGCCGGGACGTCGCGGTGGCGGCGGCGGCGCTCGATCTGGCCCTGGCACGGGAGGCGGGGCAGGCGCCTGCCGGTGGAGGCACCGAGCGATGACCGATACGACCAGTAGAACCAAGAACGGGGGAGCCGGCCGGCCAGGCGTGGCGCCCCGACGCACACACTCTTCGCAGGCAGCCCAGCGGATGTCGCGTCGTGCTCAGAACGCGGCGGAGTCGACCTCAACGGAGTCGAAGACCATGAATCGAACGCTCATTTCCGTGACCTTCGCCCTCCTCCTCCCCCTCGCGCTGCTGGCCCTGGTGGCCTGCGGCGGCCCCGAAGAGACACCTGCCGAGGTCCGGCAGGTCGCCGAGCCGGTGGCGGTGACCGTCCAGACCGCCTCCTACCAACCGGTCGGCGACCAGATGGTGGCGACCGGCGGTGTCGAGGCCTCGCGGCGGGCGCTGCCCGGGACCAAGATCATGGGCCGGGTCGACCGGGTGCCGGTCGAGGAGGGGCAGAAAGTGGGCGCCGGAGCGCTGCTCGCCACCCTCGAGAGCCGCGACCTCGAGGCGGCGGTGCGCCAGGCCGAAGCCGCGGTGGCGAGCGCCGAGGCGCAGCTCGCCAACGCCAAGGCCCAGTACGCGCGCATCCAGGAGCTCGAGGCCAAGGGCTCCGCGACGCGCAAGAACCTGGAGGATGCCACCTCGGCGTTCCAGATGTCCGAGGCGGGCGTGGCCCAGGCCAAGGCCAACCTGGAGACCGCGCGGGTGACCCTGACCTATGCCGTGGTCCGGAGCCCGTTCGACGGCTGGGTGGTGACCAAGCGGGTCGAGGGCGGAGACATGGTGCAGCCTGGGGCACCCCTCTTCGTGGTCGAGGACCTCGACCCGGTCAAGGTGGTGGCCCAGATTCCGGAGACCGAGGTCTCCCGGTTCGCGCCGGGGGATCCGGTGACGGTAGAGGTGGCGTCGGTCGGAGCCCAAACGGCGGGTGAGATCGCACGGCTGGTGCCCTCCGGCGACCCCCGGTCGCGCACGTTCCAGGTGGACATCCTGCTCGACAACCCGGACGGGGTGCTCAAGTCCGGCATGTTCGCGCGGGTGATCCTCGCCGAGAAGGGCACCCGCATGGGGCTCTTCGTACCGCTGTCGGCGGTGGTTTCCCGGGGCCAGCTCACCGGCCTGTTCGTGGCCGATGAGAGCGGTGATCCAGCCCGGGCGCGCCTGCGCTGGGTACGCCTCGGCGGCGAGCGGGGCGAGGCGGTGGGGG
>Ga0210123_1001045_pt1 | contig 14956 bp, 16 predicted proteins | sample Muzzi_PWB_D2_FD_185535 | JGI IMG/M metagenome (GOLD analysis project Ga0210123, IMG submission 185535) | Wetland microbial communities from San Francisco Bay, California, USA, that impact long-term carbon sequestration - Muzzi_PWB_D2 (SPAdes) | ecosystem: Environmental > Aquatic > Marine >... | reverse complement strand
GGTCGCCGACGATGCGCAGGCGCTCCATTCCGTCCGGTCCGACAAAGGCGACTTCGGAATAGAGCGGGACCTCTTCCCTGACCTGCACCGGTCCGGTGTCCGAACCGGTTCGATACCAAATGGTGCGGCTATGATGTTGAACAAACTGCAGATACTGATTGGGGTCTGGAGGAAGCAGAGCCAGGTCCCGGACATCCTCCTCGACCGCCCGAAGAAAATCCCCAACCTCCTGGGCGACGGTCCTGGCCCGCAGGACGAGCCCCTGCTCGGCTTGCCGGTCGATGGCCTGGGTGGTGCTTTCCCGCAACAGGGTTTCCACCGAGGAAAGGCTGTGATGCGACTGGACTGCCAGGAGAATCAGCGGAAGGAGAGAAAGGGCGCAGAAAGCGGCCAGGACCTTTTGGTGCAGAGTGAATTGCATGGCCGGATTATAGCAGGAGAACGGACGGGGAGGGAATCCCCGAAATCGGTGAGGATTCGGGACTGCGCTCAGGCTCTGCCGCGCAGTTCCTGGAGGATCATCCGTGAGTTGATAGCCAGGGGCAGCAGGCGGCGGTGCTTGTCGAGAACTTCGTTCAGTGAGAAACCGTCATGAATGATGATGTCGTCGCGGCTGAAAACGGTCTTGGCGACGTGACTCCCGTCCGGGCGGCTGAAAACCTGAACTTCATAATCCGCGCCGCTGACGTGCAGTCGGCAACTGTGGACCAATACTTCTTTTTCCATCTTCTCCGTCCAATCGGCTCAACTCCCGGTCCCCCGGGCAGGATAACGAACCTTCTTAAGTATTTCTTTGTGAGCAAAATTCAAGCCAACACCAGGACCAGCAGCGAAGGGAGCAAACCCACTAAAAATCAGGGGGCGCCGCGGTTGCGCAGGCCCGTGTTAAGAGTTCTCAAGTGATATAGCGGGAGCGGTCCGGCGAATTCGCCGGAAGGGAGAGATCAGTGGCGGCGTTCGATAACGTAATCGGCCAGTTCGAAAAGGGCGTCCTTGACGGGGCTGGGATCAAAACCGGCCATATGGCTCTTGGCTCGTTCGACCAGCGCCCGGGCCCGATCCCGAGTATAGCCGATGCCGTCCCGGCGGTTGATCAGGTCAATGACGAAATGCAGGTCCTGATCGGAGATGTCATCCCCCTCGACGATGGCGGCCACGCGGTTTCGATCATCGGCGTCGCACTGCCGGAGGGCATGGATCAGTGGAAGGGTCATCTTCCCCTCGGCGAGGTCCAGGCCGCGGGTTTTGCCGAATTCGGCCTCTTCAGCCACATAATCTAGCGCGTCATCCATGAACTGGAAGGCGATTCCGAGGTCCATGCCGAAATTCGAAAGGGCCTGTTCCAGCTCATCGCCGACCTCGGCGAGAATTCCTCCGCACTGGCAGGCCGCCGCGAGAAGAACGGCAGTCTTGCTGCGGACGACTTCCATGTAGCGCTCTTCATCCATGTCCACATCGCTGGTACTGATCAGCTGGAGCACCTCCCCTTCCGCCATCCGGGTGGTGGCGTCGGAAAGGACTTTGAGGACCCGCAGGTCACCTGCCCGGACCATGATGGAAAAGGACTTGGCGAAGAGGAAATCTCCCACCAGCACCGAAGCCTCATTTCCCCAAACCGAATTGACCGAGGCGTTGCCCCTGCGGAGGACCGCCCCGTCGACCACGTCGTCGTGCAGCAGAGTGGCGGTATGAATGAATTCCACGACACTGGCCAGGCCGATATGCTGACGGCCTCGATAATGGCCGAGTCGACAGCACAACAACAGCAGCATGGGCCGGATCCGCTTGCCGCCGCTGCCGAGAATATATTCACCGACCTTTCGGATCAGGACCACGTCGGAAGTCAGGTCCTCGCGGAACTGGACTTCCACCAGAGGCAAATCGTCTTTCAGCAGCTGAAGAGCTCTTTCCATTGCAGGGATTCCAAAGTTGGGAAGGCCAGCACGCGGGTTAAATCCGCTTCATCGTAAAGAATCGACCGAACCGTTGTCAAAGTATTTTTCCCTCCGGTCGCTAAACTTTTCGAGAAAATCGGGAAAGTCGGGGGCTAAGGTCCGAAGCACGCCGGATTTGCATTTTTTCTCCCTTTAAATTCGTCGGAAGGCTCCTCCCAAACTACCTTTTCGAAATATCCGGCCGAATTTTTGTTGACAGCCCTTCCTTCCACAAATAGAATTATGACCGTTTTAGTTTTATTTTGTCCCGACCACTTGACATTCGATTAGCGTTCACTAAACTAACAGCAATTTTGTGATTCCGATTTTGTGTTTCAAGGAGGCGCCATGGATGCACCGTCCTACAACATGACCATCGTTCGAAGCTTCATCTTCTGGAGCATTCTCTGGGGGGCGGTCGCCATTCTTGTGGGGATTCTGATCTCCTTCCAGATGGTCATGCCGGAGTTGAATTTCCCTCCCCTTTTCACCTATGGGAGGCTCCGTCCCATTCATACGAATGCGGGGATTTTCGGCTGGGCCATCGGCAGCTTTTTCGCCACCTACTATTACATGGTGCAGCGCCTGTGCCGAAGGCCCATCTGGAGCAACGGCCTCGCCCGGTTCCAGCTCTGGTTTTTCAACGCCACAATTATCGCCGCGGCCGTCACCCTGCTCCTCGGCTATACGACCTCCAAGGAATACCACGAGCTTGAGTGGCCCATCGATATCATGGTCGTGATTCTCTGGGTCGTCTTCACGATCAACATTTTCATGACCGTCGTCAAGCGCCGCGAAGAACAGATGTACGTCTCTCTCTGGTTCATGCTCGCCTCCCTGGTGGGGGTGGCGGTCCTCTATCTCGTCAACGCCGCCGAGGTTCCGGTCTCCCTCTTCAAGTCCTATTCGGCCTATGCCGGGACCAACGACGCCAATGTCCAGTGGTGGTACGGCCACAACGCCGTGGCCATGGTCCTCACCTTCCCGCCTCTGGCCGTCTTTTATTACTTTTTGCCCAAATCAACCGGAGTTCCGATCTACAGCCACCGCTTGTCCATCGTCGCCTTCTGGAGCATCATCTTCATGTATCTCTGGACCGGCGCCCACCATCTGCTCTGGACGCCGGTTCCGGATTGGGTACAGACACTGGCCATGGCCTTCTCGATCATGCTGATCGCCCCCTCCTGGGGATCGGTTGTCAACGGGTACCTTTCCATGAACGGCCAGTGGCACCAAATGCGGGAAAACTACCTGGTCAAGTTCCTGATTTTGGGAATCACCTTCTACGGCCTGCAGACCCTGCAGGGCCCTTCCCAGGCAGTGCGCACTTTTTCCGCCTACATCCATTACACCGACTGGGTGCCCGGCCATGTGCACATGGGGACCCTAGGCTGGGTGTCCCTCGTCCTCTTTGCCGCCATCTACTATCTGGTTCCGCGCATTTACGACCGGCAGCTCTATAGTGTTCCGCTGGCCAACCTGCATTTCTGGCTGGTGCTGATCGGTCAGCTCATCTATTCGATCAGCATGTGGATCGCGGGCCTCCAGCAGGCCGGCATGTGGCATTCCACGGGACCGGACGGCAGTCTCAGCTATTCGTTCATGGAGACACTCATCGAGATGTACCCCTACTGGTGGGCCCGAGCCTTCAGCGGCGTGATCTACCTCCTCGGGATGGTCGCATTTATCTACAACCTGTTCATGACGGTCCGCCGCGGGAAGACCTCCGCCTCGACCCTGCAGAACGCTTGAGGGAGGGTGATGATGATATTCTGGGAAAAGAAACCGGTCGTTTTCCTGCTCCTTGCCGTTGCCGCCATCATGGTCGGAACGTTCGTCACCATGGTCCTCCCCTTTGCCTGGGTGAACACCGAAAAAGACCGTATCGAAAGCGTTAAGCCTTACACGCCTCTGCAGCTCGCGGGGCGGGACATCTACATTCGGGAAGGATGCAACAATTGCCACACCCAGACGGTGCGGCCCCTGGTGGCCGAAGTGCTGCGCTACGGCCCCTATTCCAAATCGGGGGAGTTCGTCTACGACCGTCCCCATCTCTGGGGGTCCCGGCGCACCGGCCCGGATCTCGCCCGGGTCGGTGGCAAATATCCCGACGCCTGGCATGTCCAGCACATGATCAACCCCCGGTCGATGGTGCCGCGCTCCAACATGCCGGCCTATGCCTTTCTGGCGGAGTATGCCATCGACCCCGGCTACACCCGGAAAAAGATGGATGTGCTCGGCTTCCCTTATGGCGAGGAACAGATTCAGGCGCTGTCCGGAAAAACCGACATGGATGCCATCGTGGCCTATCTGCAGAAACTGGGGAGCGACATAGGTTGGCGCGAGGCGGCAAGGACCCGGTTCGCAGGCGAGCTGAAGAACCCCTACCAGGATGATTCATCGATTATTCCCCAGGGGCAGGCGCTTTACACCGAACACTGCGCGGCGTGCCACGGCGAAGACCTCACCGGAGACATCGGGCCCGATATCCACGATATCGACATGTCGGATGCGGACCTGTATGAGATCCTGTTCAACGGGATTCCCGACGGCGGAATGCCGGCCTTTTCACAGCTCGGGCCTGACCGGGTCTGGAAAACGGTCAATTTCGTTAAATATTACAAGAGGCACTGATGGATTCGGCATCGCTGTATTATCTGGGCGTCACCTTCGGTCTCTTCGCCGTCTTCGCGGTCATTGTCGCCCGGACCTACAGCCGCAAACGTAAAAACGCGGCTGAAGAACCCAAGCACAGGATGCTTGATGACGATTGAGGCAATCACAGGGAGGGCCCTTGGCCATGCTTGAAAAGAACGAACCTTCTCTTCCTAATTTGGACGACCCGATTGAAATGCGCGAAAATCCCCCCCCCGCCTATTTCAGCATCCTGTTCTATGGTCTGATCCTCTGGGCGGCTGCCTTTATGGCCTATTTCCTCTTCAGCGGATGGAGCAGCGAAAAGGAGTTCGGGGAGAATATGGCCGCCTTCCAAAAAGAACATACGGCAGTGGCGGCTCCGGAACCTGCGGGTGGCGCCGGCAAAGAACCAATAGCAGCGGCTGCCGTGGCAGGAGTCGAGACGGACAAGGCCCGGGGAAAGGAACTTTTTGCGACCAATTGCGCCGTCTGCCACGGACCGGAGGGGAAAGGCAAGATCGGCCCGGACCTGACCGCCCGGGATTTCAAATACGGGCGGACGATCGAGGCGATTACCGAATCGATCACCAGGGGTCGGCCGGGAGGGATGCCCAACTTCGGCAACCAGCTGTCGTCCGGGGAGATCGCGAGTCTGGCCGGCTTTGTCGAATCCCTGTAATCCTCAGCGCCATCATGGAAAATGCCACACCAGCCGCAAATGAGCCTTCGACAAATCGTAAAACGCATCGGTCCCTGGCGGGTGGCCTGGCAGTGGCTTCTGGTCCTGGCCATTCTCGGCATCCCCTTTATCCGGCCCGGACAGGTTTCCCTTTTCCGCCTCGATATCGACTCCCTCAGCCTGCATCTTTTCGGTCGGGTCTTTCAGATTGAGGAACTCTACCTATTCCTCCTCCTGACCCTGGTTCTGCTCCTCTTTTTCCTGGTTGCGACCCTGGTTCTGGGTCGGGTCTGGTGCGGCTGGGCCTGCCCCCAGACCGTCCTCACCGATCTCGTCGAATGGACCGCCAGGCGGCTGGGTCTCCGTCTGGTTCGAGGCCAGATCCAGGGCCGGTTGGACAAACGTCTGGCCCTGCATTTATTTATGGCCGCGCTCTCCCTGCTGGTCGCCGCCAACCTGACCTGGTACTTCATCCCTCCCCATGAATTTTTCCAGCGGCTCATGGCCGCACGGCTCGGGAGCACCATGGTCCTGGCGATTGCGGTCATCGCGGCAACGGTTTATCTCGATCTCGCCCTGCTTCGCCGCCTGGTCTGCAAGGATTTTTGCCCTTACGGCCGCTTTCAGACCGCACTGGTGGACCGGGGCACCCTGGTTTTGCATTTTACCGAGGATGAGGCGTCCCGCTGCCTGCGCTGCGACGCCTGCGTCCGCGCCTGTCCGACCGGGATTGACATCCGCCGGGGGTACCAGGTGGAATGCATCAATTGCGGCCGCTGTCTCGACGCCTGCCGTCAGGCCCTCGGCCACCAGGGCCGCCCTGGCCTCATTCGATACACCTTCGGGACCGAGGGAAGAGGCCTTCAGTCCCTTTTCAGTCCGCGCCTGGTTCTGGTCGGGACGGCCTTTCTGGTCGTGTCGGCGGGGTTGGTGGTGGCTGCCGTCCAGAGGCCCGAAACGACTCTCGAAGTCGCCCGTCAGGCGGCCCCGCCACGAATCCTGAGCTCCGGGGAACGGGCGATTTTCGTCACCGCTTACATCTCCAACCGCTCCGACCGGGACCTGACTTGCAAACTCACCGCCCGGGACGTGGCGGGAAGTCCTCTCCCCCTGAAGGGATCGACCGACAAACTGCACCTCGGCCCGACGTCCAGGAAAAAGGTTCAATTCGCCCTGGTCATCCCCGGGGACGATTCCCCCGGGACGGCCTTTTTCAGCTTGAAAGGCGGCCAGGGCGACATCCTTGCGGAATCGAGTGTCTCCCTGCCTCCCGGGGAGAAATTTTTAAAACCAGCCGCCGCTCGGGGCGAAACGCGATAGGATAGAAACATGACATGGCTGCATCGCAACTTCTGGCCCCTCTTTCTCGTCGGCATCGGGGTTTTCTTCATCGGCCTTCTCGGCTGGTCTCTCTACCAAAGCGTGATCTACGGCAGTGCTCCCGTTGACAGGAGCAAACCAGCCGGCCTTCAGCAACCGACTCATGGCTGACCTAGGATCTTCCTGCGATCATTGCGCCCTGCCGATTCCTCCCGCCGACCTGGTTGTCGATGAGATCGACGGCATCCCTTGGGAGTTCTGCTGTCACGGCTGTCGAGGAGCCTTTCGGATCATCAACGGCGCCGGCCTGGGAGATTTCTATCAACGCCGCTCCTGGGACGAACCGGGCACCCCCCATGGCAGCTTCAGCGGCGAGGAATCGTTTGATGATGCCTTTCTCTCGCGGTACACCGTCCCCGCCGATCATGGAATGGAAATCACCCTGCTGGTGGAAGGGGTCCGCTGCGCCAGCTGCGTCTGGCTGGTGGAACGCTATCTCCGGGGTCTTCCCGGAATCGCCGAGGCCAGGCTCAATTACGCGACCCACCGGCTGCGGGTTCGTTTCGACCCACGGCAGACCACTCCGTCCCAGCTGTGTCATGCCCTGAACCGGATCGGCTACCCGCCCCGTCCCTGGACCGAAGACGCAACCCAGGCCGCGATGGAAAAGGAACGCCGCGCTCTGCTGATCCGCTTCGGCACCGCCCTGTTCCTCTCCATGCAACTGATGGGTTATTCCCTGGCCTTGTATGCCGGCTACTTCCAGGGCATGGACCCCGAGGCAAAACACCTCCTGCAGCTCCTGGCCGGGGCGGTGGCCACGCCGGTCGTATTTTTCGCCGGCTGGCCCTTTCTCCGGGGCGCCTGGCGCAGCCTGCTCCGTGGCACGGCAGGCATGGACCTGCTGGTCGCCACCGGGGTCCTGGCGGCCTTCGGCGCCAGCCTGCACGGCCTGGCGACCGGCGGTGAAGTTTACTTCGATACCGCAGCCATGATCGTCACCCTGATCCTGTCCGGACGTCTGTTTGAAATGGCCGCCAGGCGGCGGGCCGTCGGCGGTGTCGACCGGCTGCTCCACCTGACGCCGGAGAGCGCCTGGCGACTGGGCGACGGCAAGCCGGTCCGGGTGGCCGCGACGTCCTTAAGCCCCGGTGACCGGATTCTGGTCAAGCCCGGCGAGCGGTTTCCGGTGGACGGCCGGATCGCCGAAGGTGAAACCGAGGTCGATGAAGCGGCGGTCACCGGTGAGCCGCTCCCGGCGGTCCGGGGGCCGGATTCAGCAATCGCCGGAGGCACGCTGAACCTTTCGGCCTCGGTCACCATGGTCGCCGCCTCCGATTCCCGCAACTCCTTCGCGGCGCGCATCGCCCGACTGGTCGAGGATGCCCAGAACCGCAAGGCACCGATCCAGCGGCTGGCCGACCGGATCGCGGCGGTCTTCATTCCCCTGGTGTTGGCCCTCGCCGGGGGCACCTGGCTTTTCTGGAGACTGCATCCCGATCCCGGGGTATCACCGCTTCTGGCCGGAGTGACGGTGCTGGTCATCGCCTGCCCCTGTGCTCTGGGACTGGCCACCCCGACCGCGGTGCTGGTCGCATCGGGTGCCGGGGCGGCCCGGGGGATACTGTTCCGCGGGGGCGACGTTCTGGAAACGGCCGGGAGACTGACGTTGGCGGCCTACGACAAGACCGGAACCCTGACCGAGGGTCGCCCCGAAGTCATTTCCGTCGAGGCCGTCAGCGGGACGGAGGACGATCTGCTGAGGCTGGCTGCCAAGGCCGCCGCCGGGTCCGGCCATCCCCTGGCCGTCGGCATCCTGGCCGCGGCAAAGGGTCGTGGGCTCGCCATCGACCCCCCGGGCGCGGTGCGCGGCTTCCCGGGCTTGGGCCTTGAACGACTGTCAACCACCGGCATCCTCCGCATCGGCAACGCCGACTGGTTCGAATCCCTGGGAATTCATGTCCCGGACCGAACGGCGCCGGGCCATCAGACCGAAGTTCTGGTCGCGACCGACGATAAATTTCGGGGATGCTTGCTCCTTGCCGACCGCCTGCGGCCGGAAGCCGCCTCGGTGATCGAACGTCTTCGGCGCCTCGGCCTGCGGCCGGTGCTCCTCACCGGGGACCGGGAGGATGCCGCGGCAGCCCTGGCCGGTCCAACCGGAATCGATGAGGTTCGCGCCCGGCTGACTCCAGCGGAAAAAACCGCCTGGATCGATGCAGCCCGACAGCGCGGCGAGAGGGTCCTGATGGTGGGAGACGGCATCAACGACGCGCCGGCACTGGCGACGGCCGATGTCGGCTGCGCCATGGCCGGAGGCACCGATATCGCCCTGGAAACCTCGGACCTGGTCCTGACCCGACCGAGCCTGGAAGGGTTGTTCGAAGGAATCGACCTGGCCCGTCGTACCCTCCGGATCATCCGGCAGAACTTGTTCTGGGCCTTCGCCTATAACCTCTGCGCCCTTCCGCTGGCGGCCGCCGGCCTGCTCGAGCCGATTTATGCCGCGGCGGCCATGGCGGCCAGTTCGGTCTGCGTGATCGGCAACTCCCTCCGACTGGCCGCGCGGCCCCGGCGAAATTCACAAATCCTGGCCAGGAAGTCGTCATTGACCCGGATTAAGGTCTCGTAATATGCTCAAATCCACCGTAGTCCTGATTATTCTCTCGCTTTGCGTCGGCGCAGCGGTCTGGCTGGTCTTCATCTGGGCGGTCCGGAGGGGGGAATTCGATGACATGGAGGGACCCAAATACAGGATGCTCGACGATGATCCGGACCGGGAAAAAGAAATCCGCAAACAACCTCATGATCCGTAATTTTAAAGTTGCATCGATCTTGCCGTGGTTGGCCTGGGCCGTTATTTTATTCGCCTGGCCGCCATGTGCGCTCTGTGAGGATATCGTATTTCAGAGCGCCGGCGAAAAGGTTGATCGGGGTGAGCTGAAGTTTCAGGCGGACGCCCTCCAAACCATGACCCCGACCCCTTTTACCCTGACGATCGATGATGGCTCCGGGAAGGCGATCGGCGGCGCCAACGTGTCCTGCCGCCTGACCATGCCGGCCATGGCAATGCCGGAGAACAGACCCCGAGTGTCCTGGAACGGAAACCTCTGCCGTGGCGTGGCGATCTTCACCATGGCCGGGGCCTGGCGCATGTCCTGCCGGGTGGTTTCATCGGCTGGCCCGGAGACGGTTCTGACCTTCGATATCCCCGAGGTCCGCCTCAAATGATTGATCCCCTGGTACCGGCGGCACTGACCACCGGACTCCTCGGCTGGGGGCACTGCCTGGGAATGTGCGGGGGCCTGGTGTCGGCCCTCTCCCTCTCACCCGACGGCCGTCGCGGCGGACTTCTCTTTCATATTTTCTATAACTTGGGCCGGCTGGCCACCTACACGGCGATCGGTTTTGCCGTCGGGTGGATCGGCTCGGCCATCGCCTTTACCGACTCCTTCCGCTTCATCGGCCGGAGCCTCCTGATCGGTTCCGACCTTTTTGTGACCCTCCTCGGGCTTGGCACCGCCGGCCTCTTTTCACGCCTCAACCTGGCCCGCCTCGAGTTCCCCGGACCGATGCAGGCCCTGGCAAATGCCGTCCGGGGCCTGCGGCGGCTCCCTTCGGCCCTGGCCGCCCTGCCCCTCGGCCTGCTCTTCGGACTGCTCCCCTGTGGTTATCTTTATGCCGTGGCGATCACTGCCGCCCAGAGCGCCGACTCTTTTCGCGGCGCCCAGATCATGTTCGCCTTCGGGCTCGGCACCGTTCCGGCCCTGTTCCTGTTCGGCTCGGCCGCGCATTGGCTGGGAATCAAGGTCCGCGCCTGGATGCTGCGCCTGGCCGGCCTGATGGTGGCCCTGATGGGCTTATTCAACCTGTTCCGTCATTTGCGGATGATGGGGATCGGTTGAATTTAGGGTGTCGACAAATCCAATAAATTCACCTCTGGTTTCGGTCGTCATTTCCACCTTCAACCGCTTCCCGGCCCTGATGCAGGCCCTGGAGAGCGTCCGACGGCAGACCCACCGCAATCTGGAAATCATCGTCGTCAACGACGGGTCCGATGATCCTCGCTATTTCGACAAGCGTCCTGACAACGTGGTCTGGATCGACCTTGATCCTAATTCTCGCCGGCACCTCGGTTACCCCTGCCCCGGTTACGTCAAAAACCGGGGGCTGGACGTGTCCCGAGGTGAATACATCGCAATTCTGGATGACGACGATCTATGGTTGCCGGATAAAATCAGTCTGCAACTCGAGGCCATGATCGCCAAGGGGCTCGAGATGTGCTGCACCGAAGGGTATATGGGAGACGGCCCGTATGACCAAAATCGAGATTATCCCGTTTATCACCGGGAATTTTACGGGAATTTCTGTGCCGATTTCTTCTCCGAACGGGGACGGAGATGGACCGGTCAGCTGCCGGAGACGTTCTCCCGGGAGTTGATCGAGGAACACAATTTCGTGATCCATTCATCGGTTCTGATCAAAAGGGAGTTGCTGGATCGCGTCGGCTTCTATCGGGAGTTTCCCCTTGGCGGGGTGCGGGAGGGGGGAGAGTTCCGGGCGGAGGATTGGGACCTCTGGATGCGGTGTGCCGCCTTTGGCGATTTTCTACATCTGAACACGCCGCTGGTCTATTACGATGGACGACTTTCCGAGCGAAAGTTCGGGCGGCGCCTGGTCAGCAAATTGAAGCGAATCTTTCCCGGAAGTGTAACGGGATGATTCCAATTTTCGTCATAAACCTTCGGCGCAGCCCCGAACGAATGGCATCCATGGCCGGACAACTGGCCGAACTGGGGCTCACCTTCGAAAGGGTCGAAGGAATCGACGGGCAGTGCCTGTCTCCGGATCTGGCCTCTCTCTACGATCCGGAAGCGGCCCGCCGCTTTCACGGACGGGAATTGGGACCGGGGGAGATTGCGGTATCCCTGACTCACATCGGCATTTACCGGACAATTCTGGATCGGAAGCTTCCCCGGGCCATTATATTCGAGGACGACCTCATAATCGACCCGAAGTTCCTCGATCTGTTCAAAAACCTGGACAACCTGCCGTCGGATTGGGAACTCGTAAAATTCTGTCATAAATGGGGAAATCAGAAGCGATGGGGGCGACATAAAATCAACCGGATGTTCCAAGCGGTCGGATTCCGGTCTCCCGTGGCTTTCAGCGGCGCCTATCTCATCAACCCGGCCGGCATCGAAAAACTTATGGCCTTTGCCTTCCCAATCCGATTCGCGTCGGACGGCCTGACCGGACGGTTCAAGGATACCGGGGTCAACCTTTACGGCATTGTTCCCCAGTGCATCAGCCAGAACAATTTCCCCTCCCTGGTTAAATTTTCCTGGGATTGACCACCGGGTCGGGCCGGGGGTCTTTTTCTTTTATTTCATTCTTTTCTGACAGAACACCAGCCTCGGAACTTTGCAGCGAGAGGAAAGATTCTGCCGCGAGGAATTTGCTGTCGATCCTACCAGGTGGGGATGTTCTTAGCGATCTCTCAACAGTCGTCCGCCCCGGTAGAGCAGAACGAAGGCGGCCATCTGAACCACGTGGTAGAGATCGTTGTGGTTGAACTGGGGATGAGGCGCGAGCCGTGCCGCCTGAATCACCGCGGCCAGCACCGAAACCAGGATACCGGCGGCGATCCAGGGAGCCGCCGGGCTGCGGAATTGCAGCCAGCACCAGATCTGCAGGCCGAGAATAATGACCAGCGCCGGCGCGTAGTCGTAAATGACATAACGAAATTCGTCGTGCACCGCCATCCAGCCCATAAAGCCCAGCAACTTGACCAGCGCCGCAAGCACCAGCCAGCGCCGTGTTTTCCCTGACACACTGTTCCAGAGCGCCCCGGCCAGGAGGAAGAATCCGGCCAGGCCGACGGCAAAGACGGTCCCTTTCCAGAGAAATACCCTTCCCACCGGCCCGAGGATTTCCTGAAAACCGTGGAAGGTCCCTCCGGCCCAGGCCGCCAGCCCGGTGGCCAGGAAGCCTCTGCCCCAGAGCATGATCGACCGGCACCGGTCGTGATGCCCCTGCCTTAACAGAAGGCCGCCAAGGCAAACAGTTAATAACCCGAGGAGGTAATCGGTGGCCACGGTCATCGGTTCGGTTACGGTCATCATTAATAATCCGAGGAGAAGAGTTTCGCTATGCAAAGCGAAATCGCTTCGGGGAGGGGGGTGGAAGGGAATCGATTCAATTGCGACCGTTGCGCGTGCGTTGCCCGGGAACCCCTCTAATCGAAAAGGTCGTTAAAAAATCGACGCGATCCGGTCGTAGGATTTGCGTAACCGGCGGCAGGTGGTGAGAAAAATATTTTTCAGGAATTTCAGCGCCAGGGGCGGATGTTCGTTGATCAGCCTCTCGAAGTCGCTGCTGTCCAACACCACCAGATCAACTTCCTCCAGAACCTCGGCGGTCACTGACCGCTCATTTTCGGTGAGCAGGCAAAGTTCGCCGACCACCGATCCAGGACCGTAGGTTCCGACGATGACGTGGTGCTCCTCGAACTCGGTCTTCTTCTTGATTCCCAGCCGCCCCGAAACGATAAAGGCGGCGTAATTGTCCAGGTCCCCTTCTTCCCAAAGGACTGTACCAACAGCGACGGTGCGGCGCTCGCAGAAACGGAGAAAGTCGAGGACCTCTTCCTCGGAAAGGGTCCTGAAAAATCGGAAGCGTTCTCTCATGACCTGAACCAGGGACTCCATCTCGATCCTCTTCTCCTTCCGCGATCGGGAACAATCCGGTCCGGCGACTTTTTCCGGATGACGATTTCGAGACCGTTACTCTTCCATACAACAGCAATCAGGCAGTGTCAAATCCAAAACCGTGGACCGGCTGTCAACTTTGAAAATTTTTCTCTTCGGGGTATTGTTCTCCCATAATTTCAACATTTTGCCGACCGTCCGTTCAATTTAATCCGGTACCGGCCCTTCGGTAAATGCCGTGGGCCGGTTTCCGCTGGACATTCGACCCGGCATGGTATAAAGAGTCTACCATCCTTTCCGGAACTGGAGCGGACCGAACTTCCAAATCGGCCGATCTCGACCGGCCAGAGCACCCCGATCCTCATGATCCTGCTGCACAATTCAATCTTTCTGCTGCTCCTGATCATCATCCTCGGTGAACTGCTGGGCAAGGTCCGGATCGGGACCCTGTCCCTCGGTCCTTCCGCCATTATTTTCGTCGCCCTTGCCTTCGGTCATTTCGGCCTGACCCTTCCGGAAGGAGTGCAGACCATCGGCCTGGCCATGTTCATCTATGCCATCGGCCTGCAGGCCGGTCCCGGGTTCGTCAGCTCCTTTCGCAGTCACGGCCTGGCGATGGCCGTAGCGGTGCTGGTCATGGCCGGAGTTGGAATCCTTGTCTCATGGGCCTGTTGCCAGTTCTTCGGTTTCGACGTCGGAACCGGCGCGGGTCTCTTGGCCGGGGGAATGACCAGCACTCCTTCTTTGGCGGCGGCCGTGGAAATCCTCGGTCATGCCAAGGCTCCCGCAGCCTACGGCGTCACCTACGGATTCGGCGTGATCGGCGTCGCTCTCGCCGTCAAACTTCTCCCCCGGCTCCTGAACATCGACGTGCGGGCTGAAGAAATGGGGCTCGAACGGGAGTTGGCCGAAACCAACCCGCCGATCACTTTCCACCATATCGAGGCCAGCAACCCCAACCTCTTCGGCAAAAAGATCGCCGAAATCCATCTCAAGAACCTTGCTCCGGTGACGATTACCCGCCTTCTGCGGAAAGGGGCCGGAGAGCCGGTATTGGTCGGGGCGGATACGGTTTTGCAGGAAGGGGACCGGTTGCGGGTGGTCGGCAGGCCGGCCGACCTGGAAAAAGTGGAACTCTATATCGGCAGGCCCGTTGCCGGGGAGATCGCCTTTGACCGGGTTTTGGCCAAAAAAAGCATCGTCGTCTCTAAACGGCGTTTCGCAGGAACCACCCTCGGCTATTTCAATTTCCGGGAGGCCTTCAACGTGCAGGTGGCCCGCATCAGCCGTAGCGGCATCGACCTGCCGGCCGACGCCAACACACGCCTGCACCTTGGAGACATCCTTCACGCCGTCGGCGACGAACGGTCGCTGCACAACATCACCCGCATGCTCGGGAACGACGTCAAGGCGACCTACGCCATCAGCCTGCTGCCGATCCTGGTCGGACTGCTGTTCGGTTTTCTGCTCGGGCAGATCGAGCTTCCCTTGCCGTTCATCGGTCCTTTCCGCCTCGGAACCACCGGCGGTACGCTCCTTGCCGGCCTGGCCCTGGGGGCAAGTTATAAAACTGGCCCGGTGATATGGGATGTCCCTACGGCCGGCAACCAGCTGATTCGCGACCTCGGCCTGGCTCTCTTCATGGCCGCCGTGGGAACCTCCGCCGGGGTCTCTAT
>Ga0210123_1001043_pt1 | contig 15034 bp, 14 predicted proteins | sample Muzzi_PWB_D2_FD_185535 | JGI IMG/M metagenome (GOLD analysis project Ga0210123, IMG submission 185535) | Wetland microbial communities from San Francisco Bay, California, USA, that impact long-term carbon sequestration - Muzzi_PWB_D2 (SPAdes) | ecosystem: Environmental > Aquatic > Marine >... | reverse complement strand
GTTCGATGCCGAAGGCGGCTACCGGTTTGACGCCCTTGAATCTGGTCGGTCAAACAGCGATGACCTCTTCGTCTGCCTGATGTTCTCCGGAGGAGGTACCCGGGCCGCCGCCCTGTCATACGGCATACTGAATGAGCTAAGGCACACACGCATCAAAGTAAACGGAGAAGAGAAAACGTTGCTGGACGAAGTGGACTGTATCTCTTCGGTTTCCGGCGGGTCATTTACGGCCGCATACTACGGCCTTTTTCGGGACCGGCTGTTCAAGGATTTTCAAACCGATTTCCTGGAGCGGAATATTCAGGGCGCCCTGGCAGCCCGGCTCTTCAATCCCTACCACTTGATCCGGGTGTTGTCGCCCACCTTCGGCAGAATCGACCTGGCAGCGGAAATGTACGATAAAAAGATCTTCCATGCGGCCACATTTGCCGAACTCGAACGGCAAGGACGCCCTTTCATCATTTTGAACGCCACCAATCTGGGGCCGGGCCGGCGCTTCGACTTTACCCAACAGCATTTTGATGCCATCGGCTCCCGTCTGGACGAGTATCATGTTGCCAGGGCCGTGGCCGCCTCGTCGGCCTTTCCCTTTCTATTGAGCCCCGTGAGCCTGAAAAACTGGCCGCTGGCCAAAGAATACCAGACACCAGGATGGTACCGGCATGCGCTCGATGCCAAGGATTGGACCAGCCGCCGTTACAACGCCGCCAGCAACCTGGCATATTATTTTGAAAAGGGACACCGCTTTATTCACCTGATGGACGGCGGTTTGGTGGACAATATCGGGGCCCAGGCCGTTCTGGACGCCTACGACCGAGGATTCATTCGGCAATTGGTTAACCTGGGAGCGATCAAACGGCTGGTCCTCATCGTGGTCAATGCACGTACGGAGGATGAAGACAAACTCAGCGCCAAAAAGACGCCGCCCGGCATCATCACGGTGGCCGGCAAAACCGCTACAGTGGCCATGGACAATTACAGTTTTGAAACAATGGAACGCCTGCGTTCCATCCTCTATGAGCGGGTGCAGAACCAGAATAACCTGGCAGAGTGCCAAAAGCGGATCAAGGAGACATGCGGCAACCCAAGTGCAGTCACCGCCTTCAGAAGAGAAATCGATCCCTATGTGGTGGAGATCAACTTCAAGGCCGCAGACCAGATCCCGGGGGAAGATCCGCGCTACTATCTCAACCTGCCCACCACCTTCAAGTTGAAAAAAGAGCAGGTCGCAAAGCTCATCACCATTGGTCCCAAGCTGCTGCGGGCATCGCCCATGTATCAATGTCTGCTTGAGGTGCTGGAGGCCGAAAGCACCGGAGCGCCGCGCCCGGCGAATTGCCCGGTGGGGGCCGGTATTGTGGGCCCATAACCCTGATTAAATCAGGGGCGCACCCCCAGGGATTTGATGTAGGCGATGATCTTCCAGCGTTCCGCCACGGCGATGGTGCTCGCCAGGGCGGGTTGGCGACCGCCGGGAAGCCCGTAGCTGATTTCGTGAAAGAGTTGGCCCACAGGCATGGATTGCACCTTGGCGCTGCGCAGATCGCCGGGCAGCGGGGCAAAGCTCTGGCCCACGGTGGCCTGGCCGTCATGGTGCTTGCCGTGGCACTGGATGCAGTAATATCCGTACCCGGTTTGTCCGGCGGCGACGATCTCGGTTTGGCGCATATCGAAGGGCGCTTGCAATGTGGCCGGATCGGTCCGGTGATAGAAAATTTCTCCACCGTTCAAGGGTACGGCGTTGGCGTCCATCAGCGGGATGGGGGCTTCATGGGGCTTGACCGCCGGTGTTTCCCACATGCGGCCGACTTGCAGATTTTCATCGTAGAGCGTAATCAGGCCCCAAACGGCTAATCCAATCACCGTCGCAATCAGCCCCACACTCAGAATTCGCAGCATTTACTCCCCCTTGTCCCCGCGCACATGCTGTTGATGGGGCAGCAGTTGGTATTTGGCATAGGGCGACTGGGCCGGCACATCCTGGACCGAACGATAGTCCCAGGTCGGCTGCCCCATATCCGATACCACATAGAAAGCCATGAACCCTTTGAAGAGAATGATGAAAAGCATCACCGCGATCCATACAAACGTCCGGGTCAGGGATTCATGGGTGTATGTGTCCGCCATCTTCTGATTTCTTTCTTTCATTGGTCGTCACAGATCCGGGCGCATGGTCCCGGAGCGTAAAATTATATTCTAACCCCCAACAGCCCGTGCATCAGGATATAAAAAAAACCCCATATCACGGCCCCGGCGATAAGCAGCATCATCACCAGGGGATAAGGCGCATTACGGTCTTCGATACCGTCTGCAAAGCGACCGAGGATCTTGGTTTTGCGCTCCTCGGCATCTTTGGTATGCAAATGCGCATAAGCCAGGCCCACTCCGAACACCACCATAAAAATCAAGGTTGGAAAGAGATAGGCCATGACATGCTGAAAATTGAGGAGCTCGAAATATCTCATGATCACACCTTGCTAAAATAGAGGGCATACAGCAGCACCGCGGCACTCATGGAGAGCCCGGCCAATGCCAGGAAAAAGAGCCCGTACATCTCCCAGCGGTGAAAACGGCTCACCTTCAGCGGCCCGTCATTGGATACATCCCGCAACGGCAGAAACCGGGCCCGCTGCTGATCTTTGAACTGCCCGTTCTTCAACGCCCAGAAAAATACCAGCAGGCTTAGGGTAAGACCAATGGTGATGTATGCAATAAAATACGGATAATACATGGTTTAAATTGTCATTTTTCGGGGCGCTCGTAAGCCGCATCGATACCCCGGGGTTCGGTGTTGGCATCGCTGTCATTGATAAAATTCACGGCCACGTAATTGCCCACGTCCCAGATCTTTTCCGACTCCAGTTCGCGTTTGAAGTAGGGCATGGCCGTGCCGGTAATACCGTTCATGATCTGATAGTAGAGAATACCGCCGCTGATCTCGCGCCCCTTGAGCACGGTAAAATTCAATGGTGGCGGATAGATCCACGGTTGCGCCGGCCCCATGCCGTCACCCACCGGACCGTGGCAACCGATGCAGAAATCCTGATAAATCTTATGGCCCCGGGCCAGACCGGCTTCGGTGGTGGGATAGGGATTGGGAATGTCCCGCCACCCCTGGGGAATATGGGTGCTCAGCCACTCGACATTGGCATCCGGGCCGGCCTCATAAGCCTTGATAGCCTCGGCCTTCCAATGTTTCTGCCGCTCCACGCGCTCGTCGGCATCCTTCAGCCCCAGGCTCTGAACATAGGCCGTCAAGCGATGAATGCGATCGTCACCCAGCCATTTCCAGGCCGGCATGATGGAAAGCGGCCGCGTATAACGCGGGTTCATAAAGTGGGCGATGTGCCAATCATCCGGGTGTTCGCCGCCATCCTGGGAAATATCCGGCCCGGTACGCTGGGATCCCAGCAAAATGGGATAATCGGCCACATAATCGCCGGCCTGGGCGATGCGCTCGGCCCCCAGGCCCCAATCGACGGAGCGAATGGACTGACTGTGGCAATAAACGCACCCATTGGACAAATAGATCCTGCGTCCGGCGGCTTCCATATCGCTGCGCTGGCGGAATATTTCCGATGGTTTGGTCTGGCTGGTGTGGGCGTAGGGCAGAACCACCACCACGAACACGATGGTGGCCAATATCAAAAGGCTGCCGACCACAACGGCAAGGGGGGTCATCTTCATGCCGTCTCTCCTGCCTTGGAAAACAATGAACGGGTAATATTGTAAAAGCCAAGCAGGGCCGAGCTGAAGATCATCAGCCCCAGTCCGGCGCGCACCACATAGTAGACATGAATCTCCGGCAGCACGCGGTAGACGGTCTCGCCGTTGAGCCAGGCGTTGCCCTGTAACAATCCTGCGATGGTCAGCACAATGGTAAAGCCCACCATACCGATGAGAACCATCCAGTATTGAAAATCAGCCAGCAGGGGGCTGAACAGCGGCCGGCCGGAAATTCTGGGCACCACGTAATAAATGCCGCCCAGCGCAATCATACCGGCAAAACCCAGCACGCCGATGTGGGCATGGGCTACCACCCAGTTGTTAAAGTGGGTGACGCGTTGCACATCAGGCAAGGACATCATGGAGCCTTGAATGCTGACGAAAAAATACATGATGGTGCCGGTGAAGACGAATTTGGCGCCGATATCGGCATGAATCTCACCCAGTTTCCCCTTGGACGTGTACCAGATGTTGATCAGGAATGCCATTACCGGGATGACCATGGCAATGCTGTCCACGATGGCCACCACTTTCAGCCAGGTGGGCACAGGTACCTGCAACAGGTGATGGGTGCCGATGTGGGTGTACACCACGAGAAGCGCCCAGAATCCCAATAGGGAAAGTGCATGGCTGTAAAGCGGATTGCGGGTCGCCCGTGGGATGACATAATAGGCCACTGCCGCCGAAAGCGGGGTCAGCAGCAAGCCGAACACGTTGTGGCCGTAAAACCACAGCAGGATCGCATCGGGAATCCCCACCAAGGCGCCGCTGTCGGGTCGCCAGATCACGTTACCCAGGGAATAGGTGCAGGCGGTGAGCAAGGTGGCAGCCAGCGCATACCAGACCGACACATAGAGCACCGGCTCCTTGCGCCGTTTTACCGTCATGATGAAATTGAAAAAGATGAGGGCAAACGCACCAACCACGGCGATATCAATGGGCCAGATCAACTCCGCGTACTCACGGCCCTGGGTCATGCCCATGGCCAGGCTGGCCACGGTGGAAATTAGCGCGATGTTCCAGGCAATTACCGTGAAAATCCCCAGTTTTTCACTGAACAAACGGGTACGCAGCAGGCGCGGAATAAAATAGAAGGCCGCGCCCAGTAAACCGGGCGTCACGAAACCGAACAGCACCAGGTTGATGTGCGTGGGCCGCACCCGGCCGAAGACGATGCCGCCCATGTTCTCGGTCAAATCCGGCGCCACCAATTCCGTGGCCCCCAACAGGCCGTAAAACGTCGCCACCATCATCCAGAAGGCCGAGGTCAAACAGAATCCTTTGGCCGTTGCGTTAGTGACTTGGGTCTCTTGGATATCAGCTTCCAATACGGTTCATTCTCCCAAATGAAGTTGGATATAAAATATGAGACTTGGTCAGAATTTCATTATCCAAAATTAAATCGATAGAATACCTTCACTTAAAACTTTAAACTTTAAACTTTAAACTTTTTTAACTATGACATGCCAACCAACAGTCCAGGTTGACCTTCTTTTCCCGGTGACACTTCACACAAAACCCCATCTTGAACCGCATGTTTTTGAGTCGATCCATCTTTTGGACCTGGCCATGGCAGCTCTCGCAGGCGATCTCCTTCTTAATGTGCCGCTGATGGTTGAACAGCACGTGTTCGGGCAAATAGTAGACCTTGCGCCAGGGGGTGGGGGTTTGGGTGTTGAAGTAGTTGTGCTCCTTTTTTATCTCTGGATGATTGGCGATGATATATTTATGGCAGAAAAGGCATTTTTCCACCGGCGGCAATCCGGGATGAATGGAACGCTCCACATAGGGATGGCAAAAACGGCAATTGATGGCCTTATGTCCGGCGTGCAATCGGTGGCTGAACGCAATGGGCTGGGCCGGCCCGATGTTGGTGGCCGGCGGAATATAGAAATAGTAGAGGAAGCCAAGCGCCAGCAGCACACACAACGATATCCAGACAAAGGGTCCCCGGTTGGCCCAGATCGACACCATGGTGTCCCCGAAAGCGGTAAAGAAACGCATGGGCCGTCCCCGGGTACCGATCAATATCAATATCACCAGCAGGGTGAGCAGCGAAAAGGTGGTGATGAGTATCTCCATCAATGCTCCTCCCCTGCCCGCTGGTGAAGCAGTTCGGGAAACTGCCTTAGATAATATTTCAGCGCCAGGGCCAGCAATCCCAGGAAGCCCAGCCCCACCCCCAGATCGATCCAACTCAGGGGCAACACTTCCGAATGGGGGTAAAATGCCGGGACGATCAATAAGAAGTGCTCCAACCACATCCCGATGATGACCAGACCGCAGATCACTATCATGGCGGCCGGCAGGGTTTTGATTTTCTTATTGATCAGGATCAGAAACGGCCCGATGAAACAAACGCCGAATACCGTCCAGGCCAATGCGCGCCATGGCGTGGCCATGGTGCGTTCGATGATGTAAGCCGTCTCCTCGGGAATATTGCCATACCAGATGACCACGAACTGGGCGTAAAAAAAATCCGCCCACACCAGGCAGAAGGCAAAGAAGAGTTTGCCGATATCATGAAATTGAGACGATTTGAGCCGATACCCGTTATGGGGGCTCAGATGCAGGATGGCCGCAAAGATGATCAGGCCCCCGAAGCCCACATAGACCGCTTTTACAAAGGAGTAGGCGCCAAACAAGGTAGAATACCAGTGGGGATCGGCGGCCATGACCAGGTCGTATCCCAGCAACGAGAGCACGACAGCGAAGGTCAACATGTACAATATGCCGAACCTGGTCATTCTGGACTTGAAGCGGGCCTCATCCGGCGGGTTGGCCTGCCAGCGCTGCAGCATACGCGAGGCCCTTTTTCCACTGGCGCCGCGCGCTTTGAGCTTGAAATAAAGGGCATGGTAAAGATAGGCGAAGCCGAAGCCGTACAACAGCAACAAACCTGCGGCATCCCGCGAGAGCATAAACGGCAGGTTCAGCCAGACCTCCTTGCCGTGCAACTCATGGTGCAGCCAGGGAAAGACATTCCCCTGCCCGGCAAATAAGATCAGGAAGAGGAGGAACGAGACCGGGAAAAATGCCGTAAACGCTTCAGCCAGGTCGGACAAGGGACCGCTCCAGCGCGCATGGACGGTATTCATCAGGGTGGAGAAAAGCACCGCACCATGTGCGATGGCGGTAAAGAGCAACAGGTTGATCAAGTATGACTGCCATGCCCGGGCGGTTGCACCGGCGGTGATCTGCAGGACGAACACGGCGATCCCTGCCACTGCCAAGATGGCCGGCAGCAACGTCATCCAATTGGATGGGGTTCGAGCTGTTGAATTGATGTTTTCCGTCATCGACTTGGTTCCAAAATCAATATTTTCAGGTTGCCGGTCCGGCGGCACCCAGCACTTTTATTTCCGCACCCCGGGTTTTAAAAAAATCGGACAGCCGGCCCTCCTCTTCGGGAACGCAACTGGCCAGCACGCCAAAGCGATCGCCGCTGAACGCCGGATTATATCCCGGTGCGACCTTGAAGCGCGGCAGACGGGCCTGGGAAATCAACCCCAGCACATTGCCGAACACCGCAAACAGGATGGTAAATTCAAAACCCACGATGACAAACGGGACCAGCGCCACAACGGGCTTGCCGCCCACAATCAGGTTCCACTGCACGGCGGTGAAAGCCGCCAGCAAAAATCCGGCAAAAAATCCGATAATTCCGCCGGCCAGCGTGAACCAGCCCACTTTGCTTTTGGGCAACTGCAGGGCGTCGGCAATCACATGGCTGGGGATGGGGCTGTGCACCCTTTCCACAGCATATGCTGTATCCCGTAGCCCGCGAATGGCCTCAGCGGTCTGGTCTTCGCTGCCGAAAATGCCCATTATGGAGGTGCGCTGATTAGTCATGGGCCACTCCTGTGTGCACGGTCTCCTTCATCTCTGTCATGGAGACCGACGGCAAATGCTTCACGAACAAGATAAACAGGAAGAAAAAGAGGCAGAAACTGCCGATTAAAATGCCGTACTCCACCAAGCTGGGACGGTAGAGGCCCCAGGCGTAAGGCAGAAAGTCGTGGGCCACGCTGCCGATGATGATCACGAAGCGCTCGAACCACATGCCCACATTGACCAGCAGGCAGATGATCAACAGCGAGGAGATCCGTGTGCGCACCTTTTTGAACAGGAACAACAACGGGAAAAGCGTGTTGCAGCTCACCATGATCCAGTACTCCAGCGCGTAATCACCGAAAGCCCGCCACCAGAATGTCTCCATCTCGACGATGTTATGGCTGTACCAGGCGATAAAGACTTCCGTGCTGTAGGCGAACATAACGATCAAGCCGGTAAAGACGATGGTTTTGGCCACGCTCTCCAGCACCTTGATGGTGATGATCTCTTCCAGCCGGAATATTTTGCGCAGGGGAATCATCAGGGTCACCACCATGGCCAGTCCGCTGTGGATGGCGCCGGCCACAAAATAGGGCGCAAAGATGGTGGTGTGCCAACCGGGTACCACGCCCAGGGCAAAGTCCCAGGAGACCACGCTGTGCACCGAAATCACCAGCGGGGTGGCCAGGGCGGCGAAGAAGAGATAACCGCGCGCATAGTGGCGCCATTGTTCGAATTCGCCGGTCCAGCCCAGGGCAAGCACCGTGAAGATCTTCTTGCGCACGCCCTCGGCGCGATCACGAATGATGGCCAGGTCCGGCAGCATGCCGGTGTACCAGAAGAGCGAACTCACCGTTAGGTAAGTGCTGATGGCCACCACGTCGAACATGAGCGGCGACTGAAAATTGGGCCACAAAAACCGCTGGTTGGGTACAGGCAGCATGTAGTAGACCATCCACACGCGGCCCAGATGGATAAAAGGAAAGAGTCCGGCGGTGCAAACAGCAAAGACCGTCATGGTCTCGGCGGCCCGGGCTATTGGGTTGCGCCAACCGGCCCGGAAGAGATGCAAAATGGCCGAGATCAAAGTGCCGGAGTGGGCGATACCCACCCAGAAAACGAAGTTGATCAGGTAGGTTCCCCAGTGCACCGGGTTGTTCTGTCCGCCCACGCCGATGCCCACGAGAATCTGGTAGATCCAGCAGCCGGCGCCGAGCAGCACGCCCGAAAAAAGCAGCCCCACCAGCGCCCAATAGCTTTTGGTGCGCGTACGCAGGGTATCGAGGACGGCATGGTCTATTTTTTCATAGGTCAAAGCGGGCATGTCGTAATCTTAAATCCCCCTAAATCGTCTGGATCACCTTCTTCAGGTAGATCACCGCCGGCTTGGTGTTTAAATACCCCATCACCTGGTAGGCCCTGGGATCTGCAATCAGCTTGCGCACCATACTCTCGGTATCCATCAGGTTACCGAAATGGAGGGCGTTGGTCGGGCAGGTCTGCACGCAGGCCGGGGTCACCTCGCCGTCCCGAATGGTGCGCTGCTCGTTCTTGGCGTGGCCGTGGGCGGCCTTGATGCGTTGCACGCAAAAGGAGCATTTTTCCATCACACCCTTGCTGCGCACGGTCACATTGGGGTTAAGCTGCATGTTCAACGGCTCGGGCCACTGCCAATCCAGCCAGTTAAAGCGGCGCACCTTATAAGGGCAGTTCTGGGCGCAGAAGCGCGTACCGATGCAGCGGTTGTAAATCTGGTTGTTGAGCCCCTCCTTGGAATGGTGCGGAGCATAGACCGGGCAGACCGCTTCGCAGGGCGCATTGTCGCAATGCTGGCACATCATGGGCAAATAGATTTGCCGGGTGGCATCGTCAGGGTCCTCGTAGCGTTCGATCCGGATCCAGGCCATTTCGCGACCTTTGATGATCTGCTGCTCGCCCACCATGCCCACATTGTTCTCGGCATAGCAGGCCGCCACGCAGGCGCTGCAGCCGATGCAGCGGTCCAGATCCACCACCATCCCCCACCGGTAGGTTTCGTGATCATGGGAAGGATAGATATCCCTGCCGTGATCGTAACCTTCGGGCAGCGGCAGGGTAAGCGGGAAATCATTCATGGCCAGCCCCTCCTGCTCCGGGCCCTCGGGCTTATCGGCGTCCGCAAGGGGTACGCTCACTGCAATCTTGCGGTCGTACTGGGTCCGGTTGCCGGAGGTAATGGCCAGGGCCTTCCGGAGGCCGATGCTTTCAATTTTTTTCAGGACGGCACTGTAATCAGGCGCACCGGACAAAGGCTCCGTGGCCGATCCCATAAGCACCACCGTATTGACACCCTGGTTGCGTGCATAGCGCCCATATTGGGTATGTCCCTGGCCCAGGGGTATCGCCACGGCGTCCGGGTGCAAGCCCCCTTTTGGGACGGCCAATACCTGGAGCCGGCCATGATCGGTCTCCATGAGAATCTGCTCGCCCGCCGACCAACCGTTGGCCGCCATCATCCGGGGATGGACCCAAGCCACAGTCTGCCAGGCCACCTGGGTGACCGGATCGGGGATTTCGGAAAGCCAGGGGCGGCTGGCGCCCCGTCCATCCAGATGTCGCAGGGAAGACGACAGACAGGCCGTGGGCTGCCCGGCTGGTGCCGTCACCACCTGGGAAAAAAGCTCGGACAAGGTGTCCGCGACCTCAACTGCGATATTTAGCGGGGGTGCGGACATCCCGCCGTCGGCACTGAATCGTCCGCCGCTTTGAAAGGTCTCGACCCAATCCTGGGCAGAGGCAATTGTCCCCTGCCGGGACAGTTGTTGAATCAGGTGGCTGCGGTAGTCGACGGCCGGGCGGCGCTCTTGTGGCAGCAATTGTAAAAAAAGATCGCCCAGGTGCGATGCAGCGGTTATTTTTCCCAATGCCGGCTGCATAGTGGCTTTCATGGCCAGCTTGCTCTCATATACATCCCAGGACTCCAGGGGCAATTGAACCGGAATGATCAGATCCGCAGCGGCGGCGGTTTCATCCATCATATTGGAAAAAGCGACCACGAACGTCTCTTTGCGTGACAAAGCCTCGGCCACGTGGCTGTCGGTCGGCATGCTGTAAAGGGGATTGACATTGTTCAGCAGCAGCAGGTCCAATCCGTCTTGTGCCGCGGTGCGCCAGAAATCCATCAATTGGGAACGCGGCGTGGCGATCTCCACGCGGTGGCGCTGATCAAAATCGTAGAGCGTCAGTTCAGGATCCAAAATGAAGTTCAGCAACGCGGCAGCCAGGTCTGTTGCGGCAGCAGACGCCCCATAGGCGGCTGTGCCCGCCCCCAGGATCAGGGGTTTATGGGCCGTCATGATTTTATGGTTCAGTTGTCCCAATTCGGTCACCGGCAGGTCGGTCAATTCCGCCGCCCTGGCCACCGTGTAAGACCGCGTCAAGCGAAGCAGGGCATTGCGCAGCGGCATCTCGAGATGGTGGCCGCGCCCGCTTTCCAGCACGTTCTGAATCACCATCATCAACACGGCTGCTTCGCTGCCGGGGCGGCAGGCAAACCATTTATCGGCATTGGCGGCCGTCAGGGACTGAACGGCGCTGAGGTGGAAGAAGAGTCCCTTGGACCCGTTTTTCACGGCGTGCATGGCTTTGAACTTGCGGGCGTATTCCACCGGAGAGAGCCAGGTTTCCAGAAAATCAGCGCCGAAACTGACCAGCAGATCGGCCTGATCCATATGCAATGCAGGCAAAACAGGTTTGCCGAACAATTGCTGATGGGCAAATTTAAGGGTTTCGAAACCGAAGGGTTCATAGATCAACGCGGTACCGGCACTGTTTTCGGCCAGCACGGTATTGAACAGGTTCAACAGCGTATCGCCCACCACCTCGCTCAGCATGGCGACACGCCCGTGACCTTTGGAAGCGGCCCGGCCCATGTGCTCTGCAACCAGGGCAGCGGCTTGGTTATAGTCCATGGATTGCCAGCCGCCATCCGTTCTGAGCAGCGGGGTTTTGAGACGATCGGGATTGTAAATTCCTTGCAGTGCGGATTGCCCGCGGGCGCACAATTTTCCCCGGTTGACGGGATGCAGGGGGTTGCCCTCCAGCTTGATCGCCCGGCCTTCCCGGTTTTTGGCCAAAACACCGCACCCAGCGGGGCACTCGCGGCAGGTTGAAGCATACCACGTGGGGTTGCCGGTCACCATATCTTCAGGTGCATGTACCAGCGTATACAGGTGCCGTTCAGGTTCGGAAGAGCAGCCCGCGGCAAAACCAACGCTCCCCATGCCGGTGATCTTCAGAAAAGTTCTTCGATCCATTCACAATGCCCAAAAATTTCAAATTTGCGAATATTCATTGCCCGTGTTCGATTCGCACACCGTACATGGGATGACCGGCATCCATCTACAATGTATCGATGGGGCGTTGCCGAAATCCATGCAGTCGAAACGAAAGAAGAGAGAGTTGGCCTATAAATACATTAAGTCCGCCCGTGTGTCAATTCGCCCTGATGTTGCCAAACCGCCAGCCGGGGCACAGCAGGAGGTTCAAGATTGCAGCGTATAAGCCATCTCAAAAAAGTCTTTTGGCCCAATCTGGGTGTTGGTGCCGGCTTTCAAATCCTCGACATACCACAGCATGCCTGTGGTTTGAAACCCGTCCCCGCCTACATCTTGGACCAAAATCCGTTTTCTGAGATGGCTTATAGTCAGTTTGAGCGGGCTTATTTTCGGCCTTGTCTTCATGTGTCTTAGAGGAAGTTGACCGATTTGTCCATGCTTAATCTGGGTTGATTTTCACCCCAGGTCAGGACAAACCAGCCTGCTCCATCAGCGGTCCCAGTACCGCGAGACTTTCCGATCCCGCCTCCACCGGCGTGTCCACGTAAGGGTACAGTTCCAGGCTGATGTCGTGGCCATACCCCAGCGCCTGCATGGCTTTGAAAACCGCTGGAAAATCTATGGCCCCCTCTCCGGCGATGAGATGACGATGTTCGCGGCTGGGTGCGATGTCTTCGATGTGCATGTGCCCCACCCATTGAAAAAGTTCCTCCAGGGCGGCGGCGGGGTCTTCGCCGGCACAGAAAAAATGGCCGATATCAAAATTGATCCCCACGATATCCGCTTGGGTCTCCTTGACGAAAGGCTTGATCTCCGCCGTGCGCTCCATCAGCAGATCGGGCTCGGGTTCGATGAGCAGTCGGACACCCAACGCTTCCGCTTTGGGAATCACTTCATCCAGGCCCTGGTGAAACAGGGACAGCGCCTCTTTGCGGGTCATGCCCTTCTCCATGGGGCCTCCCGGTGGCACGGAAATGTTGGCGCATCCGATAAGCTTGGCGATCTCCAGGCAGGCCAGGGTGTGTGCCACTCGAATCCCGCGCCGCGCCGGATCGGGCTCGATCCAGGACGGCAGATAGGTGTCGCCCACCGCAAAGAGCGTAAAACTGTTCAAATTGGTGGGTTTGAGCCCGTTGCGTTCCAGCGCCGCTTTCACCTCATCGAGTTTTCCTGCGTCGTATTCCGGCGGATAGAGGTGGGGCTGATCGCACATGATCTCCACCCCCCTGAATCCGATCTTGGCGATCATGTCAAAAGCGTCCAGCAAAGCATGCTTTACAAATGCGTTGGTGCTGTATCCCAAAACCATATTCATGGTCCTTTCATCGGTCGATGGATGACGCCCCCGGGGCGCTCATCCCGCCGTATCGAGCTTGGCGTTGATTTGTGACTCGAGCCGGTCCAAAGCCGTCAATTGATCCTGAAAATTCAACGGCGGATGCGGCCCCACCGGTTTTTTGAAAAAGAAACCCAGTTCGGCGATGGGACCGCCCATGCCCACATGATGCAAGGCCGCCACCCAGCGCGCCATATCGATGGCCATGGGTGCCGCCAGAATGGAATCTCGTCCCTGCAAATTTAGACGCAGGCTCATGGGCATGCCGAGAAAACCGCTGAAATCGATAACGTCCCAGGCCTCTTTGGCATCTCCCCGGGGCGGGTAGTAATCGATATGCACTTTGTGGGTGGATTGGCCGAATTGTTCTCCCACTTGATAGCCGAGAATATCGTCCAGCAAGGTGGTTTTGTTTTGCAATTTCCCGCAGGCCCTGTCCGGGTCCATCAGGTTTTTGCCATCCTCATTACCCAAAATGTTGAGACTGTACCAGCCATCGATGGTCAATGCGCGGGCTTTAAAGGCCGATGCCAGAACCACTTTGAGATAGGTCTGCCCGGTCTTGCCGTCGCGTCCGGCCAGGGGTAGTCCCCGGCGCTGCGCTTCATCGCAAATGGCCGGCAATTCAATGGTGTTGGGTGTGAAATTCACCACCGGAATACCCTCAAGCACCGCCGCGATGGCATAGGCCAGATCCGGCGGTCCCTGCACGTCTTCGCTCATCATGGCATCCAAGGAATGCAGCCGGTGGGATTGACTGATATCCCAACAGGCCGGTAACAAATTGATTAACACCGCCCTGGCACGAGGCGTCCGGGCACGAAAAGCCTGCATCTCCTTGCGCAGCGCCGCTACCTGCCTTTCGGTGGTGAGGTCGGCCCCAGGCGCGGGACGGATATCCATCCGGTCCAGGTAGCCGGTTTGCGAACCCCATATCGCTTCGGGCAGGACGCCATGGTATTCCACGGCTTCCGCCATGCTGCGCACGTCCTTATCCCAGCCCACCATTTGAATTTGTTCCACCGGCCCCAGGAAGTCGAATTTATCTGCAGTGGTCAAGCCCCCCAGCTTCTGCAGGCCCTGCGCTTCGGGCAAACCCGTGGAGAGGGCAATGGTGGAGGCAATGGCGCCTTTGGCGCCGGCTACCATCAGCAGCAACGAGGCTTGACTGCCATTATCGCTATTGGTCATATTGTTATCACTCAGCAGTAGATAAAACCGTTGTAAAAAGAAATCTTTCCGGCGATGCAAAGGGTCTACGGCAACCCCATCCCGGTACCATAAGCAAAACGGATCGTAGCATAGAAGGATGGCTGGTTTTTGTCAAGAAATGGCCGCCACCACACGCAGTGTGATCACATGCCGCTTGTGGGGCATCATATTAGATGATATTATCATCGACAGGCAAGCATGCCAAAGGCCAAAAGTTTAGATTTAGGCATTTGATATTTTCATCTAATAGGAGTCCGCCATGGCTACACTCTTTGACGCCACCGCCATCAAAAATATGACCTTGCGCAATCGCATCATTCGTTCTGCAACCTGGGAAGGGATGTGCGAAAAAGACGGGCAACCGACCCGCAAGCTGGCTGAATGCTATGCTGCACTGGCCAAAGGCGGTGTGGGCCTGATCATCAGCGGCTATACCTTTGTTCGTCCCAACGGAAAGCAGATGCCTGGGAAAATGGGCATTCACACCGATTCTTTCGCAAAGGCCTTTAACACGCTCACTGAAACCGTACATGCTAACGGCGGGGCCATTGCCATTCAACTGGTACATGCCGGCGGGCAGGCCAACCCGGAAATATCCGGACACCCGGCG
>Ga0210123_1001042_pt1 | contig 15039 bp, 14 predicted proteins | sample Muzzi_PWB_D2_FD_185535 | JGI IMG/M metagenome (GOLD analysis project Ga0210123, IMG submission 185535) | Wetland microbial communities from San Francisco Bay, California, USA, that impact long-term carbon sequestration - Muzzi_PWB_D2 (SPAdes) | ecosystem: Environmental > Aquatic > Marine >... | reverse complement strand
CTCCGGGCGCGGATGACGGTGAGGAAAAGAAGACCTGATCACGATCCCCGAAGGGACCCGGCACCACTCCCTCGCCGAATCCGATCAGACAGCGACCTCGTGCCACCCCTTACCGTGATCAGGCTCAGCGGGAGCGACCGGCGGCCCCTTCTTCGAGGGCGCACCCGACCTGGCGGTCGAGGTGCTCTCGCCCTCCAATCGGCGCGGTGCGCTCGACGCCAAGGCCGAGGAGTACCTCGAAGCCGGAGCTCGGGCGATCTGGATTGTCGACCCGGAGAGGCGAGCGATCACCGTTCACCACCCGGGGGTTGAGCCCCGTCGCCTTGCCGCGGGCGACATGCTGGACGGCGGCGACGTGCTTCCCGGCTTCACGGCGTCCGTCGAGAGCTTTCTCGAATAGGCTGGCGACCCGAAGGCCCGCTCGCGCTGCCGGCGTCTCTGTCACCGCGCCGCCCGGCCCCGGCTCGGGATCGCCTCGGGGTGGCGAGACCTGGCGAGCTCGGGTCGCGCCCGAAGAGAGACGACGGACAGGACGAAGGGGCGCCCGCCGTGGCACCGCGGACGCCCCCGGGTCAGTGTTGGTGACCTCCGGCGCCTTTCGGGGTGAAGACGCCGCTTCGGATCAGGGAACGTTGTCCGGCTTTCCGCCGAGCTCCTGGCGGATCGCTCTCAGGGTCGTCTCGTCGAGGAGGTCCCGCTCGATAGCCTGCTCGATCAGCTTGCGTTCGAGCCGGCGACCCGGATCGGCCAGGAACCGCTTCTCACCGTTCCGGAGCTCGATCGCTCCGTCGTAGATCAGGATGACCTTCGGCAGGCCCTCCGCACCGGACAGGTTTTGGAGCCGGAGGCCGTGGTAGCCGAGGATCGAGGGCACGACGGTCTCGCGCTGGAAGTCCGCGTACGGCTCCGCGGCGGAGAGCGCTTCGTGCAGATCGAGGACCCCCGCCTCGTCCTCGATGGTGAAGGTGGGATTCGGACGCCCGGAGTAGACCAGGACGGTCACCTGGAGGCCCGAACCGGGCTCGGCGGCGTACGCCGCCGACCCGAGGCCGGCGCAGGCCATCAGGACGAGGAGCGCCGCGGCCGGTACGAGTTGAATCAGCGAGGTCACGTGGCTCTCGAGGTTACTGGATGTTCTCATGGCCTTGGCCCTCCGTGCTGCTCGAGCACGAGCAGTAGTAACCGCAGAAATCGGTGTAGTGTCCGCGATCCGCGGTCTCGGGGTTGGTGATCAGGTTCCCCGAGTTGTCGCGGTCCGTCGCCTGGGTTCCGCCCGGCTTGTGGCTCCAGCGGCCGCTCGTGTCCAGCCGGTACCAGTGATAGTCACCGCCCGGCCAGACGACCAGGGCGATCCGGCACTCCTTCTTGGGACACGCCCCGGAGGCCGGTAGCCGTTCGATTCCATCTGCAACGGCCGCCACGTCGACCGCCGGGCAGGTGAGCGCGGTCCAGGGGCTGCCCGCGGCTTGACCCGGCTGGGCGAACGTGTCGGTACGCTTGTTGTTGGCGTAGTTGTAACAGTTGTTGTTCCACTGCACGGTGCCGCCGTCGTTCCAGAACGCCGGCGTGTAGGAGGGCAGGCTACAGCAGGCCCCCACCGCGACGACCAGGAAGGCGACCGCTCCGGCCATGCCCCAGTGTCGTCTGCTCATGGTTCCACCTCCTTGAAGGATTGACTCCCCGAGACCCCCCGGCCGAGACCCGCTCCCGGCGTCGGGCGATCGTTTAGCGATTCAGGAGGTATAACGAAGCGCCCGGCCGATCTTTCTCACCCGGTTTCGAACCACCCCGCTGAGCTGACACCGTCGGGTGCGGGCTGACCTCGTTTCGGCCCACGTCAGTCCCCGAACATCAGCCGCCGGGCTGGCGGCAGCGCAAGCTCGTCGCAATGGAGCGCCACGGTGTGCATGGAACCAGTCGATGCGAGGAGGGGCACGGCCAGAGCCTCTCCGGGGTAGCTTCTTAGTGGTTAGAATTCGAGTTTCGTCGGAATGGAGAATCGATCAACAGTGGGGGGACCGCGAGGAATGACCGAGTATAGGGTCGGTCTGGACGGGATCACGATCAATCGCACGGTGGACCTGCTCCTCGACTTTCCGGAAGAGGACGAGAGGCTGCACCGTAACCGGGCGTTACGTGGCTACTATCACGCCCTCCATCAGCTGGTTTCGGCGGCCGTATTCGCAGGGCGTCTCGTCTTCGATCGCAAGATTGTTCCCGGTTCGATTCGCCAGGACAAGGCGACGGATTTCATGAGGAGTCTGGATTTTGCGGGCAGCGCCAGCGAGCCGTTCATCGTCTTCGACCAGCCACCTGATCCGATTCGGCTGTTGGATGAGCCTTCAGCCACCGAGCGCATCAAGCAAGCTCTGCGGGCTGTCGAGCGGGTTGTGCTCGGGCTCGACGACCGCCTCTGGCATGACTACATCGTCCGAGAGTGCGGAAACTACCTCGGCTCGGACAGCACCTTATTTCGGTCCGACGTGCCGCCCGGGGAGTACCAGTTCGCCAACGGGACACGAGACTTTTTCGTCAATCCGGACACTGAGCAGCGGATTCGCCCCCTTCTCGATGAGATCTCATCCACCGCTGTGGAAAAGTTGGTCCAATGGTGCCGCCCAATCGCTCCGACCGTGGCGCAAGAGGCGCTTCAGGAGCTCTGCAGGCGCTCCGTCTTCGCCCACATCTTGATCGGTGAGAACGTGGCCTCTCACCTGGATCATCAGGTAGAGAGCAGACTACGGAGCGACGATGAGATCGGAGCACCACGGCGAGAGGTGGATGGGTTCTCCGACGTGTGGGCTTGCGACACGAGACAGACGCTGCAGCAGTACATGCCGGTGCGAGAGGGAACGGCGGCGGAAGAGGGTTTCGCTGATTCACGGGCGATCTCGGCCGTGGTCCCCTACGCGCTGGAAATCGTCCTCCGCCACACTTCGATGCTCGATCCCGTACGGAGCCTGATCGACGGGATTGCCCAGGTGCGCGAGATCCCCGAGTTCAACGAGGTGCGAGAGATGCTCTATTCATACCGGAAAACGCGATCCCACGAAGCCGCGAGCGATCTACGCAGGGTCACGGACGAGATCAACAGGATGACCAACCTGAGTGGTCCAGATCGGCTCCGGATCACGGTCTCGACCGACTTACCCATCACGCCGAAGACCTCCTTCGATGTACTGCGCCCGGTGGGGCGCTGGACCGGCACCAAGCTCCCTCGGCAGATGAGGGCGAGATGGGTGGGCCGCTACATTGCCGCAGGCGCCAGGAAGGACGAGACGGAGAAGGCCGTTCTCGAACACCTGGTGAGGATCTTCCCGAACACGTTTCGGTGAGGCTTTCGGTCGATCACTCCTGATGCGCGACTCCCTGTACCAGCCAAGCCCTCCCCCCGGCCAGCCGAGTGGAGGTGCCGCCGCTATGCGGAGCTTTGCATAGTCGAGGCTATGCCGAGTTCCAGACCACACGAGCGTTTTGAGCCTGGGGCTGACGTATTTCGCCTGTCAAGGGTCGCGTATCAGCCGGACCGGTCGTTCACCCCTCAGGAAGATCCAGGCGCCCAGCGAGTACTTCTTTTGGGGATCTCCTCCGAGGAGCAGGAGGATCGGCTCGGGGCACTGGTAGTCTGTGGAGTCGGCGATTTCCTGTATCTGGTCCCTATCTTGAGCACTGGGGATCGCGGCTCCTCCAGGGTGGAAATGCCATTCGCCGAGATAGTACCGACGTTTAGAGAGGGGACGGCGCCACAACTTGCTGAGCAGACCCCTGAGCCCTTTCACGCCACGGTAGAAGCTCGTCGGGCCTGTCCTCGAGTCTGATGGTGGGGGCGTTGCGCGTTCGATGACCGCCCTCCTCAGGGAGCCGGTGTAATAGCCGATCAGAATGCCACCGGTTTCGTCCGGCAGGGCGGCGCGAGCTGCTTGGAGAAGCGCCATGAGCGGGGCCTTTTGGAGCTCGACGTGGAAAGTTCCGCTCGCTGAAGAGAACTCCACCTTCATGAGGGAGGATTGGAGCCGTCGAGTCCTGTCGAATGCCGACGGAGTCCAGCAAACGCCCCTTCGTTGTCGGCACACCGCTCGTACACGGCGAACCGTGGCTCGGCGGGAGGATTTTCGACTGCCTCTGCCAAGAACTTCGAGGCGACTCCGGCCATCATCCAAACATCGTCGATTCGCGCTGGGAAGATGGGGTGCCAGCACCCCACTCCTTCCCGCGGTAGGTTGTCCAGGTCCTTTCCCTTTCGATCATCCCGGATCCAAGGGTCTACCGCCTCCCTGAACGTATCGACGGGAAACGAGCTGCCTCGAGCGGCGAAGCAGTAAAGCCGAGCCGCCTGGAAGCCCAGAGAAAAAGAGATCAGCAGGCACTCTTCTTTCCAGGCGAAGTCTTGAAGTCCCGCCAGAATCTGGTCGCTGGCCGTGCAATCGATCACGAGGTCAGCCGCCTCGCACGTTCCTCTCGTTTCGTCTGAGAGAGGCGGAAACTCCTCGGCGACTCCCTCGACGCGCGCGTGCGGAGAGGCCCTGTTGAGACGCTCGGCGAGCTGCACAGCCTTCTTGCGGCCGAGATCGGAGATGAGCAGGGTATGGCGGGTCAGGTTTCCCGCCTCCAGGCCATCGGGGTCCAAGACCGTGAGGTTCGTCAGGCCGGCCCGGACCAGGATCTCAGCCAGAGCACTTCCGAGAGCGCCCGCGCCGAGGAGGAGCGTCCTTCGTTTCCGGAGATCCTCGGGTAGGTATCCCCGACTTCCGATCTCTTCGCTTGCCCACGACTCGGAGGCCGCCCAGGCGATGGGTTCGTTTCCCGCCAAGAGAGTGCGACGGTCTTGTGCCCACCAGCCCTTTTCGTTCTCACGGAATCCCTTTGGGAATCTCCTGCCGTAAGAGAGCGGGGGGAGCTCGATCGATAACCAGTGCATGCGGACATCGGGCTCACCGATGGTCTCCGGGATCGGGAACCCGATGAGGAAGAGATGAGGGAGACGTGTCTTGTTGACTCCAGGTCCACGGTCTCGGAGCTTGGGCGCCAACCTCTCCAGAACCCGCCAGAGATCGATCCCCTGCTGATCCAAAGCCGTCGCCAATTCGGACCAGGTCGTTGGGGCCTGCCAGGGGTCGAGAGCCACAGTCCGCGGAGCTCGTAACCAGGGTGCGACCGGCGCTTGGCCGCCGTTGTGCTCGATGAAACGGCCCCAGTCTGTTTGCGAGATCAGTCGCCCCTTATCGTCCTCGAACGCTCGGATGACCATGAGCCCATCGTCCTCTGGAAGGCCGACGAGCCTGGCATACCCGGACCCAGTGCCGGTTTCCACCCATCTCCTGAGGGTGGCGTGCGGTTCCGCGAAGGCGACCCGGCCGGCTGATCGCCTTGGGTAGCCGGGTAGCTCGAAGGGGTCTCCGCTCCTGGCCAACTCTCCCCGGGAGGCGAGCTCGATCCAGGCGAGAGTCCGCCGAACGAACCAGTCCAACCGCCGAACGGCATCGCTTGGCTCACGGCTGTAGCCGAGGCGGTGTAGTACGGCTTCGGGTGTTTCGGGACAGATCTTCCCCTCCCTCCAGGGGCGGTCGTCGGCACCGATGCCGTTCCAGAGCTGGTGCTGGAAGGTCTGGGTGATCCCGCCCTCCTTCGAGGGGTAGACGGAGATCGACCCGGCGGGGTAGGAGTCTAAGATCAGGAGGTGCCAGCTCGTGGTCTTGGGGATTGGTCCCGAGGGGTCCACTGCGACCGTCAGGGCCACGGCCAACACCCACTTCCCCTCGCGAGAGTGCCAGAACGGCCCCGCGGGCCCGAGAAACTCGAGCTCTTCGACCTCTTCCAACGCCCTGATTCCCTCCCACAGGGCCTTGGAGGGATCAGGCAAACCGGCCGCCCGAGAGGTTGCTCTCTCCACGGCGTTCAGTGAATCCTGACGCTGCTGCTCCTCCTGCGCTGCTTCCAGACTTGGTGGTCGTCTTGTCAGGGAATTCGGAGCCGAAAAGGTCTCGCCACTTCGCCACGCTGTCGGCCAGGTCCTCATGGGCTACCTCGGGGGGAGGCAGAGCGAAGGCATGTACTTGCCAGGTTCGGTCGAATCGAAGTCGTGCTCGTAGAGCTGAACGCGGCCGAACGGCCGGGCGAACTGGCCGAGGAAGAAGAGGAGGGCGTTCGGGGCGGAGGCGAAGAGGTGGAGGGTGCCGTAGCGTTCCGCGAGCGTCCGAGAGCGGATCAGCCGTTCCAGAGTGTGGGCCAGGTGGAGGGCGTGGGCGCCGCTGCGCACGCTGTGCTGGCCCGGCTCGGGGTAGACGGTTGCATCCAGGATGCGGGAGACCGGGACTGCGGCAGCTCGGAGGTAGTGCTCCACATCATCGATGCAGGGCCGGCTGACGCCGATTGCCACCGCCACGTCGTGGTTGTCCTCCGTTGGCGATCCGGGTGATTCGGAGGGCGCGCCCGGCCGGTCGGATCGCTCGAGCCAGAACGGCCCGTCCGGTATCTCGCCGGCCTCTGGAGCCCATTCGAGGGGCTTGCCCCGGGTACGCTGCCGGACGGTGATTTCCAGCCCGCTCTTGGCTTCGAGCACGAAGCCGGCCGCGAACGCCAGGGTCCAGTGGGTCGCGAAGTCGAGCAGAAGAGGCCGGTCCTCGGCGGCAGCCTTCAGGAGGAAGTCGCGAAGACTCGGGAAAATCCGCTCTCACCAGAGCACCGCGTCCCGTACGAAACGGCCCTCGAAGTACTCGGTCAGATCGAGCACGCGTTCGGCGTCCCGCTCGATGGCCGGACCCCAGCCCTCCATACTCCGGATGCCCAGGTGAAGGGGGCGATCGGTGGGTGCCGGCGTCTCATCAGGGATCGAAGCCGGTGGCACTCTGGGCTCGCCGGGCGAGGAAGAGCTGCTCTCGCCGCCCATTTCGAAGATCCTTCCGTCAGGAGACCGGGAGTAGAGGACCGGCGTTGCCCATTCCAGGGTGGAGTAGTCCTGCTGCAGGATTGCCCGCCGTCCGGCGCCGACCGCGGTCTCCAGGTCGTCGCCGGTGGCGAGGTGCTCGTAGAGAGCGGAGGAGAACGCGATGGTCGCCCGGTCGGAGATCGGAAACTGCATGGCGATCGTCGCCGGGATGCCGGCCATGGTCAGGGCGGGGGCGACCCCCTTGAACGGATCGAGCCCCTTTCGGCGGGGGAGGGCGCCGGCGGTGCAAGCGTTGAGGACGACCAGGCCGAGATAGGGCAGGCCCTTGACGTGGTCGTCGAGCCCGCGCGCGGGTACCGGGTGAGCCCGAAGCGCAGGGCTCTCGAAGATCAGGCAGCCTTCGCCGGTCCGCGGGTCAAACCCGCCGTGGCCCATGAAGTGGAGCACATGGCATCGGTGCTTGCGAAGCGCCGTCCACATCGCCCCCGGCTCGCACCATTCGAGGCGGTGAACCTCGATCAGGGGATTGCGCTCCAAAGCCTCGCAGATCCGCTGCCGCTCCTCCGGCAGGTCGAGGTGCTGGTAGTCCGCCGGGGCGGAGTCCACGAGCAAAACCCGGAGCGGGCCGGTCACGGGAATCGGGTGGATGGGCCGGTCTACGTCGATGTGCCGGACCAGGGAGCCGCTGGGGACGCGTGCCAGGAAGTCGCCCGTCGTGGCCCGGAACAGCAGCTCCCACGGTACCGCGGCGTGGGCGGCGAGATCCGCGTCGCGTGCGCTGAAGACCAGCCGCAGCCGGAGCCCGATCTCCTGCCCGGAGGCGGACCGGCCCTCCGTGTGGTGCAGGAGTTTCTCGAAGGCAGCGCCTCCCGGGCCGGAGAAGAGCGCCTCGAAAAGTCGGGCTCCGATCGCCTCGGCGTCGACGGGAGGCGGAGTCTCACCGTCCTTGGGAGAGGCGGCGAGATGTCGGCTCCGGATCTTGCTTCGAAGCAGGTGAGCCTCGAAGGCGTCGAGAAGCTGATCGAGCTCCGGGCCGGCAAGGGGCGCCTCAAACGGCGCTGCCTCGGCCCCACCATAGGAAGACCCTGTGAGGAGTACAACCTGTTCGCCCCGGGCAAGGGGCCTGAAATCGATGGTCAGCTCGTCGAAGGCCATGGCAGTCGAGGGGGTCTCCGTTTGGACTTGGGCCACTGTACTCCGTTGCTCTCGAACAAGAGTGAATCGGAGCGGCCGCCTCGTCGTGAAATCGTACTATCGGAGGATCATCTTGACGTAGCGTGTTTGATTTGCGATCATTGGGCGGCGACGAACGACCTGGAGACGAGCGATGACGATCAACCAGAAGGAGCTGGCTTCCCGCCTCCGCGCTGCGCGCGAGGCGTCCGGTCTCAGTCAGGAGCAGGTCGCTACCGCCCTCGACCTGTCGCGGTCGTCGATCGCCCAGATTGAGCTGAGCAACCGGGCCGTCTCGAGCCTGGAGCTCGATCGTCTTGCCCGCCTCTACGGCCGTGCCATTCAGGACTTCTTCGCCGAGAGCTTCGAACCGGCGGAGTCCCTCGTCGCGGTCTTCCGGGCCGAGGCCGCGGTGGCCCAGGACGACGCCGTTGCGGAGAACGTGCGTTGGTGCATCGAGCTTGCCCGCGAGCTCGGGAGCCTGGAGGAGAGCCTCGAGGTCGACCGCGGTCGCGTACGGGCTCCCGAGTACCCGGCCGCCAGTTTGCGCTCCAAGTGGCAGGCGGTCCAGCAGGGTGTGCAGGCGGCCGAGGCGGAGCGCAAGCGCCTCGATCTCGGCGACCGGCCTCTAGGCGATGTGGCGGACCTCCTCGAGAGTCAGGGCGTTCGGACGGCGCTTCTAGATCTGCCCCATGACGTCTCCGGCCTCACCCTGATGGAGCCCTCCCTGAGCTTCTTCGTCGTCGCTAACAGGAGCCACGCCGTCACGCGGCGTCGTTTCTCCTGGGTCCACGAGTACGCCCACATCCTCTTCGATCGAAGCCTCCGTGGCACCGTCAGCCGGGCCTCCGAGCGCGACGAGCTCGCCGAGGTCCGGGCGAACGCGTTCGCCGCCGCCTTCTTGTTGCCGGAGGAGGGCGCCCACGCGTTCGTGGACACCATCGGCAAGGGTCGTGGCAGCCGGCAGCGATGGGACGTCTATGACGATAGCGGCGAGCAAGGCGCGATTCCGGCAGAGGGCCGGAGCGAGCCCGGCTCCCAACAGATCCAGCTCTACGACGTGATCGTTCTGGCCCACCGATACCGCGTGAGTCGGTCCATGGCGCTCTACCGGCTCAAGAACGTGAGCCTTCTGAGCCAGTCGGAGCTGGAGTCGCTGCTCGATCAGGAGAGGGATCATGGCCGAAACTTGGAACGTTCCCTCGGCCTGACTCCGGCCGAGCGCGAACCTTCCTCCACCAGCCGGGACTTTCGCACCCGGTTCCTCACCCTTGGGCTCGAAGCCTACCGACGGCAGAAGATCAGCCGCGGCAAGCTCCACGCCCTGGCGGGGTTGGTCGACTGCTCTCCCGATGACCTGGACGAGCTCCTCTGGGCCTCCGGCCTCGGGGATGGCGAAGAGGACGAGGTCCTCCTCCCCGGAGACTGATGGTGGCCGGCGGCGAGGAGAGAAAGGTGGCGATCGACGCCTCGGTTCTGATCAACCTCGCCATCGCCGACCGGCTCGAGCTGCTGGCAGCCCTCGACGCGTACCGGTTCGTCGTTCCGCTCGAAGCCCTTGCGGAGATTCGACGGCCCGAGCAGCGGCGGCGCGTCGACATGGCGCTCGATGCTGGCCATCTCCAGGCGCTGGAGCTGACCGACATCCCGATCCTCAGACGGCGCGCGAGGTTCCTTCGTGAGATGGGGCCGGGTGAGGCCGCCTGCCTCGCTCTGGTGGCTGAGGAAGGCTGGCTGGTCGCGTGTGACGAGAAGGGTGTCTTCCGCAGGACCGCCATCCACCTGCTCGGCGAAGGTCGCCTGCTGAACACCGTCGGCCTGTTCGTTTTGGGAATCCGCCAGGGCTACTGGAAGGTCGCCGACGCGGACCGGGCGAAGGACACGCTCGCCCAGAACAGATACCACATCAAGATCCGGAGCTTCCGAGACGTACTCTGAAGGAGAGCACAATGCAGTCCCTGCCCGTTCACTTCCGTCTCCTCCTCTCCAACATCGAGCCCGACCAGGAGCGGAAGGACCTGGCAGCGAAGCTTCCGAGAGACCTTCGCGACTGGCTCGAGAACCACGATCTGGAGACCAAGTGGCCCCACACTCGGTTGAGTGGCTCCTACAAGCGCTCGACGGCGATTCTCGACATCCACGACATCGACGTCTTGCTCTTCCGGCCGCTCTCGGATCTCGACCGCACTCCGAACGCCGTCGTGCTCGAGGTCAAGACCGTCCTCGCCGACTACCCGGGTGCCACGGTCGAGACCCGGGCCCAGCGGAGATCGGTGCGGCTCCACTTCGTGGATCACGACGTCTTCCTCGACATCGTCCCCTGTGTCGCCGAGGACGGATACCCGGGAGTCCTCAGGGTCCCCGATCGTCCCCAGAAGGAGTGGATCTTCTCTGATTCCCTGGGCTACGCCGATCGCCTGGCCGCGCTCAACAAGAAGCACAGCGGCAAGGTCGTGCCCCTGATCAAGCTGGCCAAGGCGTGGCGCGACGTCCAGATGACCTACCTCCGGCCGAGGAGCTACGTCCTCGAGATCATGATCGTTCAGATGGTCGAGAAGGGGAGGCTCACCCTCAACGGCCGGTCCTGGCCCGAGATCCTCGAGGATCTCCTCGTGCTCTGGGAGGAGGACTACTCTCACCTGCTTGACGAGGAAGACGCCGTGCCGGAGATCGAGGACGAGCACCTCGACACTGAGAATTCCGATCCCTGGGAGCGATCTCAGTTCGAGACCTTCATGCGCCGTGTGGAGGAGGCGAGGAGGGCGGCCGGGCGGGCCAACCGAGCAGAGGAGGACGCCCCGGCGGCGGCCGAGTGGTCCAGGCTCTTCGACGAGCACTGGCCCGACGACGAGGAGGTCGAGGAGCAGGCTCGGGAGGAGGCGGAAGCGCACCAGCCAGGGGTCGCCAGTGTCGGAAGCGCCGGCTTGATTCTCGGCCCAGGGGTCGGCTCCGTCCCGTCGCGGCCGACGCGCTTCCACGGAGGCGGGCGATCGTCTGGGAGACCCCGCGTCCCGCGGACGGACCGTCCTTTGCAGCAGATTGCTCCCATGGCGCGGGCGTTCCCGTTCCCGGGGTTCGCCTGGCGCGCCAACGCCCAGGGAGGCCTGACGTGGACGGGATACCTCCAGCCAACGCCCGAGTCGCCGCTATACGTGGTACGCATCGTCCACAACCCCCAGGAGCAGCCTCGGGTCTATGTAGACAGCCACCGGTTCGACCGAAGCTGTCGACACCTCTACTGGGACGACACCCTGTGCCTCTACTGGCCCCAGCAGTGGTGGTGGACGCCCGGTGAGGCGCTGCCGGAGACGATCGTCGCCTGGGCGGCGCTCTGGCTCTACTTCTACGAGCTCTGGCAAGTCACCGGGGAGTGGCTGGCACCGAGCTCGCCGCATGGAGTCGGAGGGTGATGGGTCCGCGGCGGACGGTGGAGGGCGGCGGCCTCCGGGGACTGCCCTTCAGGGCTCGACGACTTCGAGACCCTCGGGCGCGAGGCGTTCGAAGTGCTTCAGGTTCAGTGTGACGATTCCGTCGGCTCCCGCGCGGAAGGCGGATTCGGCGATCAGGGCGTCGTAGACGGTTCCTCCGGTGATGCCGGGTTGCTGGAAGCTCCGGAGAAGCTCGAACGCGTGCCCCTCTCCCACGTCGGCGATTCGGCTGTTCCCGCGAAGGGTGCGATCGAGGAGATCGAACGCCCTCCCGGGTGAGAGGCTCAGCCTCTTCGGCAGGCGGGTGAGGACGGAGTAGGTCTCGAACAACGCGTGGAGCGGCACGATCACGGGAGGTTGGTCGAGAGCTTCGTCGAGCGCCCGGAGGGAGCGTTGGTGCTCCGGATGCCAAGCTTGGAGCGCAGCGATGAGAACGCTGGTGTCGAACGCGGGTCGCTTCAGGTCCACCGCCGCTCCCGCTCTTCCCGGATTTCTCGCCGAACCCGTTCGACCTCCTCGACGGACAGTGGTGTGACCGGCTCCGTCGGGACGGCGACCGCGACCTTGCCACGCATTTCGGTGCGCATCTCCACGGGCGCAGGGCGGATCTCCACGTGCCCCTCGCGATACAGGATCTCCAAGGGCATCTTGGGTTCGAGACCGGCGGCTTGCCGGATCTCCTTGGGAATGACCAAGCGGCCGGAGGCGTCGATGGTTATTGTGGTGGCAGAGATCATGGTATGGATTCTACCATTCCCGGTGTTCCGTGCTACAGCCGAATGGACCCGACCCGCGGCTGGCCACGCTTCCTCGCTCCTCGACTTCTGGGTGCGGCCCAGAGGCCTCGGCCTGGTGGTCGACCACTCGGGCTTCGTCCTCGCCCGGAACCCGGACACCGTCCGCGGTCCGGACGTGGCCTTCGTCTCCCGGGAGCGGCTGGCGGAGGGAGCGACCGGCGGCGCTGGCCGGTGCGCGGACCACTTCTTCCGGCTCCAAACGCGGTCGACCGTGGGTGGGGTGGGCTCGGGGGTGAGTGGGTATGTCTCGGCCTCAGCCGAAGATCCGGGCGAGGGAGATCCCGAGGCCAGGGAGGACGTCGCCGCCGTCGAGGGTGTTGCCCGGTTCGAGATGGAGCGGCTCGTGCTCCGGTCGATGGACGGTGACCGCCTGGCTCGCCGGGCCGACGAGCCAGACCATCCGGGCGCCCGCTTCCAGGTACTCGGCGACCTTCGCGCCCATCTCCCGCCGGCTGTTCCAGGGGGAGAGCACCTCGATCGCCAGGTCCGGCGCGCCTTCGAAGAACGGCCCCGGGCCTTGGTGCTCGGCGAGCCTCTCCGTCGAGACGAAGGCGACGTCCGGTCCGCGGACGGTGTCCGGCTCCCGGCCGAGGACGAAGCCCGACTCGACGACGATCTCCCCGAGGCCGTGGCTGTAAACCCACTCGCCCAGGGCCGCTGCCAGCCGCCCGGCGACCCTGCCGTGGTCGAGACTCGGCCGCGGCTCCGCCACCACCGAGCCACGGAGGAGCTCGTCCCGGTCACCGCCATCCGGAAGCAGGTAGAACTCCTCGGCCACGAACGAGCCGGGAACGGAGCAGTCGGTGGGCCAGGACGGGTCGTGTGGAGCGTCGGTCGATCGCGTCATGAAGCAAGGGCTATCATAGAGGACCGCCCGAATACCGCCTCCCGAGATCGGGCCGATCGTGCATCAGTCCCCGAACATCAGCCGCCGGACCGTCGGCAGCGGGAGCTCGCCGTAGCGCAGAAGCGCTTCGTGAAAGTCGCCCATTCGGTAGTGCTCGCCCATGCGGCGCCGGTACTCGTTCCGGAGCTGCAGGATCTCGAGCTCGCCGACGATCTCCCGGGCCGGGGGGTGGGGGTTCTGGGAGTCCCGCTGGACTTCGATGAAGGCGTTGGCCCGGCTCATGCCGATGGTCCGGACGTAGGCGTCGACCGCCTGGTCGAAGGTCATCTCGCCCTTGGCCATTTCGAGCTTGGTGAGGATGCGCTGGATCCGCCACATGCGCATCTGGAGCCGGGCCATGGCGGTCTTGAGCGCTTCCATGTGCGGGAGGGTCTCGTAGTAGCCCTCGTCTTCCATCAGTTTTTCGAGGTAGAAGGACCACGCCTGGGAGAGGTAGATGCCACGGTACGCGCGGCGCATGGGGCGCGTCGCGTTCGCCTCGGCGTAAGCGCGCTGGACGTTGTGGCCGATCCACTCGTGGTACGAGATGACGTCGGTCCAGTAGGGGTTGTAGGACTGGAGTCGGCCCCGACGCTCCTCCGGCGTGAGGCCCTCTTCGATCGGCGTGACCACGTAATAGCCGGAGAGGCGGCCGGCGATGGTGGGGCCGTAGTCGGCGCCGCCGAAGGAGAGGATGCGCCGCGCCATGGGCGTGGTGACGCGGGCGCCGTAGTCGAGGTTCTCCGGCAGGGCGAGGACGTGGGCACCCGGCCCCCGGAGCCAGTCGCTCATCAGGTCGACGTACCGCTGGGCCATGGGGAGGACCTCGTCCCAGGGGGGTGCCTCCTCCTTCATCACGTTCCAGGCGGTGGCGAGGTCCCCGGAGGGGTGGATGCGTCGGGCAAGCGAGCGCATCTCCTCCATGGTGCGGGCCTCCTCCTCCCGGGCGAGGGCGAGCATGGCGTCGACTCCCCAGTCGGTCAGCCCTTCGTGGACGAACTGGTAGCGCTCGATCTCCTCCGGTGTCCAGGCGGGGGATCGGTCCGAGCGGGGGAGGAGCTCCTCGGTGAGCCAGGTCTCGAAGGTGTCGACCGCCCGGAGCGCCTCCCGGGCGGCGGTTTCGAGCTCGGCGGCCAGCTCCGGGTCGTCGACGCACGCCCCCGGCTCGCCCAGCACGTAGTCCGCGAGGAGCAGCCGGGCGTAGGAGGCCTGGGAGATGGCGTTCTCGGTCCAGAGGCGCGCCGGGTGGGTGAGGTTCTCGCGGCCGTTGTCGAGCACCTCGGGCAGGCGCCGGAGCTCCTCGACCGCGTCGCGCACCGCCCGGTCCGGCAGCCCGCAGGGGCGGAGGAAGAGCGAGTCGGTCTGGAACAGGGCGAAGTACTGGATCGGCACCAGCCGCCAGAGCCCGAGCTCCTCGATCTCGAACAGGCGGGTCTTCGCGTGGCGCTCCAGGAGGTCGGCGTCGATCTGGTCGTCGAAGCCGAGGGTGCTCCGGTCGATCCCTTCGAGGCGCTCGAGGACGCTCCGGTAGGTGGCCGCCGCCGCGCCGTACTCCTCGGCCGCCATGGTGGGGGTGGCGACCGCCAGGGCCTCGTCGATCAGGCCGGAGAGCTCCGCGGCGGGGTCGGCGGGGTTCGTTGCTCCGTCCGGGGCGTCCGGGGCGTCCGGGGCGGCCGCGGCGGCCGGAACGACGCCGAGGGCGGCGAGCAGAAGCGTGAGGAGGAGCGCCGAGGCTGGGCGTCCGAAGTGTCCGGGGCGAACGAGGTGGGCGAGGCGGCTCATGGCGTGGTCTCCGGGTGGGTCGGCGGAAAGGGGCCGGGGCACGGGGATTCTACCCGGCGGGGCCTCCCATGAGTTGTTCATTTGCAG
>Ga0210123_1001040_pt1 | contig 15054 bp, 14 predicted proteins | sample Muzzi_PWB_D2_FD_185535 | JGI IMG/M metagenome (GOLD analysis project Ga0210123, IMG submission 185535) | Wetland microbial communities from San Francisco Bay, California, USA, that impact long-term carbon sequestration - Muzzi_PWB_D2 (SPAdes) | ecosystem: Environmental > Aquatic > Marine >... | reverse complement strand
GCCGGTCTCCGGCCAAGGCCTCGTCGAGCGCGGGGATCCAGGTCGGGCGCAGGGTGCGTGCCACGAGGCCGAGAGTTTCGAAGGCCACCTCGGCCAGCCCGGGAGCGCTGCCGTCTCGGCAGCGCTCGGCGAAGCGGTCCACCACCTCCTGCGCCGGGAGCGGACGCGGCCCGAGCAGGCGCGCCGCCCAGGCCATGCCCATTCCGGTATGGAACGGCAGCCGGGCCGCGATCGGGAGATCCGGCGGCGGAGGGCCGGCGCCCGACTCGGCGTGGCGGTACCCCGCTCCCTCCTGCACCCAGAGGGCCGTGTAGGGGTCGCCGGCGGATCTCCGGGGGCACGCTCCGCCGGCCCCCTCTTCGAACCGTTCGAACGCCTCCAGCTTGTTGGCCAGCTCGCGCCAGGCCGGGCCGCCGCCGGGCCCGGGGAGCGCGGAGAGCGCCCCGGCCGAGTGGCGGACGAGCTGGAACGCCGCGGTCAAGGGAGCCCGCAGCAGCGCGGTGGCCGCCTCCATCGGCCTCACCCTCCTCCGCTCCGGAGGCTCCGTCCCGGGTCGTCCAGGCGCATGACGTAGAGCGTGGAGGTGACATGGGGCGACACGCCGACCACCGAGTTGTCGGTGAGCCAACCGCGCATCCCGCGGAAACATCCGGTCCCCCCCGTCAGACGCTGGAAGGCACCGAAGCGCAGCGCCTGCTGGCCGGGGGCGTCCGGCAGGCTGGCGTTGAAGCTGCGGCCCTCGCCGCCCTCTGCGGTGACGCTTCCCAACTCGTTGCCGGCACCATCGACGAAGCGGTAGACGTTCCGGCTGCCGAACGGAATGGGTGAGCGGCCGGTCCCCGGCGCCCCGGGATCGAGGATGTTCAGACGCACGCGGGACGTCATCCTGCCCAGGCGTCCGCCGACGTGGAGGGCAGCCGTCGGCGCCTCCGAGGGGTTGACGATCCCCAGCTCGACCGAGCACAGATCCTGCCCGAGATGGAACCCCCGGACCCCTCCGTCCGGCGTCAAGTCGTACTCCGTGGAATCGTCGGGCCCGCGCTTCTGCCCGCGCACCAGCAGATAGGTGGTCCGGGGCTCCGGATCGCTCGGGGACGAGAGGGCGACGGGGGCCGATCCGGAGGTGAGCCGGCCCCGCGGGTCCATCGCCCGGAGCAGGAGATGACCCCGGAAGCCCCGCTCCGGATCGATGGTGCCGCAGTACGTGTAGGTGGCGGCGAGGCCGGCGAACCGACCCCAACCCTCCACCAGGTTGCCGACCGCGGCGACCGGAAGGGCCCCGGAGCCGTCGGCCGGGGGAAAGGTTGCACCGGTGCCGAAACCGCGGAATCCGTCACCGCCGTCGAGGAAGCGGAACTCCCCCTCCTGCATGACGAAGCGCTGCGGCCTGGAGGGATCGAAGGGGATGGCGGGCACCGGCCGGCCGGGGAGCGCACGGTGGCTTTCGGGGATGAACGTCCACCGGGAACGGAACCGGGCCACCGCCGGTCCGGCGGCGTTGGCGGCCCGCACCCTGTCGCTCGCCGGGCACCGGACCGCGATCTGAAACCCGTGCAACGACTCGTCCACCCGGAACCCGGTGCGGCTCCCGGGAGCGGCGCGCCGCCCGGACGAGCCGGCCGGTCCGGCGCTCCCCTCGGGAAGCGAATAGAAGCTGAACACGGCGGCCCGGTCGACGAGCGCCTGGACGACCTCGAACGGGTAGGGCCCCGCGTTGAGGTCGGGAAGCTGCCCGGCGGGCGCTCCTCCGCCCGCTCCTCCGCCGCCGGGCATGGCTCGGGTCTCATTCATGGTGCTCGTCTCCCCGGTGTGCGCAAAACACTCGCGTCCGCCCTCAGCCGACGGAATCGAACCGCGCCTTGCGGAAGCTGTCGCCGAACGGCTTGGCTGTGCCGGCGTCGAAATCGATCTCGAACATCAGCCCGTACATGGAGTAGGCCGGGCTCTCCCCCTTCGGTTCGAGCCACTCGAGGAACATCCAGAATACGTCCTTGTCGAGCACCGGCTCGAGGTCGGGCGACAGCACCTGCCCGACCCACAGGAACTTGAGCTTGTCGAACTGGTAGGCGATCAGCGCCAGCTCCTGGCGTGCCTCGACCCGCGTGGTCAGCCATCCGGTGATGCCGAGATCCTTGCGGTAGAGGTTGAGGGCCAGATCGACCAGGTTCTCGTGCAGGTCCGGTAGCTCGTCCGAGGCGTAGTGGCGCCGCTGGGAGCCGACGACCCGCTGGACGTACTCGCCGTCGTCCTTGGTCTCCCCCTGCTCCCAGGTCATGAACCACTTCGCGGCGTCCGCCTCGACCTCCTCGCCGCTCGCGAACAGGTAGCGCCGGTTGATGCCTTGGTACCGGCCCACGAAGGCTTCCAGACCATCGGTGTTGAACTTGGCCCCTGCTCCCTCTTTCAGGGCTTTGGCCAAGCGGGCCTGGGTAATCCGAACCGCTTCGAGCTCCCCCTGGTTCCGGTGCTCCTCCAGGGTTTCGTAGAGGCCTTCCGCCACGCCGTCGGCACACCGAGCCAGGTCGGCGCGGAGGGTCTTCAGACGCCCGGCCTGACGGTCCATGCGGCGGCCGAGCCGATCGAACGGGTTGCCGAGTTGCACCTGCTCCACGGCATGGAGAATGCCGTCCAGCTTCTCGAGCTTGCGCTTCTCGTACTTGCGGTCCTGCTTCGGCCAGCGCCCGAGGACCTCGTAGGAAACCCGCAGGTACTTGCGGTCCTCGTCGGCAATGCCGTGGGTGCCGGCCACCTCGGACGTCACCCAGGTGGTGAACGCCTCTCCGTCCAGATTGTCGTCGAACAGCTTCTCCTGGCCGACCACGAGCGGCTTCTCTTCGTCCCTCTTGATCGAGACCACGCTGTAGCGAACCAGCTTGACCATGTTGTCGCTGAGGCTCGTCTCCACGGGGCTCCTCCTTCGAACGATCAGATGTTTTCGAGCGCCTGGCGGATGTCGTCCAGCACCCGCACGTGGCGCTTCTCGAGCTCGCGGGGCTGCCGGGGCCAGCGGCGCGACACGACGTAGTCGACCCGCAAGTGCTTCTCGTCTCCGGTCGCCAGCCGTTCGGATCGGGGGAGGTGGCGGTAGCCGTCCGACGCCAGGTACTCCGCGATGCGCCACGAGGCGAACGCCTCTGGGGTCATGCGGTCGGTCACCACCACCGTGCCCGCCCCCCTGGGCATCGTCCGCTCCTCGTCCCGCTTGATCGAGACGATCGTGTAGGCGACCAGCTTGACCATCTCGTCGTCCAGGTCATAGGGCGAGGGCAGGTCGTACTTCTGCCCCAGGCCTCCGACCGACGTCTGGGCGGACATTCCTTCGTCCGGGTCGTGATCACGGGTCATGCGCCCGGCTCCTTCCGCCAACCCGGAACCGGCCGTCCGGATCGACGATCTGCAGTACGTTGAGCATCGACAGAGCGTGGGGAGCGACGCCGATGGCCGAGTTGACGCCGATCAGGCCCACGGCGCCGGCGAGCCGCCCCCGGCCGACCACCACCGGGCCCACGCCCCCGTAGCGCATCGCGGGCTGGCTCGGCAGCGACGGGAAGCGCAACCCGAACGAGCGGCCCAGGGGCACCTCCGCTTCGACCTCGTCGACCTCGTCATGGAGGCCTTCCTCCGCGTGGAAGCGGTACCGGTTGTGAGTGGTGAAGGTATTGGGTCGCTCGGCGGTTCCCGGCGGCGCGAGGATGTCGAGAGAGACGTTCGCCATCAGCTCCGCCGCGACCTGGCCCGTCTCCATGCGGCTACACACGCCCTCTCTGGCCGGAGCGAAGGTACGCAGATCCACCGCCCGCATCTGGGCGGGAGTGATCAGGCTCACCAGGCCGGGCCCCGGAGGCGGCCCGTACTCGGTCCGCACCTCCGGCCCCCGCTTCTCGCCCCGCATGACGACGAACGTGGACCGCGAAGAGACCCCCGGGGCCTGGATCGAATCCGGCGACTCGCCGCGCGCCGCCAGGCGACCTTCGGGATCGACCATCCTGCAGGTCAGGCTGCCCTCGAAGCCGAGGTCGTGAAGCTCGCCGTTGAGCACGAACGTGCCCTCCAGCCCACGCAGCTTGCCCCGTCCCTCGATCACGTCGCCGACGCCTCCGGCGAGCACCACGGGCCGCCCCCCCGTGCTCACCGGCCACGTCCTCCCCACGCCGTACCCCCGGAAGCCGTCGGCCCCGTCGCCGAAGCGCACCTCCACGTCCACCATGGCGAACGCCTGCGATCGCCACGGATCGTACATACGGATCGGAGGCTCGCAGCCCGGCGCCCACGCCAGGTCCTCGGGGCCGAACAGGAAGCACCCGGAGAGCGTGCCCATGGCCTTCCCCACCGTCTGCCGCACCCGCGGACCGCCGGTTCGCGGCGGCATCAGGCAAGCGTCGAAGCCGTGCAGACGGCTGGCCACGTCCAGGCCATAGCCGCCGTCGATACCGAAGTAGTCCCGCCCATCCCCGGTGAGCCACGCCGCCTCCGGGTGGTTCGGGACCGGGACCGCGTAGAGGCTCAGCCAGTGCGCCTGGTCCAGATGGTGCTGAACCACCGGGAACGGGTTCGTCCGGGCGTTGACGTCCGGCAGGTCGGCAGTCACGGCGCCGGGCCTCGCGCTCACGCTCCACCTCCAGTCACCGCGGCGCGGAAACGCCGCTCGGGGTCGTAGAGGCGGGCCACGTACAGATTGGTGATCACGTGCTCGCCCGGGGGAGGCGCGAACACCGAGCCGGCGGTCCCGTAGATCATGCCCTGGACCCCCGAGAAGCACCCCTTGCCACCGACGATCACCCCGAAGTAGCCGAACCGGAGGGCAGGCTGACCGGCGGCGCCGGGGAGCTCCATCTGGATCGACCTCCCTTCCAGGAAGTTGGCCGTGATCGCCCCGACCGCCTTCCCCGACGCGTCGTAGAGCTCGTACTCGCTGACCCCTTCGAACTGGAACGGCATGCGCTCGCCGCCGTTGCGCTCGGTGCGCCGAGCCACCTCGCGGCCGAAGCCGATCTCCTTGCCCACCACGGCCCCCGTCTGCAGGTTGCGAGCGGTCAAGCCCCGAGGGCCGGAAGCGATGACGTCGGCCTCCACCCGTTTCAGCTCCACCGGGATGTTGACCCCTCGCGGCTCCCCCTCCGGCGTGTAGCTCCAGTAGTTCTCCCACTCGTCACCCTGTCCCTTGCGGGCGACCCAGGTGAGGTAGGTGATGTCCGGGCTCGGATCCGGAGCCGATGGGCTGGACGGGAGGGGCTGGTCGGTTCGCAGGCGGTTCTCCGGATCGACGATGCGTACCATGACGTGGCCCTCGAACCCACGCTCGGCGCTCAGCTCCCCGCACAGTGTGAAGTTGCCTTCGAGCCCCTCGAATCGCCCAAAGCTCCTCGTGAAGGTCCCGACCGCCGCCGCTGTGAGCCGGGGCCGGTCCGCTACCCAATACGGGAACGTCCTGCCGGTGCCGAAGCTCTCGAAGCCCCCCTCCCCGCCGCCGAAGAGGAAGGTCCCCCTCTGCATCGCGAAGCGCTGGCTGCGGCTCGGGTCGAAGGTGGTGGGCTCCGGCTCGCGGTCGGGTCGTGCGAACAGGCTCCAGGGGATCATTCGCCAATCGAGCTCGAGGTGTCCGACGAGCTCCGAGGCGGTGTTGGTGGCGCGGACCGGCCCACCCACCGCGATCGGCGCCAGACCGATCTGGAAACGCCGAAGCTCGCGTCGCGTGACGAAGCCGCCCCCCCGTCCATCCGGGCCGGGGACCGTGCTCCCTCCCGGCGAGCTCCCGGCGACCGCGACCAGGTCGAAGCTGGCCGCCTGGTCGACCAGCGCCTGGAGCCTCCGGGTCTCCTCTTCCGGCGACCGGACGGCCGTCGGCGCCGCGGCTCGTAGACCGCTCTCGTGCGCTGCGCTCATGACAGGCTCCAGTCCATCGCTCGCCACCCGGTCAGAGGTTCTCGATCGCCTTCTGGATCCCCTCGAGCTTCTGGAGCTGGCGCCGCTCGTACTTGCGATCCTGTTTCGGCCAGCGGCCCAGGACCTCATAGGACACGCGGAGGTACTTGCGATCTTCGGCCGAGAGCCCGTGAGCGTTGGCAACCTCGGACGTCACCCAGGTGGTGAACGCCTCGCCGTCCAGGTTGTCGTCGAACACCTTCTCCTGGCCCACCAGCAGAGGCTTTTCCTCGTCCCGCTTGATCGAGACCACGCTGTAGCGGACCAGCTTGACCATGTCGTCGCTGAGGTTGGTGTCGGGCACCGTCTTACCCTCCTTCGTTTCGGTTGCGGCGTTCGGCTCGCCGACGCCTGGATACTCCTCGTCAGCTCCTCCCGCTCCGGATGCCGGCCGGCGGTCCGGAGACGCTCGACTTCGGTACGGCCCCCGAGCCACCGGGACCGGCGCCTGCGGGCGCAGGTCGGGAGCCCCGGGGTCGAGCCGGAGCACGACCTCGTTCCATCCCTTCTCGGTCGCTCGGTCCAACCGTTCCACCACCGCGGCTATCTGCTCCATGGTGAAGAGCATGCCGGCCAACGGTAGGCGTACCATGCACCCCACGAGGTCGAGCAATCCGTTCATCTCTTCCACCCCAGGCTCGCGGCCAGCAGCAGGGCGAGCAGCAGAAGGAGGAACCAGCTACCGCCATCCGCCGCCACCTCCCCGAGGCGCGGCGCCGCCAGCAACAGCGCCCCGGCGACCGTGGCCAGCACCACCACCGACGCACCGATGCCGCCCGAACGGCTGGTCCCCCGTGGCTCGTCCAGTCGCAGCCGCACCCTCGCCTCGCCCCGGGCGAACAGATCGAGCAGCGCGTCAAGCTTGCGCGGCAGCTCGAGCATCAGAGCGGCGTACGACGCGGGCAGCGCGGACAGGTCCGCCACGTCGAACGCTCCCCGGAGCTCACCGGCGCTCCGCAACATGCGGAGCTCCTCGAGCGCCGACGTCAGGGGTGCGCTCCCCGGCGGACCGTCGAGGGCGGCGATCGCGATGGCGGCCAACCCCCGGGTGAGCTCCGCCGACGGCCATCGCAGCCGGTATCCACACTCCCGGGCGACGTGCAACGAGACAACCAGACCGTCAGCGAGAGGGTCGGCACCATCACCGAAGCCGCCGTCCCGGAACGGCACGATCTGCCGGAGGTGGACGAGGAGCTCCGCTTCGGACGCCGCCTTCTCGCCTCCGATCAGCTCCGGCAGCAAGCGGTCGCAGGCGGAGCTCGGGTCGAGATCCAGAGCCTCCTCGAAGTAGCTCCAGAAGTTGCTCCGGGCGGCGCGAGGCAGGGTGCGGAAGGGACCGCCCACGAACGCCACCCGGCCGTCGTCGAGCACGCGCACCCGCCCTCCGTCGAGGGCGAGAGGAAAGGCCCGGCCGAACAGCGCCTGGTGCAGCCATACGAGGGCCATGCGTCGTAACGCGTCGTCCCGGACCGACGGGTCCAGGAACCGGAGCTGCTCGAGACCGACGCCAACCGAGGCGCTCTGCACCAGCACTCCTCGGCCGGACAGCTCGTGCCGTACCGCGGGTACTGCCAACTTCCCGAAGCCCTCGGCGTCGCCCGCCAGCTCGCTCAGGGCCTCGGCGTCGGCGTTCAGGTCGAGCTCTTCCAGGACCAGGCCGTGGAACTGCCTCACAACGTCATGGCCCGGGAGGCCCGCCGCACCCAGCACGGCGGTCAACGGGGCGAGCGCCGCCGGCGACGACGAAGCCGCCGCCTCGGAGCGCGCCAGCATCACCTCGACCGGCTCCCCGGCCACCGTGCGGGCGCGATGCCGCTGACGGCAGGCGCCCGACTCCTGGGGCCGGGGATCGATCACCGTGAACACCTCGTCCACCGGCCGTCCCAGCTCGATGGCGAGCCTCTGCCGGAAGGTCTCCGCCGGCAGCGGCTCCGCGTCGGACGACAGCGCCGACAGATCGAGGCAGGCCGCCGCCGGCAGAAGGTCGATCCGCAACGCCAGGTGGCGGCCGAAGGCGCGGGGGACCGGCCCCAGCGAAGCGAGGGCTCGCCGCAGGCGACGCGCCAGCTCGATGGGGTCGAACGGCACCGGCGTGCGGCCACTGATCAACCCTTCCGCGGCCAAGCGGTCGGCGAGGTCGGCCCCGGCCACCGGGTGTGGGGTCCAGCTCCGCCCTGGCCGCATGGTCACGCCGCCCTCCCGTCGCCGTGCCGGCCCACGTCCGGTCGATACCGGAAGATCTCGCCCAGGCGTCCCTGCCGCCGGAGCCGTGGGTAGACGTGCTCCAGGGCCCGGCGGGAAGGCTCGGCCACCAGGAGGTTCCACGGGCCGGCGACGCGCTCCGCGGGGCGGTGCTCGAGGAACCGGTCGATGATCGCCGCCGAGGGCGTGGTGTCCGTCCGCATGAGGATCGACGACGCCACGCCGTTGGCAAACCCCGACTCGGCTTCGAGCCGCCTGCCGAAGGGCTCGAGAAGCAACCGCTCCAAGAGCGTGGGCTGGCGCATGTTGACCAGGGTGAAGGCCCAGCCGAGGCCGGCCAGGACGTTCGCCCGGGCCTGGGGGTCGGGTGCCTCCGCGAGGCCCATCTCGAACGGCCGCCAGGTGGTGTCGCCGGCCGGCAGGAAGTTGATCGGGAGGAAGTAGAGGGCGCGCCCCACGCCGTGCCAGAAGAAGCCCCGCGCGCTCTCTTCACCGAGGTGCCGGAGCGCGGCGTCCACCTCCGAGACCAGATCACCGTGGAAGCTGCGCGTGACGAGCCCCAGGGACTCGATCGCGGCCCCCTCGTAGCCCGGGCGGGAGCTCTCCCTGCAGGCGCTGAGGACGTCGGCCACCGCCGCCGTGGTGCGCTCGGTGCGGGGACTACCCGGCGCCGCGGCCAGAAGCCGCTGGGCGAACGCGAGGCCGATCCCCGCGTGCAGCATCGTCAAGCTCTTCGCTGGCAACCCGGCGGTTCGGGCCTCCTGCAGCAGACCCTCGGGCCAGCCCTCCGAGGGCCAGAAGTGGAAGGCATCGTCGTGCCCGAGCCCCTCCACCGCCCAGAGCGCGGCGAAGTCGCCGAGGCCGTAGGAGCGCTCGACGAGGGATTCGAGGTCGAACGGCTCTCCCGCGGAGGGCACGCCGATCCGCCGTGCCGCCTGTTTGACCAGGAGGTAGACCTCCAGCTTGTTGCCCAGCTCCTGCCAGGCGTCGCAGCCCGACGGCGTCGGGGTGAGATACCGGGCCGTCCGGCCACCGACCGCGGCGGCGGCGAGCGCCGAGCGCATCCAATCGGCCGGGCTCCAGACGTCGTCGGGCGCCAGGAGGTCGACCACATCGCGTTGCAGCGCGTCCGCGACCTGGTAGGTGCCGAGGATCATGCCGTCGAGCTCCCCCGCAAGCGCCCGCCGGACGCCGTCGAACCTCTCCCGGACCGCATCGTCCGGGCCCGTGTCCGGAAGCCACGCGGTGGCCAGGGCCGCAGTCTGGCGAGCGAGAAACAGCGACTGGGCCCAGGAAAAAGCGGTGGCTGAGCGGAGGAGCTGGCGCATCATCGAGCCCTGGCGGGGATCAGAGATCGACCTCCATCGGACCCCAGCCGGTCTCCGCGCTCCCCGTGTCGTCGTGCGCCGCCGCCTTCTGCGCCGTCTGGGAGGCGTACCCGGCGGCGCGGCGGGCGGCGTCGGTCCACGTCGTCGGGTCGAGGGCGCCGCCGGCCGTCATCATGCCGAAGGCGGCATCGACCATCGAGCGCTGCAGCCGGTCTCCAGTGCGAAACGCCGAGCGCAGGCTCTCGTCGAGGTGGCCCTCGGTGGCGTCGGTGACGGACTGGAAGGCGCGCGTCGCCTTCGCGGGGTCCATCATGTTGAGGAGCTGCTTCGCCCCGAACAGCGACATGGCCCAGGAGAAGCTGGTCAGCGATTTGGTGAGCTCTTTCATCGGATCTCCTTCTCGTGCCCTTCAGGCGGTGCCTCGCGATCCCTGGCCCGAGCCCTGCTCGGAACGGTCCGGACGGCCGACCTGGCGCAGTTGACGCAGGAGGGCCGCCACCGCGGCGGTCAGAAGCAGCAGTTGGGCGGTGAACGGATTCCAGCCGACCTCGGCGGGCGCGCCCCCGAACCGCAGCAGCAACGCCGCACCGACGGCCACCCCGGCCTGGGCCACGACCTGCCACGGCGGACCGGAGCCCTCGGTCGCTCCCCCCGCGACCTCCGCGCGCACCGGGATCTCGCCGCGCAGGAGCCGGTCGACCAAGCGGTCTCCCCGGAGCGCCCCGTCGCGCGCCAGGCGGCTGCCCGAAAGGGCACCGTCGAGCAGGCGCTGGGCGCTCAGCACGTCGTGAAGCCCCTTCAAGCGCAGGTGGCGGGCGCAGACCTGCTCGAGGTAGGCCCCGACGTCGAAGCCGGGGGCGAAGCGGCCGACCAGGCCGTCGATGGCGATCGCCGAGCGGATGTATTTGATGACGTCCCGCTCCGGCCACACACCCGTCGCGCGGGAGAGCTTCAGCATGTCGAGCATCACCAGGGTGAAGTTCTTCGACAGGCGGCGCTCGCGACCCCGGTGCTCGTACCAGGACTCGGCGAGCCGCGCCAGGCCGTCGCGGAACCGGCGGGGGTCGGCCCCCGGCTCCACGGTCGACACCTTGAAGAACGCCTCGCACATGCCGTCCAGGTCGGCACGGGTGTAGGCGAGCGTCATCTCGATCAGGGCGCGCCGGGAGTAGGCGGAGAGGACTCCGGTGATGCCGAAGTCGATGTAGCCGACGACGTTGCCCGGGAGGATGAGCAGGTTCGCCGGATGGAGATCGGCGTGGAAGACACCGTGCCGAAAGGCGTCGCCGAGAAAGTTGTCGATGATCCCCCGGGCAAACGTGTCGGGCTCGAAGCCCTCGGCCCGGAGCTTGCGGGGGGTGACCTCGTCCCCGCTCTCGAGGGCCCTCAGGTGCTCGATCACCGGCAGGCCTTCGAGGTACTCCATGACCAGAACGCGCTCGGTGGTGAGCTCCCACAGGACCTCCGGCACCCGCTCCGCCGGCGTGTCGGCGGCGTTGCCACGGAGCCGGTCCATGTAGCGGGCCTCGTTGCGATAGTCGAGCTCCTCGCGGGTCCAGGCGATGAACTCGGTGAGCGGCTCGAGCAGCCAGTAGAGGGGGCGAACGCCCAGCCGCCGGATCAGGGCGACAGTACCGCTCATCAACCGGATGTCGCCCGCGAAGTCCCGCTCGACGCTGGGTCGGCGCACCTTGACCGCCAGCTTCCGACCTCCCAGCCAGGCCCTGTGCACCTGGCCGATCGAGGCGGCGGCGAAGGAGCCGCGCTCGAACCGGTCGAAGACCTCCTCCGGGCCGCGGCCCAGGTCTTCGGCGAAGGTGCGCTCCACGTCCTCGTAGGGGAAGGGCGGCACCCGGTCGAGAAGCTGGAACAGGGCGTTGCAGTACTCGAGCGACAGGATGTCCGGCTGGAGGGCCAGCATCTGGCCGAGCTTGATGAAGGTCCCCCCCAGCTCTTCGAGCACCGTCCTGAGGCGCTCCGGACCGGAGAGCCCCGGGTGAGGCAGCCACCGGGAGCACCGCGCGGCCACCCGAGGCCATCTCGTCTCCAGTAGGTGGGCCAGGCCGTGGCCCGCCACCGCGGCCGAAACGGTGGCGAGGCGACGCGGGACGGAGGGCCGGTAGCTCGACGTCGCCGGGTCCACCCTGTGCCTCCGCTCCACGCTCCCGGCGCCCCTCAGGCGAACCCGTCCCGGCGTCGTCCGGGGTGAGGTACGTCACCGGCGAGCCGGGCGCTCATCGGCTCGCGACATCGGAAAACTCCGCCGGGACCCATCGTTGGTATCGCCTCCGTTCCGTCAACTACCCCATGAGGTGGCACTCCCCACCACGATAGCCGCCCCTATGGGTAGTTCGTCAATGGACCAGAGGGTCTAAAAAGGATCGAATAAAGTGTTGAGATATCACGGCGAGACGGCGCGAAACGGTGTCCCTCCCCGGATCGGGGGGGGCGAGGATCGCGCCCCCTGGACGCGTCACGCCGGGTCGTCGTCGGAGGGTGGGGCCGAGGCCCCCTGGGACTTCGAAGGTCCGTACCCGAGCGCCGTCTTCACCTCGGCGATCGCCTTGTCGATCTGCTCGACGCTCAGCCTCTCGGGCCCCCGGCCACCCGGGTAGAAGGGCCGCCGGTACATGGGGTAGGTCTCGGTCCGGAGGTGGGCCAGGTTTTGATGGCCCCTGCGGGTGGCGCGCTCGTGGCGAAGAGCCCCCACGTCGACCGGGGCGAAGACGATCTTCTCCCCCGGTCCGGGATCGGCCTGGGCGAGGATGCGGCCGTCGAAGTCGACCACCATGCTGCCGCCGGGCCAGGAGAAGGGCGGATAGTGGGAGAGGCTCGCGCCCTGGTTCGAGGCCACCACGTAGGCGACGTTCTCGAGCGCGCGGCAGCGGTTGACCACCGTCCACCAGTCCATGGGGGCGGTCGCCCCCCAGGGGTCCATATAGGCCGACACGCGGATCAGCACCTCGGCACCGTTGGCGGTGAGCTGGCGGAGCGTCTCAGGGAAGAGCCAGTCGTAGCAGATGGCCGCGCCCAGCTTGCCGATCGGAGTGTCCACCACCGGGTAGATCTCCTCGTCGTAGCCCGGCAGGTCGTGGGGGCTCGCGTGGACCTCCCACGGGATCCAGGGGTAGACCTTTCGGTACTTGGAGAGGATGCCGTCGGGGCCGATCAGGCAGGTGGTATTGAACACCACCTCGCGCCACCGGTCGTCCCGTTCGAGGAACGTCCCGGTCTGGATGTAGATCCCGTGCTCGCGGGCCTTGGCCACGTAGCGTTCGGTGTGCTCGTTGGGAATCGGCAGGGCGAGCTTGTCGTAGAGCTCACCCGCCGTCGGATAGACCGGCGCCGCGTGGGCGAACTCGGGGAAGACCACCAGCTTGACCGGCAGGAAGGGCGAGTAGCCGGTCACCGCGTGGTCGACCATCTGGAGCATGCGGTCGACGTGGGGCTTGATTCCGGAACGATCCGCGGGGTTCGGAAAGTCGACCTGGCAGGCCGCGGCGGCGTAGCGGAGGGAGACCTGATCGGACATGGCGAACGAGGATACCTCAGTGCCCAAAGCCGAGCGCAGCCTCGCGTTCGGCGGCTCCTATGTCCTCGACCGGCTCTGGCACCGCCTGGAGCTCGACCGCATCCACCGCGTCGATCTTCGGACAAAAGATGGAGCCTTCCAGGTCGTCACCAAGCTCACCGCCGAACAGCGCAAGCTGCTGAAAGCACTGGAGATCACCCCACCAAACCAGGTCCAGGCGGCCCGTTTCCACGCCCTGGCGGCGTAGACACTACCGAGCTCGGGGGTCTCTGCAAGCCCCTCAGGACAGGTGCGTTACAACAGGCGTTTGCCTACAGGTGTCGAACGCAGGGAGACCGGCCCCGCGGGAAGCCCCGCGGTCGTCCCAGCGCCGCCAGACCGTCCTCCTCGAACCGCCGCTGATTGCGACGCACGGTGCGCACGGCGCACCCGAACGCCCGCGCCACCTCCCTCTGCTGCGCCCAGCCAAGATCCACCAGGTTCACCATCGCGTAGGCCTCGCCCACCCGGTCGCCGGCCGCGAAGTGCGCCAGCGGCAAGCCGCAGACGCTCACCACCCGGTAGCCCCCGGCCTCCTGGATCCGGCAGCGGGAATTGATGACCACGACGCCCTCCGGGAACCCGGCGGACTCGGGGAAGAGGACGGGATCGTCACGGGGCAGCGCCATGGCCGGATCATGGCCCGGCGCCCGAAAAGTGACGCTCCGCTCGGGTGAGCCGCGATCAAGTGGCCCCGGGCGACTGCCGGCTGAGGTCTGCAATCGTGGATCGGAGTCCATCCAGGAAGGCGCTCATTAGCCCTTGGGGCGTGTCGTGGTCGGGGGTTTCCCAGATGTGCCAGTGCTCGCCAGCGAAGAAACCTGCCTCATCCTCGTAGACGTAGATCTTTAATGGTTTCCTGATTGTGGACTCGACTCTGAAGACGGAGTAGCTCTCTTCTCTTCCTTCGACTTGCTCCTGGTGGAAAGGAAGATCCTCCTCGCGGAGAAGCCGAGCAACCTCCTTCACGCACTGGAGACGAAACGGCGAAATACCTCGGGGTGGCTGCGTGGTGCCACTGCCGCTGGCTGTGCTCACAAGGGCCCCCCGGTCCAAAGATCGAAGTGGGGATTACCCGTAATCCTCTCAACCCATTGTCCCCCGAGTCTAAAGACCCTTAGGCCACCCTTCCGGCCGAAACCGATACGGAGATAGCGGTTGCTGTTGAGCAGACCTCCTCTACCGAAGAGTTGCCGGACACCGGCTCTGCCTGCTGCTCGGGATCCATTAGCAGCTGCTTCGCCCGCCGCAGGACCAGCGAAGGCGAACACCACACCAAACTCCTGGGCGCCTTGAATCGTCTGCAGCAGCGGATTCTCCAGCGCTGTCGACGCTTGGGCGAGCATGATGCAGTTGGGATCCGAAGCGCATTGACCCCGCCCCCATGTATCCACAGCGAAGTTTAAAGCTTCCCGAAATGCCATCCCCTGCATCGACTCCGGAAGACGCGCCATGCTGTTGAAACGCGCCGCTCCCGAGCTGCCTGGCAGACCACTGGAGAGCTGCAGCATGGAGGCGCTGCCAGAGACAAGGTCGACATACCCCGAGTAGCCAGTCAACGGATCGTAGTCGCCATCGGGATCTTCGCCGATGACGTCGATAGTGCCCTCACAGCTCCCCGCGCGCTCCTCATCACTACCCGAATTGGAGCAGGAGTCGATTGCCGCCAAACCTTGGGGATCGGTGTGCTTGAGCGGGTTTCCGAGGGTATAGGCGTATCGGTTCCAGGACTGCGGCGCCGATGCGACACCTCCCGCCGGATCGACACTGAAGAACCGCCCCAGATGAGGCGAGAAGTACCGAGCATGCATGTAGTCGAGGTTGGCTAGTGCCTTGTGTTCCGAGGGGGTCGGGGCCCTAGCCTGGACTATTCATGAGCCACCTACTGCGAGCCGCAATTGCATGCAATCTCAGGGCGTACTCGCTCTTTGCTCCTCGACGTACTGTCCAGTACGCCTGCGTCGCGCATCGCTGTGTGCGCCCTGATCTCACACCCACTTGCGGCTCTCGCTACGGCGCCTCATGAATAGT
>Ga0210123_1001039_pt1 | contig 15065 bp, 15 predicted proteins | sample Muzzi_PWB_D2_FD_185535 | JGI IMG/M metagenome (GOLD analysis project Ga0210123, IMG submission 185535) | Wetland microbial communities from San Francisco Bay, California, USA, that impact long-term carbon sequestration - Muzzi_PWB_D2 (SPAdes) | ecosystem: Environmental > Aquatic > Marine >... | reverse complement strand
GCGGGTTCTGAGCCGCGATCCCAACAGCAAGGACAGGTTGCGGGTGGTCTTCCTGCCCAACTACGACGTGAGCATGGCCGAACGGGTGTTTCCAGCGACGGATCTGTCCGAGCAGATCAGCACGGCCGGCTTCGAGGCTTCGGGAACGGGCAACATGAAGTCCGTGCTCAACGCTGCCCTGATGATCGCCACCGCGGACGGCGCCAACCTGGAACTCGTCGAGGCCGGCGGTCCGGACAGCAACTTCCTCTTCGGTGCCCACGCCAGGGAGGTGCAGCGCCGCCGCGACGAGGAGGTGGACTTCCAGGCCTTCATCAACGATCAATCCGATCTGCGTCTGGGGCTCGGCACCATCTGGGACGGCTTCAGCGTGCTGGAGAGGGAGGAGTTTCTTCCGCTGCTGGGGCAGCTCATCAAAGGCGACGATCCCTACTTCGTGCTCAGGGATTTTGTCGCCTATGAGCAGGCGCAGCGCGAGGTCGCGGAGGTCTTCGCATCCCCCTCTGAGTGGGGTGCACGCGCCGTGCGCAATCTGGCCGGGTGCGGCCGATTCTCCAGCGACCGTGCCGTAAGCGAGTATGCCAGGAAGATTTGGCGGCTGTAGCTGAGATCGGCGCGCCGTATACGGCAAGCGCCTGCCTCGATCTGCCCGCTCGTCGGCTCGGCAAACAGGGCTGGATTTCTTTCCTGCTGCTCCCTCAGCCCCGAAGGGGCGAGACATACCCGCCCCCTGGGTGTGAGTTTCGATTTCCCTGCCCTGAAAGGGCGTGACAGGGATCGAGAGTGCAGCAATTATTCGATGTCACGCCCCTCCAGGGCTGGACCGAAACGGCAGAAAATCCGGGGCTGCACCCTCTGCCACCCTGCGTTAACCTGTTGAATCAACACGATTTCAGCTAACTGTACCGAATATGGGCTTATCCAACGCAATCAGTAAGCTGTTGAATTTACAGGCTTTTAACACCCCCTGAGTTGTCTGCTAGCTATATGGACGGTTCTGGTTGCTGTAACGGAACATGTTCCTGAACTGCTTCTTGTAATACACGACCGCACTGTTACCAGCCGCCTTTACATCGAATATCTTCCAGCCATCCTTGCCCCTGTAGAAGCGGAATTCCAGCTTGGTCGGATAACCTGTGGGCTGCATGATCCATGCCCTGACATTGACATCATCACTGCTTTGTCCCCGCGGGGTGAAGTAGCGGATTGGCTGGTTGGTATAGGTGGTCAGTTTTTGTACCAGGGTTGTCATGAAAGAGCTTGTAAGCTGTTCCTGCATCATGGCCTTTTGTTCGGGTCCCATGCGTTGCCATGCGGGTCCGGCTGCCCAGCGTGTCATGTATTCAAAGTCAAAGAAGGGTGCAATTTCTGTTTTAAGAAAGGCCAGGGCCTGTTCACGGTTCTGTGCGCCGCCACTTTTAATGAATGCGGTCAACTTGCTGATGCCGGTTTTGAGGATTGCAGCCGGTTCCGAATATTGCGGTGCATTGCCCGGGTACCTGGCCTGGCCGGGATAGGGTGCCGCGGTGGCTGTAAGGGATGTAAGGGAAATTAAAACAACGAATAGAGCCAGTAAATGAGCTTTCATTGATACCTCTGTGGTTGCGCCGGGTTGATAGAAACAGTTAAGCCAGCCGATAGGGCTGGCCTGATAAGGTTGTTTTAAACAATGATGGATAAGGCATATCAGTGCTTGCACAGGTATGTGCAAGCACTGACAGGGTTCTAGCTACTACTGGCTGGCTGCCGGTGCTGCAGGTGCAACCGGTGCAACCGGTACAACCGGTGGGTAGCCATAACCCGGGTAGCCACCATAGCCATAACCCGGGTAGCCATAACCATAACCACCATAACCACGGTAGTAATCGTAACCACGACCATAGCCACGGCCATAACCGCTGCCACGACCACGACCACTGCCGCTCATGTTAAAGCCGAAGTCGCCGTCGAAGTCGCCGTCGCCGTAGCCGTCGCCCCAGCCATCACCCATCCAGTCATTGCCACCATAACCACGGTCGCCACCCCATGGACCCCAGCCACCCCATGCATGGGCGGATGTCATCGGGAGTGCGGCAAGGCCGGCGATTGCGGCGGCTGCGAGTGTGAGTTTCAAAGATTTCATTAAATACTTCCTCCTGTTCCATAGAAAAAAACTGCGTTGTGAGTGTAAGAAATAAATTTCTCTTAAGCAAATACAGAATCCATAAGTTTGAATCTTGTTGAGCGCAAGTCTTAACCCTGTGATTTATATGGTTGAATGGATCTTGTTTGCGGGGTTGTGTCACCAGACTGGTTGCAGTGATTAATGCGTTGTCAACAGACTGTTGGGCGGAGGGTAATCCCGGTGGTGCTGTTTGAGTCTTTGGCATGAGTAGAAAGACTGAACAGTCAGAATCGTTTCAGGTGGTATACATGTTCTGAAAGTTCTGTCAGGCCCTTCTCACTGAACTTCGGGTCTTCCTCCAGGGCATCGCAGGAGAAAACCGGCGTGATCTCAAAATCGTTACTGAATAGCCGGTCTACCTCCGCGGCTGAAACAGCAAAGGGCGGGCCGCTCATTTCGAGTTGATTGTAGTCAAGCGTTATCAGCAAACCGGGCGTATCTTTCCTGAGCAGTTCTGCGAGTTGTCTTGCGTAGGCCGGCCTTTGTGCCGGGGTAAGCGCGATCAGTGAAGCGCGGTCGTAGAAGGCATCGATTGTGCCAACATCCGACGGGTCCAGCTGGAAAAAGTCCCCGCATAGAATTTCAATAGCGTCGTGTTTCCAGCGCGTATAGTGTTGCTCCGGTTGTATTTCAGGGGTCAGGCCATATTCCGAGAAGAAGGCCTCCACTGCCAGCGGGCTTAACTCGCTGCCGATGACTTTATAACCCTGTTGCAGCAACCAGCGCATGTCATGGCTCTTGCCACACAGGGGCACGAAGACCCGGCCACCACTGCACGGTCCCAGGCTTGACCAGAATCGCTCCAGGCCGGGATTGATCCTGTCCTGGTGGAAGCCAATCCGGTTGCTCATCCAGCGTTCAAGCCAGAAATTTGTATCCATATCAATTGGTTATTTTAGAGTGAATAAAAAAGTACATTTAATTTCGGATGGTTACCGTTATTATAACGGGAGTCGTCGCGAATTTATCAGCAGGACAGATATGGATAGAGAACCGCAAGACCCCTTCAGACAGGCCTTCAAGGGGCGCTTTGAAAGCATTTTGCGCTGGGAACAGCTGGAGGGGCTGTGGGAAGCGTTGCGCCGGGACGCAGGCGGCGGCTGGTATATCTACGCCATCGGTGAAACACCACCATCACAAGTGGTCAGTGGTGAACTGCTGAAGACATTTTTGTCTGAAATAGACCAGTTGCTGCGCAAGGAACATGGTGAGGACTATTGTGGCATTGTTTACACGGATTCCATGCAGGCGCCACAGTTTGTAAAGATATTCGATCCCAACAACCTGGGGGTCTCATGTGGTTTCAGTGACAACCCGCCGTTGCCCGGCTGGATACTTTCAAAACTGCCACCGTCCGATCTCAAGGCGACTGCCGCGTTGCCCGGGAATCGCCGCCGCTGGTGGCAGCAGCTGCTCGGCACCTGAATGTCAATATATAACTTTATTGGTATATAATTAACAAATGTGGTTGGTTGATGTATATTAATCGACTTTAATATACTGCATGTACAACCGCTGCCTGGCTAATGCCGTTGTGCAGCCCCTGTTTTTATACATGTCTGACGGAGTGGTGATATATGAACAAACTAACCAGTGTAATCAGTGCAGGTCTTTTACTGGGTCTCAGCGGTGCCGTACTGGCCGATGGACAGCAGGTGTATCAGAACACTTGCCAGGCCTGCCATGCAACCGGTGCAGCCGGTGCACCCAAGGTGGGTGACAAGGCCGCGTGGGCACCGCGTATTGCCACGGGTATGGACGCGCTGGTAGCCAGCGCCATCAACGGCAAGAACGTCATGCCGCCGAAAGGTACCTGCACGAGCTGTTCTGATGAAGACCTGAAGGCAGCCGTTGAATACATGGTCAGCCAAAGCCAGTAGTTTTTTGTATCTGTAAAAAAGGGCTGCCTTGTGCCGCCCTTTTTTTTGTTTGTAATACCGTAGCCCGGTTTCCGCCGCGCTTCATCCGGGCTACACGACAATCGCAGTTGAGTTTTCGTGACGGGTCAGGTGATGGCGCAGGAAGAGTGCTGCAGTTAATAGCAGCAGCGCCCCCGCCTGGTGCATTGCCGCCAGCGGGACGGGCACGTGCAGCAGCAGGGTCGAGATGCCCAGCGAGACTTGTATCAGCGCAGCGGCCATCAACAGGTGCAGACCGGTGCGTGCCGGTCTGGTCAGTAAATGGCGAAATGAATTCATCCAGATGCTGAATACCCCTAAAAATACCACGGTTGCCAGGACGCGGTGATCAAACTGTACCGTTGCAATATTCTCAAAGAAATTTCGCCATAGCGGTTCCTGTATGAAGAGGGTCTGCGGTATCCAGTGGCCGTCCATCAGCGGGAACGTATTATATGCAAGGCCGGCCTTCAGCCCGGCCACAAGACCGCCGGAAAGCATGGTGATAAATACAAGGCTGCCTATCAGGGTGGTTGCGCGCCTCAGGGCGGGTGGTGTATCTCCGTAGCGGACGGGTCCATACCACAGGCCGAGCGCAACCTTGAACATGTAGGCATATATAATGATTGCCAGGCCCAGGTGCGCCGTCAGGCGGTATTGGCTGACGTGAGGGTTATCAACCAGTCCGCTCTTTACCATGTACCAGCCAAGCAGTCCCTGCAGCCCCCCGAGAATAAACATGAGGATCAATTTCGGGGCCAGGGAGCGGTTTATCCATCCCTTTGCAAGAAAAAACAGAAAGGGGATAAGAAAGACAGTGCCAATGGTACGGCCCAGCACGCGGTGCGCATATTCAAACCAGTAAATACTCTTGAAACCGGCCAGGTCCATGCCAAGGTTGATTTTCTGGTATTCAGGCGACTGTTTGTAAAGATTGAATGTGTCGACCCACGTCTCCTGGTCGAGCGGCGGGAGAATACCGAAAATCGGGTCCCATTCGACCATGGAAAGCCCCGATCCGGTCAGGCGTGTTACTCCGCCCAGTATCACCATGGCAAAGACCATTGCACAAGACAGCAACAGCCAACTGGCAATGTAACGATTGTGGGGTGAATTCATTGCGGGTGTCCTGAGGCTGCTCATGATGTCGGTCAGGGTAAAAAAACAGGGGTGGCATTGTACATGAAAAAGTACCCGGGTTGTGCTTACGCTGCTTCGCTCCGCACGCTAGAATGCAGAGTACCAAGGAGTACGAAAGTATCCCGACATTCCGGCCTGCGTCCCCGTCCCCTTTGAAGGGGGCGGGACAGGGTGGGGGTAGTGTTATTAAACTTTTTTATTAATGAGGGGCAAGGTAAGCGATGTCGGCTTACCTTGCCCCTCATTAGTAGCTCCTGTAAGCAGACCGGAATAACAGGTAGAGGAGATATGCGGCGGACACTCATTCTGCTACTCATCACAATGCCACTGCTGGCGCTGCTGTACTACGTGAGTCAGCCAGGGCCGGAACAAGTGGTAGAGTCTGCCGGAAACGAGCTGCTTCCGGAAGCGGAAGACCCGCAACCACAGGCAATGAAGGCGTTGCCGAAAAAGGCAGTACTCGATATAAGCGTACATACCCTGGATGAACTCAAGGTGCTGCTGGATCGTGCAGAAGCGCTGGCCATGGCGCCGCAGCCGCCGGGTGAAGAAGCAAGTGTGGTGCTTGTGCTGCACGGACCGGAGGTCGAATTTTTTTCAATCCACAACTATGACAGGTACAAGGAGATTGTCGACCAGGCCGCGCGGCTGGATGCCTTTGATGTGGTGGATGTAAAGATTTGCCAGACAATGATGGAGATCAAGGGCATTCCACGTACTGATATTCCGTCATTTATAGAACAGGTTCCACAGGGGGCGGCCGAGGTTGAGCGACTGGTGCGTGAAGGCTATGTATACTTTTAGCGAATCTTCCATACCGTTGCAGGGCCGAGTTCATTCGGCCGATCATGACTGGTCGAATGAACTCGACCCTACAGCACCTCGGAGCGAATGACACGGCCCAGTTGGTCAAGAAAAAGACGTAACTGACCAAAGCAGCGGATCCGGTCACCAGGACTGCCGGAACCCTCCATCAGCAGTTCGTCAAATTCAATGTCGATAACGATTTCGTTACAGGTTTCCATGATGATGGTATAGCGCAGGCTGTCGTTATCAATGCAGCCATCGTGGGAGCAGAACCGGGTAAGTTCACGACAGGATTTCAGGTAGTGTTCGATTTTTGACATATTGAACCAGACACGGGGTGTGGCAGAACAACAAGCGCCCAGTGGCTGTATTGGTCCGTCGCGTTGACGGGGCTGTCATGGGTTGGCAGGTACGTGCGGCGTGTTTCTTCTGACTCGAAGTAAATCTTGACGGCGAGATTTCCCTTGCCCTTTACAACAAACGATTTCGTGTCAAGATCATGCTGGAGTTCGCCGGTGATCGGGTCCGTGGTGATGATGATCGAAGCTGCCCCCTCCACAACGTTCCCTGTTGTCCTGTTAACGAATACTCCAGGAAATTCTAGTAGAAAATATCCGGTTTGCAAGGCAGCAACAGGTCTTGCCTGGCTACAGGCAGTATGTGGCGGGTGGGTTCCGCCCGGGGTGTGTTGTGTAAAAAAATGTCGGGGCGGGAAAACCCGCCCCGACAGGTGCCCGTGTCAATCAGGCGTTGCGTTCTTCCAGCATGCGCTCGATGATCGGCGCCAGGATGATTTCCATGGCGAAGCCCATCTTGCCGGCCGGTACGACGATGGTATTGCGCCGCGACATGAAGGAGTCTCTCAGCATGTTCTGCAGGTAGGCGAAATCGACATCGAATTTCGCCGGGTCCCGGAAACGGATCACAACAAAACTTTCATCCGGGGTCGGGATATCCCTGGCGACGAACGGGTTGGATGTGTCCACGGTAGGGACACGCTGGAAATTGATGTCGGTGAGTGAAAACTGCGGGGTGATGTAGTGGACGTAGTCATGCATGCGTCGCAGGATCGTGTCCGTGACCACGTCGGCTGAATAACCACGCTGTTCACAGTCGCGGTGGATCTTCTGGATCCATTCCAGGTTGACGATAGGTACAACGCCAATCAACAGGTCGACCTGACCGGCCACATCGGCATCATCCGACACGATGCCACCGTGCAGGCCTTCATAGAACAGCAGGTCCGTGCCTTCACCAACTTTTTCCCAGGGGGTGAACTCACCGGGTTGCTGTCCAAAGGGTTTGGCCTCTTCATGACTGTGCAGGTAGTAGCGTCTCTCGCAGGCACCCGTTTCACCGTAGGACCTGAAGGTCTCCTCCAGTTTCGCGAAGACATTCGCCTCGGGACCGAAGTGACTGAAATTATGGTTACCTGCCGCTTCAGCTTCCTGCATGGCCTCTTTCATGGCAGCGCGGTCATAGCGATGGTAGCTGTCACCTTCAATGACAACAGGATTGACGCCTTCGCGCAGGAAGATATGTTCAAAGGCCACCTTGACGGTGGTGGTGCCGGCACCGGATGAACCGGTCACTGCAATAATCGGATGTTTCCTGGACATGAAATGCTCCTCGTCCTGAATTAAAAATAAAGCAGGTTGGTGTGTTTATCGATCCCGTGGGTTAGCCGCATAATATACGCGGACTGGCCAGGGAAGTGTTATTTTCGCGATCGCTCTGCGCAGCAACTGAACCAAGGCCGCGTATTGAACCATTTTTATATCGCCGGACTCAAGTTATCAGGTGGTGATAGCTAAGTTGTTAAAAAGTTCGTAAAAATATCAGCATCTTAGGAAGTGCTGATTCATTTGCCGAATTCAGTACCCTGTCTGTGCAGTATTACCGCTGCTTTCCTGAAGACATCTACACACTGTTCACTGACGCTGTAAATCCGGTTATCGGGGGGGCGTGAAGCCTGTCACGGGTGCCATGGCCTCGAGTTTATTTGATTTTCCGGACGCAATGGGGAAGAAGTGAGAAGTAAAGCGTGAGACATCCTTTTCTGTTTTTCACATCTTGCTTGTCACTTTCTCTCAAGCAGCAAATCCCAAACGCCGTGCCCGAGCTTTCGGCCGCGGCGTTCAAATTTTGTAACCGGGCGGTAGCCGGGTTTTTCCGAATACAGGCCCTCTCCCGCGCAATTCCGGAAATCCGCCGACTGCTCCATTACTTCCAGCATGTGTTCTGCATAGTTTTCCCAGTCGGTTGCCATGTGCAGGATGCCGCCTGGTTTCAGTTTCAGTGCAAGCAGTCCAATAAATTCCAGGCGCACGATACGGCGTTTGTGGTGGCGTTTCTTGTGCCATGGATCCGGGAAGAACAGTAGCAGCCGGTCAAGGCTGCCATCGGGCAGGCAGTCTCTGAGCACTTTTATTGCGTCTTCATTAAAGACGCGGACGTTGTTTAATGCCTGCCTGTCGAGTTCCTGTAACAGGTGCCCGACCCCCGGGCGGTGGACCTCGATCCCTATAAAGTCCGTTTCCGGTGCCTGGGCAGCCATGGTTGCCAGGGATTCCCCGTTGCCAAAGCCGATCTCGAGGGTGAGCGGTGCAGCGCGATTGAAGATCCCGGCCGGGTCGATGCAGTAACCGGGTTCCAGTCCGTAGCGTGGCCAGAGTTCTACGAGGGCACGTTTTTGTCCAGAGGTAATACGGCCCTCCCGGCGCACAAATGAGCGTATCTCCCTGGGCGGCTGTGAAATGTTGTTTGGTGTCATATTAATACATCAGGAAGTGTATGCTGATTGCGGCCTATTCTAGGTATTATTACGGTTGCCGCAAAACAGTATCTGCATTCGGAGCAATGCCCATGGAATCATTCAGCATATTTTCGATGGACATGTGGAACAGGTTCATCGACCAGGGCTTAACAGTCATGGCGCTGAAGCTGTCGCTGCTGGCGGTTGCGGCCGGCGTTGTCTTTTTTGTACACCGCTACTCACAGGAGACGCTGAGCAAAAGTTTGCATCATGAAGGGCTGCCGGTCATACGCAAGCTGATCCTGAATACCGGCCAGCGGCTTGCTCTTCCATTGATCGGCCTGTTTGCTGTCCTGGCAGGCCGTCTCGGATTTCAGGCAGCGGGTATCGAAACGCCGGTGCTGGATATCCTCGTAAAACTCCTGCTTTCCCTTGCCTTCATTCGCATGATTGTCTACTCACTGCGCGTGGGTATTGCCCAGGGGCCGGCGCTCAAGGCCTGGGAGAAGGTCATCAGCACCAGCGTCTGGGTAGTCGTTGCCCTGCACCTGGTTGGCTGGTTGCCTGCAGTTGAATCCTTCATGGATCAGTTGGCGTTCACATCGGGGGGAAACCGGTTCTCACTGTTGATGCTGGTCAAATTTGTCGTCTTGTGTGCCTTCTATCTATTGCTCGCCCTGTGGTTGTCCGGGTTTATTGAGCAGCGCATGAAAAGATCACCGTATATCAATATCAGTTTGCAGGTTGGCCTGGCCAAGATTTCCAGGTTTGTTCTTCTCTTTATAGCAATTATGCTGGCGCTGACCGATGCCGGCCTGAATCTGTCTTCCCTGACGGTATTTGGCGGGGCGCTGGGTGTCGGTATCGGTTTTGGCCTGCAGAAAATCGTCAGCAACTTCATTAGCGGTTTTATTCTGCTCGGTGACCGTTCCATTCGGCCCGGGGACGTGATCAGCGTCGGGAATACCTATGGCTGGGTGAAGCAGTTGAAGGCGCGTTACATCGTGGTGCGAAACCGTGATGGTGTGGAAACATTGATCCCGAATGAAAATCTGGTGACATCCGAAGTTATTAACTGGAGTTACAGCGACAGGCGGGTGCGGGTGCGCGTCCCTGTACAAATCAGTTATAACGACGATCCGGAAGAGGCGATGGTCATTATGAAAAAGGCAGCGACGGTGAGTGAACGGGTATTAAAAATACCGGAACCGACGGTTAACCTGATGGAATTTGCTGACAGCGGTATTGCGCTGGAGTTGCGCGTCTGGCTGACCGACCCGGAGGAGGGTATTGGCAGCGTTCGCTCACTTATCAACCTCGCGATCTGGCGCGGCTTCAAGGAGGCAGGTATTACCATTCCGTATCCGCAGCGCGATGTGCATTTGCAGCCGGTGGATATGGTGCCTGCTGATTAATGAAAAATCATCTCGCGCGAAGACGCAAAGGCGCAAAGAACAACTTAAAAATAACAGCCACAGAGTGCACAGAGAACACAGAGAAAAAAACAATTAGAAATCAGGAATAATCCAATTTATTCCCTCTCCCCGGCCCTCTCCCGAATGGAGAGGGGTTTCCCCGGGGTTGTAGTTGGGTTATCGGGTTTATCTCTGTGCTCTCTGTGGCAAAAGCCTTTTGTTTTAGCCATGGTTTTGGTTTTCCTGGCGCCTTTGCGCGAGATGCTGTTCTAGAAAAACGTCCCGCCAATCGGCGATGATGCACTCGCAAAGCGCTTGCGTGGGATACGCCCGGCCCTGAACGCTTCACGCCCGGCTTGCACGGCCTTTTTCATGGCCGAGGCCATCAGTACCGGGTTTTGTGCACCGGCGATTGCGGTGTTCATTAAAATCCCGTCACAACCCAGTTCCATGGCAATGGCCGCATCCGAGGCAGTGCCCACACCGGCATCGACCAGGATCGGCACCGTCGCATTCTCGACAATGGTCATGATGTTGTAGGGATTGCGGATACCGAGGCCGGAGCCAATCGGTGCGGCCAGGGGCATGACGGCAACACAACCCATTTCTTCGAGGCGCCTGGCGATGATTGGATCGTCGTTTGTGTACACCATGATCTTGAAGCCTTCCTTCACCAGCGTTTCAGTGGCTTGCAGGGTCTGGGTGATGTCCGGGTACAGGGTCTTTTCATCACCCAGCACCTCCAGCTTGACCAGATTGTGACCATCCAGCAGTTCGCGTGCCAGCAGGCAGGTGCGTACAGCATCCTCCGCGGTATAACAGCCGGCAGTATTCGGCAGCAGGGTGTAGTGGTCCGGGGAGATCACATCCAGCAGGTTGGGTTCATCCCGGTTCTGGCCGATATTGGTGCGGCGGATGGCAACGGTCACGATTTCGGCGCCGCTTGCCAGGGTCGCCTCGCGGGTTTCATCCATGTCCCTGTACTTGCCGGTACCAACCAGCAGGCGGGAGCTGTATTCAACGCCGGCGATGACCAGCGGGTCGTCGAGGGTGTCCTGGTTACAGGATGGCATGACGGTGGACATAGGCAGCTAACTCTCTGATACTTGGGTGATGTTGATCGGATAAACGGGTCTCATCACCCGCCACCGATGGCATGCACGATTTCCACCTTGTCGCCGGGCTTGATGGCGTGACTGGCAAAGGTGCTGCGCGGGATAATTTTCTGGTTCACTTCCAGGGCCAGGCGCTTGTCGGCAAGATCCAGTGACAGCAGTAACTCACTGGCGCTTAGATTGTCAGGCACGTCCCGGGAGGCGCCGTTAAGGATAATATTCATGGCAGCGTATTCTACCGTAATCACATCGACTTGGCCCAATGCTGCATAAGTATCCGGGGAATTGCTTATGACCTTGATGACAGAGGATATTATTTCCACGGAGATCGCGGGGACACTGGATGGCTTGATGTGCGAACGCGTCCGGCGTACCCCGGAGAACACCGCCTATCGCAGTTTCGATACCGGCACAAAAACCTGGCGGGATACCAGTTGGCGGGAGGTAGGCCGGGAAATTTCGCGCTGGCATGCCGCGCTGCAGGCTGAACAGTTGGTGCCGGGTGACCGGGTAGCGGTACACCTGCGCAACAGCAAGGAATGGGTATATTTCGATCAGGCGGCGCTCTTGTGCGGACTGGTCATTGTACCCCTGTATACCGATGACCGGCCGGACAATATCGCCTATATCCTGAGTGATTCCGCGGTGAAGCTGTTACTGGTGCACGATACCGGTGTCTGGAAGCGCCTCGCGCCGGCACTGGCAGGCCAGGAAGACCTGCAGCGGGTGTTGATATTGAACACGTCGAATACATCAGCGCACGCTGAAGTACTCCAGGATGAGCGGGTGCGTTTTGTTTCCGACTGGTTGCCGGAACAGGCCGGGCCCATGCAAAAACGTGCCGGTGATCTACATGCGCTTGCATCCATTGTCTACACCTCGGGTACCACCGGACGTCCCAAGGGCGTTATGTTGTCGCATTACAATATGTTATCCATCGCACATTCGGCGCTGACCATGATTGATGTGTACCAGGATGATTTGTTCCTGTCATTCCTGCCGCTGTCGCATACGCTGGAACGCACTGCCGGTTATTATCTGCCGGTCATGTCTGGATCTGCCGTGGCCTATGCCCGATCTATCGCGCAACTTGGAGAAGACCTGCAGAATATACAACCGACCGTAATGATTGCCGTGCCGCGTATTTTTGAGAAGGTGTTCGCGCGTATTCAGGGTCAAATGAGCAAGCAATCCGGCTTGAAGCGCGCACTCTTCAGGATGACCGCCAGCATTGGCTGGCGCCGCTTTGAACGTCAGCAGCAACGTGCTTCCTGGCATCCGGGTTTGTTGGCATGGCCGTTTTTGAAGACACTGGTCGCTGACAAGGTCACTGCAAAACTGGGTGGGCGTCTGCGCATGGCGGTCAGTGGCGGGGCGGCCCTGTCACTTCCGGTTGCGAAAACCTTCATTGGGCTGGGCGTACCGATCCTGCAGGGTTATGGCCTGACCGAGACCAGTCCTGTAATCAGCGTCAATGTACCGGAAGATAATGAACCGGGCAGTGTTGGCATTCCACTGAATGGTGTGGAAGTACGTATTGGCGAGAGCGATGAATTGCTGGTAAAGACCCCGGGCATGATGCAGGGGTACTGGAATAATCATGCAGCCACGGCAGACATGATCGATGCAGAGGGCTGGCTGCATACCGGCGATCAGGCGCGCATCGATGCCGGGCATGTCTATATCACGGGGCGCATCAAGGATATTCTGGTGCTGTCGAACGGCGAGAAGGTACCGCCCATGGATATGGAACTGGCGATCAGCCTGTCATCCCTCATCGACCAGGCGCTGGTAATCGGGGAGGGCCAGTCCTTTCTGTCTGCCATCCTCGTGCTGAATCCCGACGAGTGGGAGGGGTTTGCTAAAAGCTGCGGAATTGATGCCAATGATGAAAGCAGCCTGAGGAATGAAAAACTGATGGCCAGCCTGATCAGGGAAATCAGGGGCAATCTGAAGGGTTTTCCCGGCTATGCTAAGGTGCGGCGCGTCATCCTGACCCTGGACCCCTGGACCATCGACAACGGTTTGCTGACGCCTACGCTCAAGGTCAAGCGTGCCCGTGTGCTGGAGATGTTCTCCGACGAGATCAGCGCACTGTATGCGAGTGGCCGGTAAGGATACGGGGTGACGGTATCCGGGGATCCTGTTGTATCCCTACCAGCTTATGTAGGTGAATCCCTGCTCCTGCAGCTGCATGATGTCATCGGCCCCTATGGGTACAACCTTCGCGAATTCAAGCAGGTCTTTCTCGGTCCATCCCAGTGACTTCATGGTATTGCCACAGGCATGAAAGGCCACGCCGTATGCGTGCAGTGAACTGGCGTGTTGTTGCAGTTCGGCAGTGATCGGGAGTTCAGGGTGTTTGCCGAGGAGGTGCAGCCCCGGCCCGAATGCAGCGATTACAATTTCGACATCATCACCGTACTTCCGCAGTAATTCCCCTGCTGAAAACAGCACATGCTGCAGATATACCGGGTCTGCCTTGTTAAGCTGATAAACAATCCGGTGGGTGCTGGATTCCTCAAAGTGGGTATCCGTGTGGTGCGCCTGTGCCTGGCGGCCTGTAGAAAAACCGACCAACAGGCTGATTAATACCAATGCCAGGCGGCGTGTACGCTTGTAAGACATTCCCGGTCGCATGTTGATTCTCCTGAATCACTATCATTCGTGTATCAACTATAAACCAGGGAATCTCTCATTAGTGAATGAATACCGCCAGCAGGTGACTATAAGAGAGCAGTTTCTGTAAACTAGCGCACTGCTGCCATTTCGCGGGTGTAGTTCAATGGTAGAACTGGAGCTTCCCAAGCTTCAAACGTGGGTTCGATTCCCATCACCCGCTCCATTATGTTTACCTGCAGCCCGCCGGACATCCCTAAGCATATTTGTATTTATATACGCATAAATAATTCTTCTATTGCATTATAAGAAAATAGTAATATACTTATTGGAAAGTCGGATCAGTCCTTGCCGGTAAGGTATTTGTAACCTGTTTTTTTTACATTCTTAAGGAGATATTAATCATGAAAAAGATTGCTACAGTAATTTCTGCCGCGTCTTTGGCGGTTGTTTCTGTTTCTGCTTCTGCCTGGGGCTGGGGTGACAATGGTTGGGGAAACAACGGCTGGGGTGATGGTTTCGGCGACGGTGACTTCGACGGTGATTTCGGTTTCAGCATGGGCTTCAGTGGTCATGGCCATGGTCGTGGTTATGGCAGTGGCTACAACCGCTACAGTGGCTACAACGGTTATGGCTATGCGCCTTACGGCTACGGTTATGCTCCATACGGCTATGGCGCCCCGATTGCTCCGGCGGTTGAAATGACCGAAGAGCAGCAGCAGGCGATAGCCGACCAGCAGGCCGCCATGGCCGCCCAGCAGGCACAGTTCGTTGAGCAGATGCAGGCTGCCCAGAAACAGGCTGCCGAGTTCTATGCAAACCAGCCGGCCCCTGCCTATAGTGTACAGCCTGCAATCTATGGCGACGACTTCATGCGCCAGATGGACGAAGAGCACGCTGCCCGCGTCAAGGAAATGGAAGCCCGCATGGAAGAGTCCCGCAAGGCGGCTGACCAGCGCTTCAGCGCGCGTCCTGCAATGCAAGGCGATGACGTCATGCGCCAGATGGACGAAGAGCACGCTGCACGCGTCAAGGAAATGGAAGCCCGCATGGAAGAGTCCCGCAAGGCGGCTGACCAGCGTTTCGGTGCCCAGCCTGCAGTGTATGGCGACGACTTCACGCGCCAGATGGATGAGGAGCGCGCTGCCCGCG
>Ga0210123_1001038_pt1 | contig 15073 bp, 17 predicted proteins | sample Muzzi_PWB_D2_FD_185535 | JGI IMG/M metagenome (GOLD analysis project Ga0210123, IMG submission 185535) | Wetland microbial communities from San Francisco Bay, California, USA, that impact long-term carbon sequestration - Muzzi_PWB_D2 (SPAdes) | ecosystem: Environmental > Aquatic > Marine >... | reverse complement strand
GTGCAGCCGGCAGAGTCGGTCCAGCATGCCGCGGTGCGCTTCGGCGATCGACTCCCGTTCCTCGCGCCCCGCGCGCTGCACCATGTAGCCCCATGGCCCCCCCTGAATGACGTACGGTTGGGTAGCCGCGTCGGGGTGTGTCGACCCGCCGATGTCCGCATTGGTCGTGTTCGGCGCGTAGAACATCCGGTGGGGAACGCTGCGCGTCACGCGGCGATCGCTCCCGAGAGGGTCGGGAAAGGCGCGCAGAATCGGCGACAGCATGAAGGCGACACCCGGACGGTCGGGCGACGGATAGGCTCCGTCCTGGAACCCGGCCGCGAGCTCGTGTTTGACCTCGGCCGGCGACAGACCCGAGGCGATGAGGGCGGCGGCATCGAGAAACGGCCGGAGGAGCGTCCGCGCGCCGGTCGCATCGAAGGCGATCGGGAGCAACACGTCGTCAAAGTGCTCGACATAGTCCCAGGAACCACGGAACACGGCCGGGTCCACCCGGGAGGCGAGTGCGTGAAAGCCGTTGGTGCCTTGCTGGGCGACCACGAAGCCCACGGCGGAGTCGAGCACATAGATGGTGGCTCCGTCGCGAAGATGAGCCGGAAGTGCGCTCCGAGCGACCTCGATCTCGAGGTCCCGTGGAAGCGTCATCTGCCCCACGAGCGTCACCGGGAGGATGGGGAGGAGTGCGAGGCCGATCGCCAGGGGCGACTTCATGAGATGCCCTCCGTGCCGGCCACGGCTGTCGGTGCCGTCGACCGTCCCGACCAGCGAGCGCGAAGCACGCCGCCCAGCACCGCTCCGACGGGGCCAAGCACGGAGAGGAGCATACCGTACCACGAGGACACTCCGACGTTCCCCGTCTCTCCGCTCCCGGCGACGAGGCCGATCACCGCCGGGATCAGCATGACGCCGGCGACGCCGAGGGAATGGACCACCGGCCGGTGCCGGGCCATCCAGGCCGCCAGCCATCCGCCCACGCCCGCCGCCAGCGCCGAGTACGCCAGGTTCAGCACCAGGTAGGTGGGGGTTGGCGGGGCGGCAAAGTCCCCTTCGAAGAAGACGAAGACTGCCGCGGTCGTGAGGAGGAGGACCAGAACGGCCGCGGTCACGACACCGACGAGGACGGACAAGGCGCTTCTGAGCCATGCCTCGGATGGTCGGGGACGGGCCGGGGAATTCCGGCGTCGCCCGGACGCCGGGGAGAGAGGCGTCTGGTCGGTCATCGGTCCCCCCTCACCGCGGGAAGTTGTCCGCATGCACGACCACGATCAGCCAGCGCCCCTCGCGCCGTCGGAGCACGGCCGTCCGGCGAGCGAGGGCTCCCGTGCGTGGCATGACCCAAGTCACCACTGCGGCGTCCGGGCCGAGCCACCGCACCGCCACCTCGGAGGGTTCGAATCCGAAGATGGGGCGTTCGGTTCGCTGCCGATTCCGTTCGAAGATCGGACCCATGACCGCCACGATCGCGTCTCGACTGCCGGCCCTGGCAGAGATGAATGGGAAGTACATGATTGCATCACTGGCAAATAGCTCGAGGAAGGCGTCCCAATCTGCGTTGTCGATCGCACGCGGCATCGCCAAGGCAACCTCTCGGACCTGTTCCTCCTCTCGGTCCGCCTGATCCCTACTGTATAGCGAAGAAACTGAAATGAGACCGGCAATGAGTACTGCGACCGCTGCACCGCGCGGTGCCCAGCGTCTGAGGGAGATGTCCATCGGGTCCGATCCCGGGGCTGTTGAGGGAGTAAATATGCAATGTTTTTATTGCCTGTCAATACAGCCAAGCGGCGCGGCGAGTTGGGCCGGGCCGGGATCTGGCTCAGCGCCCCCAGTCGGGCGGGGCACCCCAGAACAACCGGCTGCCCTCCCGGCGGAGTGGAGCCTCCTCGGGGCGCGCGCTGAGCGGCGTGGCTCGGCGAGCGGCATCCGCCAGCTCGACGATCCCACGACTCGAGGCGACCGCCAGGCGGACGGCTTCCGACTCGACCAGAAGCGGCGTCACGGGGGAGCCGTCATCGGCGCCGAGGACGATATGCTGGAGGATGAGGAGTTCTCGGTCGCCGACCGGAGGCGGCGTGCCAGCGTGGACCCGCGTCTCGAGGAGTCGGGCCCCGGCGAGCGCCGGGGTGGACAGCGATCCGCGCTCGGTGAGCCCAACCGGCCAGGCGTCCGTGTAGCACTCGGTGTACCCTATCCCATGCAGGAGCGCGCCGGCCACGACCAGATCGAGGTCGCAGCCGGCGATCCTCGCGAGCGGACGGGCGGCCGCGACGACCTCCGCGGTGAGCTTGAGGAGGCCACCGCGCCGAGCGTGCGCGCCGGACGGCCCGGCGGGGGCCGCCGCAAAGCGGTTGCGGAATGCCTCGTCCTGGAAGAACAGCGCAAGAACCGCGCGTAGGCGCGGGGCCGAGACGTCTCCCCGCCATTTGTCGAGTGCGTCCCACCACGGCTCTGGATCTCCCACTCCCGGCACCAGCAGCTCCCAGTCGACCGTCGCGCGCGGGAGCACGCGAATGGAACTGACCTTGAGCTGGCGGCGATCCCGATAGCTGGTGACCTCCCCGATCACCTGCACCACCGCGCCACGTGAGATCCCCGCGATCTTCGGCTGATCCTCGATCCAGAAGGGGGCCGAATCGATACTCCCGAGGGCGTTCCCTAAGGTCAGGACGGTGAAGGGGGATTCGTCCGCATGGCGGATCACCACGTCGAGGACGACCAGCGGGTCCTGGACGCGGGCGCCGAGCGGGAGGGAGGAGAGATCGGGAGGGGTCGGCATGGGATCGGTCGGTGGGGAAGCTAACGGGCGCGAGGCGGGTTCGCTGGCCCGCGGCGAAACCGAACGGTACCTTCACGCCATGAGCGCTTCTACCGTGCTGATCGTGGACCATGACTGCGACCGCCGCAAGCGGCTCGCAACTCTATTCAAAGAGGCGGGATTCCTCCCGGTAGCGTTGGAATCTGGGCGAATGGCTCGACAAGCCGTCCGGACGGCTGCCGCGGTGGGCATCTACCTCCGCCTGGACCTCCCGGGTCTCGATCACCGCAGCCTCGAGAGCGCGCTGGAGCCGGAACCGGTTACGCCTGAGAGCCTGACCGCGGTGGAACGCCGGCATATCGAAGGAGTCCTCCGACATACCGGGGGCAATCGCAGTCGCGCCGCCACCCTCCTCGGGATCTCGCGGTCGACCCTCATCGCCAAGATCAGGCGATACGACATCGAGGGATGACCGGATGGGAAAAGTGAGACCCGGCCTCCCGAGAGAGCGGCGACCGGGCCTCCGTGCCGGATCGATGTGCCGTCTCGATTCACCGACCGGCAATTCTTGCCGGAAGAATGTTCCGGCCTCGGCAACTATTTCCGGTTTTCCGATGCCATCATCGGACGATTCTAAGCCTCCCAAGGCGGGAAATCACGATCGCCTTGGAAGCCCTGCCGCGGGCGAATCGCCACGTTCCATTGCCCACTCCCCGCGCGAGGCCCGATGGTCCGAAGGCGAGGGAGCGGCCAGGACCGGTGAGGGAGACTCCGCCCTGGAGCGGACCGGGGCGGCTCCAGGATTGGGCAGTGTCCCGGCCGGCGAGGACCCGGACCCTGAGGGAATCAGGATCGATCATGAGCACCGTAACACCATTGCTGGTAACAGCTTTCAGCCTTGCGAGTCGGTGCGCCGCGACCGCCTGATAGACGGCATGGTCGACCGCTAGACGATCCAGCTGTCCTCCCACCTCTGGCACGGCTATCGCAGCTACGAGGGTGAGAAGCACGAGCCCGAGAAGGGCCTCGATGAGGGTGGTGCCGTTGGTCACGGACCCAAGATGCAACGGCCCCGGCAGGATGTCAGACCCAGAAAAGTGGCGTTAGGTCCTACATTCCGCGGTCCAGAGCACCGCGCGGTGCGGATCTTGCTACAATAGTGGCGGATCGGCGTGCGCCCTCGTTGAGTGGCGGGCGCCCTAAGTTGGTAACTTGAATATTCTCAGAATGGGCCGATAATACCGTTATGACATCCATGTCGCTCGACCGGTCTGGCCTGCCTGCCACCTCGTTGCAACCGGATGCCCTCTTCGAGGGGGTCCTGCCCGGTGCCGACGTGCCAGGACATCGGCCGTTTCTCTCCCGAGCCCGGCTGGAACGGGAGCGGGGGAGCGAGCGAACCTCTCAGGCGTCGCTGGCGGCGTTCCTGGTGGCGAGCCTGGTCGATCGGATGCTGGGAATGCAAGGGACGGCAGAAGAGCTGGACGGCTTCCGTTGGCAGTTACGAAGCACCCAGCATTTCGTCCGTGAGTTACCGGGAGACGCACCCGAGACGGCCCACCTCAGTGCCGTGGTGGATTCCCTGGATGCGGAGGCGCCGCAGCGCCATGCAGTCGTCCGTATGGGGCTGATGGCCTACGCCTACTTCCTCAACCAGGAAGGCCGGTTCGAGGAAGCCCTGGACATCCTGGCCCTGGCGGGACGGACCCATACCGAGGGGTTGCCGCGAGAGGAGTTCGCTTCCTTCGCCCTGTTCTGCGGCCGGGTCAATCGGCGGCTGGCGAACTGGGAGGCGGCGCGCCGGGCGTTTGACGCTTCGGAGCAGGCGGCGGAGTCGGTCGGGGATCTGCGCGGCATGTGCTACGCCCGGCTGGGCGTCGCTAACCTGGCCCGTGCCACCGGGGACCTCCCGCGAGCCGAGGCGGTCGTGCGCCAGGTGCTCGGGGAGTGCGAGGGCCTCGACTTCGCCGACGTCCGCGCGGCCGCGTACAGCGACCTCTCGGCCGCGTATTATCAGCAAGGGCGTTTGGTCGACTCGGTGCTGATGGAGTATCGAGCATTCCAGTGTGCGGCGGACGACACGGCGCGCTGGCGTTCCCTGGGCAACCTCGGGTCGGCACTGCACCGGTTGGGGGAGTATCAGGCGGCCCGCCACGCCCTCGAAGTGGTGGCCCAACGGTCCGAGCTATTCAGCATCCGAAACAACGCCACGATCGAGCTTATCGGCTTGACCTCCGCCGTGGGAGACGAGCTGGGGTTCCATCGGTTTCTCAGGCAGGCCGAGGAGGCGCTGGTGGACATGGCGCCGAGTATGTCGGTGGACTTCCACTACCAGGCCGGTGTGGGAATGGCACGGTTCGACCGGATGACAAAGGCGCAGGAGTATCTGTCTCAGGCGCTTGCGCTTGCGGACAGCCATGGGCTCAACACGTGGTACTTCCGGATCGAGCGTGTCTACCAAGGCCTCACCACCTGCGCCGACCACACCGAGGCGGCCAAGCCGTACTCCCCGCCCTATGCTCCTTCGCTGGAGGATGTGACGACCGGTTTGGCGCAGTTCGCCACGGCCACACTCGCCTAGCACCATCCACATGGCAGGGTCGCAGGCGGGGGGGAGCCTCCAGGCACCTCACGGCTGGAGGGGAGACGTGGGATGCTGGTCTTAGCCTCCGTTCCGGACTTGCACTTTCAGAGGCTCCGCGCCGCGGGCCGCGACCGGTATTCGTTCGTGGGCCCGGCGACGGTGGTGGGGATGTTGGACGCCATCCGCTCGGAACCGATCGAGATGGCGGTGGTGGATCCTCTCCACGCCTCGGGCCTCGGGGTGACGGAGATCGAGCGCCTTCGCTTCCTGTTCCCGTCCCTCCCGATTCTGATCTATACCAGCCTGGTCCCGGAAACGGCCGAGGTCCTTCTCGCCCTGGGGCGACTCGGCATTCGCCGGGCGCTCTTCGCCCGGTTCGACGACGCGCCGCACATCCTCCGGCACGCCCTCCAGCAGGAGCTCGAGCACACGGCATTTCGCCAGGTGACCCGAACCCTCGGCGCCCTCCTCGACACCCTCCCCGGCCAGCTCCGATGGGCCCTGGAGACGACCTTGCAGTCGCCGGAGACGGCCTCCACGGTGTCGTCCATGGCGGAACGCGCGCGAGTGGGGCGGCGGACCTGCGAGCGTTGGTTTGCGCGCTCCGGGCTCCCGACCCCGCGGATGGTGCTGGTCGTGGCTCGCCTGCTGTACGCCCACCGGCTTCTCCTGGATCCGGGATTCACCGTGGATGATGTGGCCGCCAAGCTGGGGTACACCCGCACCCGTACCATGCAGGCCCACCTGCGCGAAGTCTTCGGAATGACCGCCGGCGAAATGCGCCTCTCCTTGACACCGGACGATGCATTGGAGATCGTCAAGCATCGCTATTTCCCGGACTTGGCTCAGGCGGCGTCTTGAACCCTCTCATCCTGGTGGTGGACGATGACCCGGCAGTCCGGGCCATGCTGGCGCGTGGACTGAGCAAGGGAGGATACGAGGTCGCCTGTGCCGCCACGGCGGACGACGCCTACGCCCTGCTGGCCGATTCGCGGGTCGAGCTCCTCCTCCTCGATCTGTGGCTGCAGCACCTGGCCGGCGATGCCCTTGCGCTGGCCATCATGCGGCAGTGGCCGGAGATGGCCGGGAGGATCGTCCTCATGAGTGGAGATCCCGCGATGTTGGAAGTGCGCCAGGCTGGAGGCGCGAGCTTCCCGATGTTGGCCAAGCCGTTCACGCTCGCGCAAGTCCTCTACCTCATCGACGACATCCTGGCTCGGAGCTCCGGCCAGCGCCGAAACGGAACGGACCACGGGCAGCCCTGATGGGGGCGGTCGTCAACACGGTGGCACCCGACCCTCTCAGCGCGCTCCGGGCCTATCGGACCCGGGGGCCGTGGAGCCTCCGGGATCTGGCGGCGATGGCCGGCGCGATTCTGGGAGCGGCTCGCATCAGCCCGATCAACGCCGCCGCCCGGGCGCGACCGTCCGAGCGTACCATCCGCTTCTATGTATCCCGGGGGCTCGTCCGGCCGCCTGACGGCCGGGGGACCGCGGCCGTGTATCACTACCGCCACCTGCTCGAAGTGCTTGGGATCAAGGTGCGTCAGATGGAGGGTGCCACCTTGGATGCGATGGCGGCGGAGTTTCGGGAGGTCGGCGGCGACGTGCTAGAGCGCCGCGTCGCGGCCGCGCTCGGGCCGGACATTCCGCCGCCTGACGCCGTTCTCCGTTCGCCGGCCGCGTGGTCATCGGCGGTCCCGCCACCCGAGTCGCTCCCGGGGGCCGCGGTGCGCCGCGTGCCGGTGGCGCCGGGGGTGGACCTCCTTCTGGACGAGCACCACCCCGCGCTCCTCGGCGGCCCCGCCGCGGAGGCGTTGGCGGCCCGGATCGCCGCGGCACTCCGGCAGCCGCCTGCGCCGGCCAGTACGCGCTGACCTCGGACTTCTTTCACTCGGAGTAGATCGGCATGGGCACCGTCCTCCTGATCGTGATCGTCGTTGTGGTCGGTCTGTGGTTGATGATGACCTACAACGCCCTGATCGCTCTCAAGAACCAGGTCGTCAACGCCTGGAAGCAGATCGACGTGCAACTCAAGCGACGCCATGACCTGGTCCCGAACCTGGTCAACACCGTGAAGGGCGCGATGGACTTTGAGCGCGACACGATGGAGGCGGTGATCTCCGCTCGAAATCGGGCGGTGAACGCGAGCGGTGTCAAGGAGACGGCGGCAGCGGAGGGGATGCTGACCCAGGCCCTCGGGAAGCTGTTCGCGTTGGTCGAGGCCTATCCGGATCTCAAGGCGACCGGGAACATCGCCCAGCTTCAGGAAGAGCTGACCAGCACGGAGAACCGGATCGGCTTCGCCCGCCAGCACTACAATGATGTCGCCACGGAATACAATACCAAGCAGCAGGTCTTCCCCTCCAACCTGGTCGTCGGATTGGCCAAGGCGAGCCCCGCGGAGCTGTGGGAAATCACGGATGAGGCGGAGCGGGCGGTGCCGACCGTCGATCTGTCGTCCAAGAAACCCACCGGGTGACGGCCGACAACCTCTTCGCCCAACAACTCGCCAATCGCCGACGGTCGGGATTCCTGGTCCTCGGATTCCTGGCGTTCTTCGCGTGGATCGGCTTCGGCGGGGATCTGGCGTGGTTCCTGTTCACCCGTGACGCACCACCGGAATCCTACCGGCACACCATCCCCTTCATCGGTCTCGCGGCCCTGGCCGGGGCCGCCCTCATCGCACGTGTCGCGTGGACCACCGGGCCCCGGCGGGTCCTCTGGGCCACCGGGGCGTGGGAACTGATCGAGGCCGCCACGCCCGAGCAACAGCGCCTGGTCAACGTGGTCGAAGAGATGAGCATCGCCGCGGGGCTCCCGAGACCCCGGGTGTGGCTCGTGCCAGACTCAGACCCCAACGCCTTTGCCACGGGGATGGAGCCGGGTGATGCACACATCGTCGTCACCGAGGGGCTCCTCACCACGCTCAGCCGCGACGAGCTGCAAGGGGTCGTGGCGCACGAGATGGCCCACATCCAGAACCTGGATGTCCGCCTCATGACCCTCCTCGCGGCGATGGTCGGGGCCATTGCGTTAATGGCGGACGGCTTGGGTCGGTTCCTGCGGTTCGGAGGCCGGATCGGCGGGTCGCGCGGTCGCGGGGGCGGCAATAAGCGCGGCGGCCCCCTGGCGATGGTCATCGTGGTGGCGTGGCTCCTCTCGGTGCTCCTCGCGCCACTCCTCTCCCGCCTCCTGGCGCTGGCCGTGAGCCGGAAGCGGGAATATCTGGCGGATGCCACCGGAGCACAGCTGTGTCGCAATCCCGCCGCCCTGGCAGCCGCCCTGGAACGGCTCGACGGGGCCAGCGCGGCCACGAAGTCGATCACCCGTGGCGCCGCCCACCTGTGCATCGTGGACCCCGCGGAGCGCAGGATCTCAGCGCACGAGGGACTCCTGGGCGACCTCTTCGCCTCGCACCCTCCGATCCGGCGCCGCGTCGCCCGACTCACCGGGATGGCCTTCCAGCAAGCCAAGCGGGAACGCCTGGCGGAGGCGAACGACCCCGGTCCCGCGTGACTGTCCCGTGGTGGGGCCTCGCCGCGCTGGCCGCCCTCGCCGTCTGGCTGGGACGCCGTGCCTTGCGAGCGTGGGCGGAACGTGCCTCGATCCGGCTCCGGGCACGGTTCCGGGCGAGGCTCGAGCCCTTCCAGTTGCTGCAACGCCGAGCCGTGCAGGATCGCCTCATGGCGGACCCGGTGGTGCGGGACGCCACCGCTGCGCATGCGGCGGCGGCAGGCATCTCGGCCGAGCGGGCCGCTGCAGAGGTCGAGGCGTACGTCCGAGAGATCGTCCCCTTCTTCAATGTGCTGAGCTACTACCGGCTTGGGTATGGCAGCGCCCGGGCCGTACTGTCCCTCCTCTATCGGGTCCGGGTCATCGACCGAGACAAGTCGACCCCGGCACTGATTCCGAGCGAGGATGTGGTGGTGTATCTCATGAACCACCGGAGCAACGCCGACTACGTCGTCGTCGCCTACGTCCTGGCCCGGGTGGTCAGCATCAGCTATGCCGTGGGCGAATGGGCGCGCACCTGGCCCTTGGAATACATCTTCAAGAGCTTCGGGAGTTACTTCGTACGCCGCCGGTATCGCGTGCCACTCTACCACACGGTCCTGGAGCGCTATGTTCAGCTGATCACCAGGAACGGCGTCACCCAGGGAATCTTTCCGGAAGGCGGCCTGACGCGCGACGGTGCGCTCCGCCCGCCCAAGCTAGGACTCCTGGACTACCTCGTCCGCACGGTGGCGGATGCCGATTTCGATCGGGATATCTGGCTCGTGCCGGTCGGGATCAACTATGACCGAGTCCTGGAAGATCGAGCCCTCATCCAGGAGCGACTGGTCGGCGTGCGGCGGCGGGGACGCCTCAGACAGCTGGGCTCGACCCTCAGGTTTGTGGGACGGAACCTCCTACGATTGGCCACGGGGCGGCTCCGAAGCTACGGGCGCGTCGCCGTGGCCTTTGGACCGCCGCTGTCGGTGCGGACCTGGCTCGGGACCCGCCCGCGGGATGTCGTCCGACTCCCGAAGGACACGCGCCTCGGGGAGCTCGAGGTCCTCGCGGCGGAGATGATGGAACGCATCGGCCGCACGGTGCCGGTCACGCCGGTGCCGTTGGCGGCACGGGCGCTCCTCTCCGGCGGGACGAGCGCGGTGGGACGCGAGGTCCTCGAGGGACGGATGGCCCAGGACCGCGACGCCCTGAAGCACCGCGGGGCCATGCTCGCGCTCCCCGACGGTCCGATCGCCGTGGTCTGGGAAGAGGCGCTCCGGTCGCTTGGCCGGCGGCGGCTGGTGCACGTCGAAGGCGACACGATCGTACTCCTCCCCGGGGAACGTCCCCTCCTCGAGTACTACGCCAATTCCATCCGTCAATGGTTCGACACCGCAAACGGCGATGTCTGGAGTCCGGCGGCGGAGCCGGACCCAACCCTCCCCCGGCTGGCGCGTCGAGACGAGATCTCGATCGAGACGGGTGAACACCATAGGGGGAGGGCAGGAGGGGCGTAAGCGTCGTGAAGGTCGAGGGCCTTCACCCCTCAGACCTGCAACGCCGTATTGATATCGTCGATGAACGTGGCGGGATCGAACGGGAGGCGGATGAGATGGTCCGCCCCCGCTGCCCGCGCGTCGGAGCCATCACCGGCCACCAAGGCGACAGTCTTGTAGGGTCGCTCGGCGGTGGGTTGGAAGCCACCGAGGGGATGGCTGTCCGGGGTACTCGATTCCTGCACGACAACCAGTTGCACCCCCATCCCCGCAGCCAGCGAGGCGGCTTCCTCCGGCGTCCGCCCCAGCTGGACCTGATAGCCTGCCTGACGGAGGAGCGACGACACGACCCGCTTGAGGACCTCGTCGCGAACATAGAGGACCGCCGGGCCGTGATCGGGAGCGATGATGGCCGTCGATTGATCGACGTCCACCATCCGGACCTTGGCGTGGTAATCGGCCGACCGTGCTGCCCGGAGATCGGCGACGCGCTTGACGATGTCCCGAATGCGGCCGAGGGCTTCCTTCACGCCTTCCAGCGCGGCCCGGTGTCCGTGGAGATCGCCGGACTCCGAGAGGAGGATGTCGACCTCCATCATCGCGGACATCAGCGGGTTGTTGATCTCGTGGTGGAGTGTAACCGTCATCTCTCCGATAGCGGCCAGCCGCTCGGCCTGGAGGCGATCGCGCTCGGCGGCGGCGAGGGCATCCTTCAGGGCCCTAAGCCGCCGGACGCGCTCGATGACGTGGGGGAGCTGCTTGGTGAGGTCGCTATCCTTGACGAGGTAATCATCCGCCCCGTGGCGAAGGGCACTGGCGGCCACCGTCTCGTCCCCGTGGGCGGTGACGAGGACGACGGAGGGGGGGTGCGACCAGGTGGTGAGGTGACGAAGGACCTCCGTTCCCATGATGTCGGGGAGGTCGTGGTCAAGGAGGACGACGTCGGCCTCGGGAGCGGCGGCCAGGGCCTCCCGGCCGGTGGCGACGATGCGGGGGGCGGAGAAGCCCTCCGTGGTGAGCACCGCCGCCAGGAGGCGGGCGATGACGGGATCGTCGTCGACGATGAGGAGGCGAAGCGAGGCGCGCTCAGACACCGGTGGCCCCCCGGCGGCCCCCGGCGTTACTCCGACCGCATCCGGCCATCGTCATCGAGGAAGACAAGGGTTTGGCGGCGCTGCACCACCGTGGCGAGCGCCTCGAAGACGTCTTCCACGACCACGGTGCCGACCAGATCCCGCATCCGCTCGACGGCGAACTCTGGACTCATCTTCTCTTGGTACGGCCGCGACGTCGTCAGTGCGTCGTAGATCTCCACCGCTCCCAGGACCCGCGCTCCGACCGGGATGGCCTCACCCTTGAGGCCGTCGGGATAGCCATGGCCGTCCCACCGCTCGTGGTGGCTTCGCACATAGTGGATCACATTCTTGAGGTGGGTCAGCGGCGCCAGGATCTGAGACCCCACCACCACGTGCTGTTTGACGTGCTCGTACTCGTCGTCCGTGAGTGGCCCCTGCTTGATCAAGACTTCCTCGCGGATGCCGATCTTCCCGATGTCGTGCAAACGACCGGCGGTGCGGATCGCCTCGATATCCTCGTCGGCCAGTTTGAGTTCCGCGGCCACCATGGCGGACAAGTCGGCGATGCGAGCCGAATGGCCCCGGGAGTACGGATCCTTGGCCTCGAGGGCATTGACCAGGACCTCCAGCGTGGCCACCGAGATCCGTTGGAGATTGGCCCGCTCCCGGCGTAACTCGGCCGTGCGGAGCGCCACCTCCTCCTTGAGCCACTGGTTGATCTGATTGCTCTCGAGCATCGTTTCGCGCCGCTTCAACGCGCGTTGGATGGCCCGATGGAGATCGTCCAGATCGATCGGTTTGGTGAGGTACTCCATGGCGCCGCGCTGCATGCAGAGCGAGGCGGTCGTGGCGTCATTGACCGCGGTCAGCATGAGGATAGCGGCGTTGGGCTCGAGCTCGATGATCCGAGGGACCAGGTCGATGCCGCTGATCCCGGGCATCCGGACGTCCACCAGGAGACAGGCGATCTTGCTGCGCTGGAGGATGCTCAATGCGTCTTCGCCGGAGCCGGCGGTGAGGACCTCATACCCCCGCGACGCAAGGAACTTCTTGAGCGCGGAGCGGATCGGCTCTTCGTCGTCTACGACCAGTAGCGAAACGGGGGCGTCAGGATGTTGCAACATCGCTCCTTTGACGGGCCCGGACAGGCGGCCGATCCTGGCCGTTGGCGCCGATCCCGAAGCTAAGAGGAAATCCAGAGGGGCGTCAAGCAACCCCACGTCACCCCACGAACTCCACGACGACCCGATCGGGGATCAGGCCGGCCTGGTGGGCGCGGTCGAGTAGTACCTGCACCGCCTGGCGGCCCCGAGTCCCGTAATCGATGGTCCAGTGGTTGACATACATCCCCACAAACTCGTCCGTCTGCTCCGCCGAGATCCCCCGGTTGAACGCCGCGGCATGTGCCAGGGCATCGTCCCGATGCGCCAGCGCGTACTCGATGCTGGCCCGGAGATCGCGCGCGATCTGGGCCACGACCTTCGGCCCGAGGTCACGACGAACCACGTTCCCGCCAAGCGGGAGGGGGAGGCCCGTCTCCTCGAGCCACCAGGAGCCGAGGTCGCGCCACAGGTGCAGGCCGGTCTCCGCGTACGTCAGCTGCCCCTCGTGGATGAGGAGACCAACCTCGGCCTCCCCCGCCGCCACCGCCTCCTCGATCCGGTCGAAGGGGACCACGACCGTGTCGACATCCGGCTGGAACAGGTGAAGTGCCAGGGTAGCCGTCGTCAACCTCCCGGGCACCGCCACACGCCGGCCCTGGAGGCCCGCGGCAACGTCCGACGGCGCGGGCGCCCCGGAGACCAAGCGCGGCCCATATCCGTCCCCCATCGATGAGCCGCTCGACAGGAGGGCGTAGCGGTCGGCGAGGTAGGCGTACGCATGGATCGAGACCGCGGATACCTCGAGCTCGGCCTTTTGGGCCCGGCGATTCAGTGACTCGATGTCGCTCAGCTCATGGACATACCGGAGATCCCCCGTCGGGATCTTCCCCGACGAGAGCGCGTAGAACATGAAGGCGTCGTCCGAGTCCGGACTGTGCGCGACGCGAATCGTCTTGGGCATAGTATCGGTCGGTGTCGGCATTATTCTGAGGCTGGGCCGCCGGTGGCGGCACGATGGAATTGTTGGATGAGCTGGTCCTCACGAAGGTACTCCGGCCGCCCCGCGGCCATCTCCCGGTCGTACGCGCTGAGGAAGCCAGCAAAGCTCCGGCGGAGTGTGGCCGAATCCCCCTGAATGTGTGCCACGGAACCCCTGATGATGTAGCCGAACAGGTGGTCCGGCGCGGTGTGGAGAATGGTATCCGCCAGCGCCGAGGCCCCGGCATACTCTCCTACCTGAATCCGGATCAGGGCTGCCTGCATTCGGGCCGAGGCGTCAACGGTGTCGAGTTGGGCGTACGCCCCGAGCGCCATCGGGGTGAACTGGACCACCTCGGCGCTATCGTCCCGAGCCCCGGCATCCATCACCCGGTTGAAGAGTCGGTCGAACCGCTCCCGCGGGCTCATTCGGCTGATGTCAGGCGCCGAGGCCGGTGCCGCAGGAGCCCCCACGTTCGCCATGTCGGGCCGGTCCTTCGGTCCGAGGCCGCCGGCCACGCCGATGCCGATCCCGCCAAGGGCCACCACCAGGATCCCGCCGGCCACCAGCCAGGGGGTCGCCGGCATCCCACCGGTCCGCCGGCCGCATCGATGACAATACCGCGCTCCGGGGGAGAGCCTGGTGGAGCACCCCCGGCAGAGCTCGGCCCCCGTGGCGGCACCGCAGGCCGGACAAAACGCGCCCGGAGCCTGGGCGCCGCACTGCGGGCATGTCTGGAGGGGGTTGGTCATGATCCTCGGGAGGCCGGCGAAGACGGTGAGGGGCTCCGTCAATTTAACCGGCCCGGCGTGAAGCCTCTATCCCGGGAGTCTCAGCTAGCGTTGCAGGCGGTGACGGGTTACCGTGGAGTCGACCCAACGGGAGTCGTGCCCTGGCCATGTCCCGGTCTCCTTCCCAACGACCCACGCCCCTGTCGGACGCAACAACGGCGCGCCACCTCGGGGACTTGGCCCGGAGCCATGCCACCTGGAGCGTCTACTTGGAGACCCGCCCTCAGGGGAGGGCGGTCGGAGGCCGGCTCTTCTTCAGGAGCGCTGACGCCATCCGGGAGACAGCGTGGATCTTCCTGGAGTGGCACGAACGGGATATCCTCAATCGTTTCAATGAGTTCAGTCCCACTGAACTGTGGAATCTGATGGACAGTCTGGCTTAGCCCTAGGAGGGGCGGCGGGGCATCAGGGGGATTCGAGTCTGGCGGGCGCTGCTGGCGGCTGGGGCCTCCGGGGCGCCTTTTGTCTTGCTTGCTGATGTTAATGTCATGCATGATTCGCATTTGTGGCAGGGATTATGCATCACAAATATCCAATATATTGCATTACTGACGTCTATTTTTTGCATTTCTTGCATGTTTTCGAAGGCACCACTAGATTTTGGGCTTCCTCTTCGGGACCCCATCACATTTTCGCGCAGGAGAGTGCTGGTCATGGCCACAGCCAACGCCGGGGGAGCGCTGCCACCGCTCTCGGACTTCCCCAAGCAGCTTCACGGTGCCACCAAGCGGGACATTCTCAAGTTGGTCAACGATTTTGGAATCGACTTCCTGCGACTGCAGTTCACCGACATCC
>Ga0210123_1001033_pt1 | contig 15100 bp, 10 predicted proteins | sample Muzzi_PWB_D2_FD_185535 | JGI IMG/M metagenome (GOLD analysis project Ga0210123, IMG submission 185535) | Wetland microbial communities from San Francisco Bay, California, USA, that impact long-term carbon sequestration - Muzzi_PWB_D2 (SPAdes) | ecosystem: Environmental > Aquatic > Marine >... | reverse complement strand
ACCGAAACCAGCAGACGGTCGAAATGCAAGGTCTCCTCTTCTTCCCGGCCGGCAACGGTAACGGCAACTTTCCCGCCGTCCACCGCAGCTTTTTTGACCCGGGTGTTGAGCCTGAAGTCAAAGCCCTGCTTGCGCAGAATGCGATCCAGCGCCCGCGCCACCTGACCGTCCAGGGTGGTGCCGATTTTGGGCAGCATTTCGATGACCGTCACCTTGGCGCCAAGCCGCAGCCAGACCGATCCCAGTTCCAGGCCGATATAACCGCCGCCCACGATGCCCAGGTGCCCGGGCACCCTGTCGAAAGCCAATGCTTCCGTGGAGCTGACGATGTACCGGCCGTCAAACCCCATGGCCGGCACTTCGACGGGCGATGATCCGGTGGCCAATAGGATATTGTTGGCTTTCAGCGTCTGCGACGGCTCTTTTCCCCTTTGAACGGCGACCTCACCTGGGGCCGTCAGCCGTGCGGTGCCTTGAATGATCTCCACCTGATGGTTTTCAAGCAGCCTGCGGACATTGCGGGTCAGCTCGGCCACCACCTTTTCCTTGCGCGCCATCATGGCGGGCAGGTCCAGGGAGACATTTTCCACTTTAACGCCGTGGACCTCGAAATGATCTTTTGCCAGGTGAAAGTACTCGCTGGAGTCCAGCAGCGCCTTGCTGGGAATGCATCCCACGTTCAGGCACACGCCGCCCAGGCGCGATTCTTTTTCGATACATGCGGTTTTAAGCCCCAATTGAGCCGCGCGGACAGCCGCCACGTAGCCGCCGGGCCCGGAACCGATAATAATCAGATCATGGTCGGCCATCTTACACCTCCAGCAGCAGTCGTTCGGGGTTTTCGATCAGTTCCTTGACCCGTTTGAGGAAGGTGACCGCCTCGCGGCCATCCACGATGCGGTGGTCGTAGGACATGGCCACATACATCATGGGACGGATAACGATCTGGTCGTCCACCACCACCGGACGCTTTTCAATGCGGTGCATGCCCAGAATCCCGCTTTGGGGCATGTTGAGGATGGGCGTGCTGAGCATGGAGCCGTAGACGCCGCCATTGGAGATGGTGAAGGTGCCGCCTTCCAGGTCGGCCAACTCCAATCGGTTGTCGTTGATTTTCTTCACGTAATCGATGATGGCCTTCTCGATGCCGGCAAAACCGAGATTCTCGGCATGCCGGATGACCGGTACCACCAGACCCCGTTGCGATCCTATGGCCACGCCGATATGCTGGTAGTTGTGGTAGACGATCTCTTCGCCCTCCACAAAGGCATTGATTTCGGGGATCTCCTTGAGTGCGGCCACGCAGGCCTTGACAAAAAAAGACATAAACCCCAGGGAGACGTCATGCTTCTCCTTGAACTGCTCCTTGTACCTGGCGCGCTCTGCCATTACACGGCTCATGTCGATGTCGTTGAAGGTGGTCAGTATGGCCGTATTCTGCTTGGCGGCCACCAGCCGCGCGGCAATGCGCTTGCGAATGGGGGTCATCTTCTTGCGCACCTCCATCGGCGGCGCTTCGATCTCCAGTTCAGCCGGCGGCGCGCACACTTCCGGCATGCCGGCCGGCGCCTGCTCCAGATGAAGCAGGACATCACCCTTGGTGATGCGGCCGTTGGGTCCGGTGCCTTGAATCTTGCGGGCATCCAACTGCTTCTCGGTAACCAGTCGGCGCACGGACGGCGACAGGGCAGGCATCTCTGCAGGCGGCCGGGAATCCTCCGGCGCGGTTCGGGGCCGGGCCGGCTTGTTCTCCACCGGCCCGGCAGCTTCATTTTCAGGTGCAGGCAGGGCAGGTTCGTCTTCCGGCTTCGGCTGAACGGTCGCTTGCCCGGTGGACGGTGCCGGGGATGGCGTCCGATCGCCCTCGGCCGCCGGATCGATGGTGCCGACCACCGTACCGATGGCCACGGTTTCGCCTTCCGCCACGGAAATGTGCAGCACGCCGGCGACTTCCGCCACCACCTCCAGGGTGACTTTGTCGGTTTCAATCACGAAAAGGGGCTCATCTTTGGCGATCTGTTCGCCATCTTGTTTGAACCACTCCGCCAGAATGGCTTCCTGCACCGATTCGCCCACGTGAGGGACTTTTACCTCAACTGCCATAACCACTCCTTCGAGGCTCTGTCTGCCGTTAAATTAATCTTATCCGCTATCCCGCCATATCCTTGCCGTTGCCCAAGGGCCCCACGGCCTGATCCGATATGGCCATCTGTTGATTTTTATAGATATTGGGGAAACCGGTGGCCGGACTGGCTGCCGCGGCCCGTCCGATATAGTCAACCTTGCGGCCCAGCATCTTCTCCAGACGCGGTCGCATAAACCACCAAGGCCCCATATTTTGCGGCTCTTCCTGCACCCAGCACCACGCTTGCGCCCGGTCGTACCTGTTCAATACCGCCTGCAAGGCGGCTTCGGGAAAAGGATAAAACTGCTCCAGGCGGACAAGGGCGATATCTTTGCTGTCGATTTCAGTGCAACGCTGGGCCAATTGATAATAGATCTTGCCGCTGCATAAGATCACCTTGGCGGCATCATGACACTTCCGGGGGTCATCCAGGACCGCAGAAAAGCCGCCGCCGCTCAACTCGGTTAAAGCGGACACGGCCTGGGGATGACGCAGCAGACTCTTGGGGGTCATCAGCACCAGGGGTTTGCGGTAATCCGACCGGACCTGCCGCCGCAGCATGTGAAAGTATTGTGCCGGGGTCGTCAAGTTACAGACCTGCATATTGTCGTCGGCGCACAATTGCAGAAATCTTTCCAGGCGTGCGCTGGAGTGCTCCGGGCCCAGCCCTTCCCATCCATGGGGCAGCAGCAGGCAAAGACCGCAGAGACATTGCCATTTGGTTTCGCCGCTGGCAATAAAAAGATCGATGATGCCCTGGGCGTTGTTGACAAAGTCACCGAACTGGGCCTCCCAAAGGGTCAGCCCCTGGGAATGCGACAATGCATAGCCGTACTCGAAGCCCAGCACGCCTGCTTCGGCCAGCAAGCTGTTGTGCACATGAAAGGCGCCTTGATCTTTATGCAGTGCATTGAGGGGCACATACGCCTTGCCGTTTTGACGGTCCACAAGCACACTGTGCCGTTGGCTGAAAGTGCCGCGCTGGCAATCCTGTCCGCTCAGTCGGATGGGGACGCCCTCGGTGAGCAGGCTGGCAAAGGCCAGGGATTCGGCGTTGGCCCAATCGATGCCGACGCCTTTTTCCACACTCTGCCTGCGGCGGCGCAGCAGCATCTTGATTTTATTGTGGGGCGTGAAATCGTCGGGCAGTTGGTTGAGCTTGTCGGCCAGCGCCGTCAAATCCTTTTTGCTTACCGCGGTATCCACGGCATCATGGCTGTATTGGCCGCTGTAGCAGGCCATCTCCTTGAAGCAGCGTGGCTGGGGGAACAGACAAGCGCTGCCGTGAATTTCCTGGTAGGCGGCATCCAGCCGACCCGTAATGTCGGCCTCGAGCCCGGCCACGGTGTCCGCATTGATCACCCCCGAGGCCTCCAGGACCTGGCCGTAGATGAGATGGGGCGAAGGGCGCGCCTTGATGCGGTCGTACATACCGGGCTGGGTAAAATAGGGTTCGTCGCCTTCATTGTGGCCGTAGCGCCGATAGCACACCAGGTCGATGACCACATCTTTGGCGAATTGGGTGCGGTATTCCGCAGCCAGTTGGGCAACGTGCACCAGGGACTCGGGGTCTTCGCCATGGACATGAAAAATGGGTACCATGAGCATTTTGGCCACATCGGTAGAGTAGCGGGTGGAACGCGCATCTTCGGGCAGGGTGGTATATCCGATCTGATTGTTGATCACCACATGGATGGTGCCGCCGGTGGAATACCCCGCCAATTGGCTCATATTCAGCGTTTCGGTGACAATGCCCTGGCCGGCGAAAGCCGCATCGCCGTGCAGCAGCAAGGGGATCACCTGCTTGCGGTGGGTATCCTTTATCCGTTCCTGGCGCCCCCGCACAATCCCCTCCACCACCGGGTTCACGGCTTCCAGATGGCTGGGATTATTGACCAGGAATGCGGAGATGGACCGGTCGCCCGGCAGTTCGATTTCCGACAGATAGCCGTTGTGGTATTTGACATCGCCGTCGCCGATAAGGTGCTCGGCATCGTAGCAGGTTTCAAACTCGGCAAAAAGTTCTTCATAGGGCCGGTTGAAAATATTGGCCTGTACATTGAGTCGGCCGCGATGGGCCATCCCCAGTATGACTTCTCTGGCACCCAAGCGGGCCAGCCGCCGCAGCAAGGCGTCCAACATGGGAATCAAGGCATCGCCGCCCTCAAGAGAAAAACGGGTGACGGCCTGGTACTTTTTATTGAGAAACTGCTCCAGCATGGCCGTCTGGGTGAGTTTCTCCAATATGCGCACTTTTGATATCTTATCAGGTTCGGGCTTATTGCGCACCGGCTCCATGCGGTCCTGGAGCCAGGCGCGCTCATCCGGATCCTGCAAATGCATGAACTCCACGCCGACGGAGCGGCAGTAGGTCTGTTTTAAAATCTGCATAATCTCTTTGAGGGAGGCCTGCTCCACAAAGGAAAACTGAGGCGTGGCAAACACGGATGCATAATCATCGCCGCCCAGCCCGAAATCCGTCAACTCCAACATGGGATGGGTGGTGGGGCAGGCGCTGAGCGGGTCCATGCAGGCCAGCAGATGGCCGAGATCACGGAAGCGATTGATCAACTCGGCGACATGCGCAGCCGTGGCATCGGCACATGTATCCGGGCTCGGCGCACCGTTCTGCAGACCGATGTCGAAACCGTTAAAAAAAATCTGCCATTCCCGGCTCACGGACGCGGGATTGGCCTTATATTTCTGATATTGGGTATCCAGAAAGTCGAGATTGAGGGGTTCAGGTATGTTCATGGCCTCCCTATCTGACGCCGCACCCTGAACACCGGCCGGCAGGTTAAGCTATGCATTACACCAAATCGATTACGTTTCCGTGGTTGCCCGAAACCAGGGGGACGCCTGTTCGCTCTGGAAATGATAGGTAAAAGGTAGGGTGGTGTCAATTGCAAATAAGCCTTGTTAAGCCGCGACCGCCTCGGCTATATATGCATTTAGGCGTATAAAAATCTGTTGGAGATGATTGGTGCTGATTCCACCCGAAAATCAGTGTTTGCACTTGTTGCATACCGTCAACATGCCGGAGCACATTAAAGTTCATTCCCGTCGGGTCTGCCAGGTGGCCCTGGTACTTACGGACGGGTTGATCGCTGCCGGCATCGATATCAACCGCAAACTGGTACGGGCCTCCGCCCTGCTCCACGATATCACCAAACCGCGCAGTTTCGAGACCGGTGAAAACCACGCCCAGACCGGCGGCGACTATCTTTTCGCATTGGGGTTTCCCGAAGTAGGCGACATCGTTCGGCAGCATGTGGTGCTGGACAGTTATTTTGCCGGGGCAACACCCAATGAGGCTGAAATCGTCAACTATGCCGATAAACGGGTCCTGCACGATCGGGTGGTGCCGCTGAACGACCGCATGCGCTACATCCTGGAGCGCTATGCCAAAACCGCGCAGCGCCAGGAATTGTTTATGGAGATATGGGATAAAACGCGCGTGCTGGAAAAGCGGTTGTTCTCATATCTCGCCTTCCATCCCGATGTAATCCCGCCCAACATGCTGGAAGCGGTGTTGCCGGCCTAGTTGGACCTGTCGGCAACAAGTCTTCCCGTCGCCATGGTCATATCGGTTTGTAACCCAATACGACGAGATGATTCAGCGCGTCAAATTCTGGGGCATAGGTCAACCGGATGCGCCTCTCAAAGTAATTTTTCGGCAGGCGCTGATGAAACGGCGCGTCAGCGATAAATCCAGCGAATGGGGGTAGACTTCCCCACCGGTATCCACACCTCGAATGACACCGTCAGACAGAAAAGCCCCCAGCAATTGCCGACCGATCCATCGACGGTCCGCATGGGGATCGATCTTGCGGGGCGGCTTGGCCGGCATCGGTTGGGTTTCTCCTTTATCCGCAAGGTCTTTCATAAAATTGAGCACGCGCCCCAGGCGCAGCAAGGTGGCCGACTGGGTGCGGTCCGTCACATGGGCCAGCGGCAATGCCGTGGCACGCAGCAAGATGGGATCGGCGGGCAGCAGGTTGCGATGCCGGCACCAATTGAAATCGGCGCTTCCCGGCGCCGGATAGAAGACCGACACACCGGCCAGCACCCGGCGCCGGGCCAGATAAATCAAATCGTCCACCGCGTCACAAGGCGCTTGATGCGGGCCCGCGATGATAAGATAGGCCACACAATTCAAGCCATAACGGGGGGCCTCGGAAAGCACGCGCTCCACATCACCGGTAACATCCGGCCTGGCGTAGCGCTTCAGTTGAGCAGCGGCGGTGGTGATCAATGCCAGATTCAACGTTTTGAATCCCGCGCTGCGCATGCTTTGCAGCAGTGCGGCATTCAAATTGGGTGCATATAAACCGTTCATGGCCCTTAGCTCCGGACGCCAGCGCCCGAAGTGATATTTGATCTGTCCCATGAGCGCCGACATCCATTGTTGATCCGCACAAATGTGTTCATCCTCAAAATCGATAAACCCCATGGGCAAAAGTTCAAAGGCGGCCCGTATTTCGGCGATGACGGATGAAACCCGACGCCGGCGAAATCCGTGATAGGATGTGGCATTGACGGCACAATAGGTGCAGCGCATGGGGCAACCCCGGGTTGCGGACAGCGTTAAACTTCCCCGTCCGGCCCGCCGGTAATGACGCCAGTCGATCAGATCAAAGGCCGGGACGGGCAGAGCATCCAAGTCATTGGCCACCGCAGGAGGGTTGATGGCCAAATCACCATTGGATTTTCTGCGCACCAGACCGGGCACATGGTCCAAAGGTTTTTGATCCAGCAATGCGCGGGCCAGCGCCGGAAGCCCCACCTCCCCGTCTCCCCGCAGAACGTAGTCCACGGCCGGATGATCGATGACGGCGGAGGGCATTGCCGACGGGTGGTGCCCGCCGACCACGATGGGCACGCCGGGACACGCCGTCTTGACAGCCGCCGCCAATTCCATGACGACATCGCCATAAGCGCTGAAAAGCGAAGAGATACCGATCAGGGATGGATTGGCGGCTTGGGTCAGTTTGGCTATATGCGCCACGCTGTAACCAAAATGGCGAAAATGATGAAATAGCCCGAATGGGGATCGGTCGGGGCGACCGTAGAAAGGCCGCAGGTGGTCCATTTGTTCCGGCCAGGGCCGGATGCGGGCTTTGGCGGTGGCCAGGCCGTCACAAATTTCTACCGCAAATCCAGCCCGCCGCAGGGATGCGGCAATGCTGGCCAATCCATAGGGAAGGGTTCTTTTGGCAGTGAGATAGAAATCCCGAATGGGCGGTTGTATGAGCAGAACCTTATGTGATTTTAGATATTTCACTAAAGGTCTGAATTTCCGCAGGCAAATCATCCGGCTCGATGAGCTCGTCCACCCCCAGGGCCAAAGCGCGTTCAATCACATTTTGCAGTTGGATCAGGTTCCCGGGCCAGTGGTAGCGCATCAGAATATCAAGCGCCTCGGGCGAAACACCGATGATGCGCTTGTTCTGCTGTTTGCAGATTTGATAAATGAAATGATGAATCAGCAGACAGATATCCTCACGCCGCTCTCGCAGCGGCGGCATGGTAAGCACCACAGCGCTAAGCAGGTCAAACAGATCCTTTTTCAAAGCCCCACTGTCGATGACCTCCCGGAGCTCTTTGCCTGTAGCGGCCACGACCGTGGCGCTGATCCCCTTTTTCTTTTGCTCGGTTTTGATGGCCTGAAGGATGCTGAGTCTCAGCTTCGGCGCCAGTTCGGCGATTTCATCCAAGTAGATGGTGCCGCCGTCCACCTTCTTGATCAGTGCAGTGACATGACTGACCATCTCCTTTTCAGGTACCCCCTCGGAGATGCTGCCGCAATTGACCGGCACGAACGGCATCTGCCGGCGCTCGCTTTTTTCATGAATGGTACGGGCCACCAGCTCTTTGCCTGTGCCGCTTTCCCCCTGAATCAAAACCATGGGGTTCTGCTGAACCACCGTTTCAATCATTTCATAAACCTGCTGCATGGGCGCGCTGATACCGATCAATGAAGCAAATTTATACCTGCCGCGGGCGCGTTTGCGCAACAGCGCCGCCTTGTCCTCAACTTTTTTCTCCTCGATAATGCGGTCGATAATCAGCTTGAGATGATCAAGCTTGAACGGCTTCTGCAGATAGTCGTAGCAGCCGAATTTCATGGCCTGTACCGCCGACTCCATAGAACCGTATCCGGTGACGATGATGACCTCGATATTGGGGTTGAATTGCTTGACCGCCGCCAATAATTCCAAACCGTTGAATTCAGGCATCTTGTAATCGGTGAAAATGATGTGGATGTCCTGCTCACGGATCAGGTCAAGCGCCTTCAGGCCACTGTTCACGGTGGTGATGTCGTAGCCTTGCATCTGCAGGTACTGCTCCACCATCATCAAGATATCCTTATCGTCATCGACAAAAAGAATGCGGTAGTCGTCCATAAGATACTCCGTCGTACGGTATTTGAATTTCCTATAATCAGAGTGGGCGGGGGCGTTTGTTACGTTTTAGCTTACCACTCGACAATTATCATTAAAGATCCCCGCTAAATGCGGGCTGTCATGCATTCGCTGTCCATGGAGTTATGGCAAGTCGCGTTGGGTATCTATCGTATATAAAGGAGCTCTTAAAAAAGATCAAGCGCCGATCGACGGCGGCCAGGTCCCGGGGGCCGTCGATCTAAGCCGAAAAATGGTTTCAGATCATGGCACATAAATTGCTTTTTATAACGCCAGGCCGAATTGGTTTAATGTCAGTGGACTGAATTTACAGTAAAAACATTCAAACCAGGGTTTGCAGAGGTCCACAAAAACATCCAGATGTATGGTATTGTAAACAACAACCCGCGCCCCGCAGCGACTGCCGGTGGAAGGGCCCAATCACGGAAACAGCCATCTTATGCTCGCAAATGCTGAAACCATTAAGCGCCCCACAGTGCCGTTGCCGGCCATACTCGGACTGGATCGAAAAGCTCCGGGACCAAAAGAGATCAACCGGTTTTTCTTCAAATCCCCGCTCATCGCCCAACGCCTCTCCATTTTAAATAACATGGTGGGGGGGCGCAGCCTGGTCATCGTGGTGATTGGAGAGCGTGGCAGCGGCAAGACCACCTTGATGAATGAATTCATTTCAACGGCCGGAAATGATTGGCAGGCTTGCCGCATCAAACTCACATCCCGCCGGCAGGATTCCAGAAATCGTTGGCGCAATCTGAACAACCGCATGGTGTTTCGCACCCGGAAAAACAGTCCACCGTCGATTATCATCGATGATGCCCATCAGCTCAGTCCGTCCGAACTCAAAAAATTACTGCAGTCCGCCTACTCAAAGGAAGGACAACGAAAATTTCAAAGCATTGTCCTGTTCGCCGAGCCCACAATGCGCGAACGCTTTGCGGAAATCGCGCGTTGGCTGCCACCCAGTTCCGTCATCGATAAAATCTTCATGACCCCGTTCACCGAAAAACAGACTGCCGACTACCTGAAGCACCGCCTCAAAGCCGCCGGGCTCATTCACAAGAATCCGTTTTCGGTCGATCAGGTGCGCAAAATCTACCAGGTGTCCGGCGGGCTCCCCGGCTGGATCAACGGGGAAGCCTTCATGCTGTTGAGAAAAATGGACACGCACCACAAGGGCTTTAAAAGATCTGTGTGGGCCAAAATGATAAAATGGCAGTTATCGATCAGACGCCAGTGCAAAGGTCTGATCAACCTGCCAACCTTGAGCAAAAAACCCGGTTTTAGCCTTAAATGATCAGGGCAAGCCGTCAACGTCTCCTTTGGTGTACAACCGACCTGCGGTGCCTCCTCCCGGCACCGCAGGTCATCCCTTCCATCAAAACATCCCTTCGACACCCATCCAGATTCAATGCCGGTAGTGGATTGAACCACAGCGGCCATCTTAAGGGCACGCGACCGTATATTCCCAGGCAATTGCGCGGCAGCGCATTACCGTAGCGGCATCGCCAATGGATTTGAGAAGAGAGCGTCGGTTGACAGGATCTCCGGATACCTTTACACTTCACGCCGTTGAATTCCCCATCGATACCTGCGCTAATGGCGTATTGCCCGTAAGGTGAACCTATGTACAAAATCCTCGTGGTCTGCACTGGAAACATCTGCCGCAGCCCTATGGCCGCCGGCCTGTTGCATCACTATCTGCCGAACTACCTGAAAACGCGTGTTGAAGTGACCTCGGCAGGCACCCACGCCCTGCATGGCAACCAGGCTGCCGAACACGCCTTGACGGCCATGGATGAAATCGGTGTCGATATTCACCCCCATCGGGCGCGCCAAGTCACCAAAGTGATGGCACGGGAATCCGATTTGATTCTAACCATGGAAGCAACTCATGCCACCGTGGTCAAGCGCCTGATCGGCTGGCGGCAGAACAGGCCGCGCCTGATCAGCGAATTCAATCCCCAGACATCCGCTCACGATATTCAAGACCCTTATGGCAGGCCGCTCAAGGCTTATGAAGAGTGTATTCGAACCCTGCGGCCATGCATCAAGGGCGTTATTTTATGGCTCGGGAGCACACTCTAAAACCGGCCCGGACGACGCAGGCCAGGCTTGGGCGAAGGTTGGGTTGATCATCATGGGTACGCTGCGCCAGCGCATGATTGCCGTTCTGCAGGGGTCCCCCATGGACCGGCGGCAACTCTCCCAGGCACTGCGCATCAGCGAAAAGGAGGTGTCCGCCCACCTGCCCCACGTGGCCAGATCGGTTGTCTCCCAGGGACTGGGATGGCATGTGCAACCGGCATACTGTGACACCTGCGGCTTTGCTTTCAAGGACCGCAAACGCCTCTCGCCGCCCAGCAAATGCCCCCGGTGCAGAACTTCCCGCATCGTGGGACCATGGTTCCAAGTGCGTGCCGCCATCCGCGGTGGCCACCAGGGATAATGACGCGACCCTGCTTGATGTCTTGCAACAATTGCGGTCACTTATCAGTATGCGCCCCCTTTCTCCAGGACCTTCAACCGGCAATAAAAATCGCTTGGATGCGCCTGTTGACACGCAGGGCAATCTGATTTAAATAAGGTTTTCCATTCAAAGCGGCATTTGCCGCTGTCAGGTGATTATCATTGGTGAAAATGTTCGATGCGCCTCGCACCCCATAGAAAATAAGCTAAATCTTTTGAGTGCCGGTGTAACTGGAATCGAAAGGCCGAAAGGCCTGGATGCGTAATCACCTGCTTAACAAATCAGGGAGAACGGTTATGATCCATGTGGAGAATCTAACTAAATTCTATGACGACTTTTGTGCGGTGGATCAGATCAACCTCGATGTGGCCAAAGGGGAGATCATCGGCCTGCTGGGCCCGAACGGTGCCGGCAAAACCACCACCCTGCGCATGCTGACCGGGTACTTCAATCCATCCGAAGGCGATATTCGCGTCAAGGACATTTCGGTGCATAAAAATCCCTTGGCCGTTAAAAGCCTGATCGGATACCTGCCGGAATCGGCCCCGCTCTATAAAGGCATGCTGGTCTATGACTACCTGGATCACGTCGCCAAAATCCGTGGCCTGCGAAGTACCGCCAAGGAAAAGCGTCTGGGCGAGCTTGCCGACATGTGCGGTTTGCGCGGAATTATGCATCAAACCATCGATACGCTATCCAAAGGCCTTAAACAGCGGGTGGGACTGGCGCATGCGATGATGAGCGATCCGGAGATTCTGGTGCTGGACGAGCCCACCTCCGGATTGGATCCCAATCAGATCGTGGATATCCGGGAAATCATCCGCAAGATCGGTAAGGAAAAGACGGTTATCCTTTCCACCCACATCCTCAGTGAAGCGGAAGCCACCTGTAATCGCATCGTGATCATTAACAAAGGCAAGATCATCGCCGATGGCAGCACCGAGGATATCAAATCCAGGAACAGCCGGGCGGACCAGATACAGATCGAACTGCTGCAGGCCGAATTTGAACCTGTTAGCCAGCAGCTTGAATCCGTTAAGGGGGTCAGACGCGTCGAGCAAATCCCCAGCGACGATGCATCGCGTCTCAAAGTCCAGGTTTCTACTGAAGATGGCTGCGACCCCAGAATCGACCTCTATGCTGCCGTCAAATCCTCCGATTGGGTGCTGATCGACTTTCACCGGGAATCCAAAACCCTTGAAACCATTTTCCGCGAGCTGACCAGGGAGAACTGATATGCGTCAGGCATTGCTTATCTTCGACAAAGAGTTCAGGGACTATTTCATATCACCCATCGCCTATATCGTCATCGCCATTTTTCTATTCGTGACCGGGTGGTTGTTTTTTTCAACCTTCTTCGTATTTGGCCAGGCGGACCTGCGACGCTTTTTCGACCTGCTGCCTTTTATCTTCGCCCTGGTGGTGCCCGCTATCACCATGCGTCTATTCTCCGAAGAACTCAATGTGGGGTCCTACGAGATCCTGCTCACCATGCCGGTGACCTCCCGTGACATCATCATCGGCAAGTTTCTGGCCGGGGTCGCTTTTGTGGCTGCCATTCTGGTTCCGACCTTGGCCTACCCTATCTTCGTCAGCTTCCTGGGAGAATTGGATTGGGGCGTGATGGTGGGATCCTATTTCGGATCCCTGCTCATGGGCGCAGCCTATGTGGCCATTGGCCTGTTCGCCTCCTCGCTCACCCGCAACCAGATCATCGCGCTTATTGTCGGCATGGTGATTTGTGCGCTATTGGCCATTATCGATAAAATGCTCTTTTTCTTTCCACAGTCCATTCTGGCTGTGGTTTCCTACCTGAGCTCAGCCATTCACTTTGAAAACATCGCCAAGGGCATTGTCGATACCCGCGATATACTCTACTTTTGCAGCGTAGTGTTTCTGGGCTTGTATGCCACCCACCTGGTGATGCAGGGAAAAAAGTAAAGGGGACTGTCAATGAAATCCACCACCGAACGGTATGCCAAATATATCAAACTCTTGCTTTATGTCGTGGTCTTGGTTTTGATCAATGTGGCCGGCCTGACCTTGTTTATCAGGGGCGATCTGACGAAAAACAAAATCTTCTCCTTGTCGGATGTCAGTAAAAAAGTGGTTGCCACCCTGTCCGAACCGCTGACCGTCAAGGTGTTCTTTACCGAGAATCTGCCGGCCCCACACAACAACACCGAGCAGTACCTGCGTGACCTGCTTAAAGAATACAGCCTGCACAGCAACCAATACTTCAACTATCGATTCTACAACGTCAGCCCGGAATCCGACGGCATCAGCAGCGATGAGAGCGGCGGTAACCGCCAGATGGCCCGGGATTACGGCATCAACCCGGTTCAGATTCAGATGATCGAACAGGACGAGGTAAAATTCAAAAAGGCCTTCATGGGGTTGGTTTTGATCCACGGCGATATCATCGAACGCATTCCCACCATCACGTCAACCGAAAGATTGGAATATAAACTGACCACCGCCATTCAAAAGCTCAACAACAAGGTCAGCGCACTGCTTGCGCTGGAGGATAAAATCCAAGTCAAACTGGTGCTCTCCTCGTCCATCAACAGGGTGGCGCCTTACATGGGCCTGGATCAACTTGAATCCTACCCCGAGCAGATCAAGCACATCGTGGAAGAATTAAACCCCAAGACATACAACAAGCTGGTCTTCTCGCACATCGATCCGACGAATGACCCGGAGATGAAAAAACAGATCCAAGCCCTCAATATTATGGAACTCAAATGGCCGGCCATTGAGAAAGCGAAGATAGAACCGGGCAGCGGCCTCATCGGCTTGCTGGTGCAATACAAGAAAGATACCCGCGTCGTTCCCCTGCTCAATGTTTTGCGCCTGCCTATTTTCGGCACCCAATATCAACTGGCCGATGTGGCCGCGGTGGAAGAACAGATCAATGTCAACCTGGAGCGCCTGGCCAACATCAATGCAGACCTCGGCTACCTGGCCGATCATGGCACCCTGCCCACGGTCAATCTCGGCCCCATGGCACCTCAGGATGAGGAGACCATCGGCCGCTTCAGTTCCCTGGTCAGCAGAACTTACAGCCTTAAATCGATCAAGCTGAATGAAAAGAACATTCCCGACGGTCTCAAGTGCCTGATCATTGCGCGGCCTACGGAAAAATTTTCCGATTACGCCCTCTACCAGATCGATCAAGCCCTGATGCACGGTACCAACATCGCCGTTTTTGCAGATACATTCAAGGAAACCCGGCCGGCCGGCCGACAACCTTTCCCGAATTTCGTAGCCGTGGACACGGGCCTGGAAAAGATGCTGGCTTATTATGGCGTGCGCATTAAAAAGTCATTGGTGCTGGACGAAAACTGCTATCGGCAGCGTCGCGCACCGCAACAAGGCGGCGGAGAACAACCGATCTATTTTGCACCCATTATCCAGAGCGAGCAAATCAACAAGGACTTGGATTATATTAAAGATATTAAAGGACTGGTCACCCTGAAAATCTCTCCGCTGGAGCTGGATCAAAAGCGCATCGAAGACCAGGGCATCACCGCCCACAAGCTGCTGGCCTCCTCCAAGCGATCTTGGGAAATGCGGGATCGCATCATGCTGAACCCCATGTTTATCAATCCACCCGCCTCGGATAAGGAGATGACCAGCATGCCCCTGGCTTATCTGCTGGAAGGCACCTTCACCAGCTATTTCAAGGACAAGCCCATGCCGGAAAAACCGGTGGAAAAGAAAGAAGGTGAGCAAGACAAGCCCCAAGAAGAAGGCAAAACCGATCTTTCCCAAATCTCGGAGAAGGGCGCCTTCCGGGCTCAAAGCCCCAACGCCAAGGTCTTCGTAGTGGCATCGGCCGAATTGCTCAAGGATCAGCTCCTGGACGACGAAGGCAGGTCCACGAATGCCATGTTTGTCCTCAACATGATCGATGCCCTCAATGACCGCGGCGACATCGCCGCCATGCGCAGCAAAGTGCAGGAACTCAATCCGTTGAAAGAGTCCGCTCCGGCAACAAAAACCATGATCAAAGCCGTCAACATTGTTGGGCTCCCGATTCTGGTCGTCGTCTTCGGTCTCATCGTCTGGGCGCGCCGGCAT
>Ga0210123_1001032_pt1 | contig 15102 bp, 5 predicted proteins | sample Muzzi_PWB_D2_FD_185535 | JGI IMG/M metagenome (GOLD analysis project Ga0210123, IMG submission 185535) | Wetland microbial communities from San Francisco Bay, California, USA, that impact long-term carbon sequestration - Muzzi_PWB_D2 (SPAdes) | ecosystem: Environmental > Aquatic > Marine >... | reverse complement strand
AAAGGTCGAGCCGGCTTCGCCGCGGACCGACCCTCGCCGGTGTCGCCGTAGCGACGGGACCCTCCGCAGGCCGGTCGCGCCGCGGGTGGCAAGCCCTGTCGGTTTCGAGTGACAGAGGTTGTCAGGGCGCGATGCGGCGCAGGGCGCGCCGGTCCCGTGGAGGTGCTGCCGAGCCATGCGCCAGCTGATCATTTCGAGGCTCGAGAAGCGCACGCCATGGGCAGTTCGTACAGCTCATGGGTCGCGCGCGCGACACCGCCGCCGGGGGTCTATACTTGGCCCCGCTCGCGGGGCCGGCCGATGCCGGTCGGGCGGGGGCACGGCAATGAACGACCGGAGCGCACTCCCAGCCAAGCTTCACCGGTAACCGATGAGAATCTTCCCGCAGCGTAGGGTGGGGGCGTCCCCTTCCCACCTCGAGGGTGGGAAGGGGATCGAGGGGTTGGGGGGTGATCCAGTGGATCGTCCAAGTCGATCGGAGCGGCGTCACCGACGGTTCGGAGAGAGTTGACTCAGTCGTCACGAAGTCGGGCCTTCTAGCCTGGACTATTCATGAGGCGCCGTAGCGAGAGCCGCAAGTGTGTGTGAGATCAGGGCGCACGTAGCGATGCGCGACGCAGGCGTACTCGGCAGTCCGTTGAGGAGCAAAGAGCGAGTACGCCCTGAGATTGCATGCAATTGCGGCTCGCAGTAGGTGACTCATGAATAGTCCAGGCTAGATGCCCAGCACAAGCCAGCGGAGAGGAAGACCTGATGGGCGAGATCGAAATCGGCGTGATCGGGGGCAGCGGCCTCTATGACATGGAGGGGCTCACGGTGCGCGAGGAGCGGACGGTGGAGACGCCGTTCGGAGCCCCGTCGGACGTCTTCGTGATCGGCGAGCTCGAGGGCCGTTCGGTGGCGTTCCTGGCCCGCCACGGGCGGGGGCACCGGCTGATGCCGTCAGAGATCAACTTTCGCGCCAACGTCTACGCCATGAAGGTCTTGGGCGTCGAGCGGATCATCTCGGTCTCCGCCGTCGGCTCGATGAAAGAGCAGTACGCGCCGACCCACATCGTGGTCCCCGACCAGTTCTTCGACCGCACCCGCCACCGCCCGGACACCTTCTTCGGCGAGGGGCTCGTGGCCCACGTCTCGCTGGCGGACCCGGTGTGCGCCGAGATGGTCGAGCTTGCGGTCGAGGCGGCGCGCGAGGCGGGCGCCACGGTGCACCGAGGGGGCACCTACCTGTGCATGGAGGGCCCCCAGTTCTCGACCCGCGGCGAGAGCCTCATCTACCGTTCCTGGGGGGTCGACGTCATCGGCATGACCAACCTCCAGGAGGCGCGCATGGCCCGGGAGGCCGAGATCTGCTACGCCACCCTCGCCATGGTCACCGACTACGACTGCTGGCACGAGGAGGAGGAGGACGCCCACACGGCGTCGATCCTCGAGGTGCTGCGCCAGAACGTCAAGACCGGCCAGCGGGTGGTGGCGAACCTCGTCCGGCGCCTGCCGGAGCGTGACGCCGAGCACCCTTGCGCCAACGCCCTCGCCGGCGGCATCATCACCGACCCGGCGCGGATCCCTGTCGAAACCCGCGAGAAGCTCCACCCGATCGTCGGAAGGTACCTGTCCTCGTGAGCGAACCGAAGCGCAAGAAGATCCTCGTCACCAACGACGACGGGGTGTTCTCCGAGGGTATCAAGCTGCTCGCCGCGGAGCTCTCCCGTCTGGCCGACGTGGTGGTGGTCGCTCCGGACCAGGAGCAGAGCGCCTCGGGCCACGCGCTGACGCTCCACCGGCCGCTGCGCATCCGCCAGCTCGAGGACACCTGGTACTCGGTCGACGGCACGCCGACCGACTGCGTGAACCTGGCGATCCTCTGGCTGCTCAAGGACGACCCGCCGGACCTGGTCTGCTCCGGCATCAACTTCGGCACCAACCTGGGCGACGACGTCACCTACTCGGGCACGGTGTCGGCGACCTTCGAAGGGACGCTTCTGGGCATCCCGTCGGTCGCCTTCAGCCAGGAGATCGGCCCCCACTTCTCGTTCCGTCCGGGGGCGCGGTTCGCCGCCCGCCTGGCCGAGGAGCTGCTGCGGCACGAGGAGCTGCCCGAGGACCTGCTGCTCAACGTCAACGTGCCGGCCGGCGAGATCCACGGGGTGAGGTTCTCCCGCCTCGGCCGGCGCCGCTACAACCAGTCGGTGATCGAGAAGCAGGACCCGCGGGGACGCAACTACTACTGGATCGCCGGGGCGCCCGAGTGGGACGAGGAGGAGGGGACCGACTTCGACGCCCTGTCGAAGGGCTGTATCTCGGTGACCCCGCTCCACCTGGACCTGACCGACTACCGGGGGCTCGAGACCTACGGCCCGCTCCGCGAGTCGCTCGAGACCCTGCCGACGGGTGGCGATGACGAATGACCAGGGGCTCGCCGACCGGCGCATGGCCGAGCGGCGGGGGAGAATGGTGCGCGAGCACATCGCGGGCCGGGGCGTCGAGGACCCGCGGGTGCTCGACGCGATGGCCGCGGTGCCGCGCCATCTCTTCGTGCGCGAGCACCTCAGGCGCAAGGCCTACGGCGACCACGCGCTGCCGATCGAGGCGGGCCAGACGATCTCGCAGCCGTACGTGGTCGCGCGCATGACCGAGATGCTCCAGGTGGAGGCCCATCACAAGGTGCTCGAGATCGGTACCGGCTCGGGCTATCAGACGGCGATCCTCGCCCGTCTCGCCCGTTGGGTCTATAGCCTGGAACGGGTGCCGGAGCTGGCGCGCTCGGCGATCGCCCGGCTGCGGGCACTGGAGCTCGACAACGTGAAAGTGGTGATCTTCGACGGCAGCATCGGGTGGTCCGAGGCGGCGCCCTACGACCGCATCCTGGTGACCGCTGGCGCCCCGGTGGCCCCGGAGCCGCTCCTCGACCAGCTTGGCCCGGACGGCCGGCTGTTGATCCCGGAGGGGGACCGCCAGTGGCAGCGGCTGGTGCTCTACCGCCGGGCCTCGTCCGGCCCCTCCTCGGGAATGGTGCGCGAGCCGGGGGAGACGGTGGCGTTCGTGCCGCTGGTCGGACGGTTCGGCTGGGAGGAGGGGCGATGAGCGCCGCGATCGAGTTTCTTCGGCGCATGCTGACGGAGGGGCGGGAGTTCCTCCACGACATGCTGCTCTGGGTGGAGGGCTTCGGCCACAGCCCGTACGGCACGTGGGCGCTCTTCGTGATCGCTTTTGCCGAGTCGAGCTTCTTCCCGATCCCGCCCGATGTGCTGCTGATCGCTCTGTGCCTCGCCGAGCCGGAGCGCTCGCTCTGGTACGCGCTCGTCTGCTCGGTGGCGTCGGTCCTCGGCGGCATGGCCGGCTACGGCATCGGCCGCTACGGCGGCCGGCCGCTGCTGCTCAAGATCTTCAGCCACGAGCGGGTCGACACGGTGGCCGCCTACTTCGACCGCTGGAACGCGTGGGCCGTGGGCATCGCCGGGCTGACGCCGATCCCCTACAAGGTGTTCACCATCTCGGGCGGTGCGTTCGTCATCAACTTTCGGATCTTCCTCTTCGCCTCGGCGGTCTCGAGGAGCCTGCGGTTCTTCGTCATCGCGCTGCTCATGTGGCTCTACGGGGCGCCGATCCGGGACTTCATCGAGAGCTATCTCGGCTGGCTGTTCCTGGCGTTCATCGCCCTTCTCCTGGCCGGCTTCTGGTTCGCGGGCCGGGGGGCGATGCGCTCGGCCCGCGCGGGGGGTGCACCGGCCGAAGATGAGACGGCGCCGGACAGGGCCAATCTCGCGCCGGCAGGGGACGAGGACCATGACTGAGGGCGCGCGCCCCGGGAGCGGCTCCGGGGCCGGCCCGGTGTGCCGGGCGTACCGGGTGGAGGGGCGGGTCCAGATGGTCGGCTTCCGGGCGTTCGTCCGGCGCCACGCTCGCGACCTAGGCCTCACCGGATGGGTGCGCAACGAGCCGGACGGATCGGTGGCGGTCGAGGCCGCCGGGGACGCGGAGAGCATGCGGCGCTTCGAGGAGTCCCTGCGCCAGGGCCCCCACGCCGCCCGGGTCGAGCGGCTCCAGGTCCGGGAGCTACCGGCCCCACCGGCCACGGCCGGCTTCGACGTCCGGTTCTAGCCCGCCGCCGGGCCTTCCCCTCGGTTTCGCCCGAGCTGATCTCTCGGTCCGAAACATCGTTCGTTCAGTCGAGTCATCCGGGTCCGCTGCGCCGGTCGGAGATACCTGAGACGAAGGTCGGGGAGAAGCTCTGTCTCCGTGGGCATCATTCGGTCACCCTTCGGTCCCGGGGTGCACTATAGGAGAAACCGTGCCGCCTCCTCACCGGGTGCTCTCCAGAAAGGGGCTCGGTACGACGCTCCCGGACATTCCAGCCGGTGATTCGACCTCGATCCGAGGTGTGGTTTCCACGCTCCGGGAGAGTGCTTCGGCCACCCCGAAGAGCGCCGGGGAGGGGTGCGCCAGGCGATCGAACTCGATTGAATCAACGATAGTGAATGAATAACGAAAAACCGACACCTCCCGATCTCTCCCGCAAGAAGCTCGATCGACTGATCCAGAACCTCAAGAAGCGGGGCGGTGGTGAGGTTCCGCCGCGGATCGCCCCGCGCTCGCCGCGCGATCTGCCGGCGCTCCTGTCGAGCGCCCAGGAGCGGCTCTGGTTCCTCTATCGTCTCGAGCCGGCGTCTGCCGCCTACAACCTGACCGCGGTGATGCGGTTCGACCGCATGGTCGACCGGGTCGCTGTGGAGCGGACCCGGGTCGAGATCCTCCGCCGGCACGAGAGCCTTCGGTCCGTCGTCGATCGGGGCCCGGACGGCCGGCCCGTCCAGCGGGTGCTCGACGCGGCGGCCGTCGCCCCCTCGGCGGTGGCCGATCTCACCGGCCTCGGTGCCGCCCGAGCCGCCGCCGAGTCCGGGCGGCTCACCGCGCGTCTGGCCCGGACTCCGTTCGATCTGGCGCGCGGCCCCCTACTACGCTTCGTCCAGGTCGTGCGGTCCGTCCAGGCGGAGCGGCGGGCCGGCGACCGGGGCGACAGGGGCGACGGGGTGGCGGACCTGGTGGTCTCGGTCCACCATCTGGTCGCCGACGGTTGGTCGATCGGTCTCTTCGTCCAGGAGCTCCAGGCCCTGTACCGGGCGTTCGCGTCCGGTGAGGCGTCGCCCCTCGACGCGCCGAGCCTCCAGTTCGGCGACTTCGCCGCGTGGCAGAAGGGCCGGATGGAGCGGGGCGAGCTCGAGGAGGCGCGGGAGTACTGGCGCGCGCACCTCGACGGCGCGCCGTTGGTCGAGCTGCCCGGCGACCGGCCCCGTCCGGCGGAGCTGTCCGGGCGTGGCTCCTATGTGCCGTTCGAGCTCACGGCGGCCGAGACGGACGCGCTCCGGCGCGCCTCCCGGGACGGCCGCGCGACGCCGTTCATGGTGCTCCTGGCCGCGTTCCACCTGCTGCTCGGAAGGATCTCCGGAGAGGACGATCTGGTGGTCGGCACGGTGGTGGCCGGCCGTGAGCGGCGTGAGCTCGAAGATCTGATCGGCTTCTTCGTCAACACCCTGGCTCTCCGTACGAAGACCGACGGCGCCGGCACCTTCCGAGAGCTGCTGGAGCGGACCAGGGCGACCGTGGTCGAGGGTCTCCGTCACCAGGACCTGCCCCTGGCGGTGCTGGTCGAGGACCTGGGCGAGGGCGGAGCGAGCAGGAGCTCCCTCTTCCGCTCCCTGGTCTCGATGGAGCGGCGGGGTGCGGGCGCCGTGGAGCTGGCCGGCCCCCGTGGCACGGCCCGGGCGGAGGTGGAGGAGGTCCACAGCGGGACCTCGAAGTTCGACCTGTCGGTCCAGCTCCGGGACGACGACGCCGCGATCCGGGGCACGATCGAGTACAGCACCGATCTGTTCGATCGGACGACGGTGCTGCGCCTCGCCGAGCGCCTGCGGCGGATCGTCACCGCGGCGGCGGCCGATCTCGACCGGCCGCTCGAGCGGATCGCGCCGTTCGTCGATGACGCCGAGCGTCACCAGGTGCTGGTCGAGTGGTCCGATTCGCGGATTCCCTACGCCCGGGACGCGAGCCTCGCGGAGCTGTTCGCCGAGCAGGTGGCGGCGCGTCCCGACGCTCCCGCCCTCGAGCTCGGCGACGTGGCGCTCACCTACCGGGAGCTCGAGGAGCGCTCGGGCCGGCTGGCCGCCGCGTTGCGTGAGGCGGGCGTCGGGCCGGGCGAGGTCGCCGCCATCTGCCTGGAACGCTCCGCCGAGCTGGTGGTGACGATCCTGGCGGTGGTGCGGGCGGGGGGCGCGTGCCTCTGCCTCGATCCGGAGCACCCGCCGGAGCGCCTCGCGGTGATGTTCGAGGACTCGGGCGCCGTGGTTCTGGTGACCCGGGAGGGTGTGGCCCCGGCCGGTCTCGGCGAGGGGGCGAAGACCCAGATCCTGGGGCCCCTCGGTTTGCCTGGCACCGTGATGGGCACCGGGATGGGCACCCTCGATTCGCCTGGCACCCCGGCGGGCACCCCGGCGGAAGAGCGGCTGCCGGCGACCGCGCCCGCCCAGCTTCTCTATACCTCCGGCTCCACCGGCCGGCCGAAGGGGGTGCTGCTCTCCCATCGCGGCCTCGTGCGGCTGGTGCGCGGGGCCGACGTCCACCGGCTCGGGCCCGACGACCGCATGGCCCAGGTGGCGAACGCGTCCTTCGACGCCGCCGCCTGGGAGATCTGGTCCGCCCTCGCCAACGGCGCCTGCCTGGTGGGCATCGACCGGGAGACGGTGCTGGCGCCCAAGCGCCTGGCGGAGGTGCTCGCGGCGCGCCGGGTGTCGGTGGTGCTCCTCACCACCTCGGTGTTCAACCAGATGGCGCGCCTGGCGCCGGAGGCCCTGTCGAACCTGCGCCTCGCATACTTCGGTGGCGAGGCGGCCGATCCCGAGGCGGTGCGGCGGGTACTCGCCGCCGGGCGCCCGGGCGCGCTGGTCAACGCCTACGGGCCGACCGAGAACGCCGTCATCTCCACCTCTGAGCTGATCGGCGAGCTTCCGGGCGACGCGCGGGCGGTTCCCATCGGCCGGCCGATTGCCAACAGCAGCGCCCACGTGGTCGACCGCGGCCTGCGGCCGGTTCCGGTCGGTGTGGTCGGCGAGCTGGTGGTGGGCGGGGACGGGGTGGCGCTCGGGTATCGGGGGCGCCCGGCGGCGACCGCCGAGGCCTTCGTGCCCGATCCGTTCGTCGACCGCGCCGGTGGCCGTCTGTATCGGACGGGCGACCTGGTGCGCCAGCTCGTCGACGGGCGGCTCGAGTTCGTGGGCCGTGCCGACCACCAGGTGAAGATCCGCGGCGTACGGATCGAGCCGGGGGAGATCGAGGCGGTGCTCGCCGAGCACCCGGGCCTGGCCGCCGCGGTGGTCACGGTGCAGGAGGACTCCCGGGGAGGGCTCCGGCTGGTGGGCTACGGCGTGGCCGCGGCCGGGGAGGCACCGTCGCCCGGCGAGCTTCGGAGCTTCCTCGCCGAGCGGCTGCCGACCGCCATGGTGCCGTCCGCGTTCGTGCTCCTCGACCGGCTGCCGCTCACCCCCCACGGCAAGCTCGACCGCTCGGCGCTGCCGCGGCCCGGGATGGAGGGGGCGGCCGAGGCGGAGCAGTACGTGGCGCCGCGGACGCCGGTCGAGCGGATCCTCGCCCGCGCCTTCGAGGAGGTGCTCGGCCGCGAGCGGGTCGGGGTGCTCGACGACTTCTTCGAGCTCGGCGGCCATTCGCTGCTCGCGACCCAGGTCGTCTCGCGCATCGAGCACGACCTGGGGCAGGAGGTGCCGCTCCGGACGTTGTTCGAGAACCCGACGGTCGAGGCGCTGGCCCGCGCCGTGGACGGTGGCCCGGGTGTGGAGGGGACCCTTGGTGACGGCGGCGGTCCGACGGCGGATCCGGAGGCGAACCGAGAGCCGGCGCCGCTCTCCTTCGGCCAGGAGCGCCTCTGGTTCCTGGAGACGCTGGAGCCGGGGTCGGCCTACGCCGTGCCGTTGGCCCTGCGCTTCGACGGGTCGCTCGACCGGGCGGCGTTCGCCCGGGCCCTCGGCCGGGTGGTGGCGCGGCACGACGTGCTCCGCACCCGCTTCCCGGAGGTGGACGGCCAGCCGGTCCAGGTGGCCGACGAGGACGGGTTCCGGGGCCTGCTGGTGGTCGACCTGGAGGGCCTGGGCGGCGCGGCCGGTGGCGCGTCGGTGGAGCGGGCGCTGGGCGCGGCGCGGCGGGCCGTCTCCCACCGGCCGTTCGACCTCGAGCGGGGACCGGTGCTCCGCGCCTGCCTCGTGCGGCTCGGGCCGGAGCAGTCGGAGCTCTTGTTGAGCGTTCACCACACGGTCGCCGACGGCTGGTCGATCGGTGTCCTGGTGCGGGAGCTCGGCGCCTTCTACCGGGAGACGGTCGCCGGTGAGCCGGCGCAGCTCCCGGAGCTGCCGTTCGGCTACCGGGACTTCGCCCGCTGGCAGCGCGGCTGGATGGACGGCGAGCGCCAGGAGCGGCTACTCGCGTTCTGGCGCCAGGAGCTGGCCGACCCGCCGCGGGTTGAGGTGCCCGGTGACCGGCCGCCCCCCGCCCTGCGGCGCCGGCCGCGGGGCGAGGTGCCGGTCCGCCTGGCGGCGCCGACGGTCGAGGGGCTCCGGGCGCTCGGGCGCGAGCGGGGCGCGACACTCTTCATGGTGGTCCTCGCCGGTCTCGAGGCACTCCTCGGCCGGCTCACCGGCCAGCGCGATCTGACCATCGGCTCGCCGATCGCCAACCGGAACCGCTTCGACACCGAGCACCTGATCGGCCTCTTCGTCAACACCGTCGTCTTCCGCGGGCGGTTGGACGGTGACCCGAGCCTCGCCGAGCTGGTCGACCGGACCCGCGAGACGACGCTCGCGGTCTACGCCCACCAGGATCTGCCGTTCGAGCGCCTGGTCGAGGCGGTGGAGCCGGAGCGGAGCCTCACGACGACTCCGCTCTTCCAGGTCTTCTTCGCGTTCCAGAACCTCTCCCTGGGCACCCTCGACCTGCCCGGCGTCGTGGCCCGGGGGGAGGGGCTGGCGCCGGCGGCGGCCAAGTTCGATCTCTCGCTCCTGGTGGAGGAGATCGGGAACGGCGAGGTCGCCGGCATCCTGGAGTACGACCGGGATCTGTTCGATCCGACCACGGCGCTGCGGCTGGTGCGGCGCTACGAGCGTCTGCTGGCGGCGGCGGCGGCCGAGCCGAAGGCACCTCTCTCCAGGCTCGAGCTCCTGCTCCCGGCGGAGCGTCAGGAGGTGCTGGTGGAGTGGCACGGGGCGGTGCTTCCGGAGCCGGCCGCCCCGACCCTGGCGGCATGGTTCGAGCGGCAGACAGCCGCCGCCCCCGACGCCGTCGCCCTCGAGACGGAGCAGGGCTGCTGGAGCTACCGTGCCCTCGAGCGGCGTTCGGCGGCGTTGGCCGCGGAGCTCGTGGCGGCGGGCGTGGGGCCCGAGGTGCGGGTGGGCGTCTGCCTCGAGCGCTCCGCCGACCTGGTGGCGGCGCTCATCGCGGTGCTCCGCGCGGGCGGCGCCTACGTGCCCCTCGATCCCGCCTATCCGGCGGACCGGGTGGCCTTCATGCTCGAGGACTCGGGCGCGCCGGTGGTGATCACGGAGACGTCGCTCGTTGGGCGGATTCCGGGCGCAGGCGAAGGGGAGTCTTCGATTCACCTGTCGGTCGTGCTGGCCGACCGGCCCCGGAGCGAGGCGCCCGATCGGCCGCTGCGGCTCCTGCCGATGGGCCTGCCCTTTCATCTGGCCTACGTCATCTACACCTCCGGTTCCACCGGCCGGCCCAAGGGGGTCGCCATCGAGCACCGGAGCGCCACCGCGCTGGTGGCCTGGGCCCGCGGCGTGTTCTCCCCGTCCGCGCTCGACGGCCTCGTGGCTGGCACGTCGGTCTGCTTCGACCTGTCGGTCTTCGAGCTCTTCGTGCCGCTCTGCCTCGGCGGGCGGGTCGTGCTGGTCGACAACGCCCTGGCCGCCTCGACACCGCTCGCCGCCCGGGCGCGCCTGATCAACACCGTGCCGTCGGCCATGGCCGAGCTCTCCCGTCACGGCGAGCTGCCGGACGCCCTCGCCAGCGTCAACCTGGCCGGCGAGCCGCTCAAGGGGGCGCTGGTCGCCCAGATCCGGGAGCGGCTCCCCGGCGTGCGGGTGCTCAACCTCTACGGCCCGTCGGAGGACACCACCTACTCGACGTTCGGAGAGGCGGTGCCGGGCGAGGGCCGGGAGCCGACCATCGGCCGGCCGGTGGCGGGGACGTGGGGGTACCTGCTCGACGCGGAGGGGGAGCCCGTGCCCCCCGGCGTCCCGGGGGAGCTCTACCTGGGCGGAGCGGGCCTCTCCCGGGGCTACCTGGGCCGCCCTGCGCTCACCGCCGAGCGCTACGTGCCGGACCGCTTCGGGCCGCCCACGGGCTCGATCGGGGGCGATGCCGGAGGAGGCCGTCTCTATCGCACCGGGGATCTGGCCCGCCATCTGCCGGACGGGCGCCTCGAGTTCCTCGGCCGCATCGACCACCAGGTCAAGGTGCGCGGCTTCCGCGTCGAGCTGGGTGAGGTGGAGGCGGCCCTCGCCGCCCATCCCAGGGTCACCGACGCCGCGGCCCTGGTGCGGGGGGAGGGGCCCGAGGCGCGCCTGGTCGCCTACGTCGAGGTGGTGGACCATCTGGAGCCAGGGGAGAGGGCAGAGAGGGCGGAGAGGGTGGCCGAGGAGCTCTTCGAGCGCCTGGCCGGCCAGCTCCCCGACTACATGGTGCCGTCGGCGATCGAGCCGCTCGCGGCGATGCCCCGGACCCCGAACGGCAAGATCGACCGCCGCGCCCTGGCGGCGCGCACGCTCGGCGACCGGCGGCGCTCCGAGTACGTGGAGCCCGAGGGTCGGCTGGAGCGCCTCGTCGCCGAGGTCTTCGCCGAGGTGCTGGAGCTCGAGCGCGTCGGCGCCCGGGACGGCTTCTTCGAGCGGGGAGGGCACTCGCTCCTCGCCACCCGGGCGGTGTCGCGGATCGGTGCCGCGCTGGGGCGGCGGATCTCGGTGCGGACACTCTTCATGCATCCGACGGTGGCCGAGCTGGCGGAGGCGATCCGCGAGCAGGGAGAGGATCGAGCGGAGGCCGGGCAGGAGCGGGAGCACCCGCTGGTGCCGGGGCCACGCCCCGACGAGCCGCCGCTCTCCTTCGCCCAGGAGCGCCTCTGGCTGCTCGACCGGGTCGCTCCCGGCGTCGCCTACAACCTTCCGGCGGCAGTCGAGATCGACGGCGTGCTGGACGTCCGCGCGCTGCGCCAGGCCCTCGACGGGGTGGCGCGCCGCCACGAGGCGTTGCGCACGACCTTCTCCGAGGGGGCTGACGGCCCCTACCAGACGGTTCGCCCACCGGCGCCGGTGCCGCTTCCCAGGGTCGACCTCACCGGCCTGCCCGCCGCCCGGCGCGAGCCCGAGGCCCGGCTGGCGCTGGAGCGGGAGGCCCGCGAGCCCTTCGATCTCGAGCGGGGCCCCCTGGTGCGGGCCGCCCTGGCGCGGGTCGGGGCGGCACGCCACGTCCTGGCGGTGACCATGCACCACATCGTCTCGGACGGCTGGTCGACCGGCGTCTTCCTGCGGGAGCTCTCGGCCCTCTACACGGCCTTCGCGTCCGGCGCCCCCTCTCCCCTCGACGAGCTCCCCGTGCAGTACCCGGACTTCGCCCTCTGGCAGCGGGGGTGGCTCCGGGGGCCGGTGCTCGACGGGCTACTGGAGGCCTGGCGCCGGCGGCTGGCCGGTCTGCCGACCCTCCAGCTCCCGACCGACCGTCCCCGTGCCGCCACCCGCAACCAGCGGGGCGGGACGGTGGGCTTCGTCCTCGGCGAGGAGGTGGCGGAGCGGTTGCGCGGGTTCGTCTCCGGCCGGCAGGCGACCCCGTTCATGGTGCTGCTGTCGGCCTTCCAGGCCCTCCTCGGGCGGCTGAGCGGCCAGCAGGACCTGGCGGTGGGCACGCCGGTCGCCAACCGGAACCGGCCGGAGGTGGAGGGGCTGATCGGGTTCTTCGTCAACACCCTGGTCCTCCGGGGGGACCTGTCGGGGGCGCCTTCGCTGGCCGAGCTGACGGAGCGGACCCGGACGGTGGCGCTCGACGCCTACGAGCACCAGGACCTGCCCTTCGAGCGGCTGGTGGAGGAGCTGGCACCGGAGCGGGACGCGAGCCGCACGCCGCTCTTCCAGGTCATGTTCGCGCTGCAGAACGCCCCCCTCGAGCTGGAGCTCGGGCAGATGGCGCTCCGGCCGATCGAGCTCGGCACCAGCACCGCCAAGTTCGATCTCACGGTGGTCCTTCAGGAGACCGGCGGCAACATCGCCGGCAGCATCGAGTACGACGCGGATCTGTTCGACCGGACGTCTGCCGAGCGCATGGCACGGCAGCTCAGCACCCTGCTCGAGCGGGCTCTGGAGGAGCCCGCGGCGCCCCTCGGCGCCCTGCCGATCCTGTCTGCCGCCGAGCGGCATCAGCTCTTCGCCGAGTGGGCGGGGAGGGCGACCAACTACGGCGGCGACCGGACCCTGGGGGAGCTGTTCGGCGAGCGGGTGCGGCAGGCGCCGGACGCGGTGGCGATCGTCGACGGCGGGCGGACGCTCTCCCGGGTGCTCTCCTATGCGGAGGTCGACGCCCGGGCCGGTCGGCTGGCCTGCCGGTTGGTGGCGTCGGGGGCCGGCCCGGAGCGGGGAGTGGCCCTGCTGATGGAGCGTTCGCCGGAGCTGATCGTCGCGATCCTGGCGGTGGTCGAGGCCGGGGGGTACTACGTTCCGCTCGACCCGGACCACCCGACCGACCGGCTCCGCTTCATGCTCGAGGACAGCGGGGCGCCGGTGATCGTCGTCTCCCCGGCCCTCGAGGGGCGTCTGGCGGAGCTCGTGGAGGGTTCGGAGGGGGAGGGGATCGCGGTGATCACGAGCCGGTCGCTCGCCACCCCGGACGGGGCGGAGGCGCTGGGGGCGGCTGGACGGGATACGGCGCCAGGGGCGGTTGGGCTGGACAGTCCGGCCTACGTCATGTACACGTCGGGCTCCACCGGCCGTCCCAAGGGGGTGGTCGTCACCCACCGGGGGGTGGTCCGTCTGGTGCGGGAGACGGACTATCTTCAGGTGGGCCCGGACGACCGGGTCGCCCACCTGTCGAACACGGCGTTCGACGCCTCGACCTTCGAGCTCTGGGCCCCGCTTCTCAACGGGGGTCGCCTGGTGGTGATCGAGCGGGACGTGGTGCTCGACCCGGCGGTCCTGGCTGCCGAGGTGGGCCGGCAGGGGGTCACGGTGCTCTTCCTGACGACCGCGCTCTTCAACCAGATGGCCGACCTGGCTCCGGGGGTGCTCGCCCTGCCGCGGGCGGTGACCTTCGGCGGCGAGGCCGCCGACCCGGGGGCGGTGCGGAGGGTGATCGCGGCCGGCGCCCCGGAGACCCTGCTCAACCTCTACGGCCCGACGGAGAACGCCGCCTACTCGACCTGGTTCCCGGTCACCGATCTGCCGGCGGGTGCCACGACGGTGCCGATCGGCCGGGCGGTGGCCAACAGCACGGTTCACATCCTCGATCGATCGTTGCGGCCCCAGCCGGTCGGTGTGCCCGGGGAGCTCTGTGTGGCCGGCGACGGTCTCGCCCGGGGCTACCTCGGCCGACCCGGGAGGACGGCCCGGAGCTTCGTGCCCCACCCGTACCAGCCGGCCCCCGGGGCGCGGCTCTATCAAACCGGCGACCTGGCGCGCTGGCTCCCGGACGGCACGGTGGAGTTCCTGGGGCGGGTCGACCATCAGGTGAAGATCCGCGGCTTCCGCATCGAGCCGGGCGAGGTGGAGGCGGTGCTTTCGTCCCACCCGGGCGTGGTGCGGGCGGCGGTCCTGGTGCGGGAGGACTGGCCCGGGGACCGGCGGCTGGTGGCCTACGCGGTGGTCGACTCGGTGATTGGGGACGAGGGCCCGACGCGGGAAAGCCTGCGGGAGTACCTGGCTGAGCGGCTTCCGGCCTACATGGTGGCGGGCGCGTTCGTGCTCCTCGACGAGCTGCCGCTCACCCCCAACGGCAAGGTCGATAGGAGAGCGCTGCCGGCGCCGGAGCCGGAGGCGGCGAGTCAGGAGTACGTGGCGCCGCGGACCGCCGCCGAGGAGCTGGTGGCCCGGGCGTTTTCGGACGTGCTGGAGGTCGAGCGGGTGGGCGCCCACGACTCCTTCTTCGAGCTTGGGGGCCATTCGCTGAAGGCGACCCGCGTCATCACCCGCCTGCGCGACGGGGCCGGGGTCGAGGTGCCGCTGCGGGCGCTCTTCGAGCGGCCGACGGTGGCGGGGCTGGCCGAGGTGCTGTCGGAGCTGGGCGGGCCATCGGCGGACCTGGGGGCCTCGGAGGAGGTTTCCGTCCCGGGCTCTCGCGAAGGGGCGGCGGTGGAGGGCCCGGAGCTGGTCCGGCCGGAGCTGGTGCGGGTGGGGCCGGAGGCGCGGCAGGAGGGCCTGCCGCTCTCGTTCAGCCAGCAACGCCTCTGGTTCCTGGCGCGCCTCGAGCCGGAGAGCGCGGCCTACAACATCCCGGTCGCGGTGCGCCTGATCGGAGACCTCGACCTGGCGGCGGCGGCCGGCGCCTTCGGCGACGTGGCCCGGCGCCACGAGTCGCTGCGCACCCGGTTCGAGGAGCGGGACGGCCAGGCGGTTCAGGTCGTCGACGAGGCCCACGCCGTCCGTCCGCTGGTGGTCGACCTCTCCGGGCTACCTACCGATGCGGCCGGTGCGGCCGGTGCGGTGGAGCGGGCTCGGGAGGCCGTGGCGCGGGTGGGGGTGTGGAGCCCGTTCGACCTGTCGGTCGGGCCCCTGACCCGGGTGCTCCTGACCCGGGAGCCGGACGGCAGCCACGCCCTGGTCGTGGTCATGCACCACATCATTTCGGACGGCTGGTCGATGGGGGTCGTCGTCCGGGACTTCGGCGCGTTCTACCTCGGTCGGATGGCCCGGATGGCCCGGACGGGCGAACGGCGCGACGACGGGGCGCTCGCGAGTGCCCTCGGGCTGCCGGAGATGGAGGTCCAGTACCCGGACTATGCGGTCTGGCAGCGGCGGTGGCTCGCCGGAGAGCGGCTGGAGCGGAGCCTCGCCTACTGGCGGG